>Ga0210384_10001176_pt1 | contig 36608 bp, 30 predicted proteins | sample IncBWH2MmetaG_FD_160574 | JGI IMG/M metagenome (GOLD analysis project Ga0210384, IMG submission 160574) | Forest soil microbial communities from Barre Woods Harvard Forest LTER site, Petersham, Massachusetts, United States - Inc-BW-H-2-M | ecosystem: Environmental > Terrestrial > Soil >...
GCATCAAGACGTTCGGCCGCGGTCTTTGCGGGCTTGGGTTCGGCGGCGCATTTACTTCCTTGTAAGTCGCAGGTCCACTGCTGGCCCTTCAAATGAAAGGAAATGGATTTTCCATCGGCAGAAAATTCGAACGTCATAAACGGTAGGTGCGCCGCGTTGTACGAAGCCCCGGCTGCCGCGGAAAGGGCAGCAGCAATTTTGGCCTGGTCAAATGCCGGCTGGCGCGAACCGCGCGCCGCGTCGAAGATCACGAACTCGCTGCCAACCGGTCCCGTGTCGCGGAACAGATAGCGATCCTCAGGCAGCCATTTGCCTCGCACGTCATGGAACACGAGCGGCCGCACGTTGTACGCCATGAATTTTTCGGCATGTTTGTAATCATCAGCGGTAAGAACCCGCCGGTCCGCGGAATTGGTTTGTTGCGCGGCAGATGGAAACATCAAGCACCCGGCAAAAGCCGCCAGCAAAGCAAATCGAAACACGGGATAAATTACTGTTGCTCGCAATCGCATTCGGTTCCTCGTTGATGTTGGCCAATCGCCAAGTTCGTATTCGACAGTTGGGACGCGGTAGCATCGCCCTTGCATGCCGCAGAAGTCAAGCAAGGCGCGCTTCTGGTAGCACAGGCGCTCCTGCCTGTGCGCTTTTGCAGTCCTGGCAAAACGGGCGCACAGCCAAGATTGGTTTGTGCCGCTGCCAACCAAGTCATGATTGCGCAGAATTTTTGTAGGTTGCAAACAAGCGGAACGGATGCGAGTTAAGGCTAATGGAGGGAAACTTCCTCAAATGCACGAGGGCTAGCGGTCGGTGCCGCCAAGGTTGGTGCGAGGTTTGCTTCTGCTGTTTTTGGAAGCTTCGCTTTCCTGTTTTTCGTACTCGGCGATTTCTTCGTCGCTGTAGGAATAGGAATCGCGCGATGCAAACATAGAGTTAGAACGCCCGGCCATCTTCTTCTTCTTGCGTATGGCGCCAAACTCGTGGCGCACCTGGCGAATGGGTCCTTCGATCGCTTTCACTTCCACAAGCAGGTCGCTGACTTTCTCGAGAAAATCGTGCAGATGGAAAGGCCTCACCACGTAAGGCGCTCTGGCCAGCTCCAGCGCCGGGACGTACTGGCTGCCGGCCATTTCCGGCACCAGATAAAGGGCACGTATGCGCCCCCCCTCTTCATGAGAAACGCCGGCAAGTTCGCGCAGAGTGATGAAAATCGGAGTGTCCGTGCCGGCCAACGCGATGTTGGCGATAACCAGAGACCATTCGCCGGACTTGAGCTCTGTCAGAAGGAGCTTGGGGTCTTGCACCAAGCGGACGCGCCAGCCCTCCGAATCAAGGATTTGACGCAAGGCACCCTGGTTGTTGTCGTCGTCATCCAGGATAAGAATGCCGACCTGCTGCGGTTGCACAGGAGTAGGGGTCGCCATCAAATAAGTATAGCAACAGGCAGGAGACCCCCGGTCAGACAAGCAATGGCCTGCCGCGTATCGGCCAATGCCGGACTAAATCAGTCCTAAAGGTGTGGCGGGGCTTCTGGAACCGGAGAGGCCGGTGTTTGACCCTTCTTCGAGGTTGCCCGCGATAGAGCGAGATGAACTGGAGCAGGATTGGCAATATCGGGGATAGTCGCAGCTTTGACGAGAACGAAAAGGAGCTTTCCGTGCCCCATTATGCTGGCAGAAACCGCAAACGGAACTTTGGCCGTGGCTTTTGACGGGTCAAACTTCAACGCAAACAATATCGGGGCTTTGCGTCCGCCAATCGGCATTCTTTCCTCCGCGAGAACGGCAGCGGGATCATCCGCGTCATGGCTGGGATCCCTAAGTTGCACAATCAGGACGGCATCTGCGGGCAGGGTGGGAGTACTCCCGAAGGTTGCCGTGCCGTTTATTGAGCCGGCGGCGTGGGCGGCAGGCGGGTACGAACTTTGCAGGTGGCACTCCTCAGCCAGCATCTTCGGGTGCGAGGAGTCGGCGTTGTCCACGAGGAAGCTCTCTTCGCCGGTACTCGACCAGACCACCGTGCCCTCCGCGTATTTTGTGCCGGAGTCGGTTTCAACCTGCTTCATATTGTAGATCCGCCCGTTCAGGGTTAGCCGCGCAGCCTTGGTTTCAACCAGAATCACGATTCTGCCGCCGCCAGCGCAAAGATATTCGCGCCGCGGCAAAGCGAAGTGTATTGGCGAGCGGGATATCGCACGAGGCGGGGAAGCAGGGGTTTGCGGTGGGGGTTGAGACTGGGGTGCCGTCGGTGATTGAGCTGAATGGAATTCCTGTGCTCTCAGAAAGCGATCCTGCAGAACGGGTGACGCTGGGGCGGTGATAGCGAACAGAATGACCGACAAGCGGAATGCAGGCATGAACATACAAGCCATTCTAGCGCAGGAATCTGCTGGACGAGACTATTGGCCAATCACAAGGTCGTACCCGTCTTGCACTTTGAGCTGGGTGGTACCGTCCCAGAACATCTTGTAGATTGTCATCGTTTTGCCTGACGGATCGCGCCCTGTGAAAAAGATCTGAAGGCCGTCGCGAGACCACTCGGCGAAAGAAGACGTCAAGTTTGGTGGACTGAGAAGGACGCGGCGTTTGGATTTGATCTCGTAGAGAAAAAAGGCTTGTGCCGGCGGCGGCCCGGCATCCTTATTCGTAGCTTGGGCATTCTTCAAGTAGGCTACCGCGGCCCCAGGCACCATTTCGGCGGAAACGAGTAGCAAATCCGGGTTGAGCGGGTGAACGCGCACGGTATTAGCGCTGGACAAATTGAATTGGTCCTTGCCATACAAGTCCGCACTGGAAAGTGTTTGCTTCAAGGTTCCGTCATCCCCAATCCAAGAGAGAGTTTGCAGGTCGCCTGCGACCAGCGTTTGCGCATCAGCCCAGCCTTGAAAGCTAATGGCTTCGCCCGGATAGACGAGAGTAGCTTTTTCCGGGGCATCCGCTGGCATCGTCCAAACCTGCCATTTGGCGCCGTCAAATTTCAAGAAAGCAATGCGCGTGTCGTCAGGCGACCAGAACGCCTGCTGGACCGAGCCCTTGAGCAACTCTGTTGACTTACCTGTCCCCCAGTCATAGAGCGAAATCGTTTGTTCGCCCGCTTTTTCGTCGTTCTTCTCGTTGCCCTTTTCATCCGTCGTGTGCAGTAGCCGCTTTCCATCATGAGAGAGATCTGGCTGGTAGCCGCCTTTTCCTGGAACCGTCCGGGCGACGGTGCCACGTTTGAGAATCAGCTTGCCTGCGGTATTGATATACGCCACCGCAACGGGCGCCTTGAAGTGCGTGATCGTCGGAGGAGCAGGCTTGTCTTTGGCGTCATCATCGTCATCCGTGGGTTGATTGTTGATCTTGGGGAAGAGCTCCGTGGCCACCCGCGCGCACCCTTGTGCCGATCCGATTTGGGCGTGCTCGAAGGTGGCGGTGAATGCGAACTTGGCTGTTGAAACTGGGTCGGTGCAGGCTTCACGGGTTAGATGGACCGAAACCGCGGCACCCGTCTGAGAATCCTTCGCATGGTAAGTCCAGGAATCGGTAGCGCCTTCGCGGACTACGTCGGCCGGTTCCAGGGGAATCGGCGGATAACCGTTCCGGTCCAGCCGCTCCGGCCCCCTAAGGCCGATACGAAGGCTCCAGGATTGGTCGTTACCTTGAACTAGCAGCAGGATGGGGTAATGCGTGGATTGAGGAGCGGGTGGTCCGGCGGCAGGCTTTTTAGTTTGGGCTGATTGGCCAGCCTGTTGGGGGGCTGGCTGCGGAGACTGTTGCTTGGGAGGCTGTTGCGCTGGAGGTTGGGGTGGTTGCGGAGATTGACCAGAACACATATAGGCCGAGAAAAGGACCGCAGACGCACCAAAAAGCAACCGTGCTAGTGGGGACTGTCGCACGCAGATCCTCCCGAACAAGCAGGATACCTTGAGGCGTAGCAGCGCACAATCTGGACAAAGGGACGGTGTGAGTAGGGTGTACCAATGGCTCTTCGCATGCAAATGCGAACGAACAAAAAGCGAAAATGACTTGACATAGCGAACAAAAGGCGAAATACTTGGCCGTGCTTCGAGGTGGGCTATGTCTCCAGTTCTTTCCTCCACGGCTAGGACCTTTGGTATCCGACGCCGCCACGCAAGACAATCCACGGCAACTCTCTTTCCTGTTAGCCCCTATGCGACAAGCCCAACACCAAGGGCCGGTGATTCGCCAGGCGGAATCCACACTGTCCATGACAAAGTCATTGACAAGGTGGAGACTGCGGCGGGCGCCGGCTTAGGCGGCAGCACTTCGGGTTACACCACGGCGGATTGCCCCCCGCCGACCTCGCGAGAGGCGGTCCCGCACGGCTTTCAAAGACGCGCGGATCACCGGACCCAAGATGCGGCCGTACCGCTGGTGGGCATTGCCCGCCTCGCAGCATGTTCTCCCCCCGCTGAGAGCCATCGCAAGTCCGCCGAGCGGCCGGAGTATTTTCTGCTGCCGGTGAAGTCGATACTGAACCGGTGCGACTCGGCGCGCGTACCGTTCGATTGGACGATCAATCCCTACCGCGGATGCGAGTTCGGTTGCCTCTACTGCTATGCCCGCTACACCCACGAGTACATGGAGCTGGATGGTGGCGAATTCGAGCGAAAAATCTTTGTGAAAAAGGATGCAGCGCCGCTTCTGGCCTATGACGTAGCACACAAATATTCCTACGCATCAGAAAGCTCGGGCGGCGAAAAACCTGAACACATCGCGATTGGGACGGCAACGGATCCCTATCAACCCGCCGAGCGCGAATATGGAGTGACCCGCGCGTGCCTCGAAGAATTGTCCAAGCGCGAGGGGCTTAGCATTTCAGTGATCACCAAATCGAACCAGATCGTGCGCGACATCGATCTGTTCAAGAAGATTGCCGAGCGTTCTGAGCTTTCTCTGAACATCACTATCACCACGCTTCGCGCCCGGCTGGCGCGATTGCTCGAACCGCGCGCGCCGCGACCAGACTTGCGAATTGCTGCCGTGCGCCAGTTGCGCGAGGCCGGCCTTCGCGTAGGAGTGTCAGCCTCCCCACTAATCCCTGGCATCACCGACCGCGAGGGTGAGCTCGAAGCGGTAGCAGAAGCCGCTCACAAAGCAGGCGCTCAGTGGTTTTTTTCCGGGGTTCTCTTTCTAATGCCGTCTTCCGCCAAGCAATTTTTGCCGTTCATTCGCGAAAAATTTCCCCGCCTCACGAAACAATACGAAGAGTGGTACACAAAAGAAGCCTACGCCCCCGAAAAGTACCGAAAGCAGATCGCCGAACGCGTCGCGCGCCTAAAACAAAAGTACGGCTTCGATTCGCGCCCCCAGCGCGACACTCAGCGCACAACGCCATGCTCCCAAATGAAGCTGGGTTGGGACGCCGCGACGGTCACCACGGAGTTGCACGGGATGCGGTCGTGCGCTGCGGGCTAGAACCTTGCATATCTAGCCTGTCTCTTAAAGCTGAGCTCTAAGGCATGTAGATTGCTTCCAGTGCTCCGTCATCCGGGAACAATCAGCTTCAGCGGCGATAGCGGTCGAGTTGGGATTCCTTGCTTTCTCGGCATTGTGCCATTGCGCAAGGGTTCGACTACCTCTTGCCATTCCTCTTCGTAGATCGCGTACCCGGGTTTGTCTGTTCTGATTTTCTTCACGTGGGCGTCGTTGCGTTCGAGGATGTGGACCATCTCCCGGATGCGGGAGATGTGCTCGGCGGACCCGGTCTTGAACCAACAGATTCCGAGGCGAAGCTTGTTACGTCCAAAGGAGGTTGGCTTTTCCAGATTCTCGCTGAACCAAGTTCGCAGTTTTCGCCGGACGCAAGGCGAGAAGCTACTCCACGCGCTGAATAAAAATTCCGGCGAGGTGCTGCTTGTTGCGCGCGGCAAGAAGTGCCCAAAGCAAAACGACCACAATCGCCAGAGGAAGCCCTGCTGGCGCCATTAGAGCGTGAAAGAAAAAGATGTTCACAATCACCGGACCAAGAAGCACCAGCGCGAGAGGCACAAAACGGTTTGCCAAAAGTAGCAGGCCACCGAGGGTCTGAACGCCGAAAATAACCACCCAGTAGTGGGAAGCGAATATGGCGCCAAAGAATTGACCGGCGACGCCTGTCGGAGGCGGCATCGGAATAAAGTGCAGGAAGCCATTCAAGCCGAAGACCAGGAAGACGAGGCCCAGGAGTATACGAGCGATTAGCGATGCGATTTTCATATGATTTTCCTTGTGCGTGAATTAACGTGCTCGGAGACTGGCGTGGGTTTGTACCTTCTCAAGAAAGGGCGCCAAGAAGGATTGCGGATCTACTTTGCCGGTCATCAACTGGGCGGTGCCTTCCGCGGCGATGACGGTTAAGTCCGTTATGCCGATAAAGCCAAATACTGTTCGCAGATAGGGAGTCACAAAGTTCAAAGAGGCAAGAGCAGTGCCCGGGTTGTAAGTGCCGCCACTGGCGATAAGCAGCGTCGCCTTCTTGCCGGTCAGCAACCCAGTTGGGCCAGAGGACGAGTACGAGAAAGTCCTGCCCGCGCGGACCACCTGGTCGATCCAGAGCTTGAGGGTGGAAGGAATACTGAAATTGTGCATAGGAACGCCGAACACGTATTCGTCCGCCTGTTGCAACTCGGCGATGAGCGCATCAGAGACAGCCAGCAACTTTTTCTGCTCCGGAGTGAGGGATTCCTCAGGCGTGTGTGCTGCGCCGACCCAGGAGCCGTCCACGACTGGAATGGATAATGCAGCTAAGTCTCGCGTGATGACAATGCCGCCGGGATGGGCCTTCAGCCAGGAAACGGCGAATCGATCTGTCAGCTTGCGGGATATGGAACGCTCACCCATAGGGCTAGAGTCAAGTTTGAGTAGAGTAGCCATCGGTAGAATCTCCTTAATCATCAGATGATGTTTAAGCGACATACGTTGCATACAATAACACGACATCTGTCGTGTAGTCAACGTCCAAGGACGTCTGCTATAATGGGCTTGGGGAGACTAGATGTTGGAAAGCGAGTGCGAACGGCTAGATCCGAGGATTCGGAGGACACGTCAACTCTTACAGGACGCCCTACGGCGGCTGCTGGAGCAAAAAGAGTTCGACAAGATCACGATCCAGGACATCACGGAGGCGGCCACACTGAACCGGGCGACCTTCTATGCCCACTATCCCGACAAGTTCAAACTCCTTGAAGAACTTATCCGGGTAAGCTTCCTTCAGTTGTTGGCCCAAAGAAATGTGAGCTTTGACGGCACGTGCTCCTCGGCATTTAAGGCGATTATCCTTGGGGTCTCCGACTATCTTACCGAAGTACAAAAGTCTTTCTCATCCAAGCAGCACCAATTCGAGCCGTTTGTACAGGCCACGGTTATCGACCAGATCCGCCAGATGTTGCTCTGTGGGTTTCGTTCTCATCCGACAGAGCGCCGCATATCTGAGGAACTGGTCGCCGCTACAGCAAGCTGGGCGATTTACGGCGCAGCGAAACAATGGGTAGACACCCCGAACCACGCTTCTGCCGAGGAGTTTGTTTCCGTAGCAGTGGACCTCGTGAAGCCGATACTGATGGGTGGAGTCGACCCGAGTGGCTGACTCTGTTATGGAGACACTCGATCGTGAGCCACTCACGCCGCGCGAGCGAAGACCACCACGCCATTTGCTGGGATCACTACATTGGCTGAGGCTTGGAATCCGTGCAGTGGGCCGCCGGAGGCAGAAATTCCTCCGCCGTTACCGGCTACTTCGAGATTGACCCAATTATCGTAGACGTCACTATTGAAAACTTCCGCCCACGATCCGGGATAGGGGAATCCAATCGCGTAGTTGTACCACGTCGTTTCGGAGAGAGTCGCAACTACGATTACGTCGTCTCCTGTGTCATCAAGCCATCTGTGAAAGGCCATGACGCGGTTTTGGTCGTGGACATGGAAGGTGTTTACGTTTTCGCCGCGCAGAGCGGGCTGATTCCAGCGTAGCCGGATCAAGTCTTGCGTGAAGCGCAGCTGATCCACCATCGCCTTGTCGCTTCCGGTATTGAGGCCGCTCCACCCAATCAGATGGGCCGAGTCTGCGGGATCACAGTTCCACTGCCTGTCTTCGAGAAACTCCTGGCCCATGAAGAATTGCGGGATTCCTGGGGCAGTCAGCAGAAGTCCCGTCGCAAATCGCGAGCGGCTGCGCGCGTACCACGAACGATGGTTCGAGCCGTCGGCCAGAGCCGGTAGGCGCAAGTCGCGGCCTACGTCTACGAGGTCGTGGTTCTCGACGCAGGTGACGGCCTGCCAGGCGTGCGGTAGGTCTGGAGGGAAGAGATTGGCAGCGACGGCGTCGAAGTCGACTGCGACACTTCGTCCGTGTGACGCTTGCTGGACGGCAGTGCGGATGGCCCCGCGCAAGCCATCGTGTTGCAGGACGTCGAACCCCGTGCCGCCGCTGCTTGTCGGGGCCACGATGGACGAGCGTGGCTGCGTATATTCGCCGGGCCAATACTCGGCATTTTGCAGGAGGCGCGGCTTAAGAAAACGAAGCGTGTCGGTGAGGCTCCCGCAAAAGCTCCAGCCGGAACCCTGATTCATGGAGAGCAGTGCGCTGATTTCGTCATAGCGAAACCCATCTACGTGGAATTCCTCGATATAGTAGCTGGCGCTATTAATGATGAACTCGCGAACGTCGGCATTCCAGAGCGCGAAGGATAGCCCGCCCGCGAGTCCCTGGTTCGTGAAGTAGAGACTTTGATTGTTGTCGCTGGTATCGGCAGCGCGATCCCAAAAATAGAGGCTTTGATCATCGCCCTGAAATCCGCCGGCATGGTTGTAGACCACGTCAAAGGCCACCGCGATGCCGTAGAGGTGGCAGAGGTCGACCATGGCTTTGAGTTGCGCCGGTCCTGGAGTGATGTCGCTGAGCGCCAGCGGAGAAAATCCTTTTGCAGCAAGCAGGCGATTTATCGTCGTAAGGTATCCGGACAGCGCAGCCTGCCCGGTTACGACGTAGGGAAAGTCCGGAGAAAAGTAGTCCGCGCCGTTGTAGCCCATGGAGGGATCGGTTTCGAGCTCGTCGATGGGCAGTGGCTGAAGCACATTCACGCCGAGCGCCTCGAGGTATTCGATCTTTCCGATCACATCGAGAAAAGTGGATGCCACACCTGGCGCACTCGGGGCGTAAGTTCCTACATGCAGCTGGTACGCGATCATGTTGGAAAAGTCTGGCGTGACAAACGTCGCGTCGTGCCAGGGGTACGCTGTCGCCGAACGAATCAGGCAGCTGCACCTCGGGAACGGAGCGTCCTCCGCCATTTCTCGCGCATACGGATCGCGCTTGTAGCCGCTCGTCGGGTTCGTGCCGACGACCCAAAAATGATAAGGGTCGCCGTCCTGTGCACCGGGAATAAATCCAGTCCAATATCCCTTGGCATCCTTGGCCATGAGCAAGTCGTCGGTCTGGCCGGTTCTTAGCTGGCCTCCAAAGGTGCCGTTGACGTAGACAGCAGCGGCGCGCGGCCCCCAGGCCCGAAACGCCGCTCCTCCATTTACCAAAGTTGCGCCCATGGGAGTTGTTGGCAGGATATTGGATTGAGAAATCATGACAGGTCTCCTCAGGGTTAGGAGTTAGAGCTGAGGCCTTCGATGCGTCAAAGGTTAATTCGAGAGTATCGTAGCGCGAGACTTATCCGCCGTCTCGCGCAATTTTTTGAACTGGCGGTACTTGGCTTTTCGATGCGAGTCGCCACATTGTGACTCCGGGATGTCCGGCAAATTGGAAACAATTTTGCTTCTTGGCGCGCGTCAGGGGACGATGATGCGGGATTCCTCGCGCTTAAGTTCGGGGGCGGCGGGAAATTGGCCGCGGAGGAACTCGATGTAGCGGCGGCCGCGGGGCCGGCCGTTCGTGCGCAGCAGACCCATGCGGTACAGGAAGACGAGCAGAGTGAAAATCTCGGAATCTTTTGCCGGCGGGTCGGCGGCTATTCCATCATTTTGCTGCCCAAATTCATTTAGGAATGCGGCGAGTGCAGCATACAACTCGCGTGGCAGCGTAGCATCCGGAGGCTTTTCGTAAAGGATGCCGGAGCCGAGCGTTTTGTAAGTTTCGGCGAGAGCGTGGAGCGCGGCGAGAACGTCTGCATCGGTTGTGGCTGCATGTGTGGCGGAAAATTTCGCCGCCGTGAACGCCAGCCCAGAAAGCACGTTTTGGTGAGTGTAGATCACGTCTTGCGGCACTTTGACGTCGAGGAGCGGTGTGTCCTCCGGCAGCGAACGCTGATGCTGATCCTCGTACCGATGCGCCGCGACTAGGTAGGAGCAGTCCGGCGGGCAGTCGATGGAGACTTCGCGCTCCTTGCCGCAACACACGGCGCAGATTTTCTCGCCCTTCGCCGGACAGAATCTTTCAGCTTTGCGCTTTTCACAGATCGGACAGGACACAGCGGCTCCCAGTGACTCACAGGCAAACCAGCAGAGTAACTCGCCCGAGGTTAAAAGACAAAATTCCTAAAAAACAGACCTGCGGCGCACCATGGTTTGATCGCCGGAGTGAATGGGCATGGAGTCGGGCGGACGCGGAGGGAAATTCGCACCAGGAATCGTGGGAAGGCCTGAAGAGCGATCGACCAACACGATGGTGACCGGCCCTGAAGCTTGTATGCGCAGCTGCACGTCGATGCCCTCGGCTGGCGGATTGGCGTAATCGAAGCCCCAGTGGCCTGCCTGATGCCAGCGCGCATCGGACGGCTTGCCAAGATCTTGTCCATTGACGCTGGCGCTGAGAACTTCCGCTTGCGCGACGCCGACGTGGAGCGTGCGCGCGTGGCGCGGCGTGGTGATGCGGAGATGAAGCGTGCGCGCTACACTATCACTAGAATTCTCGAGCAGCTCCGCTTGCGGAGGCGCTAGCGCGATGGATGGCGCTTCGTGCTGTAAAAATTCGATCGGATACCAGTCAGGAACAAAGTCGGGAAGTTTGCCCCGAAAGGGAGAGTTGCCCAGATATTGAGTGGTCCACGCGTCCATGCGGTTGGTGGAGCTTGTCCAGAGAGCTTTGCCCGTATCGGCGTCGAGGGCGTAAGAGAGCAGGCTCGGTTTCGGATGATTTGAAGAATAACGCGTCGTTTTTGTGGCGAATATACACAGAACGAGCGCGGCGGCAAACGCGAGGATTGCAAGTAGTTTGCCAGCGGATTCGAGTACGGAATCAAAATACGGGAACAAGAAAAAGAAAAACACGCCGAAAGTTACACTCAGCAGTTGAGTTCCGAGAGAAGTGAACCCGAGAGCGGTGTAGAAGCCCTGCAAAAGAGGGACATAGAAAACCAACGCAGGCAGACTCAACGCACAGAGAACCAAAACGGAGAGAAACGAAAGAGCACTCGGGCGAAAGGCCGCGGTCATGGTTGCCAGCAGGCCGGCGAGCAGCGGCCAGACGAAGAGATAGCTGCCGCCAGGGAGCCACTTCGTTGTCACAAGGAGGAAGACAAAAATCAAGAGGGCGCCACCAAGAAAAAACGCGGGCGGCGTGATTCTCTTGCGAAAAAGCGAGTAGAGCAAACTCAGCACGGCGGCCAGCAAAGCATATAGGCCGAAAACGTAGAGAGCGTTTTGTTCGAGCCCGCCCTCGGGAAGCGCGTGGAGGTGCAGCCACTGCACGCCGAGGATAAAGCCGAGTCCTATCATCAGCAACACAAGAAGGATGACGATGTGTATAAAAAAGCTGGCGAAAATCGACAACAGACTCGTTTGCCACGCGCCGTTGGCGTAAAAAATCGTCCCAAAGAGCAGGACGCCGGAGACAAGCACAAGCGGCCAGAGAAAGCGGCTCGAGTAGTGCACGAAGAAATTTCCGGGGAGCGAAAAGTACACGGAGTCGCGGTCCTCAAGCTGAGTGAGATCTGTGTTGCCGAGGCTGCGCCCGAGAGATAGCGCGTTTTCGCCGTGCTGCTGCAGGCTGCCGCGATCGAGCATTTGCGGATTGTCCTGCGGAGTGTGGTAGGCCTCCCAGTGACCAATAAACGCGAAGTTGAGTCCAGCGGCTTCGGATTTTTTGAACACGGTCATGTCCGTATCGTTCGGCATGTGCTTGTAGATCTCGTACGTGAGCGAAGAGCCAGAAGGATGCGGCGCCGCTTGCGCGAAAATTTGCACCAGCCGGCCGTTGCCCGCGCTGGTTTCAAACATTTGCGAGTCGCCAGCATTCCCGCGAGCCTCAAAGTTGACCACGACGCGCACATCTTTCGCCGCGGGGTTTTCGGCCATGAACGCCGAAGCGCCGAGCAGGCCATCCTCTTCGCCGTCGGTGATCACAAAGAGAATGTCGTTGCGCAGTGGAGGTCCGGCTCGCAAGGCGCGAAGCGTTTCGAGAAGAGCGGCAACACCTGCCCCGTCATCGCCCGCGCCAGGTCCGGCGGAAACAGAGTCGTAGTGCGCGACGAGGGCGACGGCATCCGACGTACCGCTTGTGCCCTTCAAACGCGCAACAATGTTTTCCACGGTCCCGGCAACTTCGTAGCGAGGTGTAACTCCAGTTGCGCGCTGTACTTCCGGGGCGAGCCCGAGCGCCGTGAGCTGCGAGACAAGATAATCGCGCACGCGATCGTGCTCGGCAGATCCAATGGGATGAGGCGCGGTTGCGAAGGCGTTCAGATAAACCAGGGCGCGGTCTGCGGAGAAGACATCCTGCGATGCGGAAGCGGCCACCGGATCAGGCGTTCCCTTGTGCCCCGCGCACACGCCAGCGACAACCAAAATAAACAGAAAAATCATCCAACCAGATACACGATTTTCCACGAAAGATACCTCAGCTCTGGACCGGAACGCCGATAGTAGTGCGTGGCCGTTAAGAAGGGCAAGCCGAGATTCGCGTCTACGCCATAATGACTTTGTTGCGGAAGCGCCGGGCGGCGATGATCAAAAGAAGCGTGCCAATAATGAAAAGAGCGAGACCGTCGGTCCACAAATGTTTGATTCCAGCTCCGCGGAGGATGATCCCGCGCGTGATGTTGATGTAATACGTAGCAGGAATGAGATAGCTGATGGGGTAGAAAAGAGCAGGCATCGTCTCGCGCGGAAAAATATATCCCGAGAAGAAAACGCTCGGGAGAATGGGCAGAAAAGCGAGCTGCATGGCCTCGGCCTGCGATTTAGCCTTGCTCGAGATAAGGATTCCCAGCGAGAGAGCCGCGAAAAGATAAGGCACCGATAGAAACGCAAGAAGAAACACGCTGCCGTGAATGGGAACCAGAAAGACGAAGCGCATGAAGAAAAGAATAAGGCTCAGCTCGAAAAAACCGATGCCCAGGTAGGGCAGCAATTTACCCAAGAGAAGGCCAAAAGGACGTACCGGCGTAACGAAAAGCTGCTCGAGAGTACCGCGCTCTTTTTCGCGGACGATCGAAAAGGCCGTAAGAAATGTGGTGACGTTGAGGAGCATGATGGCGGTGAGCCCGGGAAGAAAAAAGTTCGCGGAGCGAGAGTCGGGATTGAAGAGCAGCTTGGGACGCATATCCACCGCGAACGCCGCGCGGTCTTGCAAAACGCGGCGAAGAGATTCATCCAGGCCGATGGCATTGGTCACGTTGATGGCCTGACCGGCGACGGAAGAATCCGAGCCGTCGATCAGAATGAGCACCTGCCCGCTCATGTTGTGGATGAGCCGGTCGGAATAATCCACGGGGATCTTCACCCCGACGCGAGCTTTGCCGGCGATGATCATATCGTTCAAATCGTAGTCGTTCTCGACGTAGCGGATGATATGGAAGGTGTCGGAGTTTTTTAGACGGTCAAGCAGTTCGCGGCTTTCACGCCGGCCGTCCGCGTTGTAGACAACGGTATTAATCTGACGGATGTTTGTGTCGATCCCGAAACCGAGAAGAAACAATTGCAGCAGCGGCATGGTCAGCGAGAAAAACAGTGTTCCCGCATCCCGGCGAACGTGCAGAACCTCCTTATAGAACACAGCTCCGAAACCGCGGAACAGGTTAGGCACGCGACGCCTCAAGGATGGCCTGGTGCTTGTAAGTGAGCTCGACGAAAACATCTTCGAGACTCGGAGCGAGTGGGCGAATTTCGGCGACGGCAATCCCGTTCTTTAGAAGCTGCTCTTGAAGATCGTGAAGATTGAGGTCGTCATTGATAAGAGCATGGATGGACTGGCCAAAAATCGTCGCGCTGCGAATGCCGGCTATCTGGCGGGCGAAACGAAGCGCGCGCGTGACTTCAGGAGTCGTAATTTCCACGCGTATCGTTCCCGGCGGCTGAACGTCGGGAAGTTCGCGAAGCGAATTTGGCGTGCCGTCGGCAATGATCTTGCCGTAATAAATGTACGCGACGTGGCTGCAACGCTCGGCTTCGTCCATGTAGTGCGTGGTCACGAAAAAGGTGATGCCGTGTCCGGAAAGTTCGAAGAGAAGATCCCAGAGCTGGCGGCGCGCCACGGGATCGATTCCCGCGGTGGGCTCGTCAAGAAAAAGCAGCTTGGGCTCATGCAACATGGCGCAGCCGAGCGCCAGCCGTTGCTTCCAGCCGCCAGATAATTTTGCCGACAACCGATTCATGTACGGCCCTAGGCCGTTGCTCTCGACGACTTCCTCGATGCGCCGTTTCAGCCGGGCTGGTTCGAGGCTGTAGATGCGTCCATAAAACTGTAGATTTTCTGCGACTGTTAGATCTTGATACAGACTGTAGTTCTGCGACATATATCCGATCCGTTCGCGGACGACTTCGGAATCCACGCGCACGTCCAGTCCCTCCACGCGAGCGGATCCACTGGTGAGTGGCAGAAGCCCAGTCAGCATTTTGATGACGGTGGTCTTGCCGCTGCCGTTGGGGCCGAGAAAGCCGAAGATTTCGCCCTTCTCGACGCGAAAGCTCACGTCATTCACGGCAGTGACCTGGCCGAAGCGCCGGACGAGATGTTCGGCGGAGATGGCAGGTTCGACTGAATTTTGCGGAACAGTGGCCACGGACTAGTTTCCCGCCTTCAATTTTACGTCGGCGGCCATGCCTGCGAGAACGTGTCCAGCGGGATCATTGATGCGGATTTTCACGCCGAACACTTGATGAACCCGTTCCTCGCGCGTCTGGACGTTGCGCGGAAGAAATTCTGCTTGCTGATTGATCTGTTCGACGACCCCCTCAAAAACGGTTTTTGGAAAAGAATCAACGCGCACTTCCGCTTTTTGGCCCACTTGCACGCGGCCGAGCTCGGTCTCTGGAATGTAGATGCGCACATAAATCTGATCTTGTTCAAGTAGCGTAGCGACAGGCGTATTCGGCGCGATAATGTCTCCAGGGCGGACATCCAGAACTTCGACAGTAGCGGCCGAGGGTGCCGTCACCTCCCGCTCGCGGAAACGCGCTTCGTCATAGGAATACGCGGCTTTTGCGAGCTCAACATCTTCGCGGCGATTCCCGCTTTCAAATTTTTCGAGAGTTGCTTGAGTTTCGCGGTAATGCGCTTCCGCGGAAGCAATCTCCTCCGGGCGGTAACCGCGCCTCAGCACATCGAGCTTGTGCTGGTAGTTCTGCTGCTGCGCCAGCGCCATCTTCCAGTTGGCCTCGGCCGTGTCGCGCTGCTGTTTCGAGACGAGGTCCTTCTCCGCCAGCGCTTCGTAGCGCTGAAAATCCAGGCGCGCGCGAACTTCGTCAGCGGCAGCACGCTCGACATCGGACTGCGCTGCTTCGATATCTTCCTTTCGGTAGCCGTTCAGGCGCATTTCATAATCGGCTTTGGCTTGCGCGGCCGCGGCACGTGCCTCGGCGATTTCTTCCGGGCGGAAGCCGCGCTTTGCTTTTTCGGCTGCGGCCCGGGACTGATCGAGAGAGGCCAGCAATTCCTTGTCGTCGAACATGATCAAAGTCTGGCCAGGCTGCACGCGATCGCCTTCGCGCACCAGAACCTTGTCGATTCGACCTCCTACTTTCGAGCCCACACGAATATCGCGAGCTTCAACCGTGCCCGAGCCTTGCAGCGCGCTTTCGCGCCGGAACCACGTGGCGTAAACCGTCGTGCCGCCCAGGATGACGGCCACGAGGACTAGGATGAACACACGCTTACGAGTCATGAATCAATCTCCACAAGTAAATAAAGGAACTCCGGCTGCTGCGGTTTCGACCCGCGGAGTTTCAGGCTGCGAAACGCCCTCGTTACGCGGAGCCAGTCCGGACCAAAGCACGTTGAACGCGGATTCTATGCGCGCGTGCAAAGTCGCATCGCCATTCAGCGACCAGATCAACAGCGTTCCGAAAATAGTCTGCCGAAAAACGTGTGCGATCTCGCTCGCGGGCAGGTCCCGGCGGATCTCGCCGCGCTCCTGGCCGATGCGCACAATCTCCGTGTGCAGGGCGTGCACACGCTTCTGCAAATCAAGCATCGCCGCGCGGACAGGGGTAGTCGAGAGATAAGCCTGAAGAAGACTCCGGATGATGCCCGGGTGTCGAGTTGGCTCCTGCGTCATGCGGACCCCGAGCGAGCGCAGAAACTGGGGCATGGGCTCGCCAGTACGGCGGGCTTCCTCGACAGCGCATTCCAGTTTCGCTAGCTGCATTTCGCCAAAGGCGAGAAGGATGTGGTCCTTGCTGGGAAAGTAGTTGAAGAAGGTGCCTTTACCGACGTCCGCGGCTTCGGTGATATCCTCCACGGTCGTCTCCGTAAAGCCTTTTCTGGCAAAGAGATCCAAGGCTGCCCGAAACAGACGCTCGCGGGTTTCAACAGTGCGGCGCTCGCGGCGGCCCCGGGAAGGGGCAGCGGAAGAGCGGCGCGTTCTTGAGGCTTCCGGTTTTGCTTTCTTGACCATCGTTCATAAATGACTATAGGTCAGAAATTCCGCGATGTCAACACCATTCTGGTCCCTTTTTCCACTCCAAAAAACACGAAGGCCCCGGCAGTCACCGGAGCCTTCGCACCCCTTAGCCCTTAACGATTCTCTGGCGCTATTCCTTCAAGGAGTTGGGATCGGACATGTTCTTGGGAGATTTCCGATTGAGATAACTGACCAGTTTTTGAGCCGGCGGAGGCACTGCGACCGCGCCCTTAAAGATAATCTGCTCCGCATCCAACTTCTTGCCGTAAACGCGCTGGTTGGCATCATTGTCCGGGCGAACCGTTGAGCCCTCAAGAGAGATGCCGGCAAACAGTCCTCGCGAACGCGAATAGCTGAGCACCTCAGCCCGCAGCGTCGCGTCCGATTCGGCGCTAGCCGTTCGGCCCTTTGGCCCAGCCGCCACGGAAGCGTCCGCACCGAGCTTCACCTTGCTCTTGAGTATGGAGTGCGCTCCCCGCGGATTCATTACCAGCAGGACGAAATCGGTCGCTTGCCCGCCGATTTGGAGGCCGACGCTGCCGCCTTCCAATGCCATCATGGACGGTGCGCTCCAGGGGCCGGTGTAGTGTTCACCGGTGCGGCAAGTCATGGCACCGCGGCCGTAGCTGCCTCCGATGACAAAAGCAGCCTTTAATACCGATGGATAAATGATGACGCATTCGGTCTTGTCGATGAGATCCTGAGGGATGTCATCGGGTATGTCCATAATTTCCTTGATCACTGTGCCGCAATTTTCGAGCCGGTCTGCTTCTTTTTTGTCTACTTGTGAAAACAGCGGCGGGGCGACCATCGCCAGCGCCATGAGACACGAACTAATTCGCTTGATCAAATTTCACCTCGCTGAAATTTACAGGTCCGGGTAATGAAATGATAGGTTGTCCGGAGTCTGTACGCAACCGCCAGTTTATCAGGACTATTTGGGTGGGCCTGTTCCATTCGATACAGCTAATGAGTGGACGCTACTGAGTAGATACGGACCACGAAAGAAATGTTGTGCACTCTTTCGACTATACTTTCACCTGCGGAGATTTGGAGACAGAGGAACCATGGGTTTTCGAAGAGTGTGTGGATCGCCGGCCTTGGCATTGGCGCTGCTGACGGCCCTCTGGGTTTTGGCGGCGACCGGCGGCCACGCGCAGTCCAATCAGGCGCGAGAACAAGCTTGCTGCGCGACGAAGCACGACGGGAAGCGGGAAGAGCGCTCTCCCAAGCGGGCTGCTGCAGCGGCGCGATTTGGCGTGCGCGCGGACACATTGCTCGGAGCCGCGCCTTCCAGCAAAGGCGACTGGGGACTTCTGATCGTTGATGCGCAAACGGGAGAAACGCTCTTCGAGAAAAACGCTGACAGCTATTTTGTGCCGGCTTCGAACATGAAGCTTTTCACTACCGCGCTGGCGCTGGCCAAGCTGGGGCCGGACTACAAGTTTCACACTACACTCGAAACGCGCGGCACGATTTCGCCGGGCGGGATTCTCTCCGGCGACGTGGTGCTGGTGGGGCGCGGCGACCCCAATCTTTCGAACCGCAAATTTCCTTACGAACTAAAAGAAGAATTTGATGGGCCGTTGGAAAAAGCGCTTGTCGAGCTTGCCGATGCGCTGGTAGCGCGCGGCGTGAAAGAAATCTCCGGCGATGTGATCGGCGACGACAGTTACTTTCCGCGCGAGCGCTATCCGAATGGCTGGGAAATCGACGACATGGTCTGGGAATACGGCGCCGCGATTTCCGCAATCGTGGTGGACGACAACACCGTCGCGGTGACGCTGATACCGGGCGAAAAGACGGGAGATCCGGTGCAAGCATCGGTCGCACCGCTGACGCCGGACTTTGCGCTGCAGAACGATGTGACCACCTCGGCCGCGGAAGTGAAATCGGATTTGACGCTGACACGTGAGCCGGGTGCGAGTCTTGTGGTGGTGCGAGGCACGCTGCCGGCAAAGAGCGCGCCCAGGAAACTCGTGCTGGCGATCGAGGAACCGGCGCAACACGTGGCGTCGGTTTTGGCGGGGCTTTTGGCAGAGCGCGGCGTGAAACTCGATGGGAAAATTCGCGCGGTTCACGTTCCTGAGGCGGATGTAACGCCGCGTGCTGTTCTTGCGGAACATGTATCCGTGCCGCTAGGCGATTCCGTGAAGCTCGTCAACAAAATCAGCCAAAACCTGCACACAGAGATACTGCTGCGCACCGCGGCCCGGCAAAACGGATTGTGGAGCACACCGGAAGAAATGTTGAAAACTCCGCAGGATTTTTACGCCTCCGCGGGAATCGCGCCGGACGACGTGATTCAAACGGATGGCTCGGGACTATCGCGGCACGACCTGGTCACGCCGCGTGCCGTCGTGACTCTACTCAGGTACGCGCAAGGGCAGACGTGGTTTGCGCCGTACTACGCGTCGCTACCAGTGGCGGGCATTGATGGTTCGCTGCAAGACCGCATGAAGGGTACAGTGGCGGCGGGAAGAATTCACGCGAAGACGGGATCGGTCGAACACGTGCGGACTCTCTCCGGTTTCGCGGAAACACCTGGCGGGCGGCGGCTAATCTTTTCGTTCCTTAGTAACAACCAGGGCGGAAAAAGCCACGAAGCGGCCGATGCGCTGAACGGGCTCTGCGTGGCGATGATCGAAGAATTTGATGAAGCAGCAGCGGCCATCGCGCCAGGGCCTGCACGCGATCACGTAAAACAGAAATGAAGCAGCTGAAGAGCAAACTGGAATAGTAAAAAAACAAAATGTCGCGGACGGCACAAGACGTACTTGAGTTTGACAAGCTGCGGGAGCTGCTGCGGCTGCGGACGACGTGCGCGCCGGGGCGGCGGGCTGTGGATGCGCTGGAGTTTGGAACGGATTGCAACGCACTTGTGGCGGCGTTTGCGTTGATTCGTGAAGCACGGGAATGGCTGCGCGGCGGCGGTGAACTTGGGTTTGGCGGGCTCGCCGATCCGCAGGACTGGCTCGAAAAAATCGAAGGGCCGGGAATCGTTCTCGAAGCTAAGGAAATTCTCGCCGCTGCGTCGCTGCTCGAGACTGCGGGATGGTTGCGCGTACAATTCCGAGAAGATGCGCCGAAATTTCCCTTGTTGGCGGCGGGCGTAGCCTCGTTGGCGGACTTTCGAGAAGCATTGACGGGGATCCGGCGATGCCTGTTGCCAAATGGAGAGATCAGCGACGACGCGTCGTCGGCGCTGCGTCGCATCCGCGCAAGCATAACGCAGACGCGGGAATCGATTCAGAAAACGCTCAAGCAAATCCTGCGGACTCGCAACGCGGAGGCCGGCGAAGACTACGTCACGCTCCGTAATGAACGGTTTGTGATTCCCGTGCGCGCGGAAAACCGGCGCAGCGTCCCGGGAATTGTGCATGGCGCGAGTGGAACCGGGCAGACGGTTTTTCTCGAGCCGCTTGAAACGGTAGCAGCGAACAACGAACTTACGCAACTTGTAGAGGAAGAAGCAGCGGAGATTTTGAGAATTTTGCGCGAACTGACCGAGCGCCTGCAGACAATTCGAGAACCATTGCTCGCTGCAGCGGAGACCATCGCGGAACTTGACGGCGTTTTCGCTCGCGGGCGCTTCGCGCGCGACTTCGATGCGGCGATGCCAGAATTCTCCGGCTCTACGGAATTGCATTTGGTGGATGCGCGGCATCCTGTGCTCGAAGACAAGTTGCGACGGCAAGATCGCATGGTCGTACCGATGACGCTTGCGCTCGGCGGTGCGGAAAAGGTTTTGGTCATCAGCGGGCCGAACACCGGCGGAAAGACCGTCGCTCTGAAAACTACGGGGCTTGCGGCGCTCTCCGCGCAATCTGCGATTCCCGTGGCGGCACAGCGTGCGGTGCTGCCGATTTTTGACCGCGTGCTGGTGGACATCGGCGACGAGCAGTCCATTGCAGCCGACCTCTCGACGTTTTCGGCGCACATGCTGAATTTGAAGACCATGCTGGAATTAGCGACGCCGCAATCGCTGGCGCTCGTCGATGAAATGGGCACAGGAACTGCGCCGGAAGAAGGCGCGGCGCTGGCCGTAGCGCTGCTCGACGAGTTTCGCGCCAAGAATTGCATCGTGCTTGCGACAACGCATCACGACCGATTGAAGACCTACGCTTCGACGACGCCCGGCGTGGTGAACGCCGCGGTGGAATTTGACGATGTGAACCTACGGCCGACTTACCGGCTGATGGTTGGAGTGCCGGGCGGCTCGAGCGGAATCGCCATCGCGCAGCGGCTGGGCATTGCGACCTCCATTATCGAAAGGGCGCGATCATTGCTGACGCCGGAATCGCGCGAAGCCGCCGACTTGATCGCGTATCTGCATCGCAGCCGCGATGAACTCGACCGGATGCAGCAACAAATGACAGCGGAACGCCACGCGCTCGAAGAGGAACGCAAGAAATTGCGGACCGAATGGGTCGATCGGCAGCAGAAACGCATCAAGGAACTCGAAACGCAATTCGCCGAGATGCAGAAACGCTTCGATGAAAACGTTGCGCGCGTGATCGAAGCCGTGAAAGAACGCGAACTTCGCGCCTCGCTCGAAAAAACCGCGCGTCGCAAGGGGCAGGACATTCGCAGCGAAGCCCGCGAAGAACTGAACGCCGCGCTGGTGCAAACCATCTCCGATTCGCAAGCGGATCTAGGAACAAGCTCCGCGAGCCAAGAGCCAATTCGCGCGGAGACGTTACAACCCGGTGCGCGCATCCGCGTGCGCGGCTTCAGTAAGCCAGTCATCTTCCGCCGACTCGATGGCTCGTCCGCCGAAATCGAAGCCGGCCCGCTGCGCATGAAAGTTGCCGTCGATGAAATTATCGGAATCGAAGGAGAGAAAGCATTGCAATCAGTACCAGCGGCGTCGCGAAATGTCACCGTTACATCGCAGCCTGGCGAAGACACGGCTTCTGGCGAAATAAATGTCATCGGCATGCGCGTGGAAGAAGCGACAGAACGGGTCGACAAATATCTCGATGAGGCTGCACTTGCCAACCAAACGCGCGTGCGGATTATCCACGGTCACGGAACAGGCGCGCTGCGCAAGAGTCTCGGCGAATTCCTAAAGTCGCATCCGCTGGTTCAACGAACCTCGTTTGAGACCGAGGAGCACGGCGGGAAAGCCATCACAGTTGTAGAATTGCGATCCTAGGAGCCATGGCAGAGGCAGGATCATTCGCGGAGAGGGTGAAGCAGCAGGCGGACATTGTTCGCGTGGTGGGCGAATATGTGCGCCTGAAAAAGACCGGGAAGGATTTCAGCGGGCTTTGTCCGTTTCATCAGGAAAAAACTCCTTCGTTTACGGTGTCTCCTCTGAAGCAGATTTTTTATTGTTTTGGGTGCGGCAAAGGCGGCGATGTTTTTAATTTTGTAATGGACTTGGAGAAGTCCACGTTTCCGGAGGCGGTGCGAACCGTTGCAGAGAAGTGCGGGATTGCGATTCCACGGCCTAGGGAGCGGTCGCCGGAGGAACGGCAAGAAAATCAGCAGCGGTCGGCGCTTGTTGAGATGCATCGCGAGGCGCAGGCTTTCTTCACGAAGCAGATTTCAGGGACGCTCGAAGGCAAGGCGGCGCGGGCTTACCTCGAGGATCGCGGGCTCGACAGCAAGGCGATTGACCGGTTCGGAATCGGGTATGCGCCGAGCGACGGAGACGCCCTTCTGCGTGTGTTGAAGCAGAAATATCCGGAGAAATTGCTGGTGGAATCCGGATTGATTTCGCGCGGCGAACAGGGTGGAAGAATGTTCGACCGGTTCCGGCGGCGTATCACCTTTCCCATTGCGAACGACTCAGGAAAGATTGTAGCGTTCGGCGCGCGCGCGCTTGGGGACGATCAACCCAAATATTTGAATTCGCCTGAGACGCCGATCTACTCGAAAAGCAATGTGCTGTATCACATGGACCGCGCGAAGGAAGCGCTGCGGCGGTCGGATTTTGCGGTACTTGTCGAAGGCTATATGGATGCCATCGCCGTGGCCCGCGCGGGAATCAGCAACGTGGTGGCGAGCTGCGGGACGAGTCTTGCGGAGCCGCAGATTAAGTTGCTGAGCCGTTTTACGAAGCGCGTAATCATTAACTACGACCCGGACAATGCGGGGCAGTTGGCCGCAGAGCGGTCCGTGGCGCTGCTGCTCGAACAGGATTTCGAGGTGCGCGTGCTGGCGCTGCCTCCCGTTGGCGACAAGAAAGCCGATCCGGATTTATTTATCCGCGAGCGAGGCGTCGAGGAATACACGAAGTTGCTGAAAGATTCTCCGCCTTACGTGGACTACTTGATCGCTCGCGCGCGGAAGATGGACTTGACGACAGGCGAAGGGAAGCGGCGCGCGGTCAATTTTCTTTTGCCCTACGTCCAAAAAATTCCCAACACCATTCTTCGTTCGGAGTGGGCGACGCGCATTGCGCAGCAGCTTCACCTGGACGAGCCGGTGTTACGCGCCGCGCTAAGCAAAGCAGCGACTCAGCGCCACAGCGAATTGAAGATTCAGCCGGAGCTGGTGGGCCGCTCGGCAAAGCCCGTCGAGCGGCGGCTGATCCGCATGCTGGCGGAAGCCGAGGGATTTCGCCGCGAACTGGCGCAACGGTTACAGGCGGCTCAGCTTTATCAAGGGCTCGAGACCGAGAAGGTTTTCGCGGCGCTAATCGTCGCGAGCCTGGCCGATGAACCGATGCAGGCTACGGAAGTTGCTACGAAACTCGAAGAACGCGACAGGCGGATACTCTTCGAGATTCTCTTCGAGGAAGCCAGCGAACCGACCTGGGAAGAGGCGGTCAGTTGCGTCGAGGCATTGCAGCACCGGCAAGCCGAGCGGGAGCTGGCCGAGGTCCAACGCAGCATCGAGGCGAACCCGCCTGTGACGGAAATGCGCGGGCTGCTGGAGAAGAAGCAGGATCTGATGCGCAGACTCGCGGCGGCGAGATGAAAGGCCTGATTCCAGATTGTTAAGGGAGAGGCCAATCTGTCTCCGGCTTGCTGAGGTTGAAGGGGAGACAGACTAAAGTCTGTTGCACTCGAGAGAGAGCGTTCTCAGGATTTATAGTTAACAATAACGACCCCTCCCTATGTCTTCTGTAAAGGTTCATTCTAAAGACAGTTAAAGTCATTTATTTTGACGCACTTTTGCAAGTGTTCATTCTAAGCGGCTTACGCGTGCGAAGTTGCACTGAAGTGGGGCAACTTCGCCTTGTGCCTTGCAAATGTTGCATGTAAAGGACTTGGGACGATACCGAGGTCTGAAAAGCAAAAAACGCCAGCGAGGCGCTGCGGAGAACCGGCAAATGATTACCCAAATCATATTATAGCATGGACGAACATTTTGTCAAGAAAAATCGGGGAGGCTCTATGTGCGCTGAACGGTTCATTTGGCGGCCAGTTTTTGCCTCGCCAATTCGGCGCGGAACTCTTGTTCCTTTTGCGTGATAAACCTTTTGTAACCATCGGGATCAACGAATGGGTTTGTGCCGGCCTCTTTCCTAAGAGGGTACTTTTCTTCGAGGCCAAAATAGCTGCCATGGGCACCGAGGAAAATGTCGCATGGCAATGACTTCAGAACGCGCCACATGCGCTCGTAGTCTTCGGCGATCTGCGGATAGGCAGGGTTGTTAACAAGTTTGTAGCCAGGATTGACATTGGGGCTGCCAACGATCACCACATTGTATGTTTTGCCGCCATCGGTAACCTTCATCGTCCAGGTGGTGCAGCCTTTGGTGTGGCCGGGCGTGAGGTGAGCGACCAGCACCGTGCCGCCGAGGTTTACCTCGTCGCCATCGTGAAGTAGGCGACCGACTTTGGCGGGCGGGTAAAGCGAACTGGGTGTGCTGCCGTACTGGAAATCGGTTTTGCCGCCGGATTCGACCACCGAAACGTCCGCACCCATCACCATGTACTTCGCCCCAGTCATCTGCATGATCATGGCGCTGCCTGCATCGTGATCCCAGTGCGCGTGGCTAATGAGAAGAATCTTTGTGTCCTTGAAATGGAAACCGAGTTTTTCGGTGCTCGCGGAGATCATCGGGACGTTGGCTTCGAGATCGCTGTTGATCAGGATGTTGCCTTCCGGGGTGGTGATCAGATAGCTCGCAAGCCCTTTGCTCCCTACGTAGTACAGATTGCCCGCGATGCGAAACGGCGGGAAGGGTTCCGTCCAGTCAGAATTGGATTGGGCGGACACGGCACCCGCGAAGGCAAACACGAAAACCGGTAAGCAAGCGCGGATCGAGATTTTTTGCAGCATGGGCGGAGTATAAGCTAAAGCAACGGCGTGAGACGAGTCTCCCAACGGGCGGCTACTGCGTGTGCGAATACTGACGCCATTTTTAGCGAGTCGTTTTTGCCTGCGGAACATCATACACATTGACGTCATCCAGGCGGAGCTCGCCCGGTCCCAAAGCGGCAGTAGAAAAGCTGAGTCTTGGTTGTAAATTTGGAGCGGCTGGAGGGTCCGGCTTCCAAGTAAGGGTCTCGGGCAGGCTTCTTCCACAGATTTCCACTGATTAAATTGTTGACGGGGGCAGACTTAAGCGTGTAGCGTAATAGGGTTTCGCGAGTAACGGATTCGCACCTAACTGCATCTATATAGATGTACTTAGAGGCGCGGGAACGTACTCTGAGAGCGCACAACGGGCGAAGTGCAGGGCGAACGGCAAGCTAGCGGCGCGGCGCACCATAAAGGAATTCACAAAAAGACGTGTGATCTGGTGGGGGATTCCCCACAGTTCGTTTTGGTGACCGCAGAGGAATTGGCTGCGCAAGCGTGGCATACTGCCTGCGCCTTGCGAGGGAAAAGTTTTGGCGGCTTTGACCGGCCGCATTTGGATTGCGCTTTAATGGCTGGAGGAATTCGTGGCAGCAGTGGGTCTTGAAGAAAAATACGATGCGGTAAAGCAGCTCATTGCCGTTGGCAAAGAGCGCGGGTATCTGCTTTACGACGAAGTGAATGATTCGCTTCCGGCGGAAGTGCATTCTTCGGAAGAGATCGACGACCTTCTCACTACATTTGAACGGAACGGGATCGAGATTTACGAGGACCAGGCGTCGGCGAAGGCGGCGCGGGCGGTGGAAGTGTCCTCGGAGGCCGGCGATCGCGATGCGGTCGTCAAGGACGACGCGCATTCGGATGAAGGCGGCAGCGATCTGGATTTGACGCCGGGGTCGCTGGAAAAAACGAACGATCCAGTGCGCATGTATTTGCGCGAGATGGGAACCGTGCCGCTGCTGACGCGCGAAGGCGAAGTGACCATCGCGAAGCGCATTGAGCGCGGGCAGCTCGTGGTGATGAAGTCGATCACGCGGTCGCCGATCGTCATCAAGGAATTGATTGCGGTGGGCGAGGATCTGCGTAAGGGCGCGCGGTCAATCAAAGAGATCGTGCAGTTTGACGACGAAGAGCTGACCGAAGAAAAAATCGCGAACAAGACGAAGCAGACGCTGAAGTACATCGACAAGATCGCGAAGCTGTACGACTTGGCGCTGAAGCAAGCGGAGAAGCTCGATACCACGCCGAAGGCGAAGAAAAAGCCGTACATGAAGGCGAAGTGGGCGCTGTCGCGGACGCGTGTAGAGATTTCGGTGGAAATTCGCGGGATCGATTTCAATCCGTTTGAGAAGAAGCGGCTGATCGACAAGATGCGCGGGACTGTGGAGCGCTTGCAGTCGTTGGAGCGCGAAGCGGGGCGGCTGGAACGGCGCGTGGATGCCGCGAAAGGCGACGTTGCTGCGGAAGCGCGCAAGGAATTGCGCACGCGGCGGACGGAGTTGAAGGATATCGAAGAGGCGAGCGAGGTCGGGCTAACCGAGCTGAAACGCACCCTGACGTTTATCCACCGCGGCGAGGCGGAAGCTGAACAGGCGAAGAAGGAATTGATTGAGGCCAACCTTCGCTTGGTCGTTTCGATTGCGAAAAAATATACCAATCGCGGGTTGCAGTTCCTGGATTTGATTCAGGAAGGCAACATCGGCTTGATGAAGGCCGTGGACAAGTTCGAGTGGCGCCGCGGATATAAGTTCTCGACGTACGCGACATGGTGGATCAGGCAGGCCATTACGCGCGCGATTGCCGACCAGGCGCGCACGATCCGTATTCCCGTGCACATGATCGAAACGATCAACAAGCTGGTGCGCACGAGCCGCCAGTTGGTGCAGGAACTGGGGCGCGAGCCGACTTCGGAAGAAATTGCCAAGCGCATGGACATTCCCGTGTCCAAGGTGCGCAAGATTTTGAAAATTGCGCAGGAGCCGATTTCGCTCGAGACGCCGATTGGCGAAGAAGAAGATTCGCATCTCGGGGATTTCATCGAAGACAAGGCCGTGGTTTCGCCGTCCGACGCGGTGATCAATTTGAATTTGAAGGAGCAGACGTCTTCGGTGTTGAAGACGCTGACGCCGCGCGAGGAAAAAGTCATCAAGATGCGGTTTGGTTTGGATGACGGCAGCGAGCATACGCTCGAAGAAGTGGGGCAGTCGTTTGCCGTGACGCGCGAGCGCATCCGGCAGATTGAGGCTAAGGCATTGCGCAAGCTGCGCCATCCGTCGCGGTCGAGGAAGTTGCGGGCGTTTTTGGAGGGGCCGTCGAGGGATTATTTGTAAAAAGAAGTGAGTAGTGAGCGGTGGGTAGTGAGTAGTTGAGAACCGAAAACGAAATGCCCCGATTTGCTCGGGGCGTTTTTTTGGTTTTGCATCGGAACTCCGGGGGTTCTGGATTTTTACCGAAGCTTCAGGCCGGTAGTTCGATGTATGCCGAGTAAGTTTGTGGCTCGGGGACGGTTTGTCCTTCTTCGCGCAAGCCGTCAAGATGGAACGCAATGGCCTCGCGCATATTTTGCTCGACTTCCTCACGTGTGCGGCCGGTCGAAACACACCGAGGAAGATCGGGACAATAGGCCGAGAATCCAGTTTGCGTCGGCTCGATGACTATCATATATTTTTTCATGGTTTCAATCCCGCCTGCTTCAGGACCCTAACTACCGCAATCGTTCGATCAGCGCTTCCTTGGGTATGCCGTTCCACAAGCTCACCCGCGTCAGCAGGTCATTTAGAGTTCCCTTCGCGAGGACGTCATGATCGGGAACAGTAAGGTTGTGCTCCCCCAGTTCGCTCCGTTTGCGCAGGAGAACATGGCTTCCTTTTTGACGGATTACTTCATACCCGAGCGAAACGAGCAAGCGGATGAGCGAGCGACCACTAATCTGAGGCAGCCGGGGCATGAACGGGCTTCAATTCGGAAACGACGAGGATGTCGATGTCGCTGGCGGGCACGCGGTCTTCAAAATGGAGGGTCACAGCTTCGCGGATGTTTTTGTACAGCTCGTCGACAGTTTTGCCTTGCGTGAAAATATCTTCGCCGATTCCACGCGCACACCAAAAATCACCATCATTGTACACTTCGACCTTTACTAACATGGCTAGATTCTACAACGGCTCAGCTCGCCGAACCACTCCTGCTTTTATTTTGGGACGAAGCCGTCGGATGGGACGCGGGCGAAGCGCGTGGCCAGACGTGTGATCCACACGGCTACGAACGCGGCAAAAGCGAGGACGGCGTAAAGCATTTGGTCGGGATCGGGGCGGTGGTCGGGATGCAGATTGGATTGGACGGCGTAATTGAACGTAAAAAGAAGGAGTACGAGGGCGGCACAGCCGAACCAGGCAAACCAGATGCTGAAGAACTCGAACGTGGCTGCAGACTGGTCCGGAGCGAGCCAGTAGGCTTTGTTGGGGAGATTGATAGCTTGTGGCGGCAAACTCTTTAATATGCGCGGGAGGCCGAAGGCGAGGACCGTGGCTATTACCAGGGCGCCAACGAAAAATGCGAAGAACATTGGTTTGGTTTGCCAGCCGTTGGGGAGGCCGCGACTGTTGAAGTGAGACGCGAGCTCGTCGGGGAGACGCGGGTAGCATGAAGAAAAATAGATCGCCGCGAAAATCGCGAGCATGACGAAAATGCTTCTGGGCAATTTGGAATCCTGCACGGAGTCCTCTGCGACCAGCTTACGAGTCCGGCCGAGGGCCGGCAAGCGGCAGGCGGCGCCGTTTGTCATATCGGGAACCATGCCAATCTCAGGCGCTTATTGGTTCGAGCGACGGCGGAAGACTGCGAAATGCTTCGCATCGCGAAGACGACATCGAGATTGCCGATTGCAAGAACTCGCGAAGGAATTGTTTGTGGTGGGCGCGAAGCATACTAAGATAATGAAACCAGCCGCAAAACAAAAATGAAACCGATACAAAAGATTTTTGCTGTGGTGTTAGTGCTGCTTTTAGCGGCGAGCGTGTTTGGGTTGCTGCACACGGGGCAGCCAGCCGGTTCATCGCCCGTCGCGGGTGTGGCGAACGGCGCTGCGACCGCACAGGCGCCGTTGGTGGATCAATCGCCACTGCTGACGGCACAGCGCTTGGCGAAAATGCCGAACAGCCCCGAGGAGGAGCCGTTTGCCAAGGAAGCGCTCCGGCTTGCGGACCATCAAATGGATTTGGCCTACGCGGCGGCGGAGCGTGAGGCGGAAGAGCACCCGCCTGCGCTGAGCGCGCAAGCAAAAGAAATTCAAGCGCGATTGAAAAGCGCCGAAGATACGCTCGATGCCGACAATGCGTTAGTGGCGCGGTTGACGGCCGACGATGCGAAGGCTACCGGAGCCAAGAAAGATGCCTTGGACGATCAGCTGGTGCTGGCGACGGCCCATCAAGAAGAGCATCAGGATGAAGTGGACGATGCCAAGGCGGACCTGGAGCGCGTAGGGGGCGACCCAAAGAGCCGCATCGAAGCCATGATGCAGGAGCATAAAACCTCTTCGGAGGCTACGGATGCATTGCGAGTGAACGTTACTCCCGCCGTGGACCAAGCCGGATTGATTCACCGGTTCCAGCAGTGGATGACACTCCATCAGAAGCAGTTGATCTTGTGGCAGGCGAAACAGGCGGCGGAGTCGGCGGCGGCGGCGCTGTCGGCGCGACATAATGAAATCGAAGCACAAATCAACGCCAGAAAAAACAAGTCAGCGCAAGCAAATGGACCGGCGAACCCGAGCACACAATCGCCGTACGCCGCGGTTCCATCGAAGCTGAGCAGCGAAGACTCAGCGGCGCTGCTCAAAGAGACAAAGAGCCACTCGGCGCAGCAGAAAGCTTTGGCGTCGTTCGACAAGAGAATCGACGACCAGAAACAGCTCGCCGATAACTATGGGAAGTGGATTCAGGTCGTCGCAGGAAATCAGAAAGCGGTCGTTCATCGCGCTCTGATTGGTTTCATTGTCATTCTTGGTATTTCATTGGTCGGCGTGTTTTTCGAGAGCTGGCTGGAAATGCTGCTTGGAAGGACTTCGCTGGATCGCCGGCAGGTGGAGACTCTGCGCGGGGTGACGCGCGTTTCCGTCCAGGTTCTGGCAGTGCTGCTTATCCTGCTGGTGATTCTCGGGCCGCCGAACCAGTTGGGGACTTTTCTGGGACTTGCCGGCGCGGGGCTAACCGTTGCGCTGAAAGACTTCATTGTGGGCTTTCTCGGCTGGTTTGTGCTGATGGGGAAGAATGGGATTCGGCTTGGTGATTGGGTGGAGATTAATGGAGTGACGGGAGAGGTCGTCGAACTCGGCATGTTTCATACGGTGCTACTGGAGACTGGTAATTGGACGGACTCCGGCCACCCGACCGGACGGCGCGTGACTTTTACAAACAGTTTTGCGATTGAAGGGCACTATTTTAATTTTTCGACTTCGGGGCAGTGGCTGTGGGACGAGTTGCAAGTGGTTTTGCCGGCGGGGCGCGATCCTTATCCGATGGTAGATGCAATCCAGAAGATCGTGCTCGAGGCCACCGCGGAGACGGCGAAACAGGCCGAGAAAGAATGGAAAGGTGTGACGCGCTCGCAGGACGCGGCGCATACACTGACGGCAGCACCGGCCATCAACGTGAAGCCGGTGGTGGGCGGCGTCGAAATCGCGGTGAGATACATCACACGGGCGAACGAGCGCTACCAAATGCGGGCGAAATTAAATCAAGCCGCGGTCGACCTGCTAGGTCAGGGCTTTGTAGCGCCACCCGCGGCTGCGGAGCCAGCTTCGAAGCCTGCTTGAGAATACACGCCTGAAACTACTGGACATGTGGGAACATCTGACAGAACGACCATCGCGACCGCGTCTCAATCCATCACACTGCGCGCGCGAACCTCTTCAGAGGTCAAGCCATACAGTGGCGGAGTTTTTACGCCAAGCATTCCCAGATACAGATAAATCTGCCCGCGGTGGTGGATTTCGTGCTCGAGCATTAGGCGAAGCCATTTCCAGGTAGTAATGGTTGCGTCGTCGGGGGTCTTGCACTTGCGTTGAAGGTCTTCGTCCGTGAGGCGGGCGAAGATTTCCATGGATTCGGCATGCAGGCGTTCGACAAAGGCCATCACGTTTTCGTAGCCGTCGGCAAGTTCTTTACCGTGAGTCGTGTAACGGGCGGGTCGGCACTGCACGTTTTCGGCCCACATATAGCGTTCCGCGACGGCGAGATGCCGCAGAATATCGCCGAGCGTGAATTTTTCCGGCGCGTAGGTCCAATCGATTTTGTCCGGCGGAATGCAGCGTGCCACGCGCATGGTGCGTTCGCGGACATTTCCAAAATAATGCAAGAACGGCTGAATGGTTTTGATTTCCACGGGGCCTCGCACACTAGAAGAACTGCTATTGAAGTTTAACGCATGAGCTGGCGGGCGCGGGAGGCGGAGAGTGTGGCGCCAGCATAGAGGAGCGCGAGCAAGGCGTAACCAGCGATGAGGCTGACACCTTGCGCGACGACACCGAGAGAGATGCTCATGGCGAGCTGAACGCAGGTCGTGAAGATGGCCATGGCGGATTGCGTGCGGCCCATGAAATGGCGCGGGACGATGGACATCAGCCCGGACTGTGCCGTGACGCCGCCAATCGCGCGGCAGAGTCCGAAGATGGCTTGCATCACGACGGCGCCAACGAGAAAAGCGACAAACGGCGTGGCCATGTGGCCTACGGCAAGAACGGCGCAGACGGCGACATAGAGCGGCATGCGCAATGAGTTGCGCAGCTGGCTGGCGATAATGCCGCCGGTGATGGCGCCAACAGCCCAGCCGGCTTCGAGAAAGCCGAGGCCGCGCGCGCCGGCGTGCAGGATGTCGTTTACGAGGGCCACTAGCACGACGTTTCCGCTGACGACTCCTGCCATCATGATCGAGTGTGTGACGCCGAGAGCACGCACGAGTGGTTGTTGCTTGAGATAGGCGAAGCCTTCCTTCAGATCGGAGTAGACCGCGAGAGAGAGTCCTGCCTCGGCAACTTCGGGATTTTCGCCGGACTCCAGGGCTTCCGCGGTAGCTTCCGTGGCTTCAGAATATTCCCGCGGATATTTCAGATGGTCGCGCGGACTGACGTAACCGCTGCGCACGCAGTAGAGGCAATATGCGGAGACGAAGTAGGTCAGCCCGTCGATGATTAGAATGCCCGCGATGCCGGTGCGGTCGTAGAGAAAGCCGACGAAGGAACCGGCGATGAGCATGCCGCTTTGCACGCCGACGAGGACGGCAGCATTGGCCCCGGTAAACTGGCTGGGCGGAATGACTTCCTGGACGAGGGCGTTGACGGTGGCCCAGTACATCGCGGAGCCGATGCCGGTGATGAGCGTCATGGCGTAGAGATGCCAGAGCTGGAGATGGCCGCTCCAAGCGATATAAGCCGTCGCGAGAACGAAGCAGCCGCGAACGAGGTCCAGCATTACGCCGAGGTAGCGGCGGTCGAAGCGGTCGATGAGCACGCCGCCAAGAAACGGAATGAAAAGGCCAGGCAGCGTTACGACGATGACCTGCAGGCTGACTTTCACCGTGGAATGCGTGGCAGCCATGATGTACCAGCTGACGCCGACGAAGTTCATGCCGCTGCCGAAGAGCGACACGAACATGGCGACAAAGAAAAAGCGGAAGCCGCGCTGCGCCCAGATCAGCGTCCAGTCCACACGGGGTGTCGTTGCGGTTGCCATCGAGCCCTCTAGCTTACTATCGTAGGCGCACGGATTTGCGGCCGGAGAAGCGGACGGTTTACATCTGTTTACGTCCGGGGATTTGGGGGCGGAGATATATGGGGAACGAATTGAAATGTACAGTGCGCTTCGGGAAAGAAACGTCGGAAGGCAAGGCGCTGCTGGAAACGAGCGAAGTGCTTTTTCGCGGCGAGTTCCGGTTGAAGATTCCGTTTGCTTCGATCAAGTCGGCCAAGGCGGTTGACGGCGAACTGCGTTTGCAGACCGCTGACGGATTGGCCGTATTCGAGATCGGCTCTGCGGCGGAGAAGTGGTGCGACAAAATTCTTCATCCAAAAACGCGCATTGAAAAAATCGGCGTGAAGCCGGGCGCGAAAGTTTCGCTACTCGGCAGCCTCGATGCTGAGTTTCTCGATGAACTGAAACCGCTTGCCAGCTCTGTGACGAAAGACAAAGTTGCCGCCGACTCCGACACAATTTTCTTCGTGGCCGATTCGTTGAAAGAGCTTTCTTCAGTTGCGAAGATTGCAAAGTCTCTGAAGGGCGCAACCGCGCTGTGGATTGTTTATCCCAAGGGGCAAAAAGCGATCACGGAGAATGACGTGATTGCCGCAGGTCGAAAGACAGGCTTGAAAGATGTGAAGGTTGTCGGATTTTCCTCGACACATACCGCTCTGAAATTTGTCATTCCGCTCGACAAGCGGTAGCAGCGCAGAACGCAGATGGTGTTACAGGACCCGTTCGCGTCGTTCGATCCACGAATGCGTGTTGGAGAAATTGTTGGCGAACCACTGGCGATCCATCACTCTGAACTGAGCAGAGTGGAGAAGCGGGAGCGCACCGCGGCGATGCTGCAGCGTGTCGGGCTTGGCGCGGATGCTTTGAAACGCTACCCGCACGAGTTTTCCGGCGGGCAGCGGCAGCGCATCGGCGTCGCACGCGCCCTGATTCTTCGGCCAAAGCTCGTGGTTGCCGACGAGCCCGTTTCCGCGCTGGATGTTTCCGGGGGCGCGCAAGTCTTGTTGCTGCTTCAAGAGTTGCAGAGCGAGTTCGGCCTGACATACGTTTTCATTTCGCATAGGCTGCCGGTGGTGGCGCAGGTGGCGACACGGATCGCCGTGATGCGGGCGGGGCAATTTGTTGAGGTGGGCCTCGCCGAGCGAGTGCTGCATCAGCCTAGCCATGCCTACAGGCGAGAGTTGCTGGGCGCCGTTCCGGCTTTGCCTGGCCGGTAAACAGTCAGCCCGCCCGGAAGGCAACGGCTACGCGCCTAAGCTGCTCTGCCTGCGGTGGGCCCCTCCTCTGTTTTTTGTAAATGTTGCTGCTAAAGGACTTACGTCACAGGCCACGGCCTGCTCGTTGGCCGTCGGGACTGATTCGGCTGGCCAGCCTAAAGCTCAGATTCTACAGCCGACAGCTGGAGAGTCGAGGGCATGGTATGAGTGGGTGGCGACAACGGTCAGCCCCCTTGTTTTTTGTAAACGTTGCGTCTAAAGGATTTAGCAGTGCTGCTGAACTGGGAGGCACTGCGCATATTCCAAAGTTTGCCGACGGGGCCCTCCAAGCCCAGGGGTATCCGGAGAGGTTGTGAAGTAAACGCGTGAGGGGGCAAGGGTTTGCGGCGCTTGCTATGCGTTCCCATGTTCGCGCTACCGAGAAGCGCGGGAAACAGTTTGGCGCGGGGCAGGAGCTAGTGACTCGCCCCTAAAAAGCAAAAACGCCAGCTTGGTTGCTGGCGCGTCGGACCGGTTCACAGTATTACCTAGAACCAACAGTATATGTAACGGCATCGCCTGTCAAGAGGCAGTCCGGAATTCTTCCGTGGTGAGCGGCAAGTTCTGACAACGGCACCGCAATTAGGCTAGAATCCGCCCATCGAAATCTTTGCGAGGCTCCCTGCGTAAATGCCTGGTAGAGAGCGTCTTCAAACCGCGTGGTGGAGGATTTTCCGATGGCAACGACAACAGCTGTTTCCCCGGCTGCTCCTGAGCCGCAGCCCCAAATGAGCGCGATCAGCCGCGTATTTGGCGTGCTATTTTCGCCGCAAAAAACGTTTGAAGATATCGTTAGAAAGCCGGGGTGGGTGCTACCCATAGTATTGCTGACGATTCTCAGCATTGCAGTGAGCTTTGGCTTGAATCAGCGCGTGAACTGGCGTGAATTCATGAGCCAGCAGATCGAGAAAAGCCCGCAGGGCGCGCAACTGTCCACGGAACAAAAGGAACAGCGCATAGAAGCTGGCGCCAAGTTTGCGCCGATTTCTACATACGTGTTCGGCACTCTGGGTCCATTGCTTATCGCACTCATCATGGCTCTGGTGATGTGGGGAGCTTACAGCCTGCTTGGCGGAGCGAGCACGAACTTTAGCACGGCCATGGCCATCACTGCTCACGCTTTCATGACCGGGCTTATCAGCAGTCCTCTGTTCTTGCTTGTGATATTCCTCAAGGCGCCAGGGACGATCGACCTGGACAATCCAGTCGCGACAAATCTTGCCGCATTTTTGCCGGATGATTCGGCGAAGTGGCTGGTTGCGCTCCTCAAATCGTTCGACGTGTTCACTTTCTGGACGCTCATTCTTATCGCTATCGGATTTGCAGTCACGAGCCCGAAGAAGCTCAAGGGCAGCAAGCCTTATGTGGTCGCGTTCAGTGTGTGGGCCGCGTATGTGGTCTGCCGTGTGGGATTCGCGTTCGCTTTCTCCTGATACACTCACTGAGTGAGTTTTTCGTTTGAAGTAGCAAGAACCGATCCGACTGGGGCGCGGCGAGGCGTGCTTAACACGCCGCATGGCGCGGTGCAGACGCCGTTCTTTATGCCGGTGGGTACGCAGGCAACCGTGAAGGGCCTGCGCAACGAAGCGCTCGAAGAACTGGGCGCTGAAATCATTCTCTCCAACACTTATCATTTGTATTTGCGGCCGGGGCATGAAGCCGTTCGCAAGCTTGGCGGTCTGCACAAATTCATGTCGTGGCCGCGAGCGATTCTTACCGACTCCGGCGGCTTCCAAGTGTTTAGTCTTTCGGAGCTGCGCAAAGTCTCGGATGAGGGCGTGCGGTTTCGTTCGCACCTAGACGGTTCGGAGCACATGCTCACGCCGGAAAAGGCGGCGGAGATTCAGCTGGCGCTCGGCTCGGACATCGCGATGGTGCTGGATGAGTGCATCGAAACGCCAGCGCCGCGAGACAAGGCCGAAGCTGCGGTAGGGCGTACGACGAAATGGGCTGGGCGAGCGCGAACGTATTCTCTGGAACAAGCCAGCCGCAACGGCGACCTTTCGCAATGGCAATTCGGCATCGTGCAAGGCGCGACTTTTGCTGATTTGCGGCGAGCGAGCGCGCAGCAACTTCTGGAATTAGATTTCCCAGGATATGCCGTCGGGGGGCTTGCCGTCGGCGAACCACACTCATTGACCTGTGAAATGACCGGCGAAGTCACCGCGCTCCTGCCGCGCGATCGGCCGCGCTACTTAATGGGTGTTGGAAAGCCGGAACAAATCGCCGACTACGTCGCGCTGGGCATCGACATGATGGACTGCGTGCTGCCAACGCGCGCGGCGCGCCACGCGTGCCTCTACACCAGCGAAGGCCGCGTGCTCATCAAGAACGCGCGCTACGCCATGGACCAGCGCCCGCCCGATCCGAGCTGCTCCTGCTCCGTTTGCCGGCGCTACACGCGCGCGTATCTTCGTCATCTTTTCGCTGCCGGGGAACTCACCGCGGCGATCCTGGCCACCCACCACAATGTCCACTTTTACCTTGACTTAATGCGGCAAATCCGCGAGGCTATCGAGTTTGGGAACCTAGCGAATTTCTCATCTGAGATGCACGCACGCTATGCTGTAGGCCCGGCCTGAA
>Ga0210384_10001178_pt1 | contig 36583 bp, 34 predicted proteins | sample IncBWH2MmetaG_FD_160574 | JGI IMG/M metagenome (GOLD analysis project Ga0210384, IMG submission 160574) | Forest soil microbial communities from Barre Woods Harvard Forest LTER site, Petersham, Massachusetts, United States - Inc-BW-H-2-M | ecosystem: Environmental > Terrestrial > Soil >...
CGACGGCCGAGGCTAGGCGACGACTCGCGCGAGTGGTGACGACCGGGTCGAGAGCCAGAAGACGATGAGGCTCCCGAGACCGGTGAGGGCGATGCAGAAGGCGCAGAGGTAGATGACCAGGTAGGAACCGGTACGGTCGAAGAGGAGGCCGGAGAGCCAGGGGCCGAGGGCCGCGCCCAGGTTGTTGCCGATCGCGAGGAGGCCGAAGATCACGCCGTAGTGCGCGGGCGAGGCGATACGGCCGAGCAGCACCGTGACGATGCTGGCCCGCGAGCCGAGCGGCAGGAACAGGAAGAGCACGTAGCCCGCGGCCAGCACCCAGCTCGGCGTCACCTCCATCCCGAGCAGGCAGAGCATGCCGAGCAGCGAGCACGAGAAGGACAGAATCCCCGCGATCGGTCCACCGAGGCGGTCGGCGGCGAGGCCGGCCACCGCCCGGCCGGCGCCCGCGAGCCCGCCGCCGATGGCCAGGAGCATCGAGGCCTGCGCGGCCGTGAAGCCACGCGCGGTGAAGTAGAGGGTGTGCTGCGTGGTGGCGAGATAGCCGAAGAGCGGCGGGGTGGTGAACATCACGAGCAGGCTCCAGAAGCCGAGCGAGCGGACGATCGACGACACGGTGACGGCTGCGTGCGCGCCGGGGCCGGCGCCGCGCCCCGAGCCGAGACGGCTCGGATGCGTGCGCCAGGCCCACGGGATCACCGCGGCGATGGCGGCGGCGTAGCAACAGAACGCGGCCCGCCAGCCCCAGTGGCTGATGATCCATTGCAGCGGTGGCGCCAGCGCGTAGGCCGCCATCGCGCCGCCGAATGCGATGCCGGTGGCGAGGCCCCGGCGGCGCACGTAGGTGTCGGCGATGAGGGCCGCGTGGGTGGTCATCCCGGTGAGGCCCAGGCCGATGCCGCCGCCGGTGCCCATCGCGAGCAGGAACAGGGGCAGGGTGGGCGCCAGGCTGCCGAGGAGCAGGCCGCCGGCCACGAGGGCCAGCCCGAGACTCACGAGCAGCCGCGGGTTCCCGCGGGCGACCAGATAGCCGGCGAGCGGACTCAACAGCGCGCCACCCAGCCAGAGCAGCGAGGCGGTCGAGGCGGTCGCAGCCCGGGAGCCGCCGAACTCGGCGAGCAGAGCCGGCAGGAACACCGGGAAGGTATTGGTGATTCCGGCCACCAGCAGCATCGTGCTGAAGGCGAGCCAGAGCCGCTGGCTGGCAAGGGACTCCGCCGCTGGAGTCACCCGAGGGTCAGGGGCCGGGCAGAGGAACCGCGGTTGAGGCCGGGCCCGAGGGGCCCGGAGCGAGGCTCAGTCGTCCGTCTCGGCGCGCTTCATGGCCTTCCGGCGCTTCTTCCGCGCCTCAGCCTGCTTGCGCTTGCGCTTGACCGACGGTTTTTCATAATACGCGCGCTTCTTCATCTCCTTGAAGAGTCCATCCTTGAGCATGAGCTTCTTCATGGTCTTGAGCGCGGACTCGACTTGATTGTCGTGTACCTCGATGCGCATGGAGGCACGGTACCCGGAGCCCGGAGCCCTGTCAATGCCCGAAGTAGCATACGGCCGTGCCCGACCGGCGCCGCGCTCGCCCTTGACGGACCCTCAGTCCCGCCCTACCTTGCCGGCAATGCCGAGGAGGGTCGATCTAGTGGAGGGCCGCACGTTCCATGGGATGGTCACTGCCGGCCTCCTCCTCGCCCTCGCCACCTGCGCCGCCGCCGAGGGTGCCTGGGTCCTGGCCGAGCTCGGCAAGCAAGGTGTCGTCTCTCCGGTGAGCGGGCCCGCCACCCTCACCGAGTGCCTGCGCGAGCAGAAGTCGCGGGAGGAGACCCAGCGGGCCTATCTGCGCGCCGCGAACGAGTCGAGCCCACAGGACCAGCTTCCGCTGCCGGTTCAGGCGGTGTCCTACCGATGCGTCCCCGACACCGGGGACCTGCGCGGGAAGAAGGGACCGTAGCACGATCCTGAGTGTGTGCCCGAACTCGGGGGTCTGTGGTAGGGTACGGGCGATTCCATGGCCGTCGACAACCGCGTGATGCTGACCGTGCTCCTCCACCACGATCAGTCCAAGACGCTCGACGAGATCATGGGTCATCTCAAGCGGACCGGCTTCTACCGGGACTTCCCACCGGAGGGCAGCGAGCTGGTCTCGTGGGTGGTGGCGATGTCGTTCGGGTTCATCATTCACTTGAAGGTGGGGCCGGACAAGGTGCGGGCGCTGAACCGCTACATGGAGCAGAAGGCCTGGGGCGCCTTCCGGTACCAGGTCTTCCCCTCGTACGACTTCGGGCCGATCGCGGCCAATCTCAAGACCGAGCACGCATAGCCGAGTGGCTGCGCCCGCCCGTCTGGAGCTCGCCCTCGCTCCGACCCCGCTGCTCAAGCTCGATCGCCTCTCGCGCCGCCTCGGGGTCGAGCTCTACGTCAAGCGCGACGACCTGACCGGGCTCATCGAGTCCGGCAACAAGGTCCGCAAGCTCGAGTTCCTGGTGGGCGAGGCCCTCCAGCTGGGTGCCGATACCCTGATCACCTGCGGCACCATGCAGTCCAACTGCTGCCGCGCGGTCTCCGCGGTGGCCGCGCGGCTCGGATTGCGGGTGGTGCTCGCGGTGCACGGAGCGCGCCCGTCCGCGTACGACGGCAACCTGCTCCTGGATCGGCTCCTCGGCGCGGAGGTCCGCTACTGCACCGACGCGGAGTTCGCGCGGGCCGGCGACGTGATGGAAGGGCTGGCCGCCGAGGTCCGGGCCCGGGGTGGCCGTCCCTACGTCATCCCGGAGAGCGGGGCCAACGAGGTGGGCGCGCTCGGTTACCTCGAGTGCGCGGTCGAGCTGGCCGAGCAGGCCCATCACGGCGCGCCGCGCTTCGACACGGTGGTGATCAGCGCGTTCACCGGCGGCAGCCAGGCCGGCCTGCTGCTCGGCAAGCAGCTCGCCGGGCTCCCGGGCGAGATCGTCGGGGTGCCGGTCGCCATGCCCGCCGAGCAGGTGCGCGGCCACGTGGTGCGCACCATGCGGGCCGCCATCCAGCGCTTCGGCTTCGCCATCGAGGTGCCGAAGAGCGTGCACCTGCTCGACGGCTTCCAGGGATCGGGCCGCGCAGACGTCGGGGACGCCGAGCTCGAGGTGATCGCGCAGGTCGGCCGGCAGGAAGGCGTCGTGCTGGATCCGATCTATACCGCCCGGGGCTTCCGCGGCCTCGCGGAGACGCTCGCGCGGGATCCGAAGGCGTTGGGCCAGCGGGTGTGCTTCATCCACACCGGTGGCCTGTTCAGCATCTATCCGTATCGGGAGCGACTGAGCGGGGCGATCGACCGGGAGGCCGGGCGCGGTGCAGAGTAAGGACTAGAGGGTATAGGTCTTCCCCTGCTCCAGGATGTGGATGCGGGTGGGGTCGATGTTGGCCAGCTCTTCCGCGGTCTCCTGATAGAGCTGCGGCTTGATGTGGTAGACCCAGATCGGGATGTCGGGTGGCATCTTGGCGATCTCCTGCCGCAGCATCTCCGGCGTGAGATGTCCCGACGCCTTGGCCAGCGTGGCGAGCCGATTGGGGAACGCGGTCTCCACGATCAGCGCCTTGAGCCCGCGCATCTCGCGGGCGATCTGCCAGATCCGCTTCGTCGGCCCGGTGTCGCCACTGAACACGAAGCCGGTCTCACCGTCGTGGATCACGAATCCGGTCGTGGGCACGGTGTGCTCGACGATCACCGGCGTCACCCACAGCTCGCCGACGCGGGACTCCGCTTCCTCGGGCAGCGTGCGGAAGCCGAGCACCGACTGGCCGGGCGAGGGGATGTTGGTGAAGTCGGGCCAGAGGCTGTCGTTGAACGCGTGGGTGCGGAGCGCTTCGATCACCGGGGCGATGCTCGACGCGGTCACTCGGCGGTCGGGCGCCACCATCGCGAGCGTGTCGGTGAGGAACGCGAGCCCGGCGGTGTGATCCAGGTGGGCGTGGGTGAGCAGGGCGTGCTGGATCTGGATCTGCTCGGGCACCGAGAGGGCGCCCCCGACCGTTCCCGCGTCGACCAGCACCCGATCATCGACAAGAAACGCCGACGGCCGCTGTCCCGGGCCCTCACTGCCGAAGGTCCCGAGGACCCTAATCTTCACTGACGCCCTTCATGCGGCCGTAGATCCCCCTGTTCGGGCGATTGGCGATTCGCGGATTCTAGTCTAGCAGCGAGAGGGGGTCAAGCCGAGGGAATTGGGCGGGCTTCGCTTGCGCAACTATCCGTCCCTGTGGGAAGATTCTGGCGTGATCTTTCAGCAGATCTTGAACGAAGAAGCTGGCTGTCTCTCCTACCTGATCGGGTGCACCCAGGCTGGGCACGCGGTCATCGTGGACCCGGCGCGGGACCGGGTAGACGAGTACGTGGCGATGGCCCGGCGCAAGGGGCTGATCGTCAGTGACATCCTGGAGACGCACGTCCACGCCGATCACGTGTCGGGCAACCAGGCCCTGGCCGCCAAGACCGGCGCGCGGATCCACATCCACCCGGCGGCCAACGCGGCGTTTCCCCACGACCCGGTGGAGCACGGGCGGGAGCTCCGGATCGGCAGCGTGGCGCTGCAGGTGATCCACACCCCCGGCCACACCCCGGAGAGCATCGCGTTGCTGGTGACCGACCTGAGTCGGGGCACCGAGCCCTGGTTCGTGCTGACCGGCGACACGCTCTTCGTCGGCGACGTGGGCCGGCCCGACTTCGGCGGCGAGCAGGCCGCGGCCAGCCTCTACGCGAGCCTCACCGAGCGGCTCCTGCGCCTGCCCGACAGCGTCGAGGTGTACCCGGCGCACGGCGCGGGGTCGAGCTGCGGGCGCGCGATGTCGAGCAAGACCGCGACCACCATCGGCTTCGAGCGCCGCTTCAACGCGGCGCTGCAGGCCTCGGGGGTGGAGGACTTCGTGCGGCGGCTCATGACCGGGCTGCCGCCCAAGCCGCCCAACTTCGACCGGATCATCGCCCGCAACCGCGCGCAGGCCGTGCCCCAGACCGGGTCGCCGCGTCCCCTTTCGGCCGCGCAGGTGCGGGACGCGATGGACAAGGGGGCCGTCGTGCTGGACGTGCGCTCGCCCGAGGAGTACGGCGAGGCGCACATCCCCGGCGCCCTGCACGTGTGGATCGAGAGCCCGCAGTTCGCCAACCGGGTGGCGCTGTTCGCGCCTCCAGATGTCCCGGTGGTGCTGGTGGTGTCGAGCCCCACCGACCTCGATCGGGCGGTGCAGGGCCTCGGCCGCATCGGCGTCGACTCGATCGGCGGCCACCTGCAGTGGGGCATGACGGAGTGGAAGACCCAGGGTCTGCCGGTGGCGCGCGTGCCGCAGATCACCGTCCACGACCTGGCGACCATGAAGGAGGAGCGGCCCGATCTCGTGATCATCGACGTCCGCGAGCCCTTCGAGTGGGAGGAGGGCCACATCGACGGCGCCCTGCACGTGCCCATGCCCGAGGCGCTCAGCCGGAAGGATCTCGTCCCGGCCGGGCGGCCGAAGGCGGTGGTGTGCGCGGGCGGGCTGCGGTCGAGCACCGTGATCAGCGCGCTGAGCCGCGCGGGCCTCACCGACTGGTACAACGTCATCGGCGGCATGACCGCGTGGCAGAAGGCGGGCTACAGCACGGTGAAGCGCGCGTCGGCATGAGCGCCGGCGAGTTCGACTACCCGATGATGTCGCGGGCGCTGATCCTGGGCGACAAGGACACGGTCGCGAAGAAGACCCAGGAAGGACTCGACCTCGCGATGGATCCGAAGGATTTGATCTTCCGCGGCCTGATCCCGGGCATGGACGTGGTCGGCGAGAAGTTCCGGCGCAACGAGTACTACGTTCCGCAGGTGCTGCTCTCGGCCCGGGCCATGTACGCGGGCCTCGACCTGCTGAAGCCGTTGATCACCAAGGCGGGCGGCGCCGGGCAGAACCTGGGCGTGGTCGTGATCGGCACCGCCCAGGGCGACCTCCACGACATCGGCAAGAACCTCGTGGCGATGATGCTCGAGGGAGCGGGCTTCAAGGTGATCAACCTGGGCCGCGACGTGGCGCCCGAGAAGTTCGTGGCCGCGGTGAAGGAGCACGACGCCCAGATCGTCGGCATCTCCGCGCTGATGACCACCACGATGCCCGCCATGAAGCGCACCATCGACGCGCTCGAGAAGGCCGGCCTCCGCGACCGGGTCAAGGTGATGATCGGGGGCGCCCCGGTGAACCAGGCCTACGCCGACGAGATCGGCGCCGACGGCTACGCGCGGGACTCCACGCTGGCGGTGGTGCGCGCCAAGGAGCTGCTCGGCGTGCCGGTGAACGCCTGATGGGCCGCCCGCGGGGCTGGGAGATCGTCGAGCGCGTGCGCGCGGGCGAGCTGCTCGTCTTCGACGGCGGCTACGGAACCGCGCTCTTCGACGCGGGCCTCGGGGACGGCCATTGCCCCGAGCTCTGGAACGACAGCCATCCCGACGTGGTCCGCGGGATCCACCAGGGATACTTCGACGCCGGCTCGCAGCTCGTCGAGACCAACACCTTCGGCGGGACCGGGCTCAAGCTCCACGAGTACGACGAGCGGTACGCGCAGGACATGGGCGCGCGGGCCCGCGAGCTGAACGAGAAGGGCGCGCGGCTGGCCCGCGCGGCCTGCCCGTCCGGCGGCTTCGTGGCGGGCTCGATCGGGCCGACCAGCTACCTGCCGGTGGAGTACGGTGTCGGGACCAACGTGGCCACCGACGAGGAGTACTTCGAGACGTTCAAGGAGCAGGCGGAGGCGCTCGCCGAGGGCGGCGTGGAGCTCTACGCGGTAGAGACCATGATGTTCCCGCAGGAGGCGGCGGCGGCGGTGCGCGCGTGCAAGGCCGCGGCGGACCTGCCGGTGATGGCCACCATGTTCTTCCAGTACGAGGAGCTGCACGATCGGGACCGCACCATGTGGGGCGAGAGCCCGGCCGACGTCGCGCGCCAGCTCGTGGCCGCCGGGGCCGACGTGGTCGGGATGAACTGCGGGCGCGGACCGGACCGCGCGATCGCGATCATCCGCGAGATGCGCCAGGTCACGGACGCGCCGCTCATCGCCTACCCGAACGCGGGGCTGCCGATCACCACCGGCGGCCGGACCACCTACGAGCTGGGCCCGGAGGAGATGGCCAAGGACTACCCGGCCCTCCTCGACGCCGGCTGCAACATCGTGGGCGCCTGCTGCGGCTCGGGCCCCGACCACATCCGCCTCATCGCCGACGTGGTGCGCTCCCGTCGCGCGCGGTGACGGCGGCGCTCTCGGTCCTCTCCTCGACCCCGGTCGTTCTCGAGGCGCTGCCGCTGTCGATCGACCGCGACGAGGTGCTGCGCTTCCAGGGCTATAAGAAGGGCATCGACGTTCCCGGCCCGGAGGTGATGGCGCTCTTCGAGCAGGCGCTCGCGCTCGGCCGGCGGCTGATGGCCCCGCGTCTCGTGTACCGCGCGCTCCCGCTCGGCCACGCCTCGGCGGACCGGATCGAGGTCGGCGGGGAGACCCTTCACATCCCGCAGATCGGGCGGCTCTGGGGCCGCATCGAGGGCGCGGGGGCGGGCGTGTGCACGGTGGGCGACGCGATCGAGACACGGGTGCGCGCGCTCTTCGACGCGCGCGAGTTCCCGCTGGCCGTCATGCTCGACAGCGTGGGCTCCGCGGCGGTCGAGAGCCTGGCCGAGTACGCCAACGACCTCCTCTGCCAGGCCGCGATTCCCGAGGGTCTCAAGGTCACCAACCGCATCAGCCCGGGCTACGCGGGCTGGGACGTGGCCGAGCAGGCCCGTCTCTTCCGGCTCTGCTCCGGGGAGCCCATCGGCGTGAGCCTCAACGAGGCCTGCTTCATGACCCCGGTCAAGAGCATCACCTGGCTGGTGGGCGTGGGGCCGGAGGCACGGGTGGACCACTATTTCACCCAGTGCCGCCGGTGCTGGATGCGCGACTGCGCCTATCGCCGGGCGCCCGCCACGGTCACGGTGCGGCAGCCGGGCGAGGGGGCTTGGTGATAGGCTGGAAGCCTCATGGGTGACAACGTGATCCTGGTCGGGTTCATGGGGGCGGGGAAGTCGTCGGTGGGACGGCTCCTGGCCCGCCATCTCGGCCGCTGCTTTGTCGAGACCGACGACATGATCACCGCGCGCGAGGGCCGCTCGATCCCCGAGATCTTCGCCGATCGTGGCGAGGTGTACTTCCGGGCGCTGGAGGAGGAGACGCTCGGACTGCTCGCGCTGAAGGCCGGCGACGTGATCGCGACCGGTGGCGGGCTGCCCTGTCGCGAAGGGCGTCCGGGCGCGCTCCGCGCGCTCGGCACGGTGGTATGGCTGGCCGGCGACTTCGACGCGCTGTACGAGCGCGCGCGCCGCGGCGGCGAGCGGCCGATGCTGGCCGGGCGGAGCCGCGACGACGTCGAGGCGCTCTTCCGCGCGCGCGAGGCGTTCTACCGCGAAGCCGATCTCTCGGTGGACACCACCGGCATCGGCCCCGACCAGGTCGCCGCCCAGGTGCTCCTCGCCCTTCGCTCGCTCGCTCCTCTGGGGCCCGTGCCTCGGGGCGAGTCGCCGTCGTCGGCGCCGCGCGCACGCCAGGGATCTGGGGGGCGATAGGCCGCGTGTCCTCCCCCTTCCTCACCCGACTCGCGGAGCGGCCGCTGCTGGGCGACGGCGCGATGGGCACGATGCTCTACGCGCACGGCGTCGCACTCGACGCGTGCTTCGACGTGCTCAATCTCAACGAGGCCCGGCTCGTGCAGTCCGTCCACTCCGAGTACATCGCGGCGGGCTGCGACGTGATCGAGACCAACACCTTCGGCGCCAACCGCTTCAAGCTGGGCATCCACGGCCTGCAGGCGCGGGTCCGCGAGATCAACCTGCGGGGGGTCAAGCTGGCGCGCGACGTGCGCGAGACGATGGGGCGCGACGTGCTCGTCATGGGCTCGATCGGGCCGCTCGGCAAGTACCTGGCCCCGATCGGCGCGATCGAGCCGGACGAGGCGCGGGCCGCCTTCCGCGAGCAGGCGGAAGGGCTCCTCGAAGGCGGCGTGGACGGTTTCGTGATCGAGACCTTCTCCGACCTCACCGAGATTCGCCTCGCGGTGGAGGCGGTGCGGGCCATCACCGACCTGCCGATCGTCACCCAGGTCGCGTTCAACGACGACGGGCTGACCTTCACCGGGCGCACCGCGGTGGAGGTCGTGCGCGCCCTGCGGGAGCTGCCCATCCAGGCGGTGGGCGCCAACTGCTCGGTCGGCTCGAGCGTGCTCTACGACATGCTGGAGCAGATGATGCCGGAGGCGGGCGGCCTCCACGTGGCCATCCAGCCGAACGCGGGCCTGCCGAGCCGGGTGGGGGAGCGCCTGATGTACCTCTCCTCGCCGGTCTACATGGCCGACTACGCGGCGCGGATGATCGGCGCGGGCGCGCGGCTCGTGGGCGGCTGCTGCGGGACCACGCCGCAGCACGTCCGCGCGATGCGCGAGGCCCTCGACCGGGTCGCGCCCCAGCGGAGCGCCGCGCGCGTCGAGCCGGTGCGCCGAGCGCGGGCCGAAGCGGCCGAGCCATCCGGGCTCGCCACCACCGCGCCGCCCACCCTGCTCCGGCGCCGGCTCGAGGCCCGTGAGTTCGTGGTCACGGTGGAGCTCGATCCGCCCCGCGGCCACAACATCGAGAAGCTCGTGCAGGGGGCCAAGCTCCTCAAGGAGCGCGGCGTCGAGATCGTCGACATCAACGACGGCTCGCTCGGACGGGTGCGGATGTCGGTGCTGCCCACCGCGATGCTGGTGCGCGACGCGACCGGGCTCGACATCAACATGCACTTCACCTGCCGGGACCGGAACCTGATGGGCATCCAGGCCGATCTCCTTGGAGCCCACGCCATGGACATCCGCAACATCCTGGCGATGACCGGCGACCCGCCGCGGACCGGCGACTACGTCAACGCCACCGCGGTCTTCGACGTGGACGCCATCGGACTCATCCGGATCCTGGCCGAGATGAACCGCGGCCTCGACGCCACCGGCACCTCGATCGGGGAGCCCACCTCGTTCTGCGTCGGGGTGGCGCTCAACCCGGGCGCCGAGGAGCCGGCGCGCGAGATGGAGCGCTTCCTCGCCAAGGTCGAGGCGGGGGCGCAGTGGGTCCAGACCCAGCCGATCTACGATCTCGAGGTGCTCGATCGGTTCTTCGCCCGCCGGTCCTCGCCGATCCCGCTGCTGGTCGGGCTCATGCCGCTCCACTCCGCGCGCCACGCCGAGTTCCTGCACAACGAGGTGCCCGGCATCACGGTGCCGGACGACGTCCGCGCCCGCATGAAGGCGGCGGGCGACCGGGGCCTGCGGGCCGGCGTCGAGATGGCCCAGGCCCTGCTCCGCGACGTGCACGCCCGTCACGCCGGCGCCTACCTGATGCCCTCCTTCGGCCGCTTCGAGGTGGTGGCTGAGGTGCTGGACGCGCTGCACTGACCGATGCCGGCGATGCACGAGCTGGGCGCGGCGGAAGCCGCCCGGCGCATCCGCGCGGGGACGCTCTCGCCGTCCAATCTCCTCGCGGCGTGCCTCAAGCGCATCGACACGATCGAGCCCGCGGTGGGCGCGTGGGTGCGGCTCGACCGGGACGCGGCCGCGCGGGTGGCGGTCCAGCGCGACATCGAGGCCCGCGAGGGTCGCTTCGTGGGTCCGCTCCACGGCGTGCCGATCGGGCTCAAGGACATCTTCGACGTGGCCGGCCTGCCCACGGCCTCCGGCGCCCCCGCCTGGGCCACGCGCCACCCCACCGCCGATGCCGCGTCGGTGTCGTGCCTCCGCGGCGGCGGCGCGGTGGTGATGGGCAAGCTCGTGACCACCCCGTTCGCCTCTCGCGATCCGAGCGCCACGCGGAACCCGTGGAATCCGGAGCACACGCCGGGCGGCTCCTCGAGCGGCTCGGCGGCCGCGGTGGCCGCGCGCATGCTGCCGCTGGCGCTGGGATCGCAGACGGTGGGCTCGGTGCTGAGGCCCGCTGCCTATTGCGGGGTGGTGGGCTTCAAGCCCACTCACGGACGGATCGGCGCGGCGGGGGTGCTCGCGCTCGCCCCGAGCCTCGATCACGTGGGGATCTTCTCGAGGGCGGTGGAGGACTGCGCGCTGGCCCTGTCGCTCCTGGCCGAGGTCGGCCCGGCCGCGCCGGTCCCGCCCGACGACTACCCGGGCGCGCTCGCCGCTCCGCCGCCTCCGCGCATCGGGGTGCTGGCGTCGCTCCTGGCGCGCGCCACGCCGGAGATGGCCAAGCACCTGGACGCGCTCCTGCGTGATCTCGAGGCGGCGGGGGCGCGTCTGGTGGATGTCGCGCTCCCCGATTCGTTCACCGCGCTCCTCGAGGCGGGCCAGACCCTGTTGCGGGCGGAAGCGGCCGCCGCGCACGCGCCGCTCTACGGTGGGCACGCCGCCGCGTACCCGCCGCGGATCAAGGAGCTGATCGAGCGGGGTCAGTCCGTCACCGCGACGGAGTACCTCGCCGCCAAGGACGTCCGGCGGCGGACCCGCGTGGAGCTGAGCGCGCTCGCGGCCCGCCACGACGCCCTGTTGGCGCCCGCCATCGGCGCGCCCGCGCCGCGCGGGCTCGCCGCCACCGGCGATCCATCGTTCTGCGCCCCGTTCACCTTCGCGGGGCTGCCCGCCATCGCGCTGCCGACCGGTGTGGACGGCAGCGGGCTGCCCTTGTCGGTCCAGCTCGTCGGCGCGGTGTGGAGCGAGGCCCGGCTGCTCGCCGCCGCGGCCTGGAGCGAACGGGTGATCGACTTCGACGGCTCCCCGGCGCTGTGAGGCGTCGCCCATGAAGATCGGCCGCCTCTTCCCCGATCTCCTCGCCATCCTGGGCCGTGCCGCGTCCTCCGAGGCCGGCTTCGCCAGTACGCTCAAGCAGCTGGTGGCGCTCTCCGGCGCCCGGGCGGGCGCGCTCCGCTTCCGGCCGGCCGACGCCGCGCCGGTGGACGTGATCGTCGGAGCCCGGCGCCGCTCGCCGCTCGCTCGATGGATTCGCGCTCAGCTCGACGCGCCGGCGCACGGCACGCGGCTCGAGAAGCTGGCGACGCCGCCGCCGGGTCTGAGGGGGCGGGGGGCGGTACTCCTGACCGCGGCGCTGGGAGATTCCGCGCACCCGGTCGGCGGCCTCGTGCTGGTCGGGCCGGGCGGGGCGCGGGGGCTTCGCCGCGAGACCATTCCCCCGAGCTTCCCGCGCGAGTTCGGCCACGCTCTCGAGCAGGTGTGGCGGCTCCGCCAGCGCACGATCCGGCTCGAGGTGATCAACCAGGTGACCGCGCTTACCGCCACCACGCTGTCGCTGGAGCAGATCTACGAGAAGGTGGCCGAGGCGGTGGGTCGCTTGATTCGCTTCGACGCCCTCGGGGTCACCCTGCTCGATCGCGAGCGCGGCGAGTTCCGCGTGCTCGACGTCGCGGTCCGCACCGCATCGCCCGAGGTCTTCGATTTCCGGATGCCGACCGCCGGGACCCTGACCGCGTGGGTGGCGAGCCAGCAGGCCCCGCGCCGGGTGGACGATGGGACCACGGACCCCTCGATCCCGGCGGTGAGCCGCGAGCTGCTCTCGCGACGGGGTTTCCGCTCGATGGTGCTGGCCCCGCTCCTGTCGCAGGGCCACGCGATCGGCACCCTGTACGTGACCCACCGCGAGCCGCGCGCCTTCACCGACGCGGACGTCGAGGTGCTGATGGAGGTGGCGCGCCCCCTCGCCTCCGCCATCGAGCACCTGCGCCTGCACGCCGAGACCGCGCGCCGCGCCGAGGAGCTCGCCGCGCTCAACCGCACCAGCCAGCTCATCACCGCGCGGCTCGACCTGCCCTCCGTGCTGGAGACGATCAGCCGCTCGGTGACCGCGCTCATGGGCAGCACCGGCTGCGGCATCGGCCTGCTCGGCGCCGACCCGAGCCTCATCGAGCACGCGGCGGCCCACGGCTTCCGCACGCCGGAATGGCGCCACCTCTCGGTGCGGGTGGGGGAGGGCATCATCGGCCTCGCGGTCTCGTCGGGGCGGGCGGTGCGCTCCGACGATCTCCGCCAAGATCCGCGCTCGGCCCGCCGCGACGTGGACCAGAAGGAAGGCATTCGCTCGCTGCTGAGCGTGCCGCTGCGGGTGGGCGGTCAGATCATCGGGGTGATCTCCGCCTTCTCCACCGCCCCCGGCGCCTTCGGTGATCGCCACCAGACGCTGCTCGAGAGCTTCGCGGACCAGGCGGGCATCGCCATCCAGAACGCCCGCCTCTTCGAGGAGACCCAGCGGCGGGCGCGTGAGACGCAGGCCCTGCTGCGGGCCGGGCACGCGGTGAACCAGAGCCTGGACGTGAGGGAGACGGTCCGGCTCATCCTGCACCAGGCGCGCGAGGTGCTCGAGGTGCAGTCGTGCGGCCTGTTCACCCTCGACGCGGCCACCGGCGAGCTGACCGCCGCGGCCAGCCTCGACCTGCCGGCCAGCGACCTGCAGACCATCCGCCTGCACGTGGGCGAGGGGATCACCGGGGTGGCGGTGCAGGAACGCCGGCCGGTGCAGACCGCCGATCTCTACCACGACCCGCGGGTGCGCTACCCCCAGTCCCGGTTTCGCTCGATGCTGGCCGCGCCCCTGGTGGTGGGCGACCAGGCCATCGGCGCCCTCACCGTGCTCCGGACCGACGTCCATCACTTCACGGCCGAGGAGGAGTCGCTGGCGTCCGCCTTCGCGGACCAGGCCGCGATGGCCCTCGAGCACGCGCGCCTGTTCAGCTCGGTCCGCACCTACTCCGAGCGGCTCGAGGCGATGGTGGAGGAGCGGACCCACGAGCTGGACGAGCAGAAGCGCTTCGTCGAGGTGGTGCTGGAGACGCTCCCGCTCGGGCTCTTCGTCCTCGACGCCGAGCTGCGGGTGATCAGCGCCAATCGGGAGGGCGCCGCGCTGGTGCCGGTCGACCCGTCCTCGCGCCGGCCCTTCGCGGAGCTGCTGCCGCCCGCCCGGGTGTCCGCGATGCGCGCGTTCCTCGCGGCTGTGCTGACCGCGCGCGAGGTGCGGCACCTGGAGGAGGAGCTGCCGGCGGGCGGCGAGACCCTCACGGTTCGGCTGACCGCGACGCCCCTGCGGGCCCCGCAGGCCACCCACCTGCTGGTGCTGGTCGAGGACATCACGCTGCAGAAGCGACTGGAGCGCCAGATGCTCCTCACCGAGCGGCTCACCACCGCGGGACGTCTGGCCGCGGGGGTGGCCCACGAGCTCAACAACCCGCTGGCCACGATCGCGGGCTGCGCCGAGGCGCTCAAGGAGCGCGCCCAGGACCCGCACCTGCGGGATCTCGACGCCTTCAAGGACTTCCAAGGCTATCTCACGCTGGTCGAGGAAGAGGCCTACCGGTGCAAGGAGATCACCGGGAGCCTGCTGCACTTCGTTCGCGACCCGGGCAGCCGACGCGCGCCCACCGACCTGAACGTGCTGGTGGACAAGGTGCTCGAGCTGATCGGCCATCAGTCCCGCTATGCGCACGGCCGGCTCGAGCGCCGGCTGGACCCCGAGCTGCCCGACGTGGTCGTCAACGAGGGCCAGCTCCGCCAAGTCTTTCTCGGCCTCGCGAGCAACGCGCTGGACGCGATGGATGGAAAGGGGACGCTGACCGTGGCCACGCGACGACGCAACGCGCGGGAAGTCGAGATCGCCTTCGTGGACGACGGACCGGGTATTCCCGATCACATCCTCCCGCGGGTCTTCGATCCCTTCTTCACCACCAAGCCGCCGGGGCAGGGCACCGGGCTCGGGCTCGCCATCGCCCAGGGGATCGTGGCCGACCACGACGGACGCATCGAGGCGAACTCCCGCGTAGGCCATGGCGCCACGTTCCGGGTGATCCTCCCGGTGCATCCCGGCGAGGCCGCGAGGAGCCGGCCGTGACCGCGCCGATCCGGGTGCTGGTCGCCGACGACGAGAAGAACCTGCGCGAGCTGCTCGTCCGGGAGCTCGGGCGCAAGGGGCACGTGGTGGCGGGGGTGGCCGACGGGCGGGCCGCGCTGGAACGCCTGCGAGACGAGATCCCCGACGTGCTGCTGCTGGATATGAAGATGCCGAACGTGGAGGGCATCGAGGTGCTGCGCGAGCTGCAGGACGCGGCGGACGCCCCGCAGGTCATCGTGATGACCGGCTTCCAGGACGTCTCCACCGCGGTGGAGGCGATGAAGCTCGGCGCCTACGACTACCTGACCAAGCCGGCGCGCATGGAGGAGCTGGACATCCTCGTCCGCAAGGCGGCCGAGAAGGGCCGGCTGATGCGCCAGAACGTGGTGATGCGCGCGCAGCTCGACGAGCCGGGCTATCAGGGCATCATCACCGGCAGCCCGCGCATGGAGGAGGTGCTCCGCCTTGTCGACCGGGTGGCCCCCACCGACTCGTCGGTCCTGGTGCTGGGCAAGAGCGGCACCGGCAAGGAGCTGGTGGCCCGCGCCATTCACGACCGCTCGCCGCGCGCCCAGCAGGCCTTCGTGCCGATCCACTGCGGGGCCCTCGCCCGCGAGGTCCTGGAGAGCGAGCTGTTTGGTCACGAGAAGGGCGCGTTCACCGGGGCGGTGGCGACCAAGCCCGGGCTGATCGAGCTCGCCGACGGGGGCACTCTGTTCCTCGACGAGATCGGCGAGATGGAGCCGGAGAGTCAGGTGAAGCTGCTCCGGGTGCTCGAGAGCCACGCGTTCTTCCGGGTGGGCGGCACGCGGCGGCGCACCGTGGACATGCGCCTGGTGGCCGCCACCAACCGCGATCTGGCCGAGGCGATCAAGACCGGCGGCTTCCGTCAGGATCTCTTCTATCGCATCAACACGATCACGATCACGCTGCCGCCGCTGAGCGAACGCCGTGAGGATATCCGCCGGCTCGTCGAGCACTTCCTCGAGCAGAACGCGACCTACGGGCGGAAGCGGCTGTCCGACGCGGCGATGGAGTGCGTCGAGCGCTACGACTGGCCCGGCAATGTCCGCGAGCTGCAGCACGCGGTGCAGCGCGCGCTGATCCTCTCGCAGGGCGATCAGGTGCAGCCCGCCGATCTGCCCGACGAGGTGCGCGGCGGGCCCACGCCGAGCGGGTCGCGCACCGGCAGCCTGGAGGACATGGAGCGGCAGCACATCATCACCACGCTGCGCAACGTGGGCGGCCACCGGGCCAAGGCGGCCACCGTGCTCGGCATCGACCCCAAGACGCTCTACCGGAAGATCCAGGCTTACGGGATTTCGCCCGATCTCCAGTAAGGACATCTTTCGCCCGCTTCGGGTGGCCGTCCATCCCACCCCCTGTTAGACTTCGCGGCGACGGGAGCATCTGTCCGATGGAAGCCCTGCCGATTCCAGCCGACGGTCGGTTCCTGCGGTTGACCTTGCGCGGCGACCGCTACGACATGGAAGGTCTGTCCCGCGGCTTTCTTTCGCCGGTGAAAGGTGGCGCGCGGGACGTCGGCGACGGCGCCGTGTTCTCGGAGTGGAACTGGGACGGGCGCGAGCTGACCCTGCGAACGGATCGGCTCGGTTTCTTCCCCCTCTTCTATGCGCGGCGGGAGGGGGAGATCCTGGTCGGGGCCTCCCTCCGGACCCTCATCGAGCAGGGCGCGGATACGGAGCTGGACGACGCCGGGCTCGCCTCGTACCTGCGGCTCAAGTTCTTCCTCGGCGAGGACACCCCGTTCAAGTCGATCCGGGTCCTGCCGCCGGGCGGCCACCTGCGCTGGACCGCCGGCTCGTGCGAGATGCGCGGCGGGTTCACGAACCCGAAGCCGCAATCGCTGTCGCGCTCGGCCGCGATGGACCTCTACGCGCAGGTGTTCCGCGAAGCGGTCCGGCGCCGCATCCCGGACGATCGGCGCTGGGTGCTGCCGCTGAGCGGCGGGCAGGACTCGCGACACATCCTCTTCACGCTGGGGGATCTCGGCCGCCTGCCCGAGGCCTGCGTGACCGCCCGCTACTTCCCGCCGACGGAGGACGAGGACTCGGAGGCCGCGCAGGTGGCGCAGGCGCTGGGGATGAAGCACGAGGCGATCGCGCAGGACAGGTCGGAGCTGGTGGCCGAGCTGAAGAAGAACGCGCTCACCCACCACTGCACGATCGAGCACGGCTGGATCGTGGCCCTGATGGAGCACGTGGCCTCGCGATACCGGGGGCTCTTCGACGGCATCGGGGGCGACGTGCTGTCGGCCGGGCTCTTCCTCGACGAGAAGCGACTCCGGCTCTTCGAGGGCGGTCGACTGCGAGATCTGGGCGAGTGTGTGCTCGGCAACGAGGGCTACCTGCCCGGCCTGCTCTCGGCCGCGGCGTACCGCCGATTCAACCGCGAGCTCGCGCTGGATCGGGTCGTCAGCGAACTGGGCCGCCACGTGGATGCGGCCAACCCGGTGGGTTCCTTTTATTTCTGGAATCGCACGCGGCGCTGCGTGGCCCTGGGCCCGTTCGGGATTCTCAACCGGGCCTGCAGCGTGTTCACGCCGTATCTCGATCCCGACGTCCACGGCCTGCTGGCGTCGCTGCCCGCGGCCATGTTCCTGGATCATCGCTTCCACGTCGACACGATCGCCCGCGTCTTCCCGAGATTCGCCGAGATTCCCTATCATCCGAGAGGCGCGCGACGCGCCGGGGACGGCGGCGCCTATCGGCGGCTTGCCGCCGACCTGCTGCGATATTCGCGCGGGAGCTCGAGGCGCCTGGCGCGGCGGAGCTTCGTCACCGTCCGGGCGCTCCGCGGCCTCGTCGATCACGGGTACGCGCCGGCGGTCGAGTCGTTTGGCTCTCTGGCGATCTACGTGCTGCAGCTCGAGAAGCTGCTCGATTGAGGCCCCGGATGACCGGTGTCCTCCCGTCACGATTGCCTGATCATGTCGGCCATCGTCGGGCGAAACGCCCGACCGCCGGGGTCGATCCGCTCTTGTTCCTGCCGCCTAAAGCACAGTGATGGTAGGCTGTTACTGATCGGTGTGCCCACCTGGCATAGAGGTTGTAGGCCACTGTCCGGTTCGAGATGGTCAGTTCCACCAACTTGAAGGAGGAGACATGATTCGCGTGTTGACGATCGATGGTGACCGGGGTCGGGCTCAGACCCTGGCCATGGAGTGCTTGGAGCGGGGCGTGGCGGTGCGCATTGCGGAGACGCTATGCGAGGGTGTGCGCTATCTGCTGGACGCGCCGGTGTCGCTGGTACTGGCGGAGGCGGCGATGCTTCGCATGGCCGGGCCGGACCGCGCGCGCCTGTTCGACGTCGTGGCGCCGGGCGTGCCGGTGGTGCTGACGGTGGATGCGGGCACGCGGATGGAGGATCTGGTCGATCTCGAGCTGCAGGGCTTCCAGGTGGTGAGCCGGCCCTTCGCGCTGGACGACCTGATCGCGAAGATCGAGCTGCCCGTCACGACCGCGCCGGCCCTTCGGGATGCCCGCGCGCGCGTCGAGGCGGGGTGCCGCTGAGGAGCGCGATCATGCGCAAGAGGTGTGTCTTCGGGATGTTGGTGCTGACCGTCGTGCTCGCCCTGATCGGCTTGCTCGCCTTCACGAGCGAGTCGGTCCACCGGGTTCCGGCGGCGGGGCATTCGCTGACCGACGTGCCGTGGCCCGCGCTCACGCCGCCCGCCGCCGAGCCGGAGACCGGACCGTTGCTGCAGGACAACGGCTTGATGCTGACATACTAGATCCTCTCGGAGGAGAATCGACATGAGCCACTACCACGATTCGGACGATCTGAAGGTCCTCGGGGAATTCAAAAAGCTGGCGCCCGCCGAGTTCAAGGGCTTCGTCGAGCTGGACAGCATCGTGGGGCGCGACGACGGCAAGATCCCGCGCAAGTATCGCGAGCTGATCGCCCTCGCGGTGGCCTGCACCACCCAGTGTCCGTACTGTCTCGACGTGCACACGCGTAACGCGAAGCGCGCGGGAGCTACTCGGGAGGAGGTCGCGGAAGCGGCCCTCCTGGCTGCCGCGCTGCGGGCGGGAGCGGCGGTGACGCACGGGGCGCTCGCGGTCAAGCTCTTCGACCGGCCGTAGCGCATCCGCCGCCCCGTGGCGGCCGCCGGGGTCTTGGTGTACACTGGCCCCCGACGCGCCGCTGCCGGGCGGTGCCCTCGCCTCCGATATTGGCTCTTCCGAGTATTGGGGCGCGTACGAAGCGGAAGAGTGACCGAAGGAGAAACCACATGGCTTCGAAACTGTACGTGGGTGGTCTGTCCTATTCCACGACCAGCGAGACGCTTAGGGAATATTTCGCCCAGTGTGGCACCGTGGAGTCGGCGTCCGTGATCACCGACAAGTTCTCTGGCCAGTCCCGGGGCTTCGGCTTCGTCGAGATGGCCACCGCCGAAGAGGCGCAGCGCGCGATCTCCGAGTTGAACGGTAAGGACCTCGACGGCCGGAAGATCACCGTCAACGTCTCGAATCCCCGCGCGCCCGGCTCGGGTGGTGGGCGCGGCCCCGGCGGGCCTCGTGGCGGTGGAGGTGGGCGCGGCCCCGGCGGACCCCGCGGCGGGGGCGGAGACCGGGGGGCCTACGGTGTGCCCCCCTCGAAGAAGCCCTTCCGCTGGTAGCGCGCCACCCACCCGCGAACCAAGCGCGAGGGCGCGGTGGGGATCCCCACCGCGCCCTCGCTACGTCCGGCCCCCCCGGCCGTCGGCCGCGCGGGCGGGCTCGTCGCTACAGGATCCGCTCGTAGCGGCCGTATTCGTGGGCGGCGTCCATGAACCACTTCACGATCTCGGGATTCGATCGCGGCGGGATCTCGCAGGACGTGGACAGGATGAATCCGGAGTGGCGCGCGGCGGTGTCGATGCAGCGCCGCACCTCGGCCTCGATCTGCGGCTGGGTGGCCTTCTCGAACATGGTGGCGTCGACGTTCCCGATGGCCACCGCGCGCCCCTTGGCGACCTGCACGAACCGCTCGAGCTGGTCCACGTGCAGCTTCGGGTCGGACTGCTGGTCGAGGTCGAACGACACGGTGGTGAACCCGCAGCCGATCAGGTCCTCGAAGATCGGGTAGGTGACCCCGCAGATGTGAGTGGTGACCCCCACCTTCTTCGCCTTGAAGTGCTCCACCAGCTCCTTGTGATAGGGAGCGATGAACTCGCGGTAGTTGTCGGGCGAGATCAGGCTGATCGAGGCGGTGGGCTCGGAGAACGAGAGCCCGATCCGGGTCTTCACGATCGCGTCACCCCACGTCTTGCAGAAATCGGTGGTCACCCGCATGAGGTCGTGGATGAACTGGGGGTCCTCGAAGGTGTCGAGCAGCATCATCTCGGGATTGCGGAGCAGCATCGCGATCGTCCACGGGCCCACCGCGACCGCGCCGGTGGCGGTCGGCGGCGCCGCCTTCACGAGCGCCTCGCACTGCTCGAGGAAGCCGGGTAGCCGCGCGGTCTTGTAGGGGTCGGGCATCTCGAGCTTGGCCAGGCCCGCCTTGTCCTCGAGCACGTGGGTCTCGATCGACGGCACCACGTAGTCGGAATACTTGACCCCGCAGCCGAAGGCCTCCGCCTCCTTGGCGAGGTCGTTGTAGGCGAGGACCACGTCGGGCTGGTAGCGCTCGTAGTAGTTCATCATCGCGGCGATGGCGCGGGTGGGGTTGGTGCAGTACTCCTCGATGCTCATGCCGTCGAGCGTGCCCGCGAAGGAGGCCACGATCGGGTAGACCGGCACCCGGTCGGAGAACGAGCGCTTGTAGGCGGCCACCACCCGGTCACGGTTGGTCAGCTTCGTCTTGCCCTTCTCCGCATCCCAGAGCTTGTTCACCTCCATGTAGCGCGGCGGCAGCTTGGCCTCGTACTCCATGAACTGGGTGATGGGGTAGCGGATGCCGCCGTTGTGGGTGCCGCGGAGGCCCTCGACGATCTCCTCCATGCGGTCCCACGGGATCGAGAACGCCATCTCGTGATCCTGGGTCTGGCCGAAGATCCGGTCGCCCGAGCAGGGAAGGATGACCTGGGGCTCGCCGGTCTTCATGGTGGTGACGATGATGTCGGCGCACACCGCGCGGCCCTCGAACGAGGAGGCCAGGCGGCCGCCCCGCTTCCACAGCGCGGCCTGGGTCAGGCGCATGACCTGGGCCGGATTGGCGTAGACGCAGACCACGTGCGGCTCGAAGGTGGCGCGGTCGAGGGGGGCCACCAGCAGGCAGTGGTACTCGCCGGGCGCGAACTTGTCGATGGCGGCCTCCGAGCGCTGGCCCGCCTCCTTGGTCTCGGTGTACATGCCCTCGCACAGCGTGCCCACGTTGTAGATCGGCAGCGGCTTGTCGAAGCCGATCGCGGTGATGCCGAGCGAGCAGATGTGGTCTTCGCGGGTCAGCGCGATGGTCCAGCCGTAGCGCCGGGCCATGTCGATGACCTGGCAGCTCATGCTGAGCTTCTTGAAGTCACGGGCGGGCCGCCGAGCGCGGTCGGGGATCGGCTCGTCGGCTCGGAGCATGCGGATGGCGACCGGGAAGGTCTGCGGCCTCAGGTAGGTCTGCAGCTCGCGGTCCGCCGTCTTCGCGTCGATCATGTGGAGTCTCCTCAGTGTCGGAGGCTACGGGGGGCCTTCTGCCTTGTCAAGGTCACGGGGCCTTTCCGCTACAATATCGGGCGTCATGGCGCGCGTCCGGATCATCCAGTGGCGTGACCTGCCCTCGCTCGTCGAGGCGGAGGAAGGCGGCGAGACGGTGCGGGTACCGCTCTCGCAGCGCTTCCAGGACCTGATCGACGCGGTGGCCATGCGGGAAGGGGTCACGGAGAGCGGAGCCTACCTCGAGGACTGGGCGCCGGGGCCGGAGACCGAGCGCCCCGGCGGTGCCGAGGCGGTGGCCCGGGCGGTTGCAGAGGAGCTGGAGGCGGGGTTTCAGGACCTCGTGACCCGCCGCTTCCTGGGCCCGCCCCGCTGATCGCGCCCCCCGGGCCCACGACCCGGCGGGCCCGGGGGAGCGCTCGCCCTGCGCTATAATCCGCGCAGCCAATGAAGGCCGCGGAGCTGGTGGTCGCCTGCTTCCTGTTGTTCGGGGCGTGCCTCGTTTGGCCCCTCCTCGCCATCGCCAACCGCCCGGTCTTCATCCTGGGCGTGCCCGCGCTGGTGATGTACCTCTTCGCGATCTGGGCGAGCATGGTGGCGGTGCTGATCGTGCTGGCCCGACGGCTGCGCCCCCCCGAGGACGAGTCGTGAGCGGCTTCTCGCCCACCGCGCTGCTCAGCATCGTCCTGGGCTACCTGGCCTTCCTCTTCCTGGTGGCCTCGGTGGCGGAGGCGTCCGCGACGCGGCTCGGCCGCGGCCGGCTGCGCACGCTGACCTACGTCCTCGCCGCCTCGGTCTACTGCACCGCGTGGACCTTCTACGGCAGCGTCGGCCTCGCGGCCAACCGCGGGCTCGAGTTCATGACCATCTATCTCGGCCCGGTCTGCGTGGCCCTGTTGTGGCCGCTCCTGCTCCGCAAGCTGGTGCGGGTCTCCAAGGAGCAGCGCATCACCTCGGTCTCCGACTTCATCTCGAGCCGCTACGGCAAGTCCGCGGAGCTCGGCACCCTGGTGGCGGTGCTGGTGGTATGCGGGATGATCCCGTACATCGCGCTGCAGCTGAAGGCGGTGTCGGCGTCGTTCAAGATGATCCTGCGTGAAGAGTCGGTGCTCAACGTGTTCGACCCGACCCTGGTGGTGGCGGTGACCCTCGCCCTCTTCGGCATCCTGTTCGGCGCCCGTAACCTCGACTTCACCAAACGACAGACCGGCCTCATGACCGCGGTGGCGGTGGAGTCGGTGGTCAAGCTGGCCGCCTTCCTGGTGGTGGGGATCTACGTGACGTGGGGGCTCTTCGGCGGCTTCGCCGATCTCTTCGGGCAGGTGGCGCAGCATCCCGAGTGGGCGCAGCTCCTGACCCTCGATCAGCCGGCGACCGCCTCATACGCGCGCTGGACCGCGATGCTGGTGATCTCGATGCTCGCGGTGATGTTCCTGCCCCGCCAGTTCCACGTGCTGGTGGTCCAGAATCCGCGCGAGCGCGACGTCGACGCGGTGTCGTGGTCCTTTCCTCTCTACCTGCTGTTGATCAACATCTTCGTGTTGCCGATCGCGTTCGCCGGACTCCTCGTGTTCCCGGAGGCGGGCGCGCAGGCCGACGGTTTCATCCTCCGCCTGCCCCTGTTCTTCGACAACCATCTGATCTCGGTGATCGTGTTCCTCGGTGGGTTCTCCGCCGCCACCGCGATGATCGTGGTGGATTCGCTCGCGCTCTCGAAGATGATCACGAACGACATCATCCTGCCGATCTTGCTGCGCCGGCGCCGCATGGAGGACATCTACTGGATCACGCTCTTCTACACGCGCCTGGCCATGCTCGCGGTGGTGGGTTTGGGTTTCCTGTGGGCGCGCATGGAGCACGGCCAGCTCCTCCTGGTGGAGATGGGGCTCCTGTCGTTCATCGCGGTGGCGCAGTGCGGCCCCGCGATCCTGCTCGGCCTCTACTGGCGTCGCGGCAACCGCCGGGGCGCGTTTGCGGGCATCTCGGCCGGCTTCTTCATCTGGTTCTACACTCTGATCATCCCCGCCCTCGGCCGCGAGGGGGTCTTCGCCGCGTCCTTCCTCAGTGACGGGCCGTTCGGGTGGGGCCTGCTGCGGCCGACCGCCTTCCTCGGGCTCGAGGGGCTCGACACCATCAGCCACGGGGTGTTCTGGTCCTTCTTCTTCAACGTGGGCCTGTTCGTGCTGGTGTCGCTGCTCACCGAGCAGGACGCCGACGATCGGGCCCAGGCCGCCGCCTTCGTGGGCGTCGCCGGCGACGACAAGGCGGCCCCGGTGGCGCCCGCGATCCTGTCCGCTCCCGAGATCGAGCGGCTGGTGCACCACTACGTGGGCGACGAGGACGCGGAGGCGATCGTGCGCGAGCTGTTCGGCGCGAAGGCCCCGGCCGACCTGTCGGTGCCGGAGCTGCTGGAGATGCGCATCCGGTTCGAACGGCTCCTCGCCGCCTCGCTCGGCGCGGCGGCGGCGCGCATCATCGTGGAAGACCACTTCACGATCTCGAAGGAAGAAGCCCAGCAGCTCGTCGCCTCCTTCCAGCGGATGCAGGAGTCCCTGCGGGTAACCGAGGAAGAGGTCAAGCGCGGCGAGCGGCTACTCGCCTCGGTGGTCGAGAGCGTGGACGACTGCATCTTCACCGCGGACACCACCGGCCGGCTGGTGACCATGAACCCAGCGGGCCGGCGGCTGCTCGGCTACGCGGGGTGGGAGGTGAGCCGGCTCCGGTATCCCGACCTGCTCGCCACCGATGAGCGGGGCCGCGCCGCCGCCATCACCAGCGCGCTCGAGGCGGGTCGCGGGTGGGGCGGCCAAGTGACGGGCCGGACCGCGCGCGGCCGGGCCTTCCCGGCCCACGTCGCCATGAGCTGTCTCTTCGACGACCACGCCCAGCGCATGGGTACGGTCGGGGTGCTGCGGGACCTGACCGAGCAGGTGGAGACGCAGCGACGTCTCATCCACCGGGAGAAGCTGGCCTCGCTCGGAGAGATGGCGGCGGGCGTGGCCCACGAGATCCGCAATCCGCTGGGCGGGATCAAGATGGCCACCAACCTGCTCTCGTCCCCCGACGTGGACGGGAGCCCGCTATCCCAGGAGATGACCCGCTCGATCCTCTCCGGCATCTCCGAGATCGAAGGCATCATCAACAACCTGCTCGACTTCACCCGCGACGCGCGGCTGGAGCGCAACGAGTACGAGCTCCGCTGCATCCTCGATCCGGTGGTGGACAGCGCGGCCACCGAGGGGCGGTCGCGCGGGATCGAGGTGGGATACGGCCGCCTCGACCGGGTGGTCGTCGCCGCGGTCGACGGGCAGAAGCTCCGCCAGGTTTTCACCAACGTCATGAAGAACGCGCTCGAGGCGATCGAGCCCCGCCGGGGCTCGGGCCGGGTCACCGTCGATCTCTTCGCGGAAGGAGAGCGGGCGGTGGTGGAGGTGGTGGACGACGGCGTCGGGATCTCCCCGGAGGACCGGGACAAGATCTTCCTGCCCTTCTTCACCACCAAGCCGACCGGCACCGGCCTCGGCATGTCCATCGTCAAGAAGATCGTCGACCTCCACGCGGGGGACATCGCGATCGAGAGCGCACCGGGCCGCGGAACGCGCGTACGAATCTCACTACCGGCGGTGCTCGCGGCCCAGCCGGTGGCCGGAGGCACACCATGAAGCGACGGCTCCTGCTCGTCGAGGACGACGAGATCTTTCTTCGCCCTCTCCAGCGCACCCTCGAGCTCCGGGGCTACGAGGTCGTGCCGGTGCAGAGCGCCGAGGAGGCGCTCGAGTCTCTCAAGGCCGAGGACGTGGACCTGGTGCTCACTGACCGGCGCTTGCCCGGCATGGACGGCGTCGAGCTGGTGCGCCAGATCAAGGCCGAGCACCCCGACCTGGCGGTGGTGGTCATGACCGCCTACGGGACGATCGAATCCGCGGTGGAGGCCATGCGCCTCGGGGCCGAGGACTACCTGGTGAAGCCCTTCGAGGCCGCCGAGCTCCTGCTGGTGATCCGGCGGGCCATCGAGTTCCAAGAGCTCAAGGCGGCGAACCGGCGGACGATCCGGCGCAATCAGGAGCGCTTCACCTTCGGCAACATCGTGGCCACCAGCGCGGGCATGCAGGGGGTCTTCGATCTGCTCCGGTCGGTGGTCGATCTCGACACCACCGTGCTCATCTACGGCGCGACCGGGGTCGGTAAGGAGCTGCTCGCCCGCTCGATCCATTTTTCGGGTGCGCGGCGCGACCGGCCCTTCGTGCCGGTCAACTGCGCGGCCATTCCAGAGGAGCTGTTCGAGTCCGAGCTGTTCGGCGCGCGCCGGGGTGCTTTCACCGGTGCCACCGAGCACCGGCGCGGTCACTTCCAGATGGCCAACGGGGGAACCCTGCTGCTGGACGAGATCGGCGAGATGCCGCTGCACCTGCAGAGCAAGCTCCTCCGCGCGATCGAGGAGAAGAAGGTGACGTCGGTGGGCGCCGACCGGCCGGTGGACATCGACGTGCGCTTCATCGCCACCACCAACAAGGATCTCCAGGCCGAAGTGGAACGCGGGACGTTCCGCCGGGACCTCTTCTACCGGCTCTCGGTCATGCCGGTGCGCGTGCCCGCCCTCCACGAGCGGCCCGAGGACATCCCGCTGCTGGCCCGGCACTTCGTGGAGCAGGCGAGTCGGCGGCTGAAGAAGTCGGTGCGCGGGATCTCCCCGGAGAGCCTCGGGGCCATGATCCGCTACCCGTGGCCGGGCAACGTGCGCGAGCTAGAGAACGTCATCGAGCGCGCGGTGATCGTGGCCTCCGGCGACACCCTCGCGGACGTGGAGCGCTTCCTGGCCCCGACCGGCGCCCACGCGCCGGTCGACCTCTCGCTGCCGTTTCGTGACGCGAAGGCGCGGGTGGTGGAGGACTTCGAACGCGCCTACATCGACGGCTTGCTCAAGAGCCACGGAGGCAAGCTCACCGCCGCGGCGAAGCACGCCGACATGGATCCCAAGAACTTCTCGGACAAGATGCAGCGCTACGGGTTGCGGCGGATCGCGTCCCCGGAGCCGCCCGCCTAGCGCGACCGCCGCCTCGACGCGCTCGCGTCCGCATCGCGTAGAGCGGAAGCGGGGCCGGCATCGCGACCGCTCACCCGGTCGGACCGAGAGCGGCGAGCACAACCGGTCGCGTCACGCGGCCCGGTTGCCCTTGCAGTTCCCGGACGGATGGTTTAGAAGTGGGGCGGCGCACTGACGCGCCGATCTGACCCCCGACGAGGTTCCCAATGGCCAGCGAGACCAGAGGCAGCAGCGCGGTCGAAGCCCTCCTGAAGGAGAAGCGGAGGTTCGTTCCGCCCAAGGAGTTCGTCAAGCACGCCAACATCAGCCGGGTCTCGATCTACAAGGAAGCGGCCAAGAACCCAACCCGTTTCTGGGAGCGCTTCGCCAAGGAACTCGACTGGTTCAAGCCCTGGAAGACCACGCTGCAGTGGAAGGCTCCCTACGCGAAGTGGTTCGTGGGCGGCAAGCTGAACGTCTCCTACAACTGCCTCGACCGCCACGTGGCGACCTCCCGCAAAACCAAGGCCGCGATCATTTGGGAAGGGGAACCGGGCGACACGCGGGTTCTGACCTACTGGGACGTCTACCGCGAGGTCAACCGTTTCGCGGCTGCGCTCAAGCGGAGCGGGGTCAAGAAGGGCGACCGGGTCACCATCTACATGCCGATGGTGCCGGAGCTACCCATCGCGATGCTGGCCTGCGCGCGCATCGGGGCCCCGCACAGCGTGATCTTCGGCGGGTTCGCCCCCGAGGCGGTTCGGGACCGCATCCACGACGCGGAGTCCCGCGTCCTGATCACCGCGGACGGCGGCTTCCGACGCGGCGGCATCGTACCGCTCAAGAAGAACGTGGACGAGGCGCTCCGGGAGTGTCCCGACGTCCGCACGGTGGTCGTGCTCAAGCGCACCCGGCAGGACATCCACATGCAGGCCGGGCGCGACGTGTGGTGGGACGACTTCGTGAAGGACGCACCTGCCCACTGCGCGCCCGAGAAGATGGACTCCGAGGACATGCTGTACCTGCTCTACACCTCGGGCTCCACCGGCAAGCCCAAGGGCATCGTCCACACCACCGCCGGCTATCTGACCGGCGTCTACGCGACCACCAAGTGGGTGTTCGACCTGCACGACACCGACGTCTACTGGTGCACCGCCGACATCGGCTGGGTCACCGGCCACTCCTACATCGTCTACGGACCGCTGGCCAACGGCACCACGACCGTGATGTACGAGGGCACGCCCGACTACCCGGACAAGGACCGCTTCTGGCGCATCATCGAGAAGTACGGCGTGACCATCTGCTATACCGCGCCCACCGCGATCCGGACATTCATGCGCTGGGGCGAGGAGTATCCGAAGCGCTGCGACCTCTCGAGCCTGCGTCTCCTCGGCTCGGTCGGCGAGCCGATCAATCCGGAGGCCTGGGTCTGGTACTGGAAGGTGATCGGGGGTGGGCGCTGCCCGGTGGTGGACACCTGGTGGCAGACCGAGACCGGCCACATCATGATCACGCCGCTGCCCGGGATCACCACGCTCAAGCCGGGCTCGGCCACCCGGCCGTTCCCCGGTATCGAGGCCGACGTGGTCAACGACCGGGGCGAGTCCGCCAAGGCGGGTTACCTCGTGCTCAAGAAGCCGTGGCCGGGCATGCTGCGCGGCATCTACCGCGACCCGCAGCGGTTCGTGGCCCAGTACTGGAGCAAGTATCCCGGCGTCTACTTCACCGGCGACGGGGCCAAGATCGACGAGGACGGCTACTCCTGGCTGCTGGGCCGTGTGGACGACGTGATGAACATCTCGGGTCACCGCGTGTCCACCATGGAAGTGGAGTCGGCCCTGGTGGATCACCCGCACGTGGCCGAGGCCGCGGTCATCGGGCGGCCGCACGAGATCAAGGGGCAGGCGATCGCCGCCTTCGTCACGATCAAGGACGGGACCAAGCCCACCAAGGAACTGATGGAGGAGATCAAAGGGCACGTGGCCAAGAAGATCGGTGCCCTGGCCCGCCCCGACGACCTCATCTTCTCGGCGGACCTGCCCAAGACCCGCTCCGGCAAGATCATGCGCCGGCTACTGCGGGACATCGCCGAGGGCAAGGCGCTGGGTGACACGACCACCCTGGCCGACCCGAGTGTGGTGGCCGCGCTCAAGGAAAAGTACGGCGAAGAGGAGTAGGGCGCCCGGGTGTCCCTACCAAGGGACCTTGGCTTCGTTACCAGAGACCGTCCGGCCGTGATGCGACGACGGGACATGGAATCAGTGGGTTACGAGACCGGTACCCGTGGCATCCTTCGTGCTGCACTTCCGCCTGATGTACTATCGGTGGCCGGGGCGAGTGACCTTCCCGCTTGTTGAGGCCGCCCGTCTGGGAGCGTGACGCCGAACGGCGAAGTCAGCGACGGGCCGCGGTCCGCTCGGGGTGGAGCTGTATGGACGAAGATCGAGCGTCGAGATAGACCAACCTCAATAAAGGGGGAACACTATGGCCGGTAAGGATCAGGTCCCCAAAGATTTCCGCCGCGTGGTGATTGCCGCCGCGGTCGGGAACATCATCGAATGGTACGATTTCTACATCTTCGGCAGCTTGGCCGCGATCCTGTCGGTGAAGTTCTTCGACAAGACCCACCCCGTGGCTGCGCTGCTCAGCACGATCGCCCTGTTCACCGCCGGCTTCCTGATTCGCCCATTGGGCGCCTTCTTGTTCGGATGGCTGGGTGACCGGGTGGGCCGCAAATACACCTTCATCGTGACGCTGACCGGCATGGGCCTGGCCACGGCCGCCATCGGTCTGATCCCGACCTTCGCCTCCATTGGCGTTGCCGCGGCCTTCATCCTGTTCGGCCTTCGAATGGTCCAGGGGTTGTGCCTGGGTGGGGAATACGGTGGCGCGATCACCTATGTCGCCGAACACGTGTCGGACGAGCGCCGGGGATACTACACCGGCTGGCTGCAGACGTCTCCGACGCTGGGCATCGTGGTGTCCCTCGGGGTGATCGTCGGCACCCGGACCTACCTCGGCAACGACGCCTTCAGCGAATGGGGCTGGCGGATCCCGTTCCTCATCTCGTTCCTGCTGGTGATGATGGCCATCTACATCCGGCTGCAGCTGGGAGAGACGCCGATCTTCCAGGAGATGAAGGCCAAGGGCGGGATGGTGCGGAACCCGTGGCGAGAGGCGTTCCTGAGCGCCAACATCAAGTACATCCTGGTCGCCATCGTGGTGCTGATCGGGCAGGGCGTGGTGTGGTACAGCGGCCAGTTCTGGGCCCTCTACTTCCTGCAGACCGTCAAGAAGCTCGACGTGCTGACCTCCAGCTATCTCGTCGGGGCGGCGTTGCTCCTCGCGACACCGACGTTGATCCTGTTCGGATGGCTCTCCGACATCATCGGCCGGAAGCCGGTCATTCTGGCGGGTATGTTCCTGGCGGCCGTGACGTATTACCCGCTCTATGCCTGGCTTGGTCAGGTCACCAATCCGGGCGCGGTCAACTATCCGGTCGCCATCTTCATCATCTTCATCTTGGTGTCCTACGTGGGCATGGTGTACGGCCCGGTCGGGGCGTTCCTGGCTGAGTATTTCCCGAGCCGGATCCGCTACACGTCCGTCTCCGTGCCCTACCACATCGGTAACGGTTGGGGCGGGGGCCTGGTGCCGTTCATCACATCCGCCGCATTCCTGTCCAGCGGCAGCGTCGGGTATGCTTTGATCTACCCCATCGTGGTGCCGGCGGTGTGCTTCATCATCTGCCTGTTCATCATGCCGGAAACCCGCCACATCAGCATTTGGGAGCCCGAGAAGGCTCACGCCGCTCGCTCGTAGCTCGACGACCTCCGGGCGGGGCCGTCATGGCCCCGCCCGGTTCTCTCCTACCGGCCCCGCGCCGGAGGGGCGCGACCCGCCTTCGCCGAGCCCCATCAACCATAAGTGACACACGCGGTGACGAATTTTCCCAGTGGATGCCGGGCGTTTTGCCCTGAGGGCGCCAGCTTCATCCCTGAAGCCCGCGAATATTTGAGCATTTGAGCCGTCTCTCCCGTGCATTGGCCAGGCACAGGCCTTGCACACAAGCTGCGCCAACCGGGTCGTCCGGGTCAGAGTGATCCGGAGCCCATGGAGGGAGACGATGGACGAGATCAAGAAGCGCCTAGAGCGAGAACTGAGCCACACCGTGCAGCGCATCCGGCACATGGGTGGCACCAATACCTTCGAGGAGCTCGGCGGCGGTCGAGGGGACAACTCGCCGTTGGCCGACGAGGTCGATGTGATCCGGCTGAACGAGGACCGCGAGATGAGCTTCGCGACTCGGAGCCTGCTGGTCGAGCGCGCCAACAAGCTGGCGGAGGCGCTGGAGCGGCTGCGGGGTGGGGACTATGGGGTATGCGAGGAATGCGGCGAGGCCATCGCGCCTGCCCGGCTTCGCGCGATGCCCGAGGTCACGACCTGCGTTCGCTGCCAGGACCGCCTGGAGCGCATGCTGCCTCGCCTGGAGGCGGTGGGCGCCGCGGTGGACGCCGAAGAGAGCGAAGACGAGTAAGCGTTGACTCCTACCGGCCGAGCCGGGCGCGCAGCGCGCCCGGCCGGTCGGTGATGATCCCGCTGACGTTCCCCCTCACGAGCCGGTCCATCTGGGCCGGCTCGTTGACTGTCCAGACGTAGCACTCCCGATCCGCCCCCCGAATTGCGGCCAGCACCTCGTCGGTGAGCACGTGCGCCCCCGCGCAGATCGCGTCCGCTCCGCCCGGCGCGAAGATGGTGGGGTCGAGCGGAGTCTGGCTGACCAGTGCGCCCACCCGCACGTCCCGATTCAGCCCTCGGATCCGGGTGATGGCGTCGCGGTCGAAGGACTGGACGAGGACGCGGTCCAGCACGTCGTAGATCTCGAGGGTGGAGACCACCCGCTCCTCGATGGCGGGGTAGAGCGCGGCGCCTCCCCGGAGCTCCACCCAGAAGCGGGTGCGGTCGCGGAAGCGCTCCAGCACTTCCTGGAGCGTCTGCACGCGCTGGCCGCGGAAGCGCCGATCGCGCCAGCCGCCCGCGTCGAGTCGCTTGAGCTCGCGCACGGTGTGGGCGCTCACCGGGCCCGCGCCGTCGGTCGTGCGCTCGAGCGTGAAGTCATGGATCACGATCGGATGCTCGTCCTGCGAGAGGTGCACGCCGAGCTCGATGCCGTCCGCTCCCTGGTCCAGGGCCAGCTCGAAGGCGGCGATGGTGTTCTCGGGCGCGTCGGCAGAGGCGCCCCGGTGCGCGATGACGAGCGGCCGCCGGGTGGCCGCGGTCATTGGCGGCGTTCGGGGTGCCGTGGCACTATCGGGCCGTGCGCACGCCCGTGCTCGACGTGGTTCGCCCGGCCGTTCGCCTCACTGCGCGGCTCTATTTCGGCGCTCGCTTCCAAGGTGTCGAGCACATTCCGTCCTCGGGCCGTCTTCTCATCCTGCCCAACCACGTAACCTACGCCGACCCGGTCCTCGTCACGATTCCCGTGCGCCGGCCAGTCTATTACATGGCCTGGAACGCGCTGTTTCATATCTACGGTCTCGCGTGGCTCATTCGCCGGCTGCGCGCGTTTCCCGTCGACATCAACACCCCAGATGCCGGGGCTACGCGCGCGGCGGTGCGGCTGCTTCGCGCGGAGGAGGCGGTCATGATGTTCCCGGAGGCCGGCCGGAGCGACGACGGGCGCCTGCAGCGCTTCCGGCTCGGCGCCTTCCGGCTGGCCTGCTCGCTCGGGGTGCCCATCATGCCGGTGACGATCATCGGAGGCCACGAGGCTTGGCCGCCGCGGCGGCGGCTGCCCCGCCCCGGTCGCGTGACGATCGTCTACCACCCGGTGATCGCGCCACCGGCCGAGGGCGACCTGAGGGGGGCCGCGCGGGATCTCGCCCGCCGCGTGCAGGCGGTGGTGGCCTCCGCTTTGCCAGCGGCGCAGCGCCCGGATGATCCGGGGAGCGCCCAGCCGGTCTGACCCGGCCGCCCGCGCGGCCCCGGGATTTGGCACGGTCACGGGCCCCGGTGTATCCTCCACCCACCAATGGCACGCCCCGCCGCGCCCGCCATCCTCGTGCTCCACGGCCCGAATCTCAACCTCCTCGGCACGCGCGAGCCGGCCGTGTACGGCCGCGTCACGCTCGCGGAGGTCAATCGCAGTGTGCAGCGGCACGCGACCGCGCGCGGCACTCGGGCGGTCTGCCGCCAGTCCAACCACGAAGGCGACTTGGTGGACTGGATCCAGACCGCCGAGCGCGAGGGGTTTCGGGGCATCGTGCTCAACCCGGGCGCGCTCTCCCACTACTCGATCGCCCTGCGGGATGCGGTGGCGGCGGTGCGCGTTCCGGTGGTCGAGGTGCATCTCTCGAATATCCATGCCCGCGAGGAATTCCGGCATCGCTCGGTGGTCGCGGCGGCCGCAATTGGCCAGATCTCGGGCTTCGGCCCGGCCAGCTACCTCCTGGGCGTGGATGCGCTGCTGGCCCGCTCCCCCGCCACCCCGGACGGCCGGCGCGCGGCCCCGCGACGCCGGCCGTGAATGCGGGTGCCCACTCCATCGTCCAACTCGCTGTCGAATAAGGGGCGCGAGGACCAGGGTCGGGTCCGAACGTGATGTCGCCCGAGGCGCCGTCCGGCTCCGCCGGTCCCGCCGGGCTCCCCGAGTCCTCCGGAATCGACGAGCGCGAGCTCATTCAGCGATGCATCGCGGGGGACGCGGCCGCCTTCGAGCCCCTGGTCGAGAAATACCGTCAGCGGGTGTGGCGTCTGGCCTACCAGGTGTTGCACGACCGTGAGGAGGCGTGGGACGTGGCGCAGGAAGCGTTCGTGCGGGCCTTTCACTCGTTGCCGTCATTTCGCGGCCAGTCGGCCTTCTACACGTGGCTGTTCCGTATCACGATCAACGTCGCGACCGATCGCCATCGTCAGCGCGGCGCCCAGTCGCGCGCGTTCGGGCCCGAGCGGGTCACCGAGGAGGAATGGGCCCGGACGACGCCGGATCCCGGCGGCGGACCCGACCAGGAGGCGACGCGGGCCGAGCAGCGCGAGCGCATCAAGCGCGCGCTCGATGCCTTGCCGCCCAAGGCGCGAACGATTATCATGCTGAGTGACGTCGAGGGGCTTTCGTATCGCGAGATCGCCGAGGTGTTGAACTGCCCCATCGGGACCGTGATGTCCAGGTTGCATAACGCGCGCAAGCGGCTCAAGGGGCTCCTGGGGCCGATGCTCGCTCTGATCCTTTGCCTCGGTGCGAGCCTGCTGGCCGTGACGGCCGCCCAGGCCCAGCCCATCATCCGCTTCGGCGTGCGTATCCTCGAGGCGTCCAGCGCCCGCAGCGGCGACGGCCTGGGCGCGCAGAAGATGCCGACGCCGCCCACCGCGCCCAAGCCCGATGCCGAGCCGGACGAACGGCTCCGGAAGATCCTCCCGCGGCTGCAGACGTTGTTCCGCTACACCGACTACACGACGCTCGACCGCCAGCGCGTGGAGGGGCCCCTCGGGACCCGACAGCGGTTCCCGGTGCCCGGGGAGCGCTGGCTCGAGGTGACCCCGGACCAGATGCAGGGCGCGTCGGTGCGCATGCGCGTGCGGCTTCTGCGCGGCGACCGCGCCGAGATGAACGCCAACATCCTCGCCGCGCCGGGCGCGCCCGCGGTGCTTGGCGGGCCGCCGTACGGTCACGGCGTGCTGATCATCATCCTCTGGGCCAATCCGAATCCCTAGCCGCCTCGATGAGCGAGCAGCGGTACCGGCAAGAGCGCAGTCGCATCGAGCAGGGGCACGTCAAGTACCGCGACAAGCTCAAGGAAGAGGGTAAGCTCTTCGTCCGCGACCGCCTGAAGCTGCTCCTCGATCCGGGCACCGAGTTCCAGGAGGACTTCCTCTTCGCCCGCAATCAGGAGCCCGACACCCCCGCCGACGGCGTGGTTACCGGGGTCGGGACGGTGAGCGGGCGCACCGTGTGCATCATGGCCAACGACTACACGGTCAAGGCGGGCTCGTGGGGCGAGAAGACCGTCCAGAAGATCGTGCGGGTCCAGGAGCGCGCTCAGCGGTTGCAGGTGCCGCTGCTGTACCTGGTGGACGCGGCGGGCGGGCGTATCTCCGAGCAGATCAAGATCTTCCCGGGCCGCTTCCACGCCGGACGCATCTTCTACAACGAGGTCCAGCTCTCCGGGGTGGTGCCGCAGGTCTGCGTGCTGTTCGGTCCGTCGCCCGCGGGCTCCGCCTATCTGCCCGCGCTCACGGACTGCGTGATCATGGTGGACGGCAAGGCGAGCCTGTACGTCGGCTCGCCCCGGATGGTCGAGATGGCGATCGGCGAGAAGACGACGCTCGAAGAGCTGGGCGGCGCCCGCATGCACTGCACGGTCTCCGGCTGCGGCGACGTGCTGGCCGCCTCGGACGAGGAGGCCATCGAGCTCTGCCGGCGCTATCTCTCCTATATGCCTGGCTCCTTCCGGGAGCGGCCCGCCGCGGTCGAAGCCCAGCCGGCTAAGCCGGGCCGGGCCATCGAAGAGATCGTCCCGTACGACCAGCGGAAGTGGTTCGACATGTACGAAGTGATCGACCGGGTGGTGGACGCGGGCTCGTTCTTCGAGATCAAACGGCTCTTCGCCCAGGAGATCGTGGTGGGGCTCGCGCGCCTCGGAGGCCGCGCGGTGGGGATCGTGGCCAATCAGCCGAAGGTCAAGGGCGGCGTGCTGATGGTGGACTCCTCCGACAAGGCGGCGCGCTTCATCGCGCTGTGCAACGCCTACAACATCCCGCTCGTGTACCTCGCCGACGTCTCGGGCTTCATGGTCGGCACCAAGGTCGAGCGGGCCGGCATCATCCGCCACGGCGCCAAGATGGTGTTCGCCACCTCCCAGGCCACCGTGCCCAAAATCTGCGTGGTCGTGCGCAAGTGCTACGGCGCGGGACTCTACGCGATGTGCGGGCCCGCCTTCGAGCCGGACGCGGCGCTCGCGCTGCCGCAGGGCCAGGTGGCGATCATGGGGCGCGAGCCCGCGGTCAACGCGGTCTACTACAACAAGATCATGGAGCTGCCGGAGCCGGAGCGCGCCGCCTACGTCCAGAAGAAACGGGACGAGTACGCGAAGGATCTGGACATCTACAAGCTCGCCTCCGAGATGCTGGTGGACGGCATCGTGGGCGGCTCCGAGCTGCGCGACGAGCTGATCAAGCGGCTGGCGTTCGCCGAGTCCAAGCAGCTCGAGTTCCCGCCTCGACGCAACCCCGTCACCCCCGTCTGAGCGGCGTGGCCGCCGCGGGAGGTCGGCGATGGGATCGTTGATCCTCGCGATCCGGTTCCTGACGATCGTTCCGGTTCCCGGCCACGAGGCGCGCGGTCCCGCGGCGCTCGGGCGGGCCGCGGGGTGGTTCCCGGTGGTCGGTCTGGTCCTGGGCATCGGGCTCGCGGGAGTCGGGCGCGTCATCGATCTGGCGCTCCCGCCCCTGGTGGGCGCCACGCTGCTCGTGGCGATCTGGAAGGTGACGACCGGCGGGATCCATCTCGATGGGCTCGCGGACTGCCTCGACGGCCTGGCCGGTCAGGACGCCGCCCGTCGACTCGCCATCATGCGGGACAGCCGCATCGGCGTGTTCGGCGCGGCCGGCCTCGCCCTTTTCCTGCTGCTCTCGGTGACCGCGCTGGCCGAGCTGTCCCCGGCCGCCCGAGGCCGCGTGCTCGCGCTGGCGCCTACGATCGGGCGCGTGCTGCCGCTGCTCGCGGGCGCCTGGCTGCTCCCCGCCACGCCGGGGCAGGGGCTGGGCGCCGCGTTCGGGGCCGGATTGCCGCGCGGGGTCGGTCTCGTCCACGTGACCGTCGGCCTCGCCCTGGCCGCCTGGCTGCTGGGCTTCTGGGGCGCGGTGATCGCGGCCGCCGCGCTGAGCCTGGCCATGCTCGCGGCTTGGGGAGCCGCCGCGCGCTTCGGAGGGGTCACCGGGGACGTGCTCGGCGCGGCCGTCGAGCTGGCGGAGCTCGCGGTTCTCCTGGGCGGCGCGGCGGTCGTCCATCGGGGGCTGCTCTGAGCGCGACCACGATCTACCTCGTTCGCCACGGCAGCGTGATCGGGGCCGAGACCCGTCGGTTCATCGGACATCTAGACGTGCCCCT
>Ga0210384_10001180_pt1 | contig 36527 bp, 25 predicted proteins | sample IncBWH2MmetaG_FD_160574 | JGI IMG/M metagenome (GOLD analysis project Ga0210384, IMG submission 160574) | Forest soil microbial communities from Barre Woods Harvard Forest LTER site, Petersham, Massachusetts, United States - Inc-BW-H-2-M | ecosystem: Environmental > Terrestrial > Soil >...
CGACATCAAGGCGATCGCGGACTGCCTTCCCGGCGTTTCGCTGACGGGCGAGCCGACGCCGGAGCACGTCGAAGGCTTGATCCGCGTCAAGCTCGGTCCGATTTCCGCCGGCTTTCGCGGCGCCGCCCGCATCGAACGCGATGGCGCGACGATGTCGGGCCGCATCGTCGGAACAGGTAACGATCAGCGCAGCCGTTCGTCGACTCAAGGCGAAATCCGCTACCACCTGGTGCCGATCGACGCCGGCGCTGCAACCCGCGTCGAGCTCGCGATCGGCTACAGCCTGCAAGGCATCCTGGCTCAGATCGCGCGCGAAGGACTGGTACGGGACCTCGCAAGCCGCCTGACCGCAGACTTTGCGCGAAATCTGGAACAACGGCTTTCGGGCGCAGCGGAACCCGGACCGGCGCAAGCAAAATCGATCGACGGCGTTGCGCTCCTGTTCCACCAGTTATGGAAGCTGGTGCGCCGGCTCACTGACCGGACCGGGAAGCGCTAACCTCCCGGTCCCCATTGCGATCGTGTGAACGTACCGCGCCTCAGTGCACGGTGACCGCGAAGTAGGTCGACGGCACGAAGCTTTGCAGACCCGACAGGCCGCTGGCGTCGCTCGCCGGGATGTCGTTGCTGGCGTCAGCCAGCGGCACGAAGCTCTTGGACTTGTCGTCGAACAGCTTGGTGATGCCGCCGACGGTCCTGGTCGCGGGATCATAGGACAGCTCGACCAGCTTGCCGGTCATGGTGTCATCGCAGATGATGCCCTTGCCGTCAGGCGCCATGCTGGTGGCGAGTAGCCATTGCACCGGGCGCGGATCCGACGAAGCGCCGATCATCACCGGGCCGTTGTTCAACAGCGCGGCGAAATCGGTCTTCCCTGCGGCAATCGGGAACGCCGGGTCGTTGGTCGGCGTCGCGTTGTGGCCGGCGCCGTCGGAGAAGGTCGCCTTGTCGAGCAGATCGATATGGCCGGGTCCGGGCCAGGTGTTGCCTTCGCCGGGCGACGTGTTGCCGTCGCCGTTCCAGAAGCCGTCGATCATGTATTTGGCCGCATTCGCCTGCGCGATGCCGCGCGCCAGGATGGTCAGCACCGTTGCCTGGCTATCGCTGGGCGCAAATTTCGGCAGCTTGAAATCCGAATATTGCTCGGCGTCGTACTGGCTGATCGGCGGGAAATAGCGACCGCCATTGTGCATGAACTTGTCGCCCGCCGTCAGCGAGGCCGTGTTCACGTCGTTATTGTTGCCCGTCTGGCTGTTGTTGTTGGCCGTCCGCGTGCCCGGCGTGAAGGAGACGCGGGATATGTTGGCGCCCGTGTTCGGATTTTGGAAGGTGATGCCTGTCAGGGGGTTGGGCGCGGGAGGCGGCGGCGGTGGAACTCTGCTCGGATCGTTCCCGGGCGGCGGATTGAGCGTCAGCGCGGTGGCGTTGCCGGGCGCCTGCGCAAAGACGTAATTGCCGTGTTTGGCGGTCAGGCCCGAGCCGAAGATTCCATAAGTACCGGGCGTCGACGCCGCCGTTGCCGGCGTGTCGAATTGCGCCGTTCCCGTCGTCGCGCTCGCCAGGTTCTGACCGTTGACGAAGCCGAACACCGTGCCGGTGAAGGCCGAGAACGTGCTGCCAGCGAACTGCGTCGAGGGATCGGCGACATAGGTCAGCGTCGCCGGGGTAACCGTCCAGGTGCCGGTGTTGCGGGCGGTGATGCTGTAATTGGTGTTGGTGAGGATGCCGGCGACGCTCAGCACATAGCTGCCGACATTGTTGAGGTTGGTGATCCCGAACGAATTGAACAGCCCGGTCAGCACGCTCGCGTCCTGGCCGTTCTTCAAGCCCGTCGCCGAAAGGCCCAGATTGGCCGGCGATTGCCCATAGATCGAGCTGCCGCCAAGCGCCGTCACGACGATCTTCGCCGGATTCACGGTCAGAGCGCCATTGACATAGCTGATGCTGTAATTGGCGAGACCCGAGCCGACTGCCGCGCTCGAAATGATCGCGTAGGGACCGCCAGCGACGTTGGCGAGCGCGTTCGCGCCGGCGCTGGTCAAGGTCACGCCGGTCACGCTGTCGGTTGCGCCATAGAGGGTCGAGGTTGTGAACAACGTGGTCCCGAGATCGAAATTGTCGCCGTAGGTCTTGCTTTGGTCCTTCGCCGTGATGGTCAGCGCTGCGGTGTTGATGTTGGCGACATTATTGGCTCCGGTCAGCGAAGCGACGACCAGCGGTGCATAATTGTTCGGATCGGCGCCGTTATTTCCGGCGATGGAGTTCGATGTGCCGACGAAATTCGTCGAGGGATTGTTCGGGTTGCTACTGGCGTTGGCCGAATTCGACGTCGCCGCCACGTTGAACATCTCGCCATTGACGCCGCTCAGCGTGACCTGCCCGCCCGCAAAATCGGAGGTGCCGTCATAGGTCTTGGAGCCGGAGATCGCCGTGTAGCTGGCAACATTGATCGTCGCCGTGTTGGTGGCGAGCGAACCCAGGTTCAGCGGCGCCACATAGTTGTTCGGGTCGGCGCCGTTGCTGCCAGTGATGCCGGAGAGGCTGACGAACTGGAAGGCCGGGTTGTTGCTCAGGTTGGTGCTGGCATTGGCCGAGTTCGAATTGGCCGAGGCCACGGTGAACGTCTCGCCGTTGACGCCAGTCAGCGCCAACTGCGAGCTAGCGAAGCCGGTATTGCCGTCATAGGTCTTGGTGCCGGTCAGCGACACGTAATTCGCCTGATTGATGGTCGCGACATTGTTCGCGCCGGTCAGACTGCCGACGACGAGCGGCGCGTAGTTATTTGGATCGGCGCCCCTAATGCCGGCGATCGAGCTCGAAACGCTGACGAAATTCGTCGCGGGGTTGTTCGGATTGACGCTGGCGTTGGACGAGTTGGACGTCGCCGCGACGTTGAAGGTCTCGCCATTCACGCCGCTCAGCGTGACCTGGCCGCTCACAAAGTCGGCGCTGCCATCATAGGTCTTGGTGCCGGCGATCGCGGTGTAGCTGGCGACATTGATCGTCGCCTGGTTGGTGGCGAGCGAGCCGGCGCCCAGGTTCAGCGGTGCCGCATAATTGTTCGGATCAGCGCCGCTATTGCCCGTGATGCCGGACAGGCTGACGAACCTGCTGGCCGGATTGTTCGGATTGGTGCTGGCGTTGGCGAAGTCCGATGTGGCCGAGGCCACGGTGAACGTCTCGCCGTTGACGCCAGTCAGCGCCAAGCTCGAGAAGCCCGCATTGCCATCGTAGGTCTTGCTGCCGGTCAGAGACACATAGTTCGCCTTGTTGATGGTCGCGATGTTGCTCTGAAGGCCTGCGATATTGAGGACGTAGTTGTTCGGATCGGCGCCGCTCACGCCGGCGATCGGTCCGGAGACGCCGACAAAGCCCTGGGACGGGTTGTTCGGATTGCCGCTGGCATTGGCCGAGTTCGACGTCCCGAAGACCGCCGTGAAGGTCTGTCCCGCGACGCCGGTCAGCGTGATCTCGCTGCCTGAGAAATTCGTATTGCCGTCATAGGTCTTGGTGCCGGCGATCGCCGTATAATTCGCCTTGTCGATGGCGAGCGTGCCGGTCGCCGGCAACTGATAGTTCGAGGCGAGGTCGTTGCCGGTGCCGCCGGTGACGCTGATGGTCAGGCCTGACAGCGACGCGCTCGCATAAGTGCCGGCATTGGCGCTGCCAGAGGTTCCCGTGCCGGCCGTGAGCGTGATGGTCTGGCCGTTGACGCCGCCCATCACCGCAAGCTGGCTTGTCGTAAAGCCGTTGCCCGCGTCGTAGGTCTTGTGGCCGGTCACGGTCAGCAGCGCCTTGGTGATCGCGAACGCGGTCGCGTTCGACCCTGCCTGCGCGAACGTATAGTTCGGGTTGGTGAGCGTAAGGCCGCTGCCGTTGATGGCGTAGTTGCCGACATTGGTCAGCGAACCGGCTGACGTGCCGAACGCCAGCGTGCCCGTCGTGCTGTTGGCCATGTTGTCGTTGCCGACAAAGCCGATCAGCGTGCCCGTGAGCGTTCCGACCGTGCCGCCATAGCTCATGCTGGCGCTATTGGCCGTATAGGTCAGCGTCGCCTGATTGATGACATAGCTGTTCGACGCCGGGTTGGAGAAGCTGATCACGTAATTGCTGTTGTTCGAGTTCACCGCCAGCGTGCCCTGCGACAGCGAATAGGTGCCGGCGTTCAGGACGCTGGTGCCGGTCGAGCCGTTGAACGCCATCGAGCCGCTGAAGGAGATGCCGATCGAGCTCGCGCTTTGTCCGTTCACGAAGCCCGAGATCGAATAGTTGCTCGCGCTGTCCGAATAGGCCGTGTTGTTCAGCGCCGTGTCGTTATAGGTCGATGAACCACCGTTCGGCGTCACGGTCAGCGTCGCCGGCGTAACGGTGACGGTGCCCGTGTTCTGAATCACGCGATAGGTCGTGCCGAACCGGCTTGTCATCGTGCTTCCGACATTCGCGGTCACGGCATAGCTGCCAACGTTGGAATTTGCCGTCGCGGTCGTTGTCACGCCGGGCGTGGACATGCTGTCCGCCGCCTGGTCGAATTTGTAATCGACCACGCCGCCGGCCATCGCCGCCGAGACCGAGGCAGACTGGCCATAGGTCACGTTGGCGCTGCTGACGTCGACGAACACAACGGCCGTATCAGCATAGAGCTGCGGGTAATAGGCGGTGCCTAGACCAGCCTGGCCGGCCTTGTTCGGCGGCGCCCAGACGTTGTTGAAGTCCCATCCCGCATAGACAGATGCATAGGTGCTGAAATTCTGCATCTGGTCGGTAGTCAGCCCGGTGCCCGCGCCGGACTTGAAGGTGGCGACGGTCGAATCCCAGAAGGAGCCGGTGACCGTGCCCACATTGTTGCCGACCAGCGCGCCCGCGGAGTTGATTCCGAAAAGCCAATTGATCGCGACCTGGCCCGTCGAGTACGTGTCCTGGATTGTCGCATCGTTGAATCCGACCAGGCCGCCAACGGAGCCGTTACCGTAGACGTTGCCGACCGCATAGGAGTTTCTGATCGTACCCTCGTTCTCACCTACGAGGCCGCCATCATTGTCGAAAAAGAGCGAAGGAGTGGTCGGATCCGTGCTCTGATAAACGCCCGCCACCGCAACATTCGCATAGGATTGCGAGATCTGGCCGCCGTTGTAGCCGACGAGGCCGCCAGTGGCCTTCATGTTCCAGGTGTTTAGCGACAGCGCACCCGTGTTACTGGAGGCCCAGCTGTTGATGATCGTCCCGACGTTGATCGCGGCGATCGTGCCTGCGGCAGTGGCGTCGTGCGTTGTTATCGACGGGTTGATGAGGCCCAGATTCTCGATCGTTCCCGCGTTGATGTCGAACAGGCCGCCGTCCGTGCCGCTGAGATTCTCGGTCAACCCCGTGATGGTGTGGCCATTGCCGTTGAAGGTGCCGGAGAACGGGCTGCCGCCAATCGAGACCGCGTAACTGGTATTTACGAGCTGCGGCGCTTGATTGAAGAAGCTCTGTTCAAGATAGACGGTCGTGATGACGTTACCGTTTTGCGTGGTTGTCGTTCCGGCGCCTGACAACGTATAGCCATGATAGTAGAGGTACGTCAGCGTCGTTTCGCTGAGGCCCGTGATCGGCGAGAAGCCCGCCGACGACCACATCCCGTCATTGGTGAAGGTGATGTCCTTGGCCAGCGTGTAATTGGCCGCCGCATTCATGTCGACGAGCTGGAGCTGGTGCGAGTTGCTGATCGTGGTGGAATATTCTGCCGAAAGGAAGGGGCGTGCGCCCGGCACCCAGAACCAGTTCTGGGTCGAGCTATTGAAGCCATTGCCGTTCGAATCGCTGTTGAAATAATAGTAGGAACTGATCTGGTAGGGATCTGCGCCGAGGGCCGAATTGGTGCTCAGCGCCCCCAGATTGTAGAGGTTGCTGATCACATAGGGGCTGTTGGGCCTGTAGGGAATGTAATCGGTGGAATAGGCCGTGGTCGCATGCGTCGTATCCACGTCCCAATAGGAATTATATACGATCGCCGTCTTGGCTGACGGGTTCGAATTCCAGTCGTTCACGTCAGGCGCGTTGTTGCCGAGGTTGACGCGATCGAGGTAATCGTTCAGCCCGACGATGCCGCCGACATGATTGACGCCGCAGGCGCAGGGCAGGCTGCCCGCCGCCCAACTATACGATATGGTGCCGACGCCATTGAGCGTGAAGCCGTTCATGCCGGCGATGCCGCCCGCATCCCCGCCATTGCTCACACCGACCGAGCCCAACGAGTAGACCTCGGTGACGAGGCCCCAGTTGATACCCACGATGCCGCCCACCTCTTGGACCGCATGCACCGAGCCGTCGAAATACGACTGCTGGATGGTCCCGTAGTTCTGACCCACGAGGCCGCCGGCGCTGGCGCTGCCGCCATTGGCCGTAACGGTCGCGATGGAATAGGAGCCGCCTGTAATGTTGCCGCCGCGTTCATTTTCACCGACCAGGCCGCCGGTGTTGCCGAGTGCGCCTACAATAGCGCCACTGCTGTAGACGTTCGAAAGAGTGCCGTAATTGTATCGCGCGATGGCCCCCATCGGCTCGGGATTGCCGCCGTTGTTCTGCAAATTCGCGTTGACGACACCGAGATTGACGACGCGTCCGCTGCTGCCAATGCTGTAAAACAGCGGTCCAGACGTCGTCCCGGCGAGGCTGGAAATGACGTGGTTCTGTCCATCAAGGATGCCGGTGAACTGCGTGCCGGGACCATTGGGACTGGAGCCGAGCGACACCCAGCCGAAATGGGAATTGTCGTTGAAGCTGGCGCTGGCATCAACGTCCCGGCCAAGCGCGTAGTTTCCGTTCAGGTTGTTGTTGATCGCCTTCAGATTGGCGTAGCTGTTTACCAGCATGTAGGCCGTTACCGAGCCACCCGACACATTGCTGCTGTAGTTCGTCGGAGACGTGTAGGACGCAGGATTATAGTAGATGGCGACGTTGGCCCCACCCGCCGTGATGAATCCGGTGTTGGTGACGATGCCAGTGCCCGTGCCGGTGTTGTCGGCCTGCAGCGTGATCGTGCCGCCGCCGGAATTGCTGATACCATGGACGGCGACGTTGCCGAAGGCGCTCAGCTTTGCGCCGCCACTGGTGGTGAAGAAAGCGAGCTGGATGTTGCCGCCGGCGGCCAACGTCGGGTCGTTGCCGAGGATCGTCTGCGACGTCGTCAGGATGTTCCCGCCCGCGGTGAACGAGGTCGCCCCGGCCAGGATGGCGGGGCCGTTGATCGTGATATTGCCGCCCGCCGTGATCGTCGTGTTCGAGGTATCGAGCGAGGCCAGTTGAGCTGTCGTCACCGATCCGGAAGCAAGCAGGGTCAATGATCCGCAGCAGATGCCGGCGTTGAGGTTGATGTCGTGCACGGACTCAAGGGTCAGCACGGCGGAGGAACTCGAGCTCCACGTGATGTTGGAGCTGACGGTGATGTCGCCATTGCCAGCGCTCGTAACGCCCGGGCCGCTGGTCGAGCCGTCAGCGTTGGTCTGCAGCGTCACGCTGGTGCCATTGCCCAGCGCGGTGCCGATCGTGGCCGCCGCTGCACTGTCGATCGTGAGATCGGTCGGGTCGATCAGCCACGTGCCCGCCGCGCCCTTGGCGGCCGACGCGTTGACGACGATGTTGTTGAAGTCGACGCTCTTGCCTGAGGTTTCGACCAGGCCGCCATTGCCGCCGTTGCGGCCGCCCTTGGCGCTGAACGTGCCCTGCGCGGTGGTCTGGCCGCCCGACCAGATCACGACATGACCGCCATTGCCGCTATCGGTGGCGTCGGCACGAATCGTCGTCGTGGAATCGAGCGACACCGATCCGGCTTCGTCCAGCGCGACCGCCGCATGCGGTCCGCCGCCAATATTGACTACGCCGCCGCCGGTCTTGCCGGAGACGTCGATCAGCGCGCCGACCAGCTTGACGCCGGCGCCGGCGCTGGTGATGTCGACCTCGCCGCCCGTACCCGTGCGGCTTTTCGCCAGCAGCTTGCCGGTGACGTTTACATTGCCGCCGCCGCCATTGATGACGATGCGGCCGTCATGCGTGCCGACCGAGTTGGCGCGGATGGTGCCGCCCATGTTCACGGCGTTGCGCAGGATGTTGGAGGCGGTCGCCGCACTCAGGAAAACGGTGCCGCCGTCGGCGTTGATCTTGCCCTTGTTGCTGACCAGCGCGCCGTCGGCACGCGTCATGTGCCCGAGCTCGCTCGAGGGCACCGTGACCGAGAGGAAGCCGTCGCCTGACAGATCGAGCGTCGCCTGCTCCCCGGCGCCGAGCCCAACCTTGCCGAGCCGCGCGGCGATCACGCCATTGTTGGAGACCTGGCCGCCGAGCAGCGCGGCGAAGCCGCCGTCGGAGACATTGATATGGCCGTTGTTGATGACACCGGCCGACGCGCCATTGCCGCTGAACTTGTAGCGGCCGGCGAGGAAGTCGGCATCCTTGATGTCGAGCGTGGAGCCGACGAACGAGCCGGTGTTCACCGTGCCCGATTTGGTGATCGCAATGCCGTTGGGATTGACCAGCAGCACGGTGCCGGGCGCATTGATGGTGCCGGCAATCCAGGACTGCGTCGTGCCGGTGACCCGGTTCAACGTCGCCGACGACGTGCCGGGCTGGTTGAAGTTCACGGTATCGCCGTGGCCGACCGAGAACGAATTCCAGTTGATGATCGCCTGGTTCGTTCCCTGATTGATGTTGAGCGTGCTCGGATTGGTCCGGATGATCGAGGCGCTGCCTGCGGTCACCGTGCCGTTCGTTGGAAGCACGTCGCCGGCAAAGGCGGGCGCTGCTGCCACACAGACGGCAGCCATCAATCCCGACCAAATGCCGATATCAATGAGGTTGCGGGTCGGACGCAATTCCAACCCACGCGACAATATCGATCGCTCGCTCATCAGCCCTGCTACCCTGTTCAATCGACACCGTTGAGACCGGTGTCCGCAGCCCATGCTTCACATTTATCTTGTATTTGTGCAAAATGCCAGCGTCGCCTGAGGGCGGCTCGGGCTATGAAAACCCATGATTTTGCTGGGTTTTCTCTCTGCCCGTTAGCCATGCCGGATTAAATTTGGCACAGCCAAAAGGTTAACGGCGGCGACTCAGAACTGTCCCTTGGAAATCATCGCAACGTCCGGATTGTCGCGGTTGGCAATGTAATTGATCAGGATCCGCGGCGGCCCCTTGGGGTCGGGCGATGTCGCGTCCTTGCCGTCCTTCTGCATCTGATATTTGACGCCGTCGAGAATCAGCCGCACCGCGCCGGTCTTGCTGTCTTCGCCGGAGAACAGCACGACCGTATTCGGGCTGACCGGCACGCCGGCGCGCGTGGTGTCCTTATTCCAGGCATATCCCGCGAAGTAGCGAGCCAGCCGCTCGCCCGCGGCGATCATCGCATTTGGATCGCTGCCGGCAGCGTTTTGCTCGCCCCAGATGACGTTGATCTGAATCAGCTTCTTCGAGGTGTGGCCGAGGATAAAGGCGACCGCGGCAGGACCAGGCCCCGGCTCGAGCGCGGCGACCTTTGCCGTCAGTACGGTCGTGCCTTCGACCGGATTGACCGAGCTCGTGATATCGGCGGGCTTCAGGGCGAAATCCTTCACGACCGCCGCGCGAAGCTCCTGCTCGGTCATGCCGAAATGCGCGCCGCGGAAGCCGGTCACCTCATAGGCCTGGCGATCGTCCGCGGCGGCCGGGCTTGTCCACAGTCCACACGCGAGTGCTGCACATATATAAAGACAATAGGCAAGGAACCTGCTTCTGTTGCGGATCGGATACGGTCGCAATATTTTCACATTTGCGCCAACATCCGAATCTGAAGCCATTGATTTCACGATCATTTCCTCTCCAAGCAATTCACAGCCGCCCCGGCCACAATGCTGGCAATTTTCTCATAAAATCGATAAATGGGAAGCTTGCGGTCAATTAACGATTAACGATGCCGCAGGGGTAATGGGGCTGTATGGGTATTGTGGCGAGCAGGACGCCGCCGATCGATCGATCGGCCGGACTGGAGCAGCGTCAGCGCTCCGGTTTTGTCCGTTGCTTGGCGCTATCAGCCGCGACTTTCCTGATCGTATCGCTGCCGCTCTCCGCTCTCGCGCAGGGCGTGCCGGCGCCAAGCCAGGTCGCGCCGCCCGTGATCGCGCCGCCACCAGCGGCCGGCCGCATCGCGATTCCGCAAGTCCCAGCCGGCGCGCAGATTCCGCCGGAAGCAAAGAAGCTCACCTTCAAGCTGCTCGGCTTCGACATCAAAGGCGAGTTCGAGGAGTTCGCCGCCAAGCGCCACGAACTTGAAGCGCCCCTGGTCGGCAAGACGGTGACGGTCGCGGAGATATTCGAGTTCGCCGACCAGCTGCAGCAGATCTACGCAAAAGCAGGCTATCCGCTGGTACGCATCGTTCTCCTGCCGCAGGAGCTGAACGGCGCCGCGCGCATCAAGCTCAACATCATCGACGGCTTTGTCGAGCGACTCGACGTCGACGCCCTGCCGTTGCAGGTGCAGGGCCGCGTCGCGACGGTTTTGGCGCGGCTCCTGAACAAGACGCATCTGACGCAGGCCGAGCTCGAGCGCCAGCTCTTGATCGCGGGCGAAACGCCGGGCCTCACCCTCAACGCCACCTTTGCTCCGGGCAAGGAGATCGGCGGCTCTATTCTGGTGCTGACCGGGCGCTATCGCCCGGTGTCCATGAGCGTCTACATGGACAATGCGATGCCGGAGGTGTTCGGCACCGGCCAGGGCGTCGTCAGCGCCAGCGCCAACAGCCTGCTCGGCCTCGGCGAGCAGGTCACCGTGCAGGCGGCCGGCTTGCCGAGCCATGATTACATCGCCGAAATGCCGACGCGCCGCTATCTCAGCGGCATCTTCTCGATTCCGCTCGGCGTCAATGGATGGAAGTTCGAGGCCGGCGGCACCGACGGCGTCACCACGCCGCACGGCGATCCCATAGCGGCGACGAAGGGCGTCTACAACGAGGGCTATCTCAAACTAGCCTATGAGGCGCTCAAGCGCCGGGACTATGAGCTGACCGTCAACGCCCGCCTCGATGCCGCCAACCAGAAGATCGAAACGCTGATCGTCGACCCCGCGGTGCTGTTGAGCTCGGACCGGACGCGGGTATTGCGCACCGGCGCCGACGGCATCTGGAAGCTGCCACAGTTCGGCACCACCATCGTCTATGGCGGGAATTATTCGCGCGGCCTGGATGCGCTCGGTGCGCGCATGGCCTCCGAGGCACCGCCCTGGATGCCGCTGTCGCGCCAGGGTGCGGACGCCGTCTTTGACAAGATCGACGGCCATCTCGAGATCGACCAGGCGCTGCCGCAGGACTTCTTCGTCAACTTCTATGCCTCCGGGCAGGATTCCTTCCATCGCGCTCTGTTGACGTCAGAGCAGTTCGATATCGACGGCTCCAGGATGCTGTCGGGCTTCACCGCCGGCTCGCTTCCAGGCGACACCGCCTGGGTGGTTCGCGGCGAGTTCGGCCACAACTTCACGGCGCAATTGCCGTATGGCGGCCTGGTCTTGATGCCCTATCTGTTTGCGGCCACCGGCGAGCGCATCCTGGAAGATCCGACGGTGCTTGAACTCGGCGACGTCCACGCCACCAATTACGGCGGCGGCGTCCGCTTCAATATGGCGCCGCCGTCGGCAAATCTGCCGACCACCTACGGCTTTGTCGAAGGCAGCCATCGCACCACCAACCTCCCCGGATATTCCGGGGACCGGATTTTTGCCGGGCTGCTGCTTCAATATTGAGCCCGCTCAAGGCCCAGCCTTCGGCTCAATCTCGAAAGTGAAGCATTGAAAGTTCCCACCTTGTGGTAGCATCAGCCAATACGCTAATAGGCTGATATCATTTGATTCCGCTCGACTTGGGCATAGGGCGTCGCGGAATCCCGGGCTTTTGACGAGACCGGTTCGAACCGACCCAGGCTTGCGTCCCTCCAAGGAAAATGGGGGGCGCGAACAGACCGAGATGGCCAGCAAGAAGCTCCAACCCTCCCCGGCCCTGTTATTTCAGATCGAGACCACGTTTCTCGCTCAGGGCTACAAGGCGCTGACGATGGAAAAGCTGGCCGAGGCCTGCAATTTCACGCGCCGTGCGCTTTATTTCTATTTCAGCAGCAAGGCGGAGGCCTTTCGCGCCTTTACTCTTTTCCGCAACGAGGTGGCGCTCAGCACGAGCTTCGCCGCAGGCCGAAAGCGCTGGTCCGACGGCGGTAATGCGCTCGAGATCATCTCCGAGATCGTCAATGTCCGCTATGGCGATACCCGCCGCCTCGCCAATGCCTCCAAGCACGTGGTCGAACTCAATGCCGAGGTGTTCACGCGCTGCAACGACATCGTCCGGGACGTCGCGCTCATGTTCGAGGCTGACCTCGCCAAGCTGATCATCGAGCTGCAAGGTGCAGGCCTGCTGCAACTCCGACCGGACGTGACGGCCGAACAATTGTCGCAAGCGCTGGCCAATGGCGCGCGCGGCGTCAACCAGCGGCTGCCCGCGGTCGCCCCGGACGAGTTGGCCAACCGTTACCGCGACATCTGCCGCTTCATCCTCTATGGCTGCGCCGAAATGACCAGCGCCACTGAGGCCCGCAAGCCGCGCAAGACCAAATCGAAGAACTGAGAAAGGGCAGACTTGACCGCGACCATCACGACGCCGGACGCGGCGACCGGCAACGGAAACTCGATCGCCGAGCGACTCGATCGTCTGTCCCTGACCTCGCTGCACATCAAGGTCATCCTGTTGTGCACGGCGGGACTAGCGGTCGATATCGGCGAGGTGGCGCTGAGCAACACCTTCTCGGCGATCTTTCTGTCGCCGCCTTACAATGCGCCGCGCGACAGCATCTCGCTGTTGCTGGGCGCCGTCTTTGCCGGCGGCGCGGCCGGCGCTCCCTTGTTCGGCTGGTTTGCGGACCGCTATGGCCGACGCGCCGCCCTGCAGCTCTCGCTTTTGGTGCTCGTCGTCAGCTCGCTCGCGGTCGCATCAAGCCCCGGCATCGGTTGGATGACGCTATTCCGCTTCGTCTCGGGCCTCGCGCTCGGCGGCTATCCTCCGCTCACGGCCGCCTATCTCGCCGACCTGTTGCCGCCGCAGCGCCGCGGCACCAACATGATGCTCTGTGCCGCCTTCGCCTTTCTCGGCGCGCCGGCGCTGATCTTCCTGATCCGCTGGCTCACGCCATTGGCGCCGCTCGGCATGGAAGGCTGGCGTTGGGCATTAATCGTCGCGGCGGCGTTTTCGGCCTTGACCGCCGTTCTCTTCTTTCGCGTCCCGGAATCGCCGCGATGGCTGGCGGCCGTCGGCCGCAACCAAGAGGCCGAGCAATCGTTCCGACGTTTTCAGGCCGCGATGCGAGAGACCGCCGAACCATTCTTGTATGTGCCCGCCAAGCCGGCGCGCGCCTCCGCCGTCGCGACCGACGATACCGCAGGGCCGCAGGCCTATTTCCGGCGCGCGGTTTTTCTTGCCGCGCTCTATGGCCTGGGTCCGTGGGCGACGATCGGCTTTCCGCTGCTCAGCGCGACCGTCATGCTGCAAAAGGGATTTCGCGTCGGTGATTCGCTTCTGTTCGCCGGCCTGTCGATGCTGGGACCGACGATCGGCATCACCATCCTCGCATTTCTGTTCGATCGCATCGAGCGGCGGATCGCGCTCATCCTGTGTGCCGCGACACTGGTGGCGCTGGGCCTTGCCTTCGACCTCGGAAGCACACTGACCTTGCTGGTGCTGCTCGGCTTCGGCTTCAATCTCGCCAGCGCCGCCTACAGCACCCTGCTTTCCATCTATGGCGCCGAGCTGTTCCCGACCGACCGGCGCGCGCTCGCGACATCGGCAGGCTGGGGCGTCGGCCGCATCGTCTCGGCCTTCGTGCCGATCGCCTTGCTGCCGCTGCTTGCGACGCAAGGACCAATCGCGATGTTCGGCGTGATCACTGTGGTGCTGCTGGTCAGCATTCTGTTGATTGCCGTTGCGGGCCCGCCGGGACTTGCGAGGAAACCGGTCGAATAGGAGCGCCACCGCAACGACGTCGGGCTAGCCACGATTATCTTTCCGCTTCCATTTCTCGGCCAGAGCCGACAAATCCCTGCGCACACGTTCGATGACGCTCTCGTAGTCGCGCGGCTCGGTCTGCCTGAACAGGCGGACTGTCGGATACCAGGGACTGTCCTCGCGGCCGAGGAGCCAGCGCCAGTCCGGTACATAGGGCAGAAGGATCCAGGTTGGACGGCCAAGCGCTCCGGCAAGATGGGCCACACTGGTATCGACGGTGATGACGAGGTCCAGGCAAGACACCAGGGCCGCCGTCTCCGCGAAATCCGTTAGCAGGGCGGTATGATCGACGATCTCCTTGCGCTCGCGGAGCGTCTCGGCATCCTCGATCCTGGGATTCTTCTGCAGGCTGACGAACAGCGCGTCGACATCCAGAAGGGCGGACAGCAAGCGGAGCGGCATCGACCGGTTGCGATCGTTGTCGTGCGTCCGGCTGCCCGACCAGACAAGACCGACCCGCAACTTCTCGTGGGGACCGAGGCGGTCTTCCCAGGCCTGCACACGTTGCGCATCGAGAGGAGGCAGGTAATCCTTTCCGAGGGGAATGGAGTTGAATCGCGTGCCGAACGCGAGCGGCAGGCTGTCGATTGCGATGTGCAAATCGAAAGGTGGAAGCGCGGCCGCCTTCGTCCTGGGCAGGCAATGCGAAACCCCGCTCAAGCCCGACAGCAAGGGGCATAGTTCCTGATCGACGACGAGAATGACGCGGGCGCCGTGCTCAGCAAGCATCGGGACGTAGCGCACGAAGTGGATCGCGTCGCCTGCGCCCTCGTCCTGGAAGACAGCAACCGTCTTGCCTGCAACGGGCTCTTCCCCGATCCACATCGAGGTGGATATGTTTGGATAGCCTTTCGCCAGCTCAGGGATATTCCAGCGCGCCTCACGCCCCCGCCAGCCAGCCTCGAAGTCACCGAGCAGCAATTGAAACAAAGCCAGATTCCATACGAGCGGCGAACTTTGGGGATCGATGCCTATCGCATACCGGTACGCCTCTCCCGCTTCATGGAAGCGTCCAAGCTCCGTCAGCACCTGTGCCCGGTTCGTGGCGCTTCCGATCTCCGGCCTGATGGCCAATGAGCGGTCATACCAGGCCAGTGCCCCCTCCGGATTCCCAAGGGCCCTGAGAGCATTGCCCAAGTTCGAACAGGCCTGCGCATGGGTTGGGTCCAGTCGGATTGCCTGTTCATAATCGCCGATGGCCTGCTCGTATCGTTTCAGACCAGCACGGATAAATCCCCGCGTGGCAAAGATCGGAGCATGATCCGGTTGCGCGTCCGCGCTTCGATCGAGGTACACAAGAGCCTCAGGCAGGCGTCCCTCCTCCTTGAGAAGGACGCCGGCCCTGTAGGCTGAATCAGCATCGACGGGATTGAGTTCGGCCGCGCGCTGAAAGCAAGGAAGTGCTTCGCCCGAACGCCCTGCTTTGAACAGAGCGTTCCCCCTGTGCCGCCAGAGATCGGCATCATCAGGCTTGAGCTGCACCGCCTTCTCGAAGGCCTGGACGGCTTCCTCCGGTCTTTCGAGTCTCAGTAACGCAGCGCCGAGCGTCGTCAGATACGAAGCCTTCGGCAACGTCCCGATGGCGCGCGACGCCCATTCCACGGCATGGTCAAGCTGCCCGGCGTTCAAGCACACCAAGGCCATGAGATGCAGCAACTCAGGATGTTCGGGACTTGCTTCGAGTGCCTTGTGACAGCAAAGCTGGGCCTCGAGATAGCGTCCGGACTGCATGTGGCCAAAAACCACCTCGCAGAGCGCGTAGTCCACGGCCAGCGGGACGCTCTTCAAGTCGGCTTTGGCTCGCTTCGCAGCGGCCCGGCGCTCGTGACGGTTCATCGGCTCACGACAAATGGATTGCGGATGCAACCGGTACACGATTCGCTTGTGAGCGTCGCGTGATGCTGACTTCCCTGCCGGTCAAATCGCGATCTGGTCGAAATCCCTCGCAACGCGGCTGTTTGCAAACGTCTTCTTTGCTTCGGCCAGTAACTCCTCATCGTCATAACGGCCGGAAATATGAGTGAGGACGAGGAGCTTGACGCCGGCGGAGGCAGCGAGAGCGGCGGCTTGCGCCGCGGTAAGATGGCCGTAGTCGCGCGCAATCGCCATGTCCCGATCCAGAAACGTGGCCTCGATCACCAGCACCTCGGCGTCGCGAACACGTTCCGCCAATCCTTCCGTGGTTTCGGCATCGCCCACGACGACCAGCTTCTTGCTTCCCTCAGGCGGTCCGAGGACGTCTTCGGGATTGATGATTTTGCCGCCCGCAAGCTCCACCGGCTTTCCTTTCGCCAGCTCCTTGCGCAGCGGCCCGTCCGGCACGCCGAGGGCGGCGAGGCGATCGGAGCGCAGATGACGGCGCGCCCGGCTTTCGAAGGAGAAGCCGAAGCTATCGGTGTCGCGATGCCGCACCGGAAAGCAGCTGATCGCAAATTCGCCGGCGTCGAAAACCTGGCTTGTCAACGGGACGAGTTGCAGCGGTATCGGCGCCCGTCCTTCGCCCCACAGGCCGGAGAGCATGCGGACGACGACATCAAGGGTGCCGGGGCTGGCGTGGATCGTCACCGCCTCGGTGCTTTGCCGCAAGCGAAGCGTGGAAAACAGACCGGGAATGCCGAGCACGTGGTCGAAATGGCCGTGAGTCAACAGGATCCGATTAAGCCGCCGGAAGCCGGCGCCGCTGCGCAGCAGCTGGCGCTGCGTTCCCTCGCCGCAATCAACGAGGATGCGGTGACTTCCTGCCTCGACGAGAAGGCTCGGGTGGTTGCGTTCGGCGGACGGAACGCTGGCGGATGTGCCCAAGAAGGTGAGCGCGAACATCAGACGTCATCCGGCCTAGCGTCGCGATGTAGCTGTCTCCTCATGGAGTGCTTCTGGCGCCGCCCTAGAAGTCCGAGGCGTTAAGTTCGTAGGACCCTCTGCGACCGCGCGAATAGACGCCTGCGGCGGCCCTGCAGATCCGCTCTCGGTGCATATCGAAGGCGGCGAGAAGGTCGGATTTTCCCGACGATAGACTTGGTACAAGGCGTTCGAGGGCAGCTCGAGTTACGAAGAACGAACATTCGATAGCGCTGTCGTAGCCCCAGAAACGCACCGCATCCCGAGTTTCATCGAAACTCCGGCTTGGATTTGGAAAAGTCAGGCGCATTGTGGCTCCTTTCGCGGATACGAGAAGGGTACTCCTGACGACGCTCCGGGCCCAAAACGAATTATGTCTTGGTCGTCCACGTTGGTCGACGCGTCGAGAACGTGAAGCCATGCGGTGTACGTACGCCTCACGCTCGTTCAGCTCTCGTGAGCGAGACGTGTGAAGTCACCCAATATCGCTGCCACGAGATCTCGATGGCGAGCGTCCTCCGGCGACAATCCTGCGGCATACAGATTCAGGATGTAGCGCGCCTTGGCGGCAGCCTCCGGCCACGACGTGGCAGGAATCGACAATAGCTCGCTTTCGAGATGGACCTGCCGGTCACGCAGTTCCCCCGCGTTGTTCTCAGCCTCCATCAAGGTGCGCCGGAGGTCAGTCGCCTTCTGAGCAGCCATACCGCGGTGTTTGTCGAGATTGAGCGGCTCGTCAGTCATCGAGCATGCTCGTGTCGATACGCCGCGCATCCGCCAGATCGACCAAGCCAATGGAAATCTGCCGCAAACGAATTGTCATGTGCCCGCTTTCGCAAAATAGCCTGGATCCGACGCGACTTCGTGCACCAGAGCAACCATGCGCTCTTTCAGCCCGATTAGCTATCTGTTTCTCGCGCGATTGTGTCATGGAACTTCCTCCCAGCACACCAAGCCGGCCTTGGAGTTGCTTCCGACTTAACGCTCGCTATTCCCGGCGCGGAAGCGTAGCGTTTTGCGTCACCGGCGTTCCAGCAGGCATCCATCGGTGACTGAGAGTAGCGCGCGCTCCCGCCCCACGGCAGCAGCTGCCCTGACGAAAGCGAGAGAACTCCTCGAACAGGGTCATCCGGACGTAAGAATATGCACACCGCGAGGCCGGATTTTTGTATCCGATGAATTCGATCAACTCGACGGATAGCGGATAGCGCACAAGCCACAGGAGCACGCGCGTGAGTTCGGCAATGGGCGCAAAGCCCTTCAAGACGGCATATGAACTCGCGGACATGATCGTCAAACGAGCGAGCGCCCTTCACGGTCCGTGGCCCGCAGGAATGACGATGTTCATATTTGACGATGCTTATGGGTGGAGCGCGAGCATCAGCCGGCCGATGTCCGAAGTAGAAAATTTCTATCGCATCCGCACGCTCAATTTGATCGCGATACTCAGATCCAGATACGATCTGGCCTCGCCTCGCCTTTCGTCGGTCCAGGACCGTTTTGACCCCATCTGACTTCAGCCGAAAGCTACTCCTTGCGCTTGCTGCCGGGTAGCAGCTGACAAAACAGGGCCTCGCCTGTCAACAACACGAGAGGTCATAGCGCATCTGACCGGCGTGGCCTTGTTGATCGCGTTTCCGCTTTGGTACGCTGTTCCCATAACGTCCAGGGAGGAACAACCATGAACCTGTCGATGAAGGACCGTGTTGCCGTTGTCACCGGCGGCAGCAAGGGCATCGGGATCGCCGTGGCGCGCCGGTTTGCCGAGTCGGGCGCGACAGTAGCCATCCTCGCGCGGGGAGCCGCCGACCTCAAAGCCGCACGCGAGGCGCTCGCCAAGGACGGGCTCGTGGTGCGCGATTACGTCTGTGACGTATCCAAGGCTCACGACATCGCCAAGACCCATGACCAGATCGTCGCCGATTTCGGCAGGATCGACGTGCTCGTCAACAACGCCGGCACCTCGCGGACGATGGCATTCGAGACTATCAGCGACGAGACCTGGCAAGAGGACCTCGACCTGAAGCTGTTCGCCGCAATCCGTTTCAGCCGGCTGGTCTGGGCAGGCATGAAGCAGCGCAAATGGGGCCGGATCATCAACGTGCTCAACACGTTTGCGAAGGCGCCGGCGGGCAATTCGGCGCCGACCTCGGTGTCGCGCGCCGCCGGCATGGCGCTGACGAAAGTGATGGCGGGCGAAGGCGGCGAGCACAACATCCTGGTCAATGCCATGCTCGTCGGCCTGATCATGAGCGATCAATGGGTGAAGCGCCACGCCGCGCAGGCGCCGAACACAGACTTCGACGAGTTCGCCAAGAACCTCGCCAGGGGCACGCCGCTCGGCCGCATCGGCACCGCCGAAGAGTTCGCCAATCTCGCCTGCTTCCTTGCTTCCGAACAAGGTTCTTTCATCACGGGCACTGCGATCAATGTCGATGGCGGAAGGTCGCCGGTGGTTTAGCATCAAGTACAGGGCACGTGATGGTGGGCACGGTTGCGCTTTGCCCATCCTACATAGCCGTGACAATCAGGCTCTCCGGTTTAGCAACGAGCAGCATGCAGCTACTCACTTGATCGGCGGCCGCGGCAGGACCGCGTCGCCAGGCTCCATGATGAAGGTGTAGTCGAGCGAATACCAGGGAGCCGTCGCGGCCGGATCGCCCGGACGCGGCGCTTCATGACGCACATAGTCGCCCATGAGAGCCCGGGTAACCCCGAACTGGACGTCTGTCTCGATGTGGGGATCAGCCGGATCGTAAACCTGCGAGATCAGCGTCTTGAAACCAGGCTTGAAGATCAACGCGTGCAGATGGGCGGGCCGATACGGATGCCGGTTCTGTGCTTCAAGGAGTCGCCCGACGACACCATCGGTCGGAATCGGATAGCCGACCATTTTCACGGTCGAGAACCAGAACCGACCTTCTGCATTTGTCGTGAACTTGCCCCGCAAGTTCATGTCGGCCTGGCCTGAATCCTGGTTCTCATAGAGACCAACCGGCGACGAATGCCAGACGTCGACCTCGGCCCCAGCGACAGCCCGGCCCGCACGGTCGACGACGTGCCCGGTCACGAAGAGCGACTCGCCCGGTGTCGGCGAGCGCACGATCGAAGCGCCGTTCTCCGCGCGTGGGGAATTCATCCGCCAGAATGGTCCAAGCAGCGATTGCGTGGTCTCCGTTGCGCCGTTGTCGCCGTTGTTCAGCAGACAGACGAGCGCCGAAACCCCAAGCGACCCGGCCATCAGAACCGCTTCATTATGCGTAGCGCTGGTGAGCTTTCCGATCTCGTTGAGAAGTGCCGTCGCGTTGCGGAATTCCGGCTCCGTCAGTCGCACGTCGCGTACGAAGGCATGCAAATGACGCACGAGGGATATCATGATCTCACGCAGGCGCGGATCCCGAGTGCGCTCCATCACGGCCAACGCGTCGCGCGTCAATTCCTCATGGTTGGCGTTGATCATGTGGGCTCCTTCCCGCGACCGAGTGCTTCCTTTGGGAAGTACCGGTGTACATATTTCGTCCTGGATCCGCTACATCGCGGAACCCACGATATTGGCAGCAGGAACGAGGTGCATCGCCAATATTCGAATGTCAAAAATGTCAGAAAGACCGGGACCCAGCAGCCCGCGTTCCCGCAGCGCAAACGCAGCCGAGTTTTGCCGATTGATGGCCTTCCTTTAAAGAGGAGGGCGCAGGGAATGCCGGGCGCATCGTGCACCCGCAGCCTCGCGTGTAGTGTAGAAAACACGCGAGTTAGTCACCGCAGGCACGCCGACATCATCCGGCATTCCCTGCGCAATGGTTTTACGGCTTATACGTGTTCTCCCCGGTGTACCGGGCTTTTTAGCCACCGTCGCTTGCCGATCATCATCGGCAAACTTGATCCCAGCGTCGGGAGATCAGGACCACACGATTTCGCCGTCCGCATCGGCCGCGCTCGTCTTCCGCCGCCTGTGCGTCCATCGCATCCCGCCCCCAACGTTCGTGACGATTGGCCGAAGCGCCCCTCCTGAGAGAGCGGGATGCGGGGAGATAAACACATTTTTCGGAAAAACGGAAGCTATTTTTTTCGGAAAGGGACTGGATCGGCCGATCCGACTGAAACGCCTTGCGAAATCGGCTTTTCGGCACAGGAGATTTTGGGTTTGGCGCCGCCGGCGATTGGTGTCGACCACTGGTTGTATCGGGGCATTAACATGCGCAACATCGGCGCCAATTAAGTGCACTGTCACCGTAATTCACTGTCACCGTAATTCAGGAGCCCCGAATCTGGCCGGTGATGCGCGCCGCACCCAAAATCCACTGCCGCGAGAATCGCTGCGTCATCGCCCCCGGCAGCCGTGCGGACCTCAAGATTGAATTTAATTCGAAAGCAAGAAACGGAGGGTCAAAACCCCGGCTCACGCCCAGTGTTTGCCGCACCACCTAACAACGATCGGTAAGCTCTCATGAGCGACATTCGTCCTGCCAGAAGTGATGTCGAGGAACTCGCCCACCGGCGCAGGCGCGCGACTGCCCGTCAATCGAGGAATACCGAGCGGGAAGCTCTGCTGCAAAAGCTCATCGAAACCGAGCGGAAAGCGCTTGAGTTGCGCGGGTTGGTTGCGCAATGGGAGACGAAAGGGGCTGCCTCACCGGAAATTCGACGCCTGATAAAGTGGGCGCAAGAAACCCTGTCGGACATGGAACGCTTCCTTCTGCCCTCGGAACTTACAAAGCTTTTGGAGACACGCGATCTGTTTCCCGATGTCGATGATCTGGCGGATCCGCTGGGCGATCCGCCGCCCCTTCGTCCGTGGGGTCGCTGACGGGTAAATAACGGCAACGGAAGACCGACGCGGCGACAGTCGAAGGCCGTCAGTCGAACCAGCCGCGCCGCTTGAACCAGAGCAACGGCAAGATGCCGCTGGCGATCACGGCAGCCCAGGCCAAGGGATAGCCAAAACTCCAGTTCAACTCCGGCATGTTCTTGAAATTCATGCCCCAGATGCCGACCAGGATGGTCGGGGGAACACCGACGACGGACACGATGGTGAGGATCTTGAACAGATCGTTCTGCTGGATGTTGATGAATCCGAGAACGGCATCGAGCAAAAGCTGGATTTTGTCCGACAGCCGCGACTCGTAATCGCTCAGCGACGCGACGTCCTTTGAGACGGCCTCAAGCCGCTTTTTCGAGGACGGCGTGATCCACTCGCTTCCCACGTCATTGGCGAACGAGGCAATCCGCCCGACACCGAGCAGAACATCACGCGCCTTCGCCAAACGATCAGCCAGTTCGCCGACATTCTCCAGCGCTTCGCGCATCTTCCGGCTGGAGCGGACCGGACGTTTGGTGCGAACCAGCCCTCCCCTGAAAACAGCTCTGGACAAGGTGTCGGCAGTTGCGCCGAGATGCTCCAGCACATCAGCGCCGCGGTCCACCATGGCCTCGAGCAGGCCGGTGAACACACCGATGCCGTTCTGCACATCATCGTCGGCCAATATCCGCTTCGCGACGGCGTCGAAGGTCGGAAGCGGCGAAAAGCGCACCGTCACCAGCACCCGCGGCCCAATGATAAAACCGACCGGTGTGAGCTGGGCTTCGTTGTGCTCGTCACGACGGACGGAAGGCGAGCTGAGATAGAGCGTGCCGCGATCGAAGATCAACCGGCTCGACGCCTCGATCTCGCTCAGCGCTTCCTCCGATGGCACATGTATCGCGAGACGCTGCTCGACAAATTGCCGCTCCTCGGCCGACGCGTTCAACAGGTCGACCCAGATGATCTCGGACGGCAATGCCGCCCCGATGCTTTGCCAATCATCCGTCGGCCACCGGTACAAAGTGAGCACGCATCAAACTCCGTGTTTTGCCACCAGCGGCCGGCCTCGCTCAGCGCGCCTGATCGCCTTCAATTTGTACACCGTGGAAGCAGGAAGCTATGCACTTCGAGGGTTTCGGCCTAGCTTTTAGAAATCCCGACTTTGCGGCCCATGCCAAGTCTTACAGCGCTGAGCCTGGCGTCGCCGCGTTGGTATCCAGCTTGTGATCATACCGGTGGATTATTCCGGGAACGAGCGCGTGCTGATAGAGGAACTGGCAGATAAACTCGCCAAATTCCGATCGCGGAAAATCCGCTGTTGTCGACGGGAGAGCAACGATGTTGGTGCGGCAAGCGTTTGATGGGAACCCGATCGCTGAGATACAAGTCGACAATGAGGCCAGCGTTGCCGAAAAGCTTGATCGCGCAACGCGTTGCTTTGCCGATCGGGCCGGCTGGCTGCCGCCCTACCGACGCATCGAAATCCTGCGCCGCCTGGCGCGGCTGCTCGAGCGCGAGTACGAGGCGTTGGCCTTGCTGATTGCCCGCGAGGGCGGCAAGCCATTGACCGATGCGCGGATCGAGGCCGCGCGGTCGATCAATGGCGTCGAGAGCGCCATCGGCGATCTGGAGCATCTGGCCGGACGCGAGATCCCGATGGGGCTAACGCCGGCAAGCCAGGATCGCTGGGCGTTCACCACGAAAGAGCCGATCGGCGTGGTCGCGGCCATCTCCGCGTTCAATCATCCGCTGAACCTCATCGTGCATCAGGTGGTGCCGGCCATCGCCACAGGCTGCCCGGTCATCGTCAAGCCGGCGAACACGACGCCGCTCTGCTGTCTGCGTTTCGTCGAGCTCGTTCACGAGGCGGGGCTGCCGCTCGAATGGTGCCAAACGCTGATCCTCGAGGACAACGCGCTCGCGGAACGTTTCGTCACAAATCCGAACGTGGCGTTTTTGAGCTTCATCGGTTCGGCGAAAGTCGGCTGGTACCTCCGCTCGAAACTGGCGCCAGGCACGCGTTGCGCGCTCGAGCACGGGGGAGCGGCACCCGTCATCGTCGATCGCTCCGTGGAGATCGACACGATCATCGAGCCGCTGGTAAAAGGCGGCTACTATCACGCCGGTCAGGTCTGCGTCTCGGTGCAGCGAATCTTCGTGCATACGGAGATCATGCCGCGATTTGTCGAACGGCTGACCGAACGTGTCAGCGCTTTGCGGGTCGGCGACCCCACTTCGCCGGATACGGAGATGGGACCGCTGATTCTACCCAGGGAGGTCGATCGTGTGGCCGCCTGGGTTGCAGAGGCTCGCGATGCCGGTGGCACCATCACGACGGGCGGTGCGCCCGTTAGCGAACGGGTCTACGCGCCGACCGTTGTCGTCAAGCCTCCGACCACGGTGAAGCTGTCGCGCGAAGAGGTCTTCGGGCCGGTCACCTGCGTTTACCCCTTTACTGATCTGGATGAAGCCATCGCACAGGCCAACAGCCTGCCGTTCTCCTTTCAGGCATCGGTCTTTGCCCGCGATATCGACATCGCGCTGCGCGCCGCCCGGTCGCTCGACGCATCCACAATCCTGATTAACGACCACACCGCGTTCCGGGTCGACTGGATGCCCTTCGCCGGACGTCGCCAATCGGGTTACGGTGTCGGCGGTATTCCCTACACCATGCACGACATGACCCAGGAGAAGATGATCGTCCTGCGACGCTGACGGGTCGTCAGCGAAGCGGCAACGGCGGCATGCGCGACGTCAGTGCCAATCGAGTGCACTGTCACCGTAATTCCCTTACCTTTATGAGCATCAACCGCACAAGCTCTGTCAAATACAATCGCCACCAAGCACGTCGCACACGGATAATCCGTTCCAGATCGCAATTCGTAATCGTAAGCATATCCATCACGGGAACGGCATGGCGACAGTGACACGCCCTTTTTGAAGGCTCGATCGGCCAACCAATCAATCAATCACCAACATGGCTCTTCATTGGATGCTCCGTTGTGACCGCATGCGGCGGAAGATGCCGCCGCTCAGTGACTGACAACAACAGACGAAGGCTGAAAGGCAACGTTCACCCCGATCTGCCCGCCATAAGTTGTGACGTTGTCCTGACCGATCTGGGAATTGAATGCGACGAAGGCGCTGGCATTTGATGCGAACCTGACCCGCGTGCCGATTGTCGCCGTACCCCAGTCCTGCCCCAACAACACCGCAGGCATCGAGTAACTCGGGGCGGTGATGCTCAGCAGCGAAGCCGTCACGCGTCTATTCGTGCCGGCGAGTTCGTGGTCCCAGACGGCCTTGGCGTAGGGCTCCCAAACGCCGAGGCTTACGCTCGCCTGATACCCAAGCTCCGTCACTGCCGAATCGCGAAGCTGGCTGCCAAATGCCAGGTTGGTGGGAGCGCCACCGGAATTCGTCTCGGCAAATGCGCCGATGTGCACCTGTTGCAGGATGATGCCGACGACGGGCCCGTGAGTGAAATAGGTCGGCGTGGCCGGCGGCGCCTTCAGCGCCATACCAGCCGCCGCCGGAAGGCTTCCAACGGCGGTTCGGAAGTTATAGCCGGTCTCGGCCGCGAATGAGATGTCGGTCCCGCTGGTGCTGCCTTGGTTGGACTGCAGCGTGATGCCGATCGGGACCTGACGATTGACGGTGTCGCTCAGCGCTCCCCAAGTCGCAACCGTACTCAGCCAAAATGCATCCTTGCGGTAGGCGCTGTAGAGGCTGACCGCATATTCGGTCTGCCTGAAGTCACCTCCAAGGCTGAAGGACTGCGTCGTGGTACCGCCCGAAAATGCCGCACCGATCAGCCAGTCGCGCGTGAGCGCATAATCAAATCCCGCGGTCGTGGCAGCCGGCGTTCCCGGATCATTTGGAAAACCTGCATAGCTGCTGTCCATCTTCAGCCACGACACGTCGCCGCTGACCCAGCCGTGGAACCCGCCGGGAGTACCGAACGAGAGTGGGATCTGGCTGGTGATGGAGTTGACGACAGCCGTGCGCCTCTTGACCGGCGCCTCGGCGAGAAATGAAATCTCGCTCGGCGCGACGATCAGGGCATAAAAATAATCCGAGATGATTTGCTGTACCGCCGATGTCACATGTCCGCCGCCGTCCGGCGCGGCCGGGCCATCGGCAAAGAAATAAGTCTTGTCCGCATTCGGCGCGACGTAATTTGCCGGACCGCACTGGTAGGAGTTCACGGCGCCGCACGCCGGCTTGTTGATGCTCACATTCGTGATGCCGAACTCGGCGGGGTTCAGCAGCACGAAACTCTGGATGGCGGCGGCGTCCGCCGGGATGAAATTGATGCCTTTCGCCGCCAATCCATTCCACACGGTCTGGTCGTACAGCGCACGTGCATCATTTGCTGTCGGGTTGTTGAGCGGATTTCCCGATGCCGCCAGCGCCGTGTTGGACAAAAGACTGATGTTCGGAACGAGGATATAGCGCGCGCCGGCGCTGGCGAGCGCCTGCACCTCACCGACGGCTTGATTTGCCAGCGTGTTGATCGCCGCGAAATTCGGGGGCAGGACGATATTGCCGGGATTTCCGCCGATGGCAGCCGTATTGGACTTGAGATCGTTGATGCCGTTCCAGAAGGTGTAAATCGCATTGGGATCGGCCATTCCCCCGGTGCTGGCGAGATAAGTCTGGATCTGCGTGTTGCTCGACCACGTGTTGCCGAAATCGGCCACGATCCGGGAGCCGCCCGCCGCGTAGTTGTTTCCGCCGGTGACGGGAGTGTCGGCCGGAGCGACGGCTATTCCGAATTTTTGACCAAACCGGACGGCCCAGCCCGGACCAGGGTTGGTTGTATATGTCCCGGTACCCGCCGGAGCCAAGCCGAATCCAGGTTTGCCGGTCTTGTCGGGTTGATAAAGATAGAACCCACTATCGGTCAGGCTGTCGCCGAAGAAAATCGTGTTGGAGAACGTTTGCGCATGTGCCGGTCCGGCGACCATCAGCCCCAGACCCAAAATTCCCAGTCCCCGAAATGACATTTCGCCACCCAAATCAAATGCTGTTGGTCGTCGCTGGTGGCTTTGGAAACGCTTCACGATGACGGTTCGACATGGATACGGCCCCTCGAAATTGGCATGCAAAATTGGCACGCAGCCTTACCTTCGGCTTCGCCGCCGGTCTCTGCGTGACCAAGGCTCGCATTGCGCCCGTCAAGCCGCCGTCAAGGCAGCGTCAATATCGACAGGACCGGAAATTATCGTTGGGATTCAATCGGCAGGGACAATGCCAATGCGACGCGGAATGCCGCGAGGTCGCGGTTGCGCGCTTCCTGATGGCGGCCGATCGCCGGTGGTTTGGCGGCCGCCTGATCGTACGCGCCGGCGGCAACGCGAATTCGAATGTCAAAAAAACCCGGGACGCGCGGATCGATGAGCGGTCGATGGCGGGGTACGCCACGCCGCGATGCCCGCTCTTGTAGAAGCTTTTCGTCCGCCGGCCGGGCCAACGTTCCGCGGGTCACGGAAATGGGAGTTGCAAACCGGAAGCAGAATAGGTACTCGGCACATTCATGTGGTTCTATAATAGAACCATATTGTCTTTCCGTTATTTTTGCAACACGCGGAGCAACAATGACCCTTCACCGATATCTGACGATCGACTCCACACGGATATTCTATCGCGAGGCTGGGAAACCCGAGGCGCCCGTTCTTCTCCTGCTGCACGGGTTTCCAGCCTCCTCGTTCATGTTTCGGGATTTGATGGCGCGGCTCTCGGAGCGCTTCCATATCATCGCCCCCGACTATCCGGGCTTTGGATATAGCGACGCCCCGCAGGACGGCGTGGCCTATACATTCGATTACCTGGCCGAAATCATGGGGAGTTTCGTCGAGCAACTCGGATTGAAAAAATACGCGATCTACATGCAGGATTTCGGCGGCCCCGTCGGCTTCCGCCTGGCGAGCCGATATCCCGAGAGCGTGTCGTTCTTCATCATCCAGAATGCGAATGCCTACGATGAAGGTTTGCCTGACAGCTTTTGGGCGCCAGTACGTCAGCTCTGGGCGGATCCGTCGCAGGAGAACTTCGACAGGATTCGCGAGGCCGGAATCTCCCGGGCCGCGCTGGAGTGGAATTACACCCACGGCGTCAAGGACAGCGAGACCGTCAGCCCCGACAGTTGGGTGCTGCAAGACGCCTTGTTGAGCCAGCCGGGCAAGAAGGACCTGATGCTCAAGCTGTTGTACGACTACCGCACCAACCCTCCGCAATATCCGAAATGGCACGATTACTTCAGGCGCCACCAGCCCCCGGCCCTGATCGCCTGGGGCAAGAACGACATCATCTTCCCGGAATCGGGTGCGCATCCCTACAAACGGGATCTCAATAATGTCGACCTGCACCTGCTGGATACCGGGCATTTTGCGCTGGAGGATCACGCCGAAGAGATCAGCGGATTGATCCAAAAATTTGCCGCGAAACAAGGTCTGTGATTCCCGCGGCCCGCGCTGCCTGCGGCTCAGGAACGACCTGAGCCGCAGATATCCTCATCCCTTCAGTTCGCCGGATCCACCTCGTCCGGCCGCCAGTCGAGGCTGAGCCCCCCACGCAGGGGATGATACATTTCATCCCCGGAATGCTGGGTGAACTCCACATTGATCTGATCGAGCTTGAGGCCGAGGATTTCGATGCAGGCATCGATGAGGGCCTTGGCGAGATCGGCCCGCTGCTCCGCCGGCCGCCCTTTCCTGATGTCGCACATCAAGAGCGCGGCCTGATAAGGTTCGTCGGACGTGCATCGCCACAAACCGCCCGGGGTCAGTTCACGGATCGCAACCGACACCCTGTTGATATCTGCCTGCATCCTGTCGGCATAGATCTGGCCGAGACGTTTGGCGAGCTGTCGCTTCGCGTCGGGCGCATATTGCTCGGAAACATCGAGTTGAAGATATGGCATGGTGTGCACCTCAATCCTTCAGGGCAAGTTCGAGCGCCTGGGCGATGCTGAGCAGACGCCAATCCTGGTCGCGCTCTCCGACGACCATGAGGCCGACCGGCGCCTCGCCCGGTGGATGAACCGGAATCGTAATGGCAGGACGATCCAGGAAGTTGAAGAGAGAGGGATTGCGCAGAAGTTTCGAGCGCACATTGCTCTCGTCGCGCTCGCATTCGTCGATGGTTGGCGCCGTAATGGCCACCGTCGGAAGGATGATCGCATCAAACGGCCAGGTGTCCCGATCGAAACGGGCGATGATAGCTTTGCGCCATTCCTGCATCGCGGCATATTCCCACGCGGCGATCGTTGTCCCCTTCTCGACCCGCGCCCGCACGTTGGGATCGTAGTCGGCACCGCGTCGAGCCAGCAACTCCCGGTGCCACGCAAGCGCATCGACATATTCGATGACGCCGCATCCATTCCTGGCTTCGATCTCCGCAAAGTAGTCGAACTTCGCATCGATCAGCCCGACGCCTGCCGTCGACAGGCGACGGCTCGCCCGCTCGAACGCCCCTGCCACGGCCGGGCTCAGTTCTTCGAGCACGCACGTTTGTGGAATGGCGAGCCGCAGGTTCCTCGCGCCGATCGGTTGCAGCGCGTGCCACGGCTCGCCCGAGATCGCCCCGTAAACCAGCGCGCAGTCTTCCACGGTTCGCGCCAGCGGGCCGACCGTGTCGAGCGTGACAGAGAGCGGGATCGTACCCTGCAAGGGAACGCTGCATTGCGTGGGCCTGAAGCCGACGATGCCGCATAGCGCGGCCGGCGCGCGGATCGAGCCCACCGTATCGGATCCGATAGCCGCAACCGACATGCCGTCGGCGACGGATACGGCCGCGCCGGAAGATGAGCCTCCGGGAATTCGCTTGCGATCCCATGGATTGCCGGGCGTGCCAAAGTGCGGATTGAGACCGACGATGGAGAAGGCGAATTGCGCCATGTTCGTCCGTCCTGTCAGGACCGCACCGGCAGCCTTCAGCCGCCGAACCACCGGCGCATCACTCGCCGCGGGCGGCGAGTCATCGAGCGCCTTCGTTCCGGCGAGCGTGACTTCGCCGGCGACATCGAGCATGTCCTTGACCGAGATCGGCATGCCGGCGATCGGCGAAGGAGCATGCCCTGCCTTGCGCAGGCTGTCCTGCGCTTTCGCCGTCTCGCGCGCCCGGTCGGCCCAAACCTTGACGAAGGTCCGCTTTCCCTCCCCCGCGGGATCGGAAATGCGGGCCAGGCACTCGTCGGTCAACGAGGAACTTGAAGCCGAGCCGGACGCGAACGCGCGGGCATGATCGGCAATGAGAGATGTGACGCCGCCGAATGACGAGCGGTCGCCGGCCAATGCTTGCTGCATGGAGTTCTTCCTTTCGATAGATCGGAGGCGGGGCTCTCGCCCGCCTTCCTGTACGGAGATTGTTGCAACCGACGGATGGCTTTCGCCGTTACCGCTGCATGGGCGCGGCACTGGCATCTGCGGACGCATAGGCACGAGCTGCGGGCGTCGGACGCGAACGCCTGAACTCGCCCGGCCGAACCATCAGCATCGACAGCATTCCAATGGCCATCACGCCGCCCGCAGCCACGAACATCGAGTTGTAGCCATAGGCGTTGACCAGGTACCCCGTGAGCGTAGGCGCGATGATGGAAGCGCTGGCGGCGAACAGATGCATGATGCCGCTGTTGGTGCCGGTTCTCGATCGCGGCGAGGTGTCGATGACGATGGTCCAGTAGACCGCGTTCGGCAATGTGTTGAGAGCGTTCGCAACCGTCATCAGCGCGATCACGCCGGCCGCACTCCCGGCCTGGGGTATCGCCATGAAGCAAAGGCCCGCGAGCAGGAACGCCCCTGCTGCGAACCAGCTTCGCGCCATTACCAGACTGCCGGTCCTGAGAAGAATCCTGTCGGACAGTCGTCCACCGATCACCACGGTGAAGCAGGAGCCGAGCCACGGGATCATTCCGACATACCACAACGACGAGAGGTCGTAGTGGAACTGGTCCTGAAGGTATTTGGGCGTCCAGGTCAGGATCAGGAACGTGATGTAAAGGAAAGCGAAATAGCCAACCGTGTTGAAAATGAGCGTCGGGCTGGTGAAGAAGTTTAAGGGTGAAGGCCGCTCGCCCTCCTCGGAGACAGGCGGTTGCGACAGACCCGGTACGGTCTCGTTGATTCCGGCCAGCTCGTTCGCGTTGACGTACGGACTGTGTTCGGGTCGATCTGAAAAGTAGATCGCGAACAACAGCACCAGCGCAAGGCTGACGAGGCCCACCACGACGAACATCAACCGCCAGTCGCCGGTCAGCAGCAACAGACCAACCGAAATCGGCGCGGTGATCATCGCCCCGATCGGCGTGCTCGCAAGCGTCAGCGAAGACAACAACGCCCGTTCACGCGGCGCGGCCCAGATCGATACCGACTTGTTGATGGTCGAGAAGGCAGGCCCCTCGGCGAAGCCGAACAGGGCGCGCATGACGGCAAAGCCCATGATGGCCGAACCACCGAACAGGAAGAGACCGATATCGCCGGCCCAGGCGGTGGCGATCTCGAACAGGGACCAGATCGTGCCGGCGCAGATCCAGACCCTGCGCGGTCCCCAGCGATCGCTGAGTGTGCCGCCCAATACGGCGCCAAACATGTAGCCGTAACCGAAATAGCCAAGCAGCGAGCCCCATTCCGACTTGGAGAAGCCGTACTGCCGGATGAGCTGCTCAGATGTGTAGGACAGCGCTCCGCGATCCACGTAGTTCATTGCGGCCATTGTGAACAGCATTCCGATGATGACGAACCGGAAGCGGCTCGCCCTCCCGTCAGGCGCCTTCGATTTCAAGGATGCCACGTTCCCTCCCCCATCCTGTTGTCGGCTTCCCGTGTGGATCGCCCACACTAGTTCTATTATAGAACCATTTGCACCAAGCCTTGTCTAGTCTTATTTTAGAACCAGAATGGATGTACCTTTGGGAGATGCCTGTGAAGCGGACCAGTCTGGGTCGCGTGGAGTGTCCGGTGGCGAGGTCGTTGGACGAGATCGGCGACTGGTGGTCGCTGCTGATCATCCGCGATGCCTTCGACGGGATGCGGCGATTTGGCGAGTTTCAGAAACGCCTCGGCATTTCGAAGGGAATTCTTACCGCGCGCCTGAAGCATCTGGTGGCCATCCATGTGCTGGAGACGGCCCCGGTTGCCGATGAAGGCAGCTACGAAGAATATGTCCTGACGAAGAAGGGACGAGACCTGTTCCTGGTCATCGTCAGCCTGCGACAGTGGGGTGAGGACCACTGCTTCGACAAATCGGAACGCCACTCCCTCCTTGTCGAAAAAGGCAGCGGTCAACGCGTGCAGCGGCTTGCGCTGCGCGGGCGCAACGGCAAGGAGATCGACGATTCCGCCACCTTTGTGCGCAAGATAGAGAAGTCCTCTGCCCCGCAAACGCGGCATTCGGCGAAAGGCAATCGGTCCGAATAAGATGCCGAATTTCGTCGCGCTCGGGGAACGGCCCGCAGCACGAGGTGTCACCCATGTCTCAGGTACGCTTCGTTACCTATGTGTCGGGGCCGGACATGACGTCCTAGCGGCCTTCGCAATCTAAATTCCTGTTCGCCGTCGATCCAATTCAATTAACGCGAGTGTCAGTTCATTAACTGGTTGTGATCACAACACGCGCATATTGCAAGCGGCATGACCGCGTCGGTTGGCTTCACCAAGTCTCGCGTTGCGGCCTGCACACTCGCGCCGAGGGCAGCATCGAAACGGACCGACAATGCGTAGCTGCCTTGCTTCCATGCGTGCTATCGCGCCAATTCCAACAGCCGACGACAGTCCGCCGGCAGCCGCCGTTCATTGAGGTTGGTCACGCAGAGCAATAGTCCCTGCTGCCGGGGAGGTTGCATGCACCACGCCGACATCGGACGCGGCGCGAGGCCAAACTCCAGCGCGCGTGAAGCGATGTCCACGTCTGACGCGGACTTGGGAAGCAAGACCACCACTGCAAGACCGGCGGTCGCCTGCACCTTTATCGAGTCTGGCGCCATTTCTCCCAGGCAACGAAGCAGTATCTCCCGTCGGGCGGCATAAAGCCGCTTCATGCGGCGCAGATGGCGAAGATAGTGACCGTCCCGCAGGAATTCCGCTACAGCGCGCTGCATGCCCGCAGCCGGCGCCGGCGCCAGGGAAGCAGCGAGCTCAGCGAACCGACGACTCAGTTCCGGAGGCACGACCATGAAACCCAGGCGCAGCGCCGGGCTGATCGTTTTGCTGAAACTGCCGATGTGCAGTACCCGTCCTCCATGATCGAGAGATGCAAGAGCCGGAGCCGCCCGTCCCTTCAGCTGCAATTCGCTCAGGTAATCGTCCTCGATGATCCAGGTGTCGTTGCGCCGAGCCCAGGCGAGCAGTGTAAGCCGCCGCGGCAGCGACATCGTCATCCCGAGCGGCGCCTGCTGGCCTGGTGTCACAACTGCCAATTTCGCTCCAGCGGCGGTCTGGACACCAGCGGCAACATCTAGTCCTTCCGCATCGACCGGGACAGCTGTCACAGCCATGCCAGCCAGGCCGAGTGCGGTGCGAGTGAGCGGAAAGCCTGGATCCTCGATCCAGGCTCCCATCTTCCCAAGCTGAAGCCCTCGGATCGCCAGACCGAGCGCACCGGAGAATCCACCTGTTATGAGCACCTGAGAGGGATTGCATCGAACGCCGCGGGCCAGCCCCAAGTAAGCCGCGACCTCCTTTCGCAGCTCCGGATCGCCACGCGGATCCGGATACGTCACCGGCGCCGCCGCAGCCCGCCGGGTCTCACGAGTCAGGATGCGTGACCACAGCTTGAACGGGAAGGCGTCTTGAGCGGGCACGCCCATCTGAAATGCCAGCGGCGCGTTTCCGAACTCGTAGAAGAGGTCCGGCAGAAGCGGGGCTTCCGGCGACCAATCAGGTATTGAGGATCGGGACCGCTGCTTGGCCACACGAGTCCCTGCCGACCCGAGACCAATCGCGAATTGCTCCGCGATGAGACGCTCGTAAGCCACACGCACGGTTCCGCGGGAGACGCCGAGCTGAGCGGCCAGATCCTGCCAAGAGGGTAATCGCGCGCCCGAGGTGAGCCGTCCGTTCTCGATGCCCTCTCGGATCGCCGAATAAATCTGGGCAGCGAGCGGGATCCTTCTGGCACGATCGAGTTGAATGAGGAGATCAGCCCTTGCGCGATGGTACAGCCAAAATCGGCAATCCTGGTACTGTTTTATGACCAGGCGCAACGCATCTGTTCGCTGACACCGGCGACCGGAGCGTTCCCGATCCATCAGGCTTAGTGGAACCCCGGTCAATGCTGACAGTGCAGATCGCAGACACGGAGAAAAGGAGTTCCACAATGGATAACGTTTTGTCGATAGCCGGCGCGTCCACGCTCGCGAGCCCAAAGAGACAAATGACCGAAGAGAAAATTATGATGAAGGCGATCGTTGTGACGGACCAGGCGGCGGGTACGGCCGGGATGAAGCTGGTGGAACGACCCGAGCCGCAGGCAGCGATAAACGACGTCGTCGTTCAGGTTCATGCGTCGGGATTCGTCCCGACCGAGCTGGAGTGGCCCTCGACCTGGACCGATCGCCTCGACCGTGACCGAACACCGTCGATCCTCGGCCACGAGCTGGCCGGAGTGGTCACCGCTCTCGGCTACGGCACGACGGGGCTGTCGGTGGGACAGCGAGTGTTCGGCCTCGCCGACTGGTATCGCGACGGCACCCTTGCGGAGTATGTAGCCATGGAGGCACGCAACCTCGCGCCGCTCCCGGGCGACGTCGACTTCACGGTGGGCGCGAGTCTGCCAATCTCGGGCCTCACCGCGTGGCAGGGACTGTTCCAGCACGGCCGCCTTCAGGCGGGGCAGAGCGTACTCGTGCACGGCGCGGCCGGCGCAGTCGGTTCGATGGTGACGCAGCTCGCACGAGAGTTCTGCGCCCACGTCATCGGCACCGGACGCGCCGCCGACCGTCAGACGGTGCTCGACTTCGGCGCGAAGGAGTTCGTCGACCTCGGCAACGATGCCCTGAAAGACGTCGGCGGGGTCGATCTGGTGTTCGATGGCATCGGCGGCGACATCGGGAAGCGGTCCGCAGGCCTGATTCGAGCCGGAGGAACGCTGGTGTCCATCGTCGGGCCGGCCGAGGCACGGCCCGCCGACGGCCTCGCGGTCGACTTCGTCGTCGAGTCCGATCGTGCCCAACTGAGTGAGATCGTCCAGCGGGTGCGGGACGGACGACTGCGGACGAACATCGGCAACGTCTCGACCCTCGACAATGCCGTCGCCGTCTTAAACCCGACCGAGCGACGCAAGGGGAAGACGATCATCCGCGTTCGTCCCTGAGCGACGCATGCCCATTGATGCACGCAGCCGGCCGGCGCTGTCCAGGTCGGCAGGCTGGCGCGCGCCGATGTGAGCAAGGCACAAGCGCCCCCAGCGAAAACACTCCTGTAATTCAACCTATCCCTTCACCCATAGGAATCACCATGGCCGACGGAATCACCATGAGCGACCAACTGTGTGTACCGAAAACTTAAACACGGGCATAATGGTGATGAAGTCCACCCAGGATGGCGTGTGAGCTGATCCCACCGGTTCGCTGAACCGGCCGAGAAGCGGGCGCATCCTTCTCCAAGGCCAAGTGCGTGCGCGTCTCATTATAGTAGCGAGCGTAGGATTTCAGAATCCGGCGCAGATGTGCCTCGCCTAAGACAATGATGTGGTCCAAACACTCACGCCGGATCGATCCGATCAACCGTTCGGCAAAGCCGTTCTGCCAGGGTGAGGCCGGTGCGATAGGCCTGTCCCGAATGCCCATGGCACGCAATCGGCGTGTAACGACGGTGCCGTAGATCCGATCGCGGTCTCGGATCATGTAACCGGGAGCCTCGTCCCAAGGAAAGGCCTCGGTTAACTGACGTGCAACCCATTCCGCTGTCGGGTTGGTTGTGACGTTGATCCACGCGAGGTCACGACGATCGAGCCGCACGATGATGAAGGCATAGAGCAGATCGAAGCCAATGGTCGGGACAACAAACAAGTCCATGGCGGCAATGTCCGGCGCGTGGTTATGCAAAAAGGTTCGCCATCCCTGCCTCGGCGGCCTGCGTCGCTTCACCATGTATTTGGCGACACTTGACTGCGCGACCTCAAACCCGAGCTTGAGCAGTTCGCCGTGGATGCGCGGCGGCCGAGTGGACCCGGGGATTTTCACCCCGAGTCCCTCACAGATTCCGGACTTGATACTCTCGCATCATCCGGCTCGTGCCACCGCTTGAAGGCTGCCGCCTTCCGTTGAATATCGGGCTCCTCCCGTTGCCGGTTGACCCAATCTCAACGGCGATGACCTGCTCGCTTCGCTCCACGGGCATTACCCCGCTTCATCACTACTACCAAGCAGTCCGCCCCTGGTCGGCGCATCGGTACTTTCGGCCTCGCGGTTTTGGCCGCTTGTGCCTTTTCCCTTGCCATCGCCGTCCAGGTTCTCAAGTTCCGTGCAAAAGCCCGAATGAGAGTCACGCCTCCTCAACACCGGACACCGCATGGCCAATAGGTAGGTTTCCGCCATACTTTTCCCGGGGCTAGGGCGAGGCCCCGGTTTTGATGTCATCTGAATCCATTTTCGATGCATCGCCAGAGATTCGCTTGCGCTCGTCTCTCTCATCCATACTTGACGTGATCAACGTCACGCCTTTTGACCATAACGTTCACCACCGCGGCTTTTGACCGAAGCAGCTTATGGCAGTTTGAAGCCTCCCCCTACAGGACGGCTCCGAAGGGTCCTCCTTCATCTTTCGCACAGCATGACGCTCGCGCGTCTTCTTGACACAACTCCCCACAGCGGATTGGCAATGCTCATCTCGCGGATAAGCTTG
>Ga0210384_10001181_pt1 | contig 36525 bp, 28 predicted proteins | sample IncBWH2MmetaG_FD_160574 | JGI IMG/M metagenome (GOLD analysis project Ga0210384, IMG submission 160574) | Forest soil microbial communities from Barre Woods Harvard Forest LTER site, Petersham, Massachusetts, United States - Inc-BW-H-2-M | ecosystem: Environmental > Terrestrial > Soil >...
TCGAAGACAAAGTCGGGGAAACCGCCGGGAGGGAAAGGTCCCAGTTGCTGGGGATTCAACGCCAGTTGTTGCATGAAGGCCGGTCCATCGATCGGGAAGGTCCCGCCATTCTGTCTGCGGCTGATTCCTCCGCGCAACTCATTCACCAGGTTTGGAGTAATGGCATAGTTGTGCGCGAGCACGATCTGATTGTCATGTTCGAAATCTTGTTCCGCAGGAAGGCCCAGGCCAGAAGGACTCACAAACCTTTTGTTCTTGTAGGTCCAGCGTCCGAACACGGCCTGCTTGGTATTAATGGTGTGGTCGATGCGAATATCAAACTGATCGGAAACGATAGGATTGGGAACGTTTAGTGTGTGGTTGAAAAGCGCAAAATTGTCCGCGCCCCCCTGGATTGGCAGCGGATAAAACGGGAGAATCGCGGTGGCTCTCGAATCGAACGGATCGGTGATCTTATTCAGCGGATAGGGCTGGCCGGCAAGATTGTGCAGTTGGAGGTGGGGGCGATTTGGATCCGTCTCGTCGCAAAACTGGTTTACGTCATAGTGATCGCAAAATTGGGAAAAATCGCCATTCCGCATGGCCTGGTTGGGTACTGTCTCTTGGCGGAGCGTTTGAGTCCGGTACCGCATGCCTTCGTAGTCGCCAAAGAAGAAGGTGTGATTCTTAAAGATGGGCCCGCCGATGGACCCTCCGAATGTGTTTGCGCTCTTAGCAGCCTTACCCGGAGTCCCAACAACGAATCGCGTAGCATCCAGGGCCGCGTTCTGAAAATACTCAAATACGGATCCGTGAAATATGTTTGTGCCCGACTTGCTGGTCGTCGTAATGTCCGCCGGGTTGCCATATTCTGCTCCGCCGCCCGACCCCTGCACCTTCATTTCTGCAATGCTCTCGGCAGAGGGGAACATTTCTGTTTGCGGCCCCGCAAAGCGGATATCGGTTGTGCTAATACCATCCACCGAATATTCGGCTTCATTGGTCCCTGTTCCCTGGACCGAGATGCCGCCAACCTCGTCGCCCGTGACGCCGGGGAGAAAAGCCAGCAAGGCATACGGGCTTGTGCTTCCAGCCCCGCGGTAGTTGGCCGGCAACCCCAACACCTCGGTGCTGGTGACGCTGGCGGAGATCACCTGCGACTCCGTGTTCACCAGTTCGGCGTTCGCTTCTACCGTGACTTTTTCTTGCGCGCTGCCCATCGTCAGCTTCATATCGGCGCGCACAGTCTGCCTCGCGTCAAGGCGGACATCCGTCAAAACCATATCTTTGAAACCGATGGCCCTCGCCGAAACCGTGTAGAGCCCGGCCTTCATGTTTTCCGCTTGGTAGTTTCCTTGGGCATCGCTGCGTACTTCGTGCGAGATGTTTTCGCCCTGGTTGGTGACGGTGATCACGGCGTTGGGCACGACCGCACCGGAGGGATCGGTCACGGCACCGAGGATAGTTCCAAAGGTGGACTGCGCTTGTCCGAACGGCGCGAGACACACGGCAACCACCGCGATGCTGAATGCAACGGCGAAAGGCCTAAGTTTCATTGCAAGTCTCCCTCCCCAGGTCGGCGCGATGTCCGCAGTTTTCCCAAGGAAACCGGTTTCATGGCGAATCGCGCGAAGCATATTCCACAAATGTGTGGATAGTCAAGACCAAAAAAACGACCCAAAAAACGGGCTGCCCCCATCAGATGTAAACTGGCACTCTTTATGGAAGTGAAGAGAAGAGCGTTATCGTGGGTCCTGTTGCTGGCAGGCTGTGCCACAATGGCGTCACCGGCGGCTGGACCTGCCGTTTCGCCCCGTCCCAACATAGTACTGATAACCCTGGACACTACCCGCGCCGACCGAATGGGTTTTCTGGGATCTCAACGTGGGCTTACTCCGAATCTGGACGCATTGGCCCGCCAAGCCGCGGTCTTCTCGCGCGCCTATGCCCAGGTGCCGCTGACTACCCCCTCCCACGCTACCATCCTCACCGGAACCTACCCGCAGTTCAGTCACGTGAACTACATGGGAGATCCCCTCGACAAGGCTCTGCCGTATCTGCCAGACATCCTCCGCAAGAATGGCTACCGGACCGCCGCATTTGTCGGGGCGCTGGTGCTCGACCCGAAGAAATTGGCTCCGGGATTCGAGCGCGGCTTTGACGTCTACGACGCCGGATTCCATCGGCGACGATCGGGCGAAGACCACTACCACAGCTTGGAGCGACGCGGCGAAGAGGTGGTGAGTCGCGCTCTGGCGTGGCTGAGCAAACGCCCGGCTGGACCGTTCTTTCTTTGGGTTCATCTCTACGATCCTCATGATCCCTACAGTCCTCCGGAGCCGTATAAGACGCGTTATCAGGCGCAGCCTTACGACGGAGAGATTGCATATACTGACGCGGCGGTGGCGAAACTAATCACCGGGTTGCGGACGCGCGCTCTATTCGAAGGCGCATTGGTCGCTGTCATGGCAGACCACGGCGAGGCGTTCGGAGAGCATGGGGAGAACCATCACGGCATTTTTCTTTACGATGAGACCATCCACGTTCCCCTGCTGATCAAGTTGCCCAAGCAACACTCCGCGAGGAGAGTTGAAGCCAGGGTCGGGTTGGTAGACGTCGCGCCTACCATCCTGCGAGCCGCACATCTGGTGGTCCCCGCCGCCATGCAGGGTGAGTCTCTCTTGAACCTCATGACATCGGACCAGAATGGACCTACTGACCAACGGAACGATTCGAATCTGCCCCGTCCCGTTTATGCAGAAAGCGAATATGGTCACCTTTCTTTTGGCTGGAGCACGTTGCGAGCGTGGCGGACGGAGAAGTACCTGTACATCGCGGCGCCGGAACGCGAGCTGTACGATCAGTCGGCGGATCCGCTCGCGGCTCATAACCTGGCGCCCGAATCCAAGGCCGCAGCCGACACAGCGGCAGCTCTGCTGGCGGAGTTCTACCGCAAAACGAAAGGGACGGCCGCAGACAAGAAGGAATTGAATATGGAGCAAAACGAGAGTCTGCACGCTCTCGGATATATGAGTTCCAGTTCGGGGATTTCCCGCGACGCCGACGATCAGGGCGGGTCCGATCCCAAGCAGGAAATTGCTGCCGCCAATCTTTTCTATGAAGCGCTGATCGATGTCGAGAATGAACGATATGAGGAGGCTGTACCCGTCCTGGAGCAGGTGTTAAAGCAGGAACCGAATACTCCCACAGCCTATCTGCAACTCGGCCGCTCCTACATGGCTTTAAAGCAGTATCAGAAGGCGGTAACGCCGTTGCGGAATTTGGTTGAAAGGAAGCCGGATGACGCTTTCGCCCAATATGAATTCGGATGCGCGCTGGTGAAAACCGGCCAATGGGTTGAGGCAGCGCCACATTTCGAAACCGCTGTCTCGCAGATGACCGGCTCGTCCATGATGCACTTTTACTTGGCTCTCGTGTATCAACGGACTTCACGAAACACCGAAGCCATGGCAGAGTTTCAAAACGCGCTGCGTCTGGATCCGAACCAATTTCCAGCCAACCTTCTTCTGGGTCGCATGTTTGTCCTGCAAGAGAAGGCAACGGACGCCGTGCCCTATCTGCTTCGAGCAATCAAGCTGCGTCCAGACTCGATTGACGCTCACCGTTTTCTTTCGGACGCCTACGCTCAGTTAGGGCAGCAGGCGAACGCGAAGCGTGAGTTCGCCGAAGCTGAGCGCATTCAGTTGCAAGGTGGTTCCAGGCTCGGAACACCGGTCGAGGATTCCAGTGAAGGCGTGAAGCGGCGATGATCGAGCCTGGATTCAGCCTCTCGAATCTCGTCCGCGGGCTTGCTTGATCCTATCCACAAACTGTTTTGCAAGCTGGGTTAGGGATGCGAAATCACCGTTCCTGGCTCCGGCCGTGAGACTACCCCCGACTCCCACAGCGAACGAGCCGGCTTTGATCCAATCGGCAACATTCTCCAGGTTGACGCCACCGGATGGCATTAATTGTGCTTGTGGGAGCGGCCCTTTCACGGCCTTCACAAATGCGGGCCCCAGTATTTCGCCGGGAAAGACCTTCACGACGTCAGCGCCACACTCCATGGCCTCGATCACTTCGCAGATCGTTCCAGCACCGGGAATGTAGGGCACTTGATAGCGATTGCAAAGACGCGCGGTTTCGGGGTTGAGCGCAGGACTGACCACAAATTGTGCCCCCGCAAGAATAGCAATGCGCGCGGTCTCTGGATCAAGAACCGTGCCCGCCCCCAGTAGAATCCGATGAGAGGAGTTCTTCGCAAGATGTTCGATTACTCCACTTGCACCCGGCACGGTGAAGGTAATTTCCAGGGCAGCAACGCCCCCCTGTGCACAGGCTTCGGCGATGCGCGTGGCTTGGTCGGGATTTTCCGCCCGAATCACGGCAACCAGGCCGGAGGCCGCAATTCTATTTAGAACCTCTATTTTCGCGATTGACATAGAACTCAGTACGTCCGGCCGCGCAGGATTCATGTGCGCTATCGAGACCCGCTGTGCCATTGTTCGCCACAATGCAGCACCTTGAATGGCTGTGCCCGCAAGCGGCATTCGTGGATGAATTCGTCCGGTGAAGCGCTATTGAATTCGAACATTTCGAAATGGCAGGGTATCACCAGTTTCGCCCCAATGTCCTTGGCCAACTGGGCCGCTTCGCGTCCGAATAAATTGCCCGGGACGCGCCGTTCGGGAGCCCGGCCGTTGATGGGAAGGAGTGCGACATCGATATTGAATGGCCGCAGTTTTTCAGCCATGCCTTCGTATCGGATCGTGTCGCCGCTGTGGTAAATCGTCCAACCGCCGAATTGGAGAATGTATCCCAGGTACTTCGCGCGGCCGTGCTCATCCCGCTCCACAGTTTCGTGGGCCGACGCGACGCCGGAAAGTTTTATTCCCGAGATTTCGACCGAAGTTCCATCGTCCAGGCCAATCGCAATCGCGGGATCAATCTTCAGCCGCTCCGCCACAAATGCTCGATTGGCTGTGGCAATCACAAATTTCAGGCTTGGTTTTACGGCCAGGATCGGGCAGAGCGTTTCCGCATCGAGATGGTCGGTGTGATTGTGCGTGGAGACAGCGATATCGGCAATCGAGAGGCGTGCCGGTTCAATTACCAACTCCGTCATTCGCACGTGCGGCTTATCGGTTTGGCTGTACTTTTTGGTCAGCGAGTCGGAGAGATAGGGATCGAGCAGTACGTGGACTCCCTGCCATTGCAGCAGGAAGCCGCTCTGTCCCAGCCACCACAAACGAAAACCTCCGTCGCGCCGGTCGGAGGCACGAACGTCTGCGAGTAGCGCGTCGTGAGATTGAAGAGGCCGGATCACGAGAGTCCAAGTTCTCTCCGCACGATAGAGACGCCACTCACCAGGTTGGCCAACTTCTGCCTTGCCGCCCAACGGGCGGTTTGACTAAGCCCGCAGTCGGGTGCGAAGGAGAGCGTCTCCGCCGCCGCGTACTTCAGGCAACGACGCACGCGTTCGGCGACGTCGCCGGGAGTCTCGATGTAATAGCTCTTTACGTCGATGATTCCGACCGCCACGTCAGTTCCGTTCTCGGTGATCTCGCGAATCACTTCAATTTCCGCGAATTCACGGCTTGCCATCTCCAGATGCATTTCGTCTACGGGGAGTTCGAGAAATGCCGGGAACAACGGTGCATACCGCCGCAGACCAACCGCGCGGCCTTTGTAATTGCCAAAGCAAAGGTGAGTCGATAGGCGGCACCGTCCGAGGATCGGCTTGACGGTATCGGCGAAGATCTTGACGAAGCGGCGAGTATCTTCGCGGTGCGCGTAGCAGCTCATGGAGGGTTCATCCAGGGTGATTTCGCGGCAACCGACTTGCACCAGCTGCTCGAGTTCTCCCCGCACAATTGGAATCAACGCCTCGGTTACGTCCCAGCGGTCTTGGTAAATACCACCCGGATTGATCCGGCCGCTTAATGTATAAGGCCCGGGCACGCTGGCCTTCAACACCGGCCCGGGCGGCGCGATCCTTTGAAGGAGCTTGAACTCAGCGACCGCTCCCAGGCCGTGCTTGGAAAGCAGTCGTCCGGTGACTTGGTATTTGCCGCGTTGATCGTGGGCGGGTGGGCCGAAACGGCGCGGCGAGTCCGGCGCGGGATCGAGACCCTCCAGCCGGCCATAGAACGACAGGTTGAAATCGTAGCGGGTCTGCTCGCCGTCGGTAATGACGTCTAATCCTGCTGCCAGCTGATCGTGGACTGCGGCAATCACGGCATCAGTTCGCAGTTCCTCAATGTCGGCCTCCCCGAATTCTTCGAGATGGCAAGACGCATACTCGAGCCATCCCGGAAACGGATAGCTTCCGATCACTGTGGTTTGCAAGGGACGGCGTTGCTTCTGCCCACTCGCGCCGGTGGATTTGGCTTGCGGGGCAGCCGTCGCCGTCTTTTTTGCGCGACTCATTCGCTCACCGCCCAGCCGCCGTCGACCGTGACGATCTGGCCCGTGATGGGGTTGGAATCACTGCGTAGAAGAAAGCACGCCGTCTTGGCAACGTCCTCGGAGCTGAGCATGCCCTTGGTCAGAGGTTGTTTGTGGATCATATATTCTGTGATCCGCGGATCGGCTTGCGCCCGGGCGCTCATCGGAGTGCGCACCAGGCCAGGGGCAATCACGTTGATGCGGATGCCTCTGGGCGCGTAGTACGCTGCTGCGGACACGCTCATCGCCTCGATCGCTCCTTTGCTGGCGGCGTAACCCACGGTCGCGAAGTGGTCGGCTTGCGGGTGACGCGCCAGCACACTTCCGCAATTGAGAATAGCTCCCGCCTGCGCATTTTTCGTCCACATGCCCAGCACCTCACGGCACATCAGGAATGTGCCTTTGGCATTCACATCCATCGCCAGGTCCCACCCTGCCGACTTGCATTCGTGAAGCGGGCCATCGCCGGCGGAGCGCGCGCTAATACCGGCAACGTTGAAGAGAGCGTCAATTCTCCCGAAGCGGTCGATACAAGCAGCAACCGCGTTCCGAAGGGCGGACTCGTCGCGTACGTCTGCCTCAGCGAAGCTCGCTTCGCGCAATTCTGTCGCCAGGGAACGGCATTGCTCCGGGTTGATCCCAACGACAAACACGGGATTTTCGGCCGCCCATAAGTGCGCTGTGGCAGCCGCAATCCCCGACGAGCCGGTAACCAGGAGTACTTCCTTCACTGTGCCCTATTCAAACAAGTGTTTGAGGCTTAGCCGATATGCCTCGTAGAAAGCTTCCAGCTGTTCAGAGGCGCTGGTATTGCCAACGAACTGATGGCTCGGCAAAATCACCGGCTTCACTCCACGTGCCAGCAGCGCTTCTGCGGCTGCGCAGCGGATCATATTAATGATCATCGCGCCCGTGATCGTGGAGACCGGCCCTGTTCTCCACTCGAGCCCCTCCAATTCGAGAACGCAATCACCGGGCGGACACAGGTTATCGATAGTGAGATCGGCGCAATGAATAAGCTTCTTTCCGGAAGAGTGCGCGGCTTGCGCTTCTTCGCAGTGGGCCTTTGAGACAATGGCAATCACCGGCAGCCCCCGCGCTTGGGCGCCCATCGCTACTTCCACAATCACAGGCCGGATGCCACTCGTCGATATGACGATGAAGGCATCGTTGGGGCCAAAACGGAAGCCGCGCAGAATCTGTTCGGCGTACCCTTCGTAATTTTCCAGATAAAGCGGAGCCCGCAAGCCATTGGCTCCAATGATGGCGGCATGATTTGAAAGCGCAGTCTCCACCAAAGCCACGAAGCCGGGATAACAGCCTTGGCGCGGGGTCATCTCTTCAGACATCATCCGGGAGTGGCCGTTTCCAAACAGAAAGACGAGCCCTCCGCGGGCGATCCGGTCCGCGCACAATTCCGCCGCCTTCTGAATCACTTCTGCCTGTGTGCGCTTCAACTCCAGGAGCAGATTCATGGCGTGATCAAAAAATGCCAGGCCTGCTTGCTTCGTGGCGGGAACAGTGGTGTTGAGGGCCGGATCAGGCACGGATAGTTCTTAGCTCCTTTGCCACGGGGACTGGAGCCCAGGCGTCTCGTCTCTGGCCTTGCCGTAGTGCTCAGTAGAATTGCACAGAGTGGGTATAATGCACAAACCATCGTGAGCGAAAAACTCACTAGCGCCGATTTCGGTGAACCGTTGGCAATGGGCGTTGACATTGGCGGAACCGCAATCAAAGCCGGCATTGTCGGAGTGCGCGGAGACCTACTCGAGAGCTTTCATGAGCCCTCACCGCGCACTGCCTGCGCCCTGCATGACTTCGTGCATTCCGTTCTGAAATGCGCCAAGCGTCCTGTGCGGGGAATCGGCATTGGCTGCAAAGGGATCATCGATGCCGCTTCATCCCGAGTGAAGAGCTCGCCGGGAGACCTTCATTTCCTGGAAGGGCGGCTATTGAGCGAGATCATCAGCGCCGGCGATACGCCTGTCTGCGCCGAGAACGATGCGCGCACCGCGCTGATCGCAGAAGTGCTGTGGGGTGCCGCCCGCGGACGCCGCAATGTAGTCATGCTGACCCTGGGCACCGGGGTGGGCGGAGCCGTGTTGGTGGATGGCGCGATCCTTCGTGGAGCAGGGGGCGCAGCTGGCCACATGGGTCACGTGACGAGCGATCCTCGGGGCGGGCTGTGCATTTGCGGCAACTACGGCTGTTTGGAGACGCAATTTTCATCGCGTGCCATCGAATCCGATTATTCTGCTCATATGCACCGTGCCGCGCCGGTGACACTGTCAATGGGTAGCGCTGGCGATCCGCCTGATACCGAGGCCATCTTCCGTGCAGCCGCTGATGGAGACGAGTGCGCGCGCTACGTAGTCGACCGGGCGTTGGAGTATCTTGGGGCTGCGTTGGTGAGCTTCTTGCACGCCTTCGATCCGGAGATTCTAATCCTGGGAGGCAACATAGCCGCTGCCGGACCGCAACTGATCGCTCCGATTCAGGACAAAATCGCGCGGCGCACAAAAACATTGCTGGGCCGGGAGGTTCCGATTGTATTTCAGAAAACTATCGGCTATGGCGGGGTTGCGGGAGCTGCGGGGTTGGTCTTTCTGGAGCAGCGTTTGTTGACAATTTGAATGAAGATGTTGGGTACGTATCCTGAGCGGAGTCCAAGAACGATCGACCGCATTGTGACTATGGATCCGACCAAGACGCTCGGACGGGATGAGGAGTTGCAAAAAGGCTCAGCCCGATATCTTTATCTGCCGGCGATGGCGGCAGCTCTTGGCGGTTTGCTGTTCGGTTTCGACACGGCGGTGATTAACGGTGCGATCGTCTTCATCAAACAACAGTTTGCGTTGAGCGATTCGCAAACCGAAATTGCCGCCAGCAGCCTTTTGCTGGGATGCGTCGTCGGAGCCAGCGTGGCTGCCTTCACTAGCGACCGCTTTGGAAGGAAACGAGTCCTGTTGGGCGCGGCGGCGTTGTTTACCATTTCTTCCATCGGCGCGGCCCTTCCGCGTGATCTGATTGAGTTTGCCGTCGCCCGCCTGCTGGGCGGCGTGGCTATCGGAATCGCATCCACGCTTTCGCCTTTGTATATCGCGGAAATCTCGCCAGCACAGAAGCGCGGGCTTCTGGTATCGCTCAATCAGTTCGCGATCGTCAGCGGAATTCTGCTCTCCTACAGCGTCAATTACCTGCTGACTGGTGCGGGGCCCTCAAACTGGAGATGGATGTTCGCCTCCGCTGCCATTCCCTCCGTGGGTTTCTTGCTGACGCTCCTTTTCATTCCCGAGAGTCCGCGCTGGTTGATGCAAAAAGGCCGCGAGCAGGAAGCGGAATATTTTCTTACGCAGATCGTGGGTCCGCAAGCCGCCGCCACGGAAATCGCAGACATTCGTGCCGCTATTTCGGAAGAGAGCGGAGACTTGCTCGACCCCACGTTTCGGAAGGCGCTGATCGTTGCCATTCTGATCGCCCTCTTCAGCCAGTTCACCGGCATCAACACCATCATCTATTACGGTTCGATCGTTTTCCTGGAGCATGTACCGCATCAGACCGCCAGCTCCGCCCTGTGGGCAAATGTCATCATCGGAGCGATCAATTTTGTAGCTACCATAGCGGGAATGCTTCTGATTGACCGCTCCGGAAGAAAACCACTGTTGATGTCCGCTTTCGCGGGAATGGCTCTTTCTCTCGTGGCCGTTTCAGCGGCGATTCATTTTCAAGCTGCGGGCGCGATCGTCTTGATTTTTATCCTAACTTACGTGGCATGCTTTGCAGTCGGCGTGGGCACCGGGACCTGGGTGATCATGTCGGAAATCTGCCCAACGCGAGTACGCGGCCGCGCCATGTCAGTTGCCACCGTATGCCTCTGGTGCGGCACACTCTTGGTTACTCTGACATTCCTTTCGCTGGTTCACTTATTTACCGCGGCGGGCGTTTTTCTGCTCTATGCAGCGGTCTCGATCGCCGCGCTCCTCTTTGTCTGGCACCGCGTTCCGGAAACCAAAGGAAGGACCCTCGAAGAAATCGAGAAGTGGTGGCTGACTCAAAAAAGCTGATTGAGCATTTCGCGTGAACACTGGTACTTTTTCCAGGCCGATCGTCGTCCTGGCTTTCATCGGGGCTCTCCAGGCAGCCTTTCCACGGCCTCTGTGGGCGGCAGAGAGAACCACAGTTGAACGGGACCTGGGACATCGAGGATTCAAGAGATGCGGAAGCGATCGGTCGTCTGGAACCACAAGGTACCGGTACCGGGCCTCGCGCACTCTGCCCCGCCCGCCTTCCCGCAGGTAGACGCGTTCGATGGCAGGATGGGGATTCAAAACGGATCGGTGAGGGAAAACTTCCCCAGAACGCCGTCGTCTATAACACCGGTGTATCGCGACAAGACCGCAACTGGTTTTGGTACCGCCGCACGTTCCGTGCAGCTGGGAATCGCGCCGGGACGCTCCCTCTACGAACAGGCAGTCCGAGATTTCGATCGGTTTGCCTGGATATCAAATCCGGCTCTTACCCGCGAAGTCTGGAGGCATTTAGAACCGTGATGAATCGCTGGGGATCAAAGGAAATCTCGGGCCGGAAGAAAACAATGCCTCCTGCTGCCGCGGCAAAGCAGTAACAGGGAACCGTCCGGCGGCAGAAGCGGACGTAAGGTGCAAGGACGCCCTGTCGCAGCTTCTGCGCTCACTGATTACTTGCGGATCGCTGTTATCCGCCCGCGATTCGTGCCGTTGAAATTTACATGAAACGATGGGTGGATTCGTGATTGAAGAATGGTTCAGTTCGCTGATCCTGCCGCACTGACCGGCGCAATATCAGACTTCATCCCGAGCGCTTTTAAATATCCCTCATTCACCCGACACTTTTGCGGGCGGACACTCTCCAGGAAGTCGGCGAAAGCACGGGTGATCGTCTCCTGTTCAGGCCGGGCCTTCAGCCGCTCTTCCACGTGGGCAGTGTCGCGCGGCAGCTTTGCGAACTCCACAATCTTTCCCCAATCGGCAGGCGGGATAATACTGACAACCGCCGACGGCGTTCCCATCTTCTTGTACGGCCAGAAAGCCCATCCGATGTTGTTTTTTTCAAGTGCTTTCACGAATTGCGCGATCCACTCATCCGTATTCTCCCCGGACTCGCCCATCCAGATCGGCACATCATAACGTTCGCGAAAATCAATGTATTGCCGTAGCACGCTTTCGTCCGGCGCCGTCCAATATTTGTGGAACGTGTATGCCAGGTTTGCATCGAAAGGTTTGCCAAAGACCGAAAAGTTCCCGTCCCACTGCGCGCCACCGAGAAAGAGAATATGGTGAGCGTCTACCTTTCGTATCTCGCCCGACAACTTCTTGTAGACCGGTTCAAGCGAAGAATTCAAAGGTGCTAGTTTGGGAAAAGGCGGGATCGGCTCATTCAGCAGGTCATAACCGAGAACGGCCGGCTCATCGCGATAGTGCGTCGCCAACCGCCGCCAGATAGCGATCAGGTGTTCTTGCTCTTGTGGACTCTGGTATAGCCAAGGATATCCGGCGCTGTCATCGATGTTAGCGCCCGTCTGTCCGCCCGGTGCGGCATGCATATCAAGGACCACATACAGACCTTCGGCGCGGCTCCAGAGGATCAACTGGTCCAGCAGCTTGAGACCTTCCGCGTCGTCGCTCTCAAAAAGGCCGTAATGCAGAGGAACTCGAATGGCGTTGAAGCCCGCTCGATGCAGGAGCGCGATGTCCTCGCGCGTGACGTAGTTCTCGCGGTACTTCTGCCAGAACGCGGCCGACCCTTCGGGTCCAAGCAGCTCCAACACCAACGCGCGGATCTCACCAGGAGATTGCGGGCCACCTTCGAACAGCCACATGTAACCTTCTGGCACCAGCCAATTACCCAGATTTGTTGCGCGAAGAAAAAGCGGTTTACCAGCGGCATCGACGATCTGTTTGTGGTCGGTGTGTGCGAACTGCGCGCTCCCCTGGGAAATCAATGCCAGGAGAAGAAGTGGCAATTGTAGAAGTCGGAACTTGAACATGATTCTCTCCGGCGGAAAGCCTACACCACGACATCTTTTTGGTGGCGTCAATCGCCAGCGGTCATGATCTCATCTCAGCCAACCCGCTCCGTGCCGCGTTGCTGAAATCCCAGTGAACTACTTGGGATGTCACCATCGCAAGCTGAGAGGTGAGATTCACTCATAATTGAATGGTAAAGCGTCGAACACGTGCGCTAAAAGCCATCCCTCCGGAATCAAGAACAGGCAGAAGCGCGCCGTGCAGTCCCAACGGTAGCCGCACACGGGACCGAAGCGCATTGGTTCGCACGCTCAAAAAGTACGTGACACTGCCGGCATTGTCATCGGAGACGCGCCGGTCTACGACAGTTGTGCAGCGAAATGGCTTGGCGCTCCGGATGAAATCGCTCCAACAACACCGGAGCTGGCGATTGGGACGTATAATGTCTCCCGTTTTTGAAGTCAAAAAGGAAATTCGGCTCTGATACAACACGAGTGCGAGTGAGCCACATGATAAAAACGCGCCGACAATTCCTGTCCCAATCCGTGGTGCTGACCGCTGGTGTGCTGCTACCTTCTTTGGACGCAACAGCATATCCAACTCAACCGAACATCACCTTTCCCGCCAACCCGCGCGACCGCCTGGCCGTGGCCTCTTATCCCTTTCGCGACTTCATTCTCCCAGCAGAGTATGTGAGCGCTTCGGCCTCCCCTACTTCGCCAAAAATGGAGCTCACCGAATTCGCCGCGCAAGTAAAGTCCCGGTTCAACATCAACAAGGTCGAACTCTGGAGCAGTCATTTCCGATCACTCGAACCGAAGTATCTGGACGATTTCCGCACGGCACTCGAGAGGGCAAAATCCGTGGTCGTCAACATCGCATTCGATGGACGGCACAGCTTCTACGCCGCTGACCGCGCCGAGCGCGAGCGGGCCGTCGCCGACAACAAGCTGTGGATTAACGCCGCCGCTGCCCTCGGCTCTCCCAGCATCCGCACACACATCGCCTCGGCTGATAACCAACCACCCGATCTCGACCGGTCCACCGACACGCTCCTGCGGATCGTGGAACACGCCGTAACACGCAACGTCGTCATCCATCTGGAAAACGACGACGGAGTCACCGAAGACCCCGTGTTTCTGGTGAAGTTGATTGAAAAGGTGAACAATCCGTGGCTGCGTGGCCTGCCTGATTTCGGAAATTCACTAATGCATAAGGCTCCCGAAGATGCCTACGCCGGGGTCGAAGCCATGTTTAACCACGCCTACGGCATCTGCCATGTCAAACAATCGGAGGCAACCGAAAAAGGGGCCAACGTTCAGGTGGACCTGGCCTATGTTTTCGCAATCCTTAAGAGGACCGGATTCCGCGGCTACCTTTCGATGGAGTACGACGCCTCCGGCGATCCTTACAAGGAAACCGAGGAACTGATCGCCAAGTCGCAGCAGTTTCTGTCTTAGACCTGGAAAAGTCTGCGGAAACGGCGACTGCATGAATCCCCGTTTAAGGTTCTGACCTCATGCGCGGTCGTCGCTGACGCCGTAGCCCTACGGTGAGTGCGAACTACTGGCTTTTCCGCCTATTCCACGGACTGGAAGCTGTAAATTATGGGCTGGACGGCTTTTGTGTCTCACCCGCGCTGGCTTCAATCAACTGCTGCACCGGCGCAACCACCATGAGCAGTAGGTCGGCTTCGGGAGTTTTTGCTCGCTCGAGTAATTCGAGTTGTTGCGCCCTCCACGACTCCGGGGAAGGTGCGGAGTTATCGAGATGATCGAGCGCAAATAAGCCAGCCACTCCGAGGGTAGCAAGGTCTTCGGAAAGGGGAGCGAGTTCATGCAGCAGAAAGGATTGCTCCAGAAGAGGACGTAGTTTGGCATCATTGTCGCGCCAAGCGGCGAGAAGTGTGCGAATCTCTCCCTCAGCGGCCCGGTTCGTATAGCCGCTTCCGATATATGCCTGCACGGAATCCCGAAAATGCCTCGCCTGATCGCTCTCCGGACGAGCTATGTCCACCAGTCGGTTCAGAGGACCTCGGAAGTCCCACGTAGTTTTTAGACTATTCATGCGTGTGTAGTCCTTCACCGGCTCGACGATTTCCGCAAGGGTGCTAAGCGCAGCAGCGTCGTCCGTTCCCGCCATGCGGTGCAACGCGGGAATCAGGGCGGATCCGTGCGTCAGGCCAAGCCATTCGAGACGCCAACTTAACTCAGCAAGTCTGCTGTACATGGAGCCCGGATCTTGCAACTCCGGGGGAGACCACAGGCGTTCTGCAATCGCAGCATTACGCGGCCAGATTCTAGAATCGATGTTCTCTGGAGTAACCCACTCCGACCACATGCAAGCCTCGCCGCCAAGGATGCGGCTCTTCTCCTCTGGATTCAGCGAAGCAGCCGCGCCGCTCATTGGGTCCACGGCATAGTGCCGCGAAGCCGGCCACATCAAGTCGAGGTAATAACCGAAAGAGAGCAGGCCGCTATAGCCTTGCTGGGCCGCGGTTGCCAATGACTGCTGCCCGCGCCAGGACTGCACGACGACAGTCTTGGGTAAATCAGGATGCAGCACCTCATCCCATCCCATCATGATTTTGTGATGCTTGCTCAAGATCTTCTGCAGACGTTGATTGAAGTAGGCCTGCAGATCCTGGTTGTTTTTCCTCCCATGAGCGTGGATGAAGGCCTGGATTTTCGGATTGGTGTCCCATTGATGGCCGTTGACCTCATCCCCCCCGATATGAAAATAGTCGTCGGGGAAGAGCTTGGCCATCTCAGCAATAAACTTGTCGATGAACTTGTACGTTTCCTCTCGCGTTGGATCCATGACGGCATCGGCGCCGCCGGGATCGATCGTATAAGGCCCCGGCCCACTCGCCAGTTCTGGATATCCGGCAAACAACGAACGGCTGTGGCCCGGCATCTCGAACTCAGGGACCACACGGATGCCGCGATCACGGGCGTAGGCCACGAATTCGCGAATCTCGTCTTGTGTGTAATACAGGCCGTCGGATCCTGCTTCCTGCAACTTGGGGAAACGCTTGCTCTCAACCCGGAAACCTTCGTTGTCATACAGGTGCCAGTGCAGCACATTCATCTTGACTGCTGCCATTCCATCGAGGTTACGCTTGAGCACGTTCAGCGGGATGAAGTGGCGGCCAACGTCAATGAGCAGGCCACGCCAGGGGAACCGGGGCTGATCCTTAATCGTCACGACTGGCGCCGCAAATCCGTTTGTGGTGGTTTCGACGAGTTGAAGGAAGGTCTGAAGGCCATGCAGAACGCCCAGAGGAGTGGGTGCGGTGAGCTTCGCGCCTGACGGGTTGATTACCAGCTCATAGGATTCATCGTCGCCGAGTCTTTGCACTTTCTCACTGCCGTGAGCGGCATGGATCAGCAGAGTCGGATTGGCCGAGCCGGCAGGTTTCTGGTTGAGGAACATTCCTGTTTGGCGGGAAAGCTCGGCAACAAATCTTTGTACCCCGCGCTCAAGCGTTGCATCCCTGGAACCCGTGATCGCAACGGAGAATGATCGATCAACCGGCAGCTGCCCACCCCCAGCTTGAACAAAGGATGGCATCGGCATGAGGTTGAGCCCGCGCTGGGGTTGTGCCGCAGCAAGAGATGCAAATACAAGAGCCGGACTGACGATCAGCAGCATTCGCATATTGTTAAAAAGCATTCAGAATTTACCCGCAATGTTTAATGAAGGTAGGCTGGTTGATTACCTGCGCCTCTACCGGCGGTCGGAGCCCGCAGAATAACAGATCCCCTCTTGACAGCGAATACCTCGGACGCTAATACTGAGTCGCTTTTGTGCTTAACTGATTGGCATTCACAAACCCTTCCAGCCCGCGGCTTCGGCCGCGGGCTCCTTTTAGGGAGCGCCTTACAGTTCATAGCGAGGTTACTGATGACGCGCAAGTCGGAATTCTGTCGTTATTCTTCGTTGTTGCTTCTTCCTCTCACGCGTGGGTACCAGCATCCTCCGTTTCCCTCTGCGGTCGACGTATCTGCAGGTTTCGTCGGCGCAGGCACCCAGCGCAGAATTGCAATTAGATCGGTCGTAAGCAGTACCCGTGGTAAGCAGCAACCAAGGAGATCACACTCATGAAAAAGAATCGGTTCTCGCGCCGTGAGTTCTTACAAACCACCGCCGGAGCGGCAGGGGCTACGCTCGCCGCAAATGTCATACTGCTGAATTCCGAACCGCTGTTTGCATTAGATTCGCCCGTGGCTGCGAGTGACCGCGTTCGTTTTGGAATCGTGGGCGTGGGAATGGAAGGCAGCAACCTGCTCACGACGGCGATTCAGCTTCCGGGAGTGGAGTGCGCGGCCGCTTGCGATCTTTATGATGGCCGTCACGAACTGGCCCGGGAGATCATTGGCAAGCCCGTTCCGACGACGCGCCGGTACAAGGAACTGCTCGACAACAAAGAGATTGATGCGATCATCGTGGCCGTGCCGGACCACTGGCACAAGCAGATCGTTGTCGACGCCGTGGCGGCTGGAAAAGATGTCTATTGCGAGAAGCCGTTTTCGCATACTCCAGCGGATGGCCTGGCGCTGGTCGCATCCGCGAAAAAGTCTGACCGGATTGTCATGGTTGGCGCGCAGCGAACGAGTTCGGTTTTATGCGCCAAAGCGAAAGAACTCTACGACCAGGGCGCGATCGGCGCGTTGAGCCTGGTGGAAGCGACCTTGGGACGGAATGATCCCACCGGCGCGTGGGAATATCCGCCGCCCCCAGACTTGTCCCCGGAAAATCTGGATTGGGACACGTGGCTTGGAACCGCGCCGAAAAAAGCTTTCGACCCTCTTCTCTTTGCGCGCTGGCGCTGCTGGAAGGAATACGGAACCGGGGTTGCGGGTGACTTGCTCGTGCACCTGATTAGCGGAATGCAAGCCGTTCTCGGGATCAACGAGATTCCCCAGCGTGTGTCTGCCTTTGGAGGTATCTACCGCTGGAAGGACGGACGCAATACGCCCGATGTGCATCCCGTTCTGTTCGAGTACGCCAATGTTCCGGTCTACATGCGCTTGACCCTGGACACCGAATCGACCGAAGTTACTCGCTTTATGGGCTCCAAGGGCGTCATCGAACTCACGGAGTTTGGGGTCAGCTATTCTCCGCAACCTGGGGTGGATCTCTCTCCCAGCTATTACTCCGCTTCCTTTCCTGCTCGTCTGAAGACCGCCTATCTCGCCGAGTGGCATCAGGAACACGATCCTAAACCCGGACAGGAGCCCGCCCCCGAGAGCCTGAGCTTTAAAGGGAACGACTATGACGATTTGCGTCCCCATCTATGGAAATTCTTCGAGGCCGTCCGGTCGCGCAAGCCGGTGTTGCAAGACGCAGTGTTCGGCCACAACGCGGCTCTCGGCTGCCACATGGCCAATGAATCCTACTACAGAAAAAAACCGGTGTATTGGGATGCTGCTTCGCAAAGTATTAAGTCGTGAAAGCTGGCTAATGTTTCTGCCCCGAAAGCTTGGCTGTAAACGACCGGGGTGAAGGGAGTCGTAGACTTATGAATCTTCGGCGGAGAGCATTCGCGCTAACAACCGTGCTACCAACATTCATCCTGATGTTTTCTATGCAGGCGTATTCCGAGCAAAAAGACTCTGCGGACACAACAGTGTCGGCTCGGTCGTTTCTAGGACGTTGGGATTTGACGCTGAAGACTCCGCTTCGAGAATATCCCTCGTGGTTGGAGATAACCCAGGAAGATGGGCAGCTCAGAGCGCGGATGGTGAGCCGTTGGGGACACGCGCGGCCGCTCCCGAGAATTGAGATCTCGAATGGCCACATCACCTTCGTTTCTCCCAAGGAGGAGGAAGAAAGAAAAGACGACATGGTCTTTGAGGGCAAGTTAGCTGGGGAAACGTTGGTGGGGACCACGACTGGGCCCGATCGAACTCCGTGGCAATGGACGGGCGAGAGGGCGCCGGACTTAAGGAGAAAGAGCGCTCCGGAATGGGGGAAGCCGACGCCGTTGTTCAACAGCAGGGACCTGAGCGGGTGGCGGACGAGCGACCCGAGCACGACGGCGACCTGGAAGGTCGAAAACGGAACGCTGGTGAGTCCCGGGCATGGCCCTGAACTTATCACTGATACCAAGTTTGAGGATTTCAAGCTGCACATCGAATTCAATTGCGCGCCGAAATCGAATAGCGGCGTCTACCTGCGCGGCCGGTACGAAGTCCAGATCGAAGACGATCCGGAGCCAGAAGGGCCGAGTATGCGCACCGGAGGCGTGTATGGCTTCCTGGCTCCGTCGCCCGAACAGCCGCGCAAGCCGGGAACATGGCAGAGCTACGACATCACGCTGGTCGGACGAGTGGTCACCATCGTTCAGAATGGTCAGACCATTATTGACAAACAGGAAATTCCGGGCATCACCGGTGGCGCTTTGGATAGTCACGAAGCACTACCCGCACCGATCTATCTGCAGGGCAGTGAGGCCGGACACGTCGCTTTTCGGAACATCACGATCACGCCATCTAGGTGATCTGGTCGGGGAAATCTCCCGGAACGTCTGGCTAGGCGCTCTTCGCGATGACGCGCTAGCTGTTCGCGAACATCAGAGGATGCCACGTTGCTGAAGAAATTTTACTTCTCGAGCGTTCGAGGCTCGATATACTGAATTGCGCATGGAAGCGCAGAATATTTTCAATCACCCCCAACTCCAATGGCTTCGACAACAATCCACTGTCTCCAACGTTTGGCGGTGTGCAGCGCAAGTCGGGGCAGCGAATCATGCAGGTGGCGCTCGTATCTTCTTCTAACTTGGCTCCGCTGCCCTTTTGGGATCCAGTCATGAATTGCTCCGCGCGAATTTGGGGGCTTGCTCTGCTCTGGTCGACGACCAGCTGGCTCGCGGCGAGCACGACTCAGGCAGGTCCGATCACGGTTCAACTCAAGAGCGCGGACACGACTCTTGTCTTTGAGGCTTCGACGACCGCGCCGCGATTGGTAACGCTGCAACATGCCGGCGAGCTTCCATGGACCAACCGTACTCCCGAAACGCTCATCGACTCGGCGGAAGTGAGTGGCCAGCCCGGGCCTCTGCACTGGCAGTTCAATCGTGAGGCCAGCCAGACCGACGGGGAGCGCGTTGCTTTCGTCTATGATTCAGCCGCGCCGAAGCTACGCCTGGTCTGGGAGTGGCGAAAGCGGGCTGCCCACGGTCCGATCGAACACAGCATCCATATCGAGAACCTGGACTCCCAGGAAATTTGGCTGCCGCTGCAGGACAGTTTCCGGTTCGATTGGCAGGTGGATACCAAGGTGGCGCTCGAACAGTTCTTCATCGAGAAGGGTGCTGATCGGCCTTCCGCCGTGGGGACGCATCAGATTTCGTTGACTTCCAATTACAGGTGGGAAGGCACTTCGAGCACCTACGCCCATCCGAAAGAGAATGAAGCCCGCGAAATCATTCCTTGGTTTCTGGTGGAGCGGACGGGCGGTTCCGAGAGTGGTTGGTACGTAGGAATTGAGTTCAGTGGACGCACCCGACTGTCGCTTACGCGCGAAGACCAGTCTCTGCGGGGAGCGGCGGGTTTGAATCCGAATCCCGGTCCGTTTCGCACGCGGCTGAAGCCCGACGAAACTTTCCATACGCCGACGGTTTTTGTGGGTGGCTTCCGTGGCGGGCCCGATGGCGCAGGCAAGATGCTGCGCCCGTGGGTGAAGGAAGTTCTGACCAATCCCAAAGCATGGGAAGACCCCCGATATCCGCTCGCGGTCAACAATAGCTGGGGCGGCGGCATGGACGTCAATGAGGATGTCGCACTGCGGATGATCCGCGACTCGGCGCAACTGGGTTTGGAAATGTTTCATTTGGATGCGGGATGGTTTCGCGGCGTGGGCGACTGGTATCCCGACGCGCGGAAGTTTCCGCATGGCCTGGCCGCAATCGCCGACGAAGCCCATCAGCGCGGACTTAAGTTTGGCCTCTGGGTGGATTGGACGCAGGCGGCGCTAGATCGCGAGCCGGGCGCTCTCAACGTGAATGATCCCAAGGTGCGCGACTGGATGGTCACCGACCTGCCGTCCGATTGGAAGCCCGAACCCTTCAAGGGCCAGACGATTGACTTAGGAGTACCCGCAGCCAAGGAATGGGCGCAGCACGAAGTCGAACGCATCGTAAGCGACTACCACCTCGACGTGCTCAAGCACGATGGCTACCTGGTGGCGCAGGGTTGTGATCGCACGGATCATCCACATGCCGCTCCAGATCCTTGGAACAAGTGCGTTTCGAAGGCGGGCAGTTCCTACTGGGTGGAGAGTTCGAATTCCGCCGACGTGAGCTATCACGCTGTGCGCTCGTACTACGACATTTATTCGAAGCTTCGAAACGACCACCCCGACCTGCTGCTGGAAGTCTGCAACGATGGAGGTCGGATGGTGGATTTCGGCAGCGCCGCGCATGGGGACTATTTCTCCATCACGGACAGCTACGATCCGCTGTCGAACCGCCGCGCCTTCTATGACGCCAGCTACGTTCTGCCAGCGGCGATGCTGGAAGACTACGTGGAGCGGTGGCCCACGCCCGGCATCGAGAACTTTCGCTACATGCTGCGAAGCGGCATGATGGGCTGGCTGACGATCATGCAAGATACGACTTTCTGGACCGTGGAGCAGCATGGCGTTGCCAAAGAAGAGTTTCAACTGTACAAGACACAGCTGCGGCCTCTGATTCGCGACGCCGATCTCTACCACATCTCGTCCAGGCCGGACGGCATCCACTGGGACGGCATGCAGTATTTTGACGCTCAGAGCGGGCGAGGTGTCGTCTATGCGTTTCGCGGAGCAACGGAAACCGAGCCCAGCCACACCTTCGTGCTGAGGGGCGTTCGGGCGGAGAGCCGGTACCGATTGTGCTATCACGATCACAGCGCTCCCGACCGGAGCCTGACCGGCAGGGAACTGCTGAGCGAGGGGCTGATGGTGAAGCTGCTGGCACCCAATAGCTCGGAGATCATTTTTGTCACGGATGAAGCGGTAGCAGATGAGGCGATGCAGAAGGAGAGCCCGGCTCACGGCCATGTCAAGGAGAAGAGTTGGAGTACGAGGAACTCCGCAGAAGAGGCAAGTGCTCGCGTGCTGGCCGGACGTGTGGCGGTGGTGAGCGGGGGCGCGCAGGGAATTGGCCTTGCGATTGGGAGGTAGTGAAATGCGCACGTACCTTATCGGAATATCATTATCGTAGAGACTCTGCAGCCAATGGAGTCTTGGTAAGAGGAGGGGTGTGCCGACGGGTAGCATTTTTTCTAGTTCTAGAAAGGCTGCAACCTCGACCTCGAGAGTGATGGTGGCACCGACGTTCTCTTCACATAGAGTTTCGCGCAGAAGATTCTTGCAGTCGGCCTCACTGGTGACTGCGGTGATTGCGATTCCTGACGGTTGGCTCCCAAGGACGCTTGCCGCCGCCCCGGCACCGCACCCGCTGCAGCAGTTTGATTACGGCGATGTAGTGCTGGCGAGTGATCTTCATGAAAAGCAGCTTGAACAGACTCATTCCGTGCTCATGGGGTTGAGCGACGACAGCCTGCTGAAACCGTTCCGTCAGATGAGCGGCCAGCCAGCCCCGGGCGAGGATCTGGGCGGCTGGTACCACTACAATCCCGATTACAAGTTGGGCGAGGATGAGGCAGGTTTCACTCCGAGCGCGACTTTTGGCCAATGGGTCTCGGCGCTCGCACGCATGTATGCCATCAGGCCGGAGCAGCCAACGCGTGACAAAGTGCTGCGCTTGAACCGCCTGTATGCCAAGACGATTTCAGGCGATTACTACGACAAGAACCGCTTCCCCACGTACTGCTACGACAAGCTCGTCTGCGGGCTGATCGATTCGCACCGGTACGTTGGTGATCCCGATGCTCTCTCGATTCTCGAACGCACCACCAACATTGCGTTGCCGCATTTTCCGCAGCATGCCGTAGAGCATGGAAAACAGTGGCGGTCAAATAAGGACCAGAGTTGGACGTGGGACGAGTCCTACACGATTTCAGAGAATCTCTTTCTGGCTTACCAGCGCGGCGCCGGCGATCGGTATCGTGAGCTGGGGCGGCAGTATCTCGACGATGAATATTACGATCCACTGGCCGAGGGCAGCAACGTGCTGGCGGGCAGACATGCCTACAGCTATGTAAATTCGTTGAGCTCGGCAATGCAGGCGTATCTGACGTTAGGCAGTGAGAAACACCTGCGCGCAGCCCAAAATGCTTTTGAAATGCTCTCGAAGCAAAGTTTTGCCACCGGAGGCTGGGGTCCGGATGAGACGCTTCGCGCCCCAGACAGTCAGGAAGTTGCTGCCAGCCTCACCGAGAGCCATTGCAGTTTTGAAACGCCCTGTGGTTCGTACGCGCACTTCAAGCTGACGCGCTACTTGCTGCGCGTGACCCGGGACTCGCGATACGGCGACAGTATGGAGCGCATGATGTACAACACCGTACTGGGTGCGAAGCCGTTAGGCGCCGACGGGCGGACTTTCTATTACTCGGACTACAACTTCAAGGGACATAAGATTTACCGGGACACTCAGCGCTGGGCGTGCTGCTCGGGCACATTGCCGCAGGTGGCAGCCGACTATCGCATCAACACCTACTTCCGAGATTCGCAAGGCGTATGGGTGAATTTGTACATCCCATCCACACTGCGATGGACACAAGATGGTACCCAGGTGGTGCTGACGCAAGCGAGTACATACCCGTTCGACAGCGTGGTGGAGTTCGATGTGAAGACGTCACAGGTGAAGGAATTTGCGATGAGTTTCCGGATTCCGGGCTGGGCGGAGGGGGCCTCGATTGCGGTAAACGGACGCCGAGTGCAGACACCAACAACCCCTGGAAGTTTTGCATCGGTTCATCGCCAATGGAATACTGGCGACCGCGTCGAAGTGGATCTGCCGATGACGATGCGACTCGAACCAGTCGACCCACAACATCCGCGGACGGTCGCGTTACTGTTCGGCCCGCTCGTGTTATTTGCGATCACGGACACTCAACCGTTGCTGGCCCGTGCGGACTTGTTGGCTGCCAAGAGGATGGATCAGCGAAGTTGGCAAGTAAGAACTGCAGGTGTACCAATCAAGATGCTGCCGTTTACTGACATTGAGGAAGAACAGTATTCGACCTACCTGCGCGCCACGTAGATATTGTATCTCTCTTGTGGTTTCAGCGGACAACGCGGCCGAACCTAAGTGAGGTCACCTTGGTTTGCATCCCGCGCCGCCGATGTGAGGATTCTGCCGCCGGGCCGAAGCGGTAGACCTGCGAACTACCAACTCAGTTTCCAAATAGTAGTCGGCGCCCTTTCGTCGCTTCAGTTTCAGTACTTTCTCCAGTGCCTCAAATGCAATTACCCCCAGACGTTCCCGGGGAACACTAATGGTGGTCAGTGGCGGGCGAGCGAGGAAAGCAAAAGAGATATCGTCGATGCCCACCACAGAGACGTCGTCGGGAACCTGGACGCCTTCTTCTTCCAGTGCCTTCATGGCTCCCATCGCAATCAGGTCGCTTCCGCAGAAGATCACAGTGGGTCTCTCTGGCTGGGAAAGAACGGCGCGCACGGCCGACGCCCCGGAGTCGACGCGATAGTTGCACTCGATGACCGGGAAAGGATTCAGCTTTCGTTCGTTCAATCCTGTGACCAGCGCATGCCGAATGGTAATCGCAGTGCGATTGTTACCTGGCCCGGCAATGATAGCCGCCCGGCGATGACCAAGTGCGACCACGTGTTCAATGGCCTGTGAGATACCACGCTGGTAATCGATCGAGATGTTGCTGATCAGCCGCTCGGGGGCGCCGAGGTTGCAGAATACCACGCCAACCCCAGCGGCAGTCAGTTCCGAAGTCGTGCTCTTGTCGACCGACGAAGTCATGATCGCAACCCCGCGGACATCACTTTCGATCAGCTTCCGGATCACGGATTTGGTGCGTGACTCCTGGTACTCGGTATTGAAAAGCAGAACATCGAATCCCCGGTCCCAGGCAGCGGCCTGGAACCCACGGATGATTTCCGGAAAATAGGGATTGGCTATCTCCGAAATCACAAGTCCGAACAAATTGCTCTGGCCGGTTGCCAACCGCCGCGCATGAACGTTCTTGTAATAGTTGAGCTGGCGCACCACTTCAAGCACGCGCTGCTCGGTCTCGGGAGTGATGTATTGGGTCTTGTTGAGCACGCGGGATACAGTGGCGGGGGAGACACCAGCCTTCTCAGCCACCTCCCGCATGGTGTGGCTCATCAACTATCCTTTCCAATCGAGGCGAAGTTCCTCAGTGCAAGAGGGCAGCAGGAATTGTTCATGCTGCGATCAAACCTGCGGACAAGCTTTAGCAAAACGCACTGTTCGCGCGTACTGGGAAGGCGCTTTCCGATGCCGTTTGCCATCCTCGGTTGAACGTATCATGAGTACGGCGGCGAAGGCCACGGGGAGAATAGCTTGCACACGCTGTTGCTGCAATAAAAAGCTTGACAAGCTGGCGGGGTGTGCTAAAAAGGGCAGCCATGAAAGCGGTTTCCGAAACCGGTTCTTGTGGGGCGAACCTAACCCATGACGCACTTCCTGCAAGACATACTCCGCCAGCCCCTCGAACTCCAGCGGGCAATTAATTATCTACGTGGAGCTGGTCACCGCCGGTTGGCCGAGGCAGCGGCGGCCGTCCGGAGCGCCCGCCATGTTTATCTGACCGGAATCGGCAGCAGTTGGCATGCCGCGTTAACAGCAGCCCCTCTGTTCTCCCTAGGCGGTCGTCCGGTATATGTGCAGGATGCCTCTGAGCTCGTGCAGTTTGCCACTATTCCATCCGATGCTGTAATTGTCGTCATCTCGCGCACGGGCCGCAGTGTAGAGGTCGTGCATCTGCTGGCCAAAGCCCGCGACTGCGGCGCCATCGTCATCGGCGTGACGAATTCAGAGGACGGTCCGCTCGCCCAAGAGGCGCAGATCCCGATTGTGGTAGCGACTACGTTCGATCATGGAATCTCGGTCAACACCTATTCCACTCTAGCCGCTGCCGCGGGTGCTCTGGCCGGCGCCACCGTTGGTTTTTTTGATGACGCCCTCACATCGTCACTGTCGCACGCGGTCGCCGAGACGGCTCGATCCGTCGTAGGCTGGCAGGAGCAGGTTGCAGACTCAGCGTGGTTTTTGCCCGGCAGCGTTTGTTACTTTCTGGCGCGTGGTTCGAGTCTGGGAAGCTGCCATGAGGCCAGACTCCTGTGGGAGGAAGGCGTCAAGTCGCCGGCCACAGCCATGGGGACGGGCGGCTTTCGGCATGGCCCGCAGGAGATGGTCGCTGAAGGTTCACGTTTCGGCATGTGGATTGATGGGCGGAGCATGCGCGGCCAAGATCTTGCGGTGGCACGGGATCTGCGACGGCTGGGCGCTTCTGTCATGTTGATCGGCCAGGACATCCCTGAGGACGCCGGAGACCTGGTCTTCCGTCTTCCTGAAGTGCCATCCGAGTGGCAATTCCTGATTGATGTCATTCCGGCCCAGCTCGCAGCGGAGCGCATGGCACGGCTGTCAGGAGTGGACTGCGATTCTTTTCGCCTATGTTCGTACATCGTCGAAGACGAATGGGGTCTGTTGCACGAGAAAGTGGAAGCGCCGAAAGAGGAGACGTAACTTCTGTTTTGTGAGCGTGCTGGGCAACTCATGGCCGAGAACGGAAAAGTGAGGGTCGGCATCGTCGGCTCGCAGTTTGCGTCGGATCTTCAGGCGGAGGGCTCAACCTTCGGAAACTCGGGCCCGGGACAGTCTGAATATGCCTCATCACACCAACTTCGATATGTCGGTGCTCCAATTTCGAGCGGAAGCATTCAATTATCTTCAATCACACGCAGTGGTCGACGATATAACTACGTTGGGTGCGCAGAATTTCCTCTACTCCACCGGGGCGCACATGCCGCGGGTGCTGCAGTTTGCACCTCGAATTATATTTTGATGGTTTCCTCAGTGAAGCTGATTTGGCGTGGTAAGGAACTGGCAAGGAATGTCTCATGATCGGGGCCGTTGACATCGGCGGAACAAAACTAGCGGTTGGTATGGTGACTGAGAGTGGGCAAGTATTGTCCCGGAAGGAGTCGCCGACTGATGCCGGCCGCTACGTGAACGGCTTGGCCACGATTGCTGGCCTGCTGCGAGAGACGGCACAAATTGCCGGTGTTGAAATCACCGGCATAGGGATTGGGTCCACCGGACCGGTTGACCCATTCACCGGAAAGTTTGGCGAAGTTGATTTTCTTCCCGGGTGGCGCGGGCAGAACCCGGCGGAAGACCTGGCTCGCATGTTCCATGTGCAGGTGGCCCTCGAAAACGACGCCGATGCCGCCGCCATGGCGGAGGCAGGTTGGGGAGCCGGAAAGAATAAGTCGCGACTCATCTATGTGACGGTTGGGACCGGGATTGGCGGCGGAATTGTCTTCGACGGACACCTTTACCGCGGCGTCGATGGATCTCATCCCGAACTTGGCCACCAGGTCATCGACCCATCTGGACCGCTCTGTTCTTGCGGTTTCCGGGGCTGCTGGGAATCGTTGGCTGCGGGGCCCGCGATGGTCGCTTGGCTTGAGGCTAAAGCGCCAACTGAGTATCCGCATCGCGAACATCTCACCGCCAAGCGCATCTGCGAACTCGCGAAGAAGGGCGATGTGCTGGCTCGCCAGGCCATCGAACGAGAGGCCTACTACCTGGGTCTTGGTTTGGCCAATCTCATCAATCTGTTCACGCCCGACGTGATCGTCTTGAGCGGCAGCGTCATGAAAAGCGCCAGCCTGTTTCTCGACGGCATCCGCAAGGTGATTTGCCGCGGCTGCCGTTTTGTTCCATTCGAAAAGACCGAGCTTGCCCTGGCTTCGCTCGGAGAAGATGCCAATCTTATCGGGGCGGCCAGGGTCTGGCATGATCGCATCCAGCAGGGGACTGCGCGTGCTTCCTGACCGCCCCACCACGGGCAGACGCCGGCAAAGGCCTAAGGGATACTAATGGCAAGAAATCGCTACATGGTCAGTCTGGTTTTTCTCACGTTTTTCGTGATGTCCTTGTTGACCAATATTCTTGGCCCAATTGTGCCGGACATCATCGGCAGCTTTCACGTAAGTCTGACCGCCGCCGGGTTTCTGGCCTTTGCTTTCTTCATTGCATATGGGGTGATGTCGATTCCCGCAGGTTTTCTGGTGGAACGGTATACCGAGAAGCCTGTAATGATAATGGCGTTTCTGTTGGGCACTCTGGGATCGCTGAGTTTCGCTCTGTTTCCGCAATATCGCGTTGCCATTGTTTCATTGTTCGTGATGGGGGCGGGGATGGCCACGCTGCAAGTAGCGGTTAACCCTTTGCTGCGCGTGGCGGGCGGTGAGGAGCACTACGCTTTCAATTCAACTCTGGCCCAACTGGTTTTCGGCAGCGCATCCTTTCTGAGCCCGCGAATCTATTCTTATCTCGTCCTCAACCTCAATGGGTTTTCGACCGGGCAAAATGCCTTTCTGCGGATTCTAGGGAGATTGACCCCCGCCGGGCTGCCATGGGCCTCGATGTATTGGATCTTCGCGGCTTGCACGTTGCTGATGGTCGCTGTTTTATCTTTCTCCAGGTTCCCACGCGTTCAGCACACAGCCGAAGAACGGGCTGGATCGTGGGAGATGTATCGCAGCCTGGCGCGCCAGCGAGTAGTCTGGATGTACTTTGTCGCCATGTTCGCCTACCTTGGTTGTGAGCAAGGTACTGCTGACTGGATTTCGAAATTTCTTTACCAGTACCATGGTTTCGATCCTCATACCACAGGCGCGACGGCGGTCTCCTGGTTTTGGGGCCTGCTCACTGCAGGATGTTCCATCGGCATGTTGCTACTGAAAATATTTGACAGCCGCAAGGTGTTAATTGGCGCGTGCGTCGGCGCGCTCCTCTGTCTCTCCGCGGCTTTATTTGGACCGGCGAATGTCTCGGTGACTGCCTTCCCCGCGATCGGCCTGTTCACTTCGGTGATGTGGCCGATTGTCATTTCGCTAGCGCTTAATTCCGTCGCAGAGCACCACGGTTCTTTTTCGGGGATCTTGAGCACTGCCATTGTGGGCGGGGCTGTAGTCCCTGTGATTATCGGGGGTATCGGCGACCGTCTGGGGCTGCGCACCGGCGTGGCTTTTCTTTATGTCACATTTGGCTTAGTTCTCAGCGTCGGCTTCTGGGCCAAACCATTGATCAGCAATGCCACGATCAGTCTGAAGAGAACTACGGCTGAGGCTGCAGTTTGATGGAGCACCGCTTGAAAGGCGAGATTCCTGTGCAGATTGCGCATCGCAAGTTTCTCGCCGGTATCGGAGCCGAGGCAGCCGCCACAGCGGCAGCGCCCCTTCCCGGCCGGGCGCTTATGACGACTGCTCCACCGCGTGTGCCAATGGATTCCTTTACCAGCAGTCAGAAAACTGGGCAACCTCATATCATGAACTGGGTCGCTGTTATCAACGACGAAATATCACAGGACTTTGGCCGCGCCTGCGAAGTTGCCTCGCGCGAATTCGGCATGCAGTGCCGCATGGGGAATCACGCCAAAAGGTTTGTCACCGATCGCCTTGGCCAGACCCACGACGTAGACAATTTGTACGTGTGCGACGCGAGCGTTTTCCTGAACTGTACCGACAAAACAACCACGCTTTCCATTTTTGCCTTCACCCTTCGCACCAGCGAATATCTTGTGGAACAGTTCCGCCGGGGAGACCACTAAATGACTAGAAACAACGGCAGGTTGGCGGTCGCTATTGTTCTTCTCTCTCTTGTGCAGTGTGTCATCGCACAGTCCACGCCATCGAAAGTGGAAGTGGAGACGCGCGTTGATTCAATTCTCAGCAAAATGACGCTGGCGGAAAAGATCGAGATCATGGGCGGTATCAATGACTTTTACACTCGGCCGATCCCCAGGCTAGGTATTCCCTCGCTGAGAATGTCTGATGGGCCACTTGGCGTTCATGATTACGGGCTAACCACCGCCTATCCTGCCGGCATCGCCCTGGCCGCTTCCTGGGATACCGGTCTCGCCGAGCGATTCGGTACAGCGATGGGCAAAGACGCACGCGCACGCGGCGTACATTTCATTCTCGCTCCCGGCATGAACATCTATCGCGCCCCGATGAATGGCCGCAACTTCGAATACTTCGGAGAAGATCCTTTTCTCGCGTCCAGAATTGCCGTTCCTGTCATCAAAGGAATCCAGTCACAACGCGTCATCGCGACCGCAAAACACTTTGTCGGTAATAACTCGGAATTCGCGCGCACAACGCTCAGCTCCGACATTGATGAAAGAACCTTGCGCGAAATCTACTTGCCGGCATTCGAAGCTTCGGTCAGGGAAGCAAAGGTGGGCGCGGTCATGGATGCCTACAACCTGGTAAATGGCGTTTACATGACTCAGAATAATCATTTGAACAACGAAGTCCTCAAAAAGGAGTGGGGTTTCGACGGCATCCTCATGTCAGATTGGGGGGCGACGCACGAAGGTGTTGCTGCTGCAAATGGGGGTCTTGATCTTGAGATGCCCTCCCCAAGCTTCATGAACAACGACACTCTGCTTCCAGCTCTCAAGGAAGGAAAGGTGTCGGAGGCGACTCTGGACGATAAGGTGAGAAGGATTCTCCGAAAGGCAATCGAGTTCGGGTTTTTCGACCAACCACAGACGGATACAGACATTCCTTCTTACAGTCAGGAAGGCCGGCAGGTAGCCCTCGAGGAGGCCAGGGGCGGCATGGTCTTGCTGAAGAATTCCGGCAACGTGCTTCCGCTGAATGAAAGCAAGTTGAAAACCATTGCCGTGATTGGTCCGGATGCCTATCCCGCAGTGCCGGGTGGGGGCGGCAGCTCTGAAACCAAGCCGTTCAACGCGGTCAGCTATCTGGAGGGCATCAGCAACCGGCTGGGGACGAAAGCCAGAGTCTTATACGCGGTCGATACCCCGCCTCTCAACGACGTCTTTGAGAACTCTGAATTTGTTACTGCGCCCGAGGGCGAGGCCGGCTTGAAGGGGGAATATTTCAGCAATCAAGAGCTGCAAGGTGCTCCTGTTCTAACACGCACCGACAAGCACGTCGAGTTCGACTGGGGCGAAGGCAGCTTTGCTCCGAACCAGCCAGTCGATCACTTCTCCGTTCGGTGGACCGGCTATTTCCTTCCGAGCAAGTCCGGAGACTACAAATTCTTTACGTCCGCGGACGATGGTGTTCGACTCTACATCGGCGACGATACGGTGATTGACGACTGGCAACGTCATTCCCAAACGGTGGATAGCTATGCCAGACATCTGGAAGCGGGCCAGGCATACAAGATCCGTCTGGAGTATTTCGAAGATGTAGGAAGTGCCATCGTTGGTTTCGGCGTGACTCGAGCGGAGACGTCCATCGGCCGCGAAACCAAGGCTCTCGCCGCGAAAGCTGACGCCGTGATTATTTGTGTTGGGTTCGATCCCAAGACGGAGGGGGAGGGTGCTGACCGTCCCTTCCAGCTTCCTGGCGGACAAGACGAGCTCATCCGGCAGATCAGTGCGGTCAACAAGAACACGATCGTGGTGCTCACCGCCGGCGGCAACGTGGATATGACGCAATGGAGTGACAGTGTTCCAGCGATTTTGCACGCATGGTATCCGGGACAGGAAGGGGGGACGGCTCTGGCGCAACTCATCTTCGGTGACTACAGCCCGTCAGGCAAGCTGCCTGCATCTTTTGAGCGTCGTTGGGAAGACAACCCGGCCTTCCACAACTATTACCCCGGTAAGGGCGAAAACCGGGCTCAGTACTCCGAAGGTGTTTTCGCAGGATACCGGCACTTCGATCGTTCCGAAACAAAACCGTTATTCGCTTTCGGTTACGGTCTTTCCTACACAACGTTCGCATACAGCAAGTTGTCCGTAGCGCCAAAGACGGGAAACTTGAATGAGCCGGTCACGGTTTCCTTCGACCTAAGAAACACAGGTCATCGTGAGGCAGCCGAAGTGGCGGAAATATATGTAGGTGACTCTCACTCGAGCGTTCCCCGACCGGTCAAAGAGTTGAAGGGCTTCGCAAAAGTAAATCTGAAACCTGGCGAGACCAAGCGCGTGACACTCAAGCTCGATCGCAGAGCTTTCTCTTTTTATGACATCAAGAAAAGTGATTGGCGCGCGGAAGCGGGTGACTTCACAATTCTGGTTGGCGGTTCTTCCGACAACATCCAATTGCAGAACGAGTTCACTCTAACACACTAGAAACGGACGCCTTCGCTTCTATGCGAGCGTCGCAACGGAATCACTTTCCATGTTGGCGCTGCTGCCACCGCGCCCCTTTGCGGCATCGCGCGACGTGCCGCGGCTTCCGCACATTTTGCCGAGTGAAGTCATTGAAAGAAAGAAAGAAACGCTCCAAGCTTGCCTGCGAAGTGCCAGAGATTCGGTCCTTAGTCTTGGACCGTCGAATCCTCACATCGAGGCGGAGTGATCGTCTCCGTTCGTTAGTGCGCCCTCCCCGCATGGAATGGAAAGTATTGCTAATCCACATTTTCGCGACGTCTCTGCAAAGAACACCAGGCGCAAATCCAGGACCCACCGCACATCGCTAGGCCGATAAATGCGCTGGACCATTCGTTCGGATCATGGGATCGAAACGCCATCACGACTCTGGGGGCATGAAGAAGCAAAAACCAGAGCAAGAATATTGTCCCCAGCAGAAACGACCCCCATCTGTCTATTTTCTTAGTCAAGAACACGCATTCTTCGAAGGTGACGGGCAAAATGCCCTTCGCCAATAAAGTCCGCAAGAACTTCCTGATAGAAGGTTGGCGGGCCCGATGGTGACCTCCCGCGCGAATAGCCGAGATCGGACAGTCAGTGAGTATCTGTGCGTGCCGTTCCGTCCGACCATTTGGACACTGGAATCATGAACACGCTGATCGGCTCGGGAGCGCCATGAAATTGTGGATTCAGCAAAACGGGAGAGCCAGGCACGTCTGCACCCCAGGTCATACCGTCTGTCAGGGGAAGGTAAAACATCAGATGTGGAGCCCAGTGCCCGACGTCGTCTCCAAGGTACGCTTGACTCGACATCATGTAGGTCATCCCGCCAGGCTCCAGGGGTGGCAGCTCTTTCTTAACGAATATCTTGATGGCGTCGATGATCTGAGCTTTGGGCAGAGCCGCCAAAACCAATTCTGTCCTTTTGAAAGTGAGTGGTAGGATCGACCGAACGGCCGGAGGATTGAAGCAGAGCGGACCCCGCATCTTGGGATTCCAGAACTCCGGGTGGTCGAATGGGGCCATCCACGATCGTTCCACGACACATACGAAGCCGTCCTTGCCTTTGACGGCAGTTTCGTAGCCGTGCCGTCCGAGGACCAAGACTTCGGCATCGCGTGATATGGACTCCGGAGCCGCACTCCGCGCGAGGGCTATCTCGGCATTTCGCTCCATCAAGTACTGGTCAAGCGGGGCCATGCTCGGATACGGTGCTTTGGTGTCCTGCGCCCGAGTCTGCCACGGTGCGCTCACCACGACAACCAGTACGAAGGTTTCCAATGCGATCGTCTTGATCTTTCTGTTCATTGATTTCTCCTAAGATACGCTGGTGGAGCCCTGGGCTCCCCGGAGCCCAAGGGATAGTGTAGCGGACGGGCAAAGCGGAGCGGGCGCAGATCGGCTGCTCAGCACCAGAAGCCATGAGCGCGACGGCCAAAAAAGATCGGCCGTGTTTGACAATTTGATCCATGATGCGCGAGTTCGCAGGCATCCCCGACAAGCGATACTAGATTTAAACCGCTGGTCTGCTCATCAACCATCGCGGTTCCGGGAATGATCGCGTTTACCTGTGCGCAACGGCAATAGCCACTTGACAGGTTTTCATTATGGCCATGTTCCACAAGTTTGGCTTCAGTTCATGGCCAGCAGGTTGCGAAGCTTGCGAACAGCGTTGGGAATCTCCGCAACCGTCGTGCCGCCAAAACCCAAGATGAAGCCCTGGCGCGACGCCGTGCCCAGATAGGAAGGAGACAGAGGCCATAAGGAAAGGTTCTGGCGAGCGGCCCGCTCGGCGATTTCCAGATCGTGGCACCAGTTTTGCAGCGTCACAGCCACATGCATGCCAGCTTCGTCCCCGACCACTTCGACTGTGGCCCCGAGTTCTTGGGTGAGACTGCCTACCAACGTGCTCCTTAGCTTGCCGTAGTGGACCCGCATTCTTCGGATGTGGCGCGCAAAATGCCCTTCCTGAATAAAGTCCGTGAGCACTTCCTGATAGAAGCTTGCCGGGCCTAAATCCATCACCCGGCGGATAGCGAGAAAACGGTCGACAAGATCCGAAGGAATGACGATATAACCGAGACGCAATGCCGGAAAGAGGACTTTGCTGAAGGTGCCGATGTAGATCACGCGCGAGTTGGCGTCGAGTCCCTGTAAAGATGCGATGGGCAAGCTCTCGTACCGATACTCGCTGTCATAATCATCCTCGATGATCCAGGATCCCGAGCTTTGTGCCCAGTCCACCAACTGCAGGCGGCGTGAGGCACTCATGGTTACGCCGAGCGGAAATTGATGAGACGGGGTAACAAATGCGGCTCGCGCCTTGCGACATTGTTTGATGCCGGCAGCAACATCCAGACCTTCCGTGTCGACAGGAACGGGAATAGGATGACAGCCATTCAACGCGAAGACATCTCGTGCCAAGCGGTAACCGGGTTCTTCTACCCACACGCGACTCCCAGGGTCCAAGACAACCCGAGCCGAGATCTCGAGCGCTTGCTGCGAACCGCTGACGACCATGACCTGCTCCGCTTCGCAGCGCAGTGAACGCGCGGTCCTCAGATAGTTCGCGATCGTTTCGCGCAGTGCCTCGGAGCCCATCTGCTCGCCGTAGTGAGAAGACTGCGCGTCCATTATTCGGCAATGGCGCGCAACCAGGTTGGACCAGACGCGGAGAGGAAATTGATCAATAGCCACCTGGCCTACACGAAATGCGCCCCTGTTCTTCAGCCAAGGGACATCCTCAACACGGGGAAGGATCGAAGAGCGTTTTGCGATCGGCCGAGGTCCGGAGTGGGTTGGCACCTGTGTGGCGCCGGTTGGCTTGCTCGACGTCAGTTGATCCGGAAGAGAACTAGAAACGACGGTTCCTGCGCCTACGCGGCTCTGGAAATAGCCCTCCGCGAGAAGTTGGGCATACGCATTTAGAACCGGGAAGCGCGAAACACGGATTTCGGATGCGAGCACTCGAGTTGACGGAATTCGTTGCCCTGCCCGCAGGCTGCCGTTGACAATGGCCGCGCGATACGCGTCATAGATCTGCCGGTGAAGAGCCCGTGGAGCCTTCCGGTTAACCGCGATCATGGGGAGAATCCCGGAGGCTACTTTCTTCATTGCGCCGGATCATAATGGTTATGTCCAAATTGCGTCAAGTGGGTATTGTTTCCGACCATTGTTTGGACGACTTTGGGAATAACAATCGGTGTACCCCTCGTCGCCATAGGGCATCGCTATGTCTCGCGTTCGGCATTGTGTGGAATGTCCGAAGTGTCTCACTCGATATCTGGTTGGTTTCAGTCCATACCGTAACGGGTCGTACCTGATGCCCCTTGCTGCGGGATTCTCGGAAGAATGGATCCTCTACTGTTCCTGCGGCAGGCCGGCCAATCCCAGTCGAGGGCGTTGGAGCGAGTTGAAGATGTACGCGGTCTCCGATCAAGCGCACAGTCTCGGTCACGGTCCACCCGAAGAGATCGTGCAGGTAGAAGGAAGTAAGCGGCATTCAAGTTAGGGATGGACGATATGCCGGCTGCGCGCTCTGAATCCGATTAGCTCAAATATGACTCGACCGGAGAAGCTCATGAATCCAGCTACTGCTGCAGGATCATTGCAGGGTCCGAACCCTATATTCACAATCCTGTGCGCCGGACTCGCTTGCGGAGTTCTCGACATTAGCGCCGCGCTCGTCGTCTATGGTCACTACGGACGGCCACCGATGCGGCTACTGCAAGGGATCGCCGCGGGCTTGCTGGGTCCGCGGTCCTTCGAGGGCGGGATCGCAACCGCTTTGCTTGGGCTTTTCTGTCAGTTTTTCATCGCATTTTGTGCAACAACTGTCTACTTTACAGCGACCCGCTGGGTTACCTTCCTTCTTGAGCACGCGGCGACTTCTGGGGTCCTGTATGGCATCGCTGTCTACTTCTTCATGAATCGCGTTGTGGTGCCGCTCTCTGCTGCGGTAAAATTTCCGTTTTCTTTCAAGATGATGGCCATTGGCATCGTCATACACATCTTCTGTGTCGGGCTGCCCATCGCGATCATAGTGCGGCGCTTCTCAATGAATTGAGAGCGGACGTGCACAATGCAAACCAAACACAATCAAGCTCAGAAGCCGAACAAGAATGGATGAAACTCTTCCAAGAGCTTGATCTAAAACCCAATGAGTGGGCGGCAAACGAAACCCGCATGAGGGATTCCGAATGGCAAACTCGATGGATGATCGTTTTGCAGCTTCATCCTTCGGACAGCCGCTGAGATGGGAATATCAGCTATGCCTTTGTCATCGTGCTAATGCGCAACCGCCTCTCGTGGGCGGTTTAATTCTCGGTTATGGCGGGACCGATGCGCGCCGGATTCATGATGGGATACGCAGACTCGCCATGTGCATTTGAGAAACCACGAAAAAGTATGATCCAGACACCGTCGCACCACCTTGCGCTCATGCTTTAGGCTTCCTATACCCGGAAGCTTGAAACGAATCTCACGGTGTGCACGGTAGTTGTTCTGTTGTTCTGTGCCCGTGATTGGCTCGGCAGCCATCTACATCTAGTTGATTACCGATGAGAGAAACATGGCATCGCGCAATGGGCCGATTCGGTACGATATGTAAGCTCCAGCCTGATGGACGCCGGAACATCCGCAATATGTCATTGGTTGTGCCAAGTCTGTGAGGAACGCCGGTTATGTTTTCGCTCCGTATCTGTCGACTCGCTCTTTCGCTTTCTGCACTGCTGTGCACGTTGGTGTCCGCCCAAAGGAAGCCGCTCTTCACTTCGCCGCTGCCGACCGGTGTGCGACTCGATCCCGCCGGCGAAGCGGCTGACCTTGGCAGCTTGCCGATC
>Ga0210384_10001182_pt1 | contig 36515 bp, 29 predicted proteins | sample IncBWH2MmetaG_FD_160574 | JGI IMG/M metagenome (GOLD analysis project Ga0210384, IMG submission 160574) | Forest soil microbial communities from Barre Woods Harvard Forest LTER site, Petersham, Massachusetts, United States - Inc-BW-H-2-M | ecosystem: Environmental > Terrestrial > Soil >...
GCACCGCATGAACGGAGCGCCGGCCTTCTCGACCGAGCTATCGGAGCGGAAGGCTTACACGTCCGCTCTGGTGGGACTTCGGACGGCCGAGCTCTCGCCACTCGTGCAGCCTGGGCAGGAGCTCTTTCCTCTGATGGGATTGTCCGGGGGACGGTTTTGCTCAATGGGCGGCGGCGCGCCACTCACCAACGAGGGACAACTGGTCGCCGGCGTCGGCGTAAGCGGTGGCACCGTTGAGCAGGATGTCAATATCCTCGAATCGGCGCTTCGAGAAACCGGCACCCCTGCTCTCGCCGCAGCGTCGTGAGGATAACGTCCTCACGCCACAGCCGCTTAGCCAACAAACACTCGATCGTCATACCAGGAGCTAAATATGAGAACCGCTGAGAAGCGGAGCGAGCCCGCAGTTGCCAACACAGTCGAGATGAAGCTCGAGGTCATCGTCATCCCTGTTTCGAATGTCGATCGTGCCAAGCGCTTCTACGGCAACCTGGGCTGGAGGCTCGACATCGACTACCGGGACGGCGATGACTACCGGGTGATCCAGTTCACGCCGCCCGGCTCCGGATGCTCGGTCATCTTCGGCAAGAACGTTACAGCGGCTGCCCCCGGCTCAATGCGGGGGCTGCACCTGATCGTCACCGACATCCGGGCCGCCTGCGATGAACTGGCCCGCCATGGCGTCGAGGTCAGCGAGCCATTTCATGACGCCGGCGGCATATTCCACCACGCAAGCGCGAAAGGCCTGGTCAGCGGCCCAAATCCGCAGCGAAAAAGTTACGCTTCATACGCTTCGTTCAGCGATCCGGATGGCAACGGCTGGGTGTTCCAGGAAGTCACCGCGCGACTGACCGGACACATCGAGCCGGGCGACACGAGCTTTACCCCTGAGCTCACGAACGTGGTGCGGAGTGCGGAAGTCATCAAGCAGCCTTGAACTCTGGCGGGTGGAAATGACGCGCCAGACCGCCACGCCTTCAAACGCAGCTCAGCAAATAGTGATCGCAATCGACCATGTAGCGGCGTTGTAAACGCCAGGAGGATCCAATGATCCATTTTTCAGCTTTGCCTGGATCACCCGCGATCGCGGATCATCAGGGGTCGGCCAACGCCACGCGACGCGCGATGCTGGCAGGAGGTGCTGCAGCCGTCGGCTTAGGGACTGCTTTGCCGGTTCAAGCGTCGGTGCCGCAGCCCTCGACGGAGATCAAGCACAAGTGGGTCCGCGCCGACGGCGTCGACGTATTCTATCGCGAGGCAGGCCTCACTGGTGCTCCCGTGCTGCTCCTGCTGCACGGCTTTGCGAATTCCTCCTTCTACTTTCGTCACCTGATGCCAAAGCTTGCAGATCGATTTCGACTGATCGCGCCGGATCTGCCGTCGTTCGGCTTCACGCAAATCTCCGCGGAGCGGAACTATCGTTATGACTTCGAATCCCTTTCCCGCACGATCGCAGCGTTCGTTGATGCCCTGGAGCTCAAGCGCTACGTCCTGTACGTCTTTGATTACGGTGCGCCGGTCGGCTGGGATTTGGCGCTGACATATCCAGACCGTGTTGCTGGAATCATCAGCCAGAACGGGAATGCCTATGTCGAAGGCCTGAGGAAGGAGGCTTGGGACCCGTTACGAGCTTATTGGGCCAGCCCAAGCCCCGACAAACGCGAACCCATCCGCGCCCGCATGACGCTCGACGGAGTGAAGGCGGCTTATTTCCACGGCGTGGCCGATCCATCCATTATCGAACCGGAGTCTTATATGCTCGATGCAGCGATTCTCGCTCGGCCGGGAAATGCGGACCTGCAGATCGACCTCAAGCTGGACTACAAGCGCAACATCGAGCGCTATCCGCTCTATCAGGATTTCTTTCGTGAGCGGCAGCCGAAGCTGCTCGCCGTCTGGGGAAAGAACGATCCGTTCTTTGCCCCTCCGGGCGTCGAGGCGTTCCGAGGAGATATTCCCGCTGCGCGTATCGTTCTTCTGGATACTGGACACTTTGCACTCGAGACAGAGGGCGACACGATAGCCGATGAGATAAGACGCTTCTTGCTGGGCTGACATAGAGGGTACCGGGCGTGCCGAGAGTTAATGCGCGCGGGACCGCGGGCTCGGCTTTCTTGGCAGATCTCTAACTCCCGAATTGCCAGTCACTCGCGGCGGCAGGTCTGTCCGACGAACACAACCTCTGCTCCCCTATCCTCTTCCTCGTTTGATCAAATTTTCGGTGAAAGCCAATGGCTGTCAGCAACCAGGCCATGCGTCGCTGGCTGGCTTACGCGAAAAAAGGCCGTGCGCGGGTACACCCAACAATGCTAACTTTAGCACCGCCGAGGGGATCCAGGGTGATTGTCTCAAAGGCGAGGCTTGGGAGTGGAGCTATCTTCTCGGTTCAGTGCGAGCGGAATTGGTGGCTTTGAGGTCTTGTCGGAGGATGGTGGGCTCATCCTCGGCCGCGCGTGGCGTGAGCGCGCCGGCGATGCGCGCAAGGATGTACTGATCGTACTCCCGGGCTCGGAACAGCCAGCGCTGACCACTCTCGATCGCCTTGCCCACGAATACTCATTCAAGGATGACTTGGACAGCACGTGGGCAGCACGGCCGCTCGAGCTTGTGCGAGATCGCGGTCAGAGCATTCTGGTGCTCGAGGACCCCGGCGGCGAGTTGCTGAGCGCGCACGCGGGCACACCAATGGAGGTGGGACGTTTCCTGCGCATCGCTGTGGGCGTCGCGGCTGCCCTTGGCAAAGTGCACCAGCATGGCCTCATCCACAAGGACATAAAGCCTGCCAATGTTCTGGTGAACACGGCGAGTGGTGAGGTACGGCTTACCGGCTTCGGAATCGCGTCACGCCTGACGCGAGAGAGGCAAGCGCCCGATCCTCCCGAGGTCATCGCCGGCACACTGGCCTACATGGCGCCCGAGCAAACCGGACGAATGAATCGCTCGATCGATTCGCGCAGCGATCTCTACTCGCTCGGCGTGACATATTACGAAATGCTCACCGGCAGCCATCCCTTTACGGCTACCGATCCGATGGAATGGGTGCACTGCCATATTGCGAGGCAGGCTCATCGACCTGCCGAACGGGCAAGCGGAATTCCTGAGGTCGTTTCCTCGATCGTGATGAAGCTCCTGGCGAAGACCGCTGAAGAGCGTTACCAGACGGCCCCAGGCATCGAGAGTGATCTGCGTCGCTGCTTGAACGAATGGCAGTCGCACGGTCGTATCGATCCATTTTCGCTGGGCGCGCACGACGCTTCGGACCGACTGCTGATCCCGGAGGTGCTCTACGGGCGAGGGATCGAGATTGCCACCCTGCTGGCGGCCTTCGACCGGGTCGTAGCCGGAGGCAGACCGGAACTCGTTCTTGTTTCCGGCTACTCGGGTATCGGCAAATCCTCCGTTGTCAACGAACTCCATAAACCGCTCGTTCCGCCGCGAGCCCTCTTTGCATCGGGCAAATTCGATCAGTACAAGCGAGACATCCCCTACGCGACGCTCGCGCAAGCCTTCCAGAGCCTCATCCGTCCAATCCTCGCGAAGAACGAAGAAGAGCTGACCCGTTGGCGCGATGCGATCCGCGAGGCGCTTGGTCCGAATGGTCAGCTCATGGTGGATCTCGTCCCGGAGTTGAAGCTCATCATCGGGGGGCAGCAGCCTGTTCCGGAACTTCCGCCACGGGATGCGCAGAAGCGCTTCCAGCTTATATTCCGTCGATTCATCAGTGCATTCACGCGGGAGCATCCCCTCGCCCTCTTCCTCGACGATCTGCAATGGCTTGACGCGGCCACGTTGGATCTAATGGAGGATTTGCTGACGCATCCGGACGTGAAAGATCTGCTGTTGATCGGTGCCTATCGCGACAACGAAGTGGCCCCCGCGCATCCGCTGATGCGCAAGCTGCAAGCAATGCACCAGGCCGGAGCGATGCTGCGGAACATCGTGCTCGCGCCGCTGACGCGTTACGACCTGGAGCAATTAATCGCAGATTCGCTTCATTGTGAACTAGAACGCTCCCGCCCGTTGGCGGGATTGGTCGAGGAAAAAACGACTGGAAATCCATTTTTTGTCATTCAATTCATATCTGCTCTCTTCGAAGAGGGATTGCTCATCTTTGATCACATCGAAGGACAGTGGCGTTGGGACCTGAATCGCATTCATGCCAAGGGTTATACCGATAACGTCGTGGACCTTATGGTGGGGAAGCTCACTCGCCTGCCCAGCGAGACGCAGAAAGCACTGCAGCAGCTTGCGTGCCTCGGAAACAGCGCCGACTTCGCAATGCTGCGCATGATCTACAAGGACTCGAACGAGGAGATGCATGGACAACTTTGGGAAGCAGTCCGAACCGGACTCATCTTCCGATCAGAAGATATCTACAGGTTTCTCCACGACCGCGTGCAGGAAGCGGCTTACTCTCTAATCCCCCAAGAATTGCGAGCCGAGGCGCATCTAAGAATCGGCATGTTGATGGCCTCGCACACATCTCCAGACAAACTTGAGGAAGGCATCTTCGAGATCGCCGGCCAACTCAACCGCGGCTCTCATCTGATTGCGTCGATCGCAGAGCGTGAGCGCATCGCGGAATTGAATCTCATCGCGGGCAGGCGCGCAAAGATTTCCACGGCGTACGCCTCGGCACTCAATTATCTCCACGCTGGACTCGGATTGTTGACGGACGAGACGTGGAATCGCAACTACGAGCTCATCTTCTCGATCGAGTATCTCCTGGCCGAATGCGAATTGCTGACCACCGATATGGCCAGTGCGGAAAGTCGGCTTTCCATATTGGCCGAACGGGCGAAAAGCGCTCACGATATTGCGCTCGTCACACGTCTGCGCCTGACGCTCTATGTCTTCCTGGGTCGCAGCGACCGCGCCGTGGAGGTGTTCATCGAGTATCAGCGCGGTTACGGCAAAGACTGGTCGCCGCATCCCACCGACGAGGAGGTATCACGAGAATACGATCGAATCTGGTCTTTGGTGGGATCCCGACAAATCGAGCAACTCGTCGACCTGCCGTTGATCACCGATCCGGATGTGCTTGACGTCCTGGATGTCTTTGATGCGATTGTGATGCCGGCGATGTTCACCGATGAGAACCTTCATGCTCTCGTCGTTTGTCGGATGGTCGGCCTCAGCCTTGAGCATGGCAACAGCGACGCATCGTGCTTTGCATATGTATCACTGAGCATGCTCGCCGGCCCTCATTTCGGGAACTACGAGGCCGGATTCCAGCTCGGCAAGCTGGGCTACGATCTGGTGGAGAAGCACGGACTGCATCGCGGTCAAGCTCGTGTCTATTTGCGTTTCGGAAATTGTATCATGCCTTGGAGGCAGCACGTCAAAACAGGGCGAGAGCTTCTGCGACGCGCTTACGACGCCGCAAGCAGGATAGGAGACCTCACTTTTGCTGCGTATAGCTACCACTACTTGCTCACAAATTTTCTTGCGACTGGAGACCCCTTGGCCGAGGTGCAGCGTGAAGCTGAGACCGGTCTCGAGTTCGCGAGTAAAGTCGTGTTCGGCATCGTCATACGCGTCCTCACGACACAGCTCGCGTTCATTCGAACACTTCGGGGCCTGACAACGAAATTCGGTTCGTTGAACGACGGTCATTTTGACGAGATTCAGTTCGAGCTTCAGTCGTCCCGTAATCCCAGCTGGGCGCTGGCGGAATGTCGGTATTGGATCCGAAAGTTACAGGCGCGTTTCCTTGCGGGAGATTACTCTTCCGCCATTCGAGCATCATTAAACGGCGAACGCCTCCTTTGGACATCGCACTCCTTCTTTGAAGTTGCGGAATATCACTTTTACGGCGCTCTCGCTCGGGCTGCGGCTTTTGATTCTGCGACGGAGGGCTCGCGACAGGAGCACTTTGAGGCACTGGCCAATCACCACAGGCAGCTTGCAATATGGGCGGAGAATTGCCCGGAGAATTTCGAAAATCGCGCCGCGCTGGTAGGCGCAGAAATCGCCAGGATCGAAGGCCGCGACCTCGACTCCATGCGCCTGTACGAGCAGGCCATTCGCTCGGCCCGCGACCAGGGTTTTGTTCAGAACGAAGGCGTCGCCCATGAGGCGGCTGCCCGGTTCTATAACGCGCGCGGCTCCGAGACATCCGCCAAGGCCCATCTGCGCAATGCCCGGCACTGTTATCTCCGCTGGGGCGCCGACGGTAAGGTGCGGCAACTTGATCGGCTTTATCCACATTTGGCGGGTCCGGAGGAACAGCATTCTTCGGCGGCCATTGGCTCCGCGATCCACCAGCTGGATGTTGCAAGCGTCATCAAGGCGTCGCACGCCTTGTCCGGCGAGATCGAGTTGCCGAAGCTGATCGATCGGCTGATGACGATTGCAATCGAGAACGCGGGCGCGGATCGCGGCCTTTTAATACTCCCGGCGGGCAATGAATATCGGGTCCAGGCCGAGGCGCGAGCGACCGGCGATCAGGTCGAAGTCGCAACGCGCCAGGAGCCGATTACCAGGGTTACGTGCCCTGAATCTCTCGTCCGCTATGTCATCCGCACGCGGGAAAGCGTGATTCTCGACGACGCCTCCAAACCCAATCTGTTCTCCAGCGACGAGTATCTGCGTGACCGACAATCGAAGTCGATCCTCTGCCTTCCGCTGATCAAACAAGGAGAGTTGACCGGCATTCTCCTCCTCGAAAACGCGCTGACTTCACATGCGTTTACACCGGCGCGGATCGCGGTCCTCGAACTGCTGGCGGCGCAAGCCGCGATCTCGCTGGAGAACACGCGGCTTTACGGCGACCTGCTTGAAAGGGAGGCAAAGGTCCGACGCCTGGTAGATTCCAATATCATCGGGATATGTATCTTCGATTTCGACGGCCATCTCATGGAGGCCAATGATGCGTTTCTCCGCATCGTGGGATATGGCCGCGACGATCTGATATCGAGCCGCTTGCGCTGGACCGGGCTGACACCTCCCGAATGGTCCGGAGCCGACGAACGGGCTTTGGCGGAGATTACGGCGACCGGAACATGCAAGCCATACGAGAAGGAGTATTTTCGAAAGGACGGCAGCCGCGTGCCGGTGCTTATGGCGGGGGCGAATTTTGACGAACACCGGCACCAGGGCGTTGCTTTCGCCCTCGATTTGACCGAGCAAAAACGCGCCGAAGCGGAGCTGGCGCATGCGAACCGCGTCGCGACGATGGGCGAACTCACCGCCTCGATAGCGCACGAAGTCAATCAGCCGCTTGCTGCCCTGCTGACGAACGCTGAAACCGCCGTGCGCTGGCTCGCCCGTCAACCGCCGAACCTGGAAAAGGCCACTCCGTTGATCACGAATGTCATCAACGACGGCAGACGGGCCGCCGATATTGTGAACCGGATTCGTGAGTTCTCAAAAAAGGAAAAGCTGCGCAAGGAAAGCCTGGAGATCAACGAAACAATCCTGGGATCCATGGGGCTGACGCGGGTCGCAATGTCGGAGAAAGCCGTTCTGGCGACGATGCATCTGGGAGAGGGATTGCCGCACATTCTGGGAGACAGAGTCCAACTGCAACAGGTGATCCTGAATCTGATCATGAATGCCGTTGAAGCGATGAGCGAAGTCCGCGACAGGTCACGCGAATTGCTGGTCAGCACCAGCATAGCTGGACCGGACGCCCTGCTCGTCGCGGTAAGCGATACCGGACCGGGGCTGCCTCAAGCCAAGCCGGAGCAAATCTTCGACGCGTTCTACACAACCAAACGCAGTGGCCTGGGCTTGGGGTTGTCGATTTGCCGCTCGATCATCGACGCGCATGGTGGGCGGCTCTGGGCAAAGCCGAACAATCCCCATGGCACTGTCTTCTGCTTCACTGTGCCGATCCGGGAAAAAGTCGCCTCACAAGCACGCCCCCGATAAGACTCACGCGACCCGAGGAATAAATCCGGGCACGCCGGTCTTCACCACAGAGTTGAAGCGGACTCTCGTCGTAACCTTGTCCCGAATCTCCTGCATCGCCTCCTCAGTAAGGGTCGACAGCTCAAAACTCTCCTGGATGCGTTGAGGTTTGGTCGAGGTGGTCAGGAAAGCCGTACCCCGCTGTACGGCCCATGCCAACGCTACTTGTGCCGGCGTCTTGCGCGCTTCCTGTGCGATGCTGTTGAGCACCGGGTCCTCCAACAGGTTTGGCTTCGAGGCATGTCCCAACGCGGCGAATGCCTGCACGACGATCCCGTGCTTCCGACAGAAATCGAGCAGATCCCATTCGGGGAGGTAAGGATGCGATTCAACCTGAATTGCCGCAGGCTTGATACGCGCAGCTGCAACGATCTCCTGCAGCTTCTCCAAAGTGATGTCCGACAGGCCGATCGACTTGCAATGACCGTCGTCCACGAGGCGCTCCAGCGCCTGCCACGTTTCCAGTAAGCTAACGCCGGAATCATAGATCACCCGACCCTGATCGTCCCTCGGGTCCTGCTCGTCACCGGGCCGGAAAGCGAAGGGAGTATGGATGATATAGCAATCGACATAGTCGACTTGCAGCCGTCGGCGGCTGGCGTCGAAGGCCGGCTTGACCCGCTCTGGACGATGATTGGTGTTCCACAGCTTGGTGGTGACGAACAGTTCCTCCCGCCGAAGCGTTCCCGCCTTGAACGCTTCCTGGATCGCATCGCCGACCGCTTCTTCGTTACGGTAGCGTTCCGCGCAATCGAGATGTCGAAATCCCACTTCCAATGCGGTTCTGGTTGCCTGTTTGGTCACGACTGGATCGGGAATCAGCGTGCCAAAACCTACCGCGGGCATCAGGCCGGAACCGTGGGCAAGCGGAAACCGTGTGTCGCGAAGTCCATTGGATATCGTCATGTTCGTGGTCCTTTGTTCGTGGCCGGCCGTGTCAATTCGTCGGTCGCGGTTTGTGGAGAAAAAGCACAAGCGGGCTCACGATCAGAATGGCGAACATCAGAATCTTGAACTGGTCGATGATCGCAACGGTGGCCGCCTGCTGGGTGACCATCTCGTTGAGCGCGGCGAGGGCTGCCTTGTCGATCGAGCCCGCGACATGAGCTGCGGCATGGTAGGGCGCGAGGTTCTTCGCGAGCGCAAGGTGCATGGCCTGGGTATTGTTATAGAAGAAGATCTGGACGACCGCGATGCCGATCGTGCTTCCATAGACGCGGCACAGGTTGAAGAACGCGGTGCCCTCGGGACGAAATTTCGGATCAAGCGTGCCGAACGCCGTCTTGGAGAGCGACGGAAGCAGCATGCCGAGACCGGTGCCCTGAAGCAGGGTCGCCGCGATGACCAGCCGCTTGTCCATCAGGGGTGAATAGCCAAGCATCAGCGAATTGGCATAGATCACCACCGCCGCGCCGACGAATACGAACAACCGACTATCGATGCTTGCGGGAACGAAGCCCATCAGCATCACTGCGCTCACGAGCGTGACGCCGCGTGCGAGGGTCATGTAGCCGGCGGTATCGACGGGATAGTTGAGTAACTCCTCCAACATCGGCGCAGTCAAAGCCAGGGTCGGCAGCAGGACGAAGCCGACGGCGAAGAACATGATCGCCGAAAGAATGAAATTGCGGTCCTTGAGCAGCGCCTTGTTGAGAAAATGCACATCGCTGGTCATGACGTGCACGACAAAAAGATAGAATCCGAGCGCCGAGGCGCCCGCTTCGATCCAGATTTCCGTCGAGGCGAACCATTCCAGGCGCTCGCCGCGGTCAAGCACCATCTGCAGGCCGATCATGCCGAGCGTGAAGGCCCCCAGGCCGAAGAAGTCGAAGGGCAGGTTCTGCTCCGCTCTCTTCTCCGGGAGGAACAGCTCCGCCGTGAGAAAGATGAAGCCCGCCATCGGCAGGCTGAAATAGAAAATCGAGTGCCAGCCATGATATTCGCTGAGCCAGCCGCCGATGCTCGCGCCGCTGCTGATGCCAAGCACGATGCACGCCGACCAGGCCAGACTGATCCGCGCATGGCGCGCCGGCGGCAGCACATCGAGCAGGATCGCCAACGACAGTGGACCGAGCATGCCGGCCGCGGCCCCCTGGACGATCCGGGCCAACACGAGCTGGATCGACGTCGTGGCAAGCGTGTCGAGGATGAGGCCCAGCGAGAAGACGGCGAGCGACACCTGATAGACCGTTTTCCGGCCGTAGCGCCCCGCGAGCCAGCGCGCCATCGGCATGACGGCGGCGCCTGCCGCCAGGTATGCGGTAAACACCCAGCCGACCTCGTCGTCGCCCATCGATAGCGTGCCCTGGATATGCGGCAGGGCCGCATTCGGCATCGAAATGTTCACCGCCTCCATATAAGTCGCCATCAGGGCCGCCACGATGATCGCGTGATGGCCGTCAACTGCACTAGCGCCTGCGGTGCTCGATGGGAGGGCGGTGCTCATTTGCCCTCCGTTGCGAGCGCGGGCTGGAGCAGATGGCGCCAGGTGCGATAGCCGGTGTCGACCTGCGCCGTCACGCTGATGCCAGAGAATAGCGGCCGCTTCGGATCGACCTCATCGAGCTCGAGACGCACCGGCAGACGCTGCACGACCTTGACCCAATTTCCGGTCGCATTCTCGGGCGGTAGGACCGCGAAATCCGATCCCGTTCCCGGGCTCATGCTGACGACATGCGCCCTGAATTTTTGATCCGGATAAGCATCGACGTCGATCGTCGCTTCCTGGCCCGGACGCATGTGGGTCAGGCCCGTTTCGCGGAAATTGGCCTCGATCCAGATGCGTCGGCTCGACATCAGCGAAAACACCGCGGCGCCGGCATTGACGAAATTGCCGACCTGGAGGTCGTCGACCCTCGCCACGGTGCCATCGTCGGGCGCGGTGACCGTCGCATACGAGAGGTCCAGTTTTGCACGGTCGAGCTGGGCCTTGGCCGCACGAACCGTCGGATGGCGATCGACCTCGATGTTCGGATCTTCGTCCAGCGCGGCGACGGTGTTGGCGATCTGCTGTTCGACCGAGGCGACGTGCTGGCGTGAGACCTTGAGAGCCGTCTCGGTCTGGTCATAGACCTCGCGCGGGGTGAAATCGTTGGCAACAAGCGCTTTCTTGCGATCATATTCGCGCTCGTCAAAGGCAGCCGTGTCTTTCGCCGACTCCAGTTCAGCCTGTTGCTGCCGGTAGGTCGCTTTGAGCGAGTTGATCTGGATACGCGCGCTGCGGAGCCGTGCGTCGGCCTGATCGACCGCAATCTGGTAGGGTTCCGGATCAATCCGGAACAAGACTTGTCCTTGCCGGACGTGCTGATTGTCACGAACGGCGATTTCAACCGCCTGGCCGGCAACCCGCGCATTAACCGTTATCTTCGCCGCGCGAACAAAGGCGTCGTCAGTCGAGACATAAGGCTCCTCCACGAGGTAATAGGCGGCGCCGAACACGGCCAACAGGATAGGCAGTGCGAGCATGAGGGGCCGGCGGAGCCGCTCCCTGATACTTCTTGCTGGCTTGGCAGCCACCGGGCCAGATGTCGGGATATCGACAACTCTGTCGAATAGCGTCTCTACCGCAGAGTGTCCCAATTCCGTGGAAATGACACCGCCGCCGACAATCTTCGGCTCCTGCCCGGAAGCATTTGGTTGCGGACGAGGTATCTCTGCCAACGGACCACCAGCCTCTGCGCCGAGCGGGCGGATCGCATCATCATGGACTGCCCCTGCCGCTTTCGTACTCACCCGTTCAAACGCCGCCTCGCTCTCGCGTAACGCATTGCGGTCGCCGATCCCGCCGGCGACTGGCGAAAAACTGTACCGCATCGAAGCCCTCTCCTCTCTTGTTTTGTAACGCTTACTACAATTATAGCACCACGAAGCTCCGATCAAGATGCCTCGCTATTGTTTTTTATAACGATACATACAAATATGGTGGGGTCGCAAAGCGACCATGGAGTGTCGAGAGCTGTGGCACGAAAAACGAATGAAACGAGACCGGTGCGCCGCGGGCGGCCGCCCGCCTACGACCGGCAAGCGGCGCTCAAGCGGGCAACGGATGAGTTTTGGCGGGCTGGCTACTCCGGCACTTCCCTCGACAGCATCGCCGCCGCAACCGGCATGAATCCGCCCAGTCTGTATGCCGCATTCGGCAACAAGCGCGCGATCTATCTCGAGGCGCTCTCGCGTTATTGGGAGATCAGCCTGGCTGCGACGCGAGAGGCTCTCGCGGAGGATCGTCCCCTGGCCGAAGCGCTGATGCTTGCCTATGAAGCGGCGATGTCCATCTATTTTTCGGGTAAGGGAAACGCGCGCGGCTGCTTTGTGATCGGGACCGCGGTAGTCGAAGCCGCCGAAGATGCTGCGATACGCGACGATGTGACGAAGGGGCTCCATATGATCGACACCTATTTCGAGGCCCGTTTCCGCGTGGCACGTGACAGAGGTGAACTGGAGCCCGATGCCAATCCTGCCGCGCTTGCGGTCCTCGCATCAGCCACGATGCAAAGCATCGCCATCCGCGCCCGGGCCGGCGCTCGCCGTGCCGAACTGAGGGAGATTGCCCGGAAGGCCGTAAGCGTCCTCTGCGGATCCCGGCAGGATGCGGACTGAGCCCGCGACGCATTCCGAGCTGCACCTTCTGGTTTTCTGGCGCTCATGGCTGCGGCTTCGAGGATTCGCCATCCTCTTGCACCAACCTTGCCGGCTCATCGTACCCTGCCCGGCTGCTGTAAAAGACCAGCGCCATCAAGCCGAAGCCAACGGCGAGGGAAAAGATCACGCCGAGCGCCAGTGCAATGTAGCCCGAGGCCGGAACGTCCGTCCCGGCTGCGCTCGTCCAACCCAGATAGGAAACGACGATGGTGCCGACGAGCATGATCAGCAGTACGGCCAAGATCGCCCAAGAACCCTTTCCCATCGAGCGCAGCGAGGTCGTGATTGCCTCGATTGCCCTGGTCTGTTTCGCGGGCACGCTCGGTGCCTTGGTGGTTTCGGCTACGGCCTGGTAGAAATTCGCACGGGGTTTCATGATCGCTCTCCTTCCCGAGGTTCGAGCATAAGGTCATCCTGCAGGCCACCGGCTTGCTCGGCCATCCAACCCTAGGCAGAAGCCGGTCATATCAAGGTATGAGCGGATTTCATGAGGTTAGGACCGCCTCGATGATCAGCAACACCCTACGCGTGAGCATTGCAGCCGGAATTCAGCGGTCCTGAACAATAGCTGCCGCGGACCGTCGCGCCAGTTCGCGCCTCGTGATGCGCGCTCATACCTTGATATGACCGGCTTCTGCCCAGGGTTGGATGGTGGAGCAAGCAAGTAGCCTGCAGGATCGCATGACGTTCCGAGGCAAGCGCCGCGGGACGTTCCGCGCCTCAACGCAGCGGTGCAAAGGTCGAGGAGGTTGAAATGCTGGTCCATCTGCCGATCGTAATCGTGGCGACTCTTTCACCCATCGCCGTTTCTGACACGATACCGAAATTCGATATCGCGAAAGAGTGCCGTTTTGAGAGCGAAACGTCCAGCAACCTCGACCGATGCTCTCGCGACGAAGCCAATGCGCTCGAGAAGCTCCGGGCGGAGTGGCCACAGTTCGCTGAAGCCGACAGGAGGGCCTGTCTTGTGGAAGCAACGGTCGGCGGCTTCGCGAGCTATGTCGAGCTGTTGATCTGCCTTGAAATGGCAAGAGATGTCGCCAACGAGAACAACGGCAATTCCCGCAGCGCGGTTGCAAAGACGGTCGCGCCGCCGATGTCACCAGCGCAGCCCGAATTGAGCGTCGTCGATAAACGCGACTGATTGTGCTGATAGACGATTTCAGGAGCTGTGCCATGCATGCTGAGATTGCGGAACTTAAGGGCGGGGCAAGTTCGACCGAGGCGCCAGCGATAAGCAGTTCGGAAGCCAAGGGTGACGGCGATGCAGCATCGCCGCGGGCCGATTCTGCGTCGAAACCTGCTCCAGCAGGTCGACTCACACGGAAGAAACAATTGCTGATCGGCCTGCTCGGCGCTGCCGTTATCGCCGCGGCCGTGTTCGGCATTCCCTGGATCCGGTTCGTGCTCAGCACGGCTTCGACCGATGACGCCTACGTCAACGGTCACGTGACGTTCGTTGCTCCCCGCGTCCACGGCCAGGTGGCCCGGGTTCTGGTTGATGACAATAACCGCGTGCACAAGGGAGACCTTCTTCTCGAATTGGACAAAGAGCCATTTCAGGATGCAGTCGCGGTGAAGAAGGCGGCTGTCGATACCGCACAAGCGGACCTCCAGGCGGCCAGCGCCACGGCGCGGGGCATTGAAGCACAGGCCTGGAGCCGCCGCTGGCAATTGCAAGAAGCCGTGGAGAATGTCGAAAATCAGACGGCCCTGCTGCATGCTCGTGTCGCCGCGCTCAAGAAGGCGAAGGCCACACTTGTACTTGCACAGCAGGAGTTCGACCGGACCTCGCAGCTGGTCGTGTCGGAGACGGCGAGCCGCGAGCTCTATGATCAACGTCAGGCCGCATTGTCGATTGCCCGGGCCGGGGTCGTCCAGGCATTGGCGGATGCGAACCAGATTCGTGTCTCGTTGGGTCTGCAGACGCAACCCGAGGACAGCGCCGATCTCGACCAGGTACCGCCCGATCTCGATCAGACCTTTTCTTCGGTCCTGCAGGCACAGGCCGAGCTGATTCAGGCCGCAGCGGAGCTGGGCGTTGTCCATTCCTACAACCAATCCCCGAAGCAGATGCTTGACGAATTCGAAAAGCTCGGTCCCGTCGATCGCAGGTTCAATCTGCTGGCCGCGGCGGCGCCGGCCGTCAAGCAGGCCGAAGCGAAACTCGCGGCCGCCAAACGCGACCTCGCTCTGGCAGAACTCGACCTTCGCTATTGCGACGTCGTCGCGGAAATCGACGGAGTCGTCACGCGGCGGAACGTCAATCCCGGCAATGACGTTCAGGTCGGACAAAGCCTGATGGCGGTCCGCTCGCTTAGCGAGATCTGGATCGATGCCAATTTCAAGGAGACGCAACTGCGCGACCTGCGCATCGGTCAGGCTGCCGATCTCTATGTCGACATGTATGGCGACAAACAGGTGTTCAGCGGTCGGATCACCGGGTTTACGGTGGGGACCGGATCGACGCTCGCATTGCTGCCGCCGCAGAATGCCACGGGCAACTTCATCAAGATCGTCCAGCGGCTGCCGGTCCGGATCGAGCTTGAGGATTACGATCCGGACAAGAAACCGCTGTTCATCGGCACATCGGTCGTGCCCTACGTCTATCTCAATAAACCGCTGAGCGGACCCAATGCCGGGACATATCTTCAGGGCTTCGCGCAGCAATCGCCGGCCACCGCTTCGGCTGCGAGCCGACCGGGTGCCGACAAATGACCGAGTTGGCGCTTTCACCTTCCAGATCCCGGGCGGACGTGAACCCGTGGCTCGTGGCCGCCGTCGTCATCATACCGACCTTCATGGAGGTGCTCGACACCACCATCGCCGTGGTCGCGCTGCGATACATTGCCGGCGGCCTTTCGGCCACGGTCGACGACGGCGAGTGGGTGATCACGAGCTATCTCGCTGCCAATGCAATCATCCTGCCGATCACTGGCTGGCTTTCGGCGCGTCTCGGGCGCCGCAACTACTTTCTGCTATCGATCGCCGTCTTCACCCTCGCGTCCGGCGCATGTGGAATGGCCACCAGCCTCGGTCAGCTGATCGCATTTCGCGTCGTGCAGGGCCTGGCGGGCGGTGGTCTTCAACCTTCCAGTCAGGGCGTGCTGCTGGACGCCTTTCCGGTAGAGAAGCAAGGCATTGCGATGACGCTGTTTGGCCTGGCTGCCCTTTTGGCGCCGGTCGTCGGTCCGACCCTCGGCGGCTGGATCACGGACAGCTATTCGTGGCGATGGGTGTTCTACATCAACGTCCCGGTCGGCCTTCTGGCGTTTGCCGCCTGTTTTGCTCTACTGCGGGACCCGGAATATCTCACTAAAGAGCGTATGGAATTGAGGAAGCAGCCGTTGCGTTTTGACGGGCTCGGCCTGTCACTCCTCGTGATCGTCATGGTCTCTTGGGAGGTGATGCTTAGCAAGGGACAGGAGTGGGACTGGCTCAGCGATCCATTCTGGCGTGTGCAGACGCTGGCGATTTTTTCCGGCGTGGGTCTGATGGCGCTGATCTTTTGGGAGCTGCGCCACCCCAGCCCCGTCGTCAATTTCCGCCCCCTGCGGGAACGAAATTTCGCTGCTTGCTGTGTCATCATCTTTTGCGCGTTCGCGGTCCTCTACGCCGCCAGCACATCATTGCCTGCGCTGCTTCAATCTCTGTTCGGCTATGATGCTCTCAGCGCGGGGCTGGTCATGTCGCCGGCCGGGTTCGGTGCGCTTGTGGCAATGCCGTTTATCGGCATGGCCCTTGGCCGCGGCGCTGACGCCCGGTGGTTGCTTGCCGCGGGCCTGCTGACCATGGCGTTCGCAAACTATTGGATGTCGCAAATGAACCTCGATATCAGCCCGGGCCAGGTCGTCTGGCCCCGGGTGATGCTGGTATTTGGACTTTCGATGTGCTTTGCGCCGGCGAATGTTGCGGCCTACCTCTATATCCCGCCATCGCTGCGGGGAGCGGCCGTTGGCTTGCTAAGTCTGCTGCGCAACGAGGGCGGTAGTGTGGGCACCTCGATGGCACAGACGGTTCAGGAGCGCCGTGATCAATTTCACATCCTGCGGCTGGGCGAGTCCCTCGATTCCTTCAACGCAAGCGTGGTTTCGTTCCTCGATCAGGCTCGCGGGTTGTATCTGCAGCAGACCGGCGATCCGTCCGCCGCGCAGGAGTTCGCCTGGCAGGCGCTCGATAATTTGCGGCAGCAGCAGGCATCGTCACTTGCTTATTTCGATGTGTTTTTCTTATTGGCCGTGGTGATGCTGGTGCCGCTGCTCACGGTGCTGCTGATGAAACGTTCGGTGGCCGAGAAAGGCGCCCACATCGGTCATGAATGAGGAGCGCCAGCTAGGTACCAAGCGGATGCACATCGAACATTGTCAACCCACGCAGCATTTCAGCATTGTTGGACACCTATCTGAATGGATGGTCGGCATTCGCCCCGCGGGAAAGCGCACAGCCCCGTTCTCGCTTCATCCTTCCCAGCCGACATTCACATGCGGGATCGACCGGCGGTACTACGATATTTTCAGAAGGGAAAGGACCGCTTGCCCATCTGAACGGTCACCCACTTCACCTCAGTCAGTTCCTCCAGCGAATAGCGCCCGCCCTCGCGACCGAAGCCACTGTTCTTAACGCCGCCAAAAGGCACATGCGGTTCATCCGAGATGGTGGTGTCGTTGACATGCACCATGCCTGACTCAAGTCGCATCGAGAGATTGAGCGCTTTTTGCAGGTCATTGGTGATAACGGCCGCGGCAAGGCCATAGTCGGTATCGTTGGCGATCCGAAGCGCCTCCTCGGAATCCTCCGCACGGATCAGCGACACGACTGGCCCGAAGCTCTCCTCGTGGTAGATGCGCATTTCCGGCGTCACACCGGTGAGGACCGTCGGTTGATAGAATTGATCCTTGTGTGTGCCACCCATGACGATGGTGGCGCCCTTTTTTCTGGCATCCTCGAGCTGGCCGTTGATGAACTCGCATTGGCGCGGTCGAATCAACGGCCCAATCACCGTCTCCGGGTCGCGAGGATCGCCCACCTTGATAGTGGCTGTCTTCGCTTTGAACTTCTCCGCGAAGGCATCGAACAGCGGCGCCTCGACGATGACCTTGGAATTGGCCATACAGACCTGCCCCTGATGCAGGAAGATGCCGAAGGCCGCTGCGTCCACCGCATAATCGAGATCAGCGTCCTTGAGCACAATCAGCGGGCTCTTGCCGCCCATCTCAAGCGTGAACTTCTTGAGATGCTTGGCCGCCTCGACCGCCAGCAGACGGCCGGTGCGCGTGGAGCCGGTAAAGGTAATCATCTTCACCCGAGGATCGGCCAGGAGGAGATCGCCGACCTCTGCCGGGATACCCGGCACTACATTGAGGACGCCCGCCGGCAAACCGGCCTCCTGGAAAATATCCGCGATCAGCGCGCCGGAAACCGGCGTCTCCTCGGAGGGTTTCAGGATGAAGGTGTTGCCCGTCGCAAGCGCATAGACGATCTTCTTCATCGACAGCAGAAATGGCGAATTGAACGGCGCGATTCCCGCGATAACGCCTAGCGGCTTGCGCACGGAGATCGAGAGCTGCCCCGGCGTGGTCATCGGCATTGTCTCGCCCATGACATGCCGTGCGTCGCCGGCGGCGGCGCGCAAGGCATCGACGACATAGTCGATCTCCCATCCGGCCTTCGAGAACACCGAGCCGCATTCTTCGATCAGCATGTCGCGAATTTCCGGGGTCCGGCGCTGGATCACGTCAACAGTACGCAGCAGGAGCACCTCGCGCTCCGAGACAAGCGTGCTGCCCCAACTCTGCGCGGCGCGGTGAGCGGCCTCGATGGCGCTTTTCACTTCCTCAGCACCGGCCTGCTGGGTGCGTGCAAATATTTTTCCCGTTGCAGGATTGATATCGTCGGCCAACTGGTTTCGCGAGGAGCTTACCCAGCGTCCGTCGATGAAAAGCTTATAGTGCCGGATGCCATCGATAAGATCGAACGCAGCGTTGTTCATTACGGGCCCCTATTTGGCGACGCAACTCGGATATCGGATATGGGCCGCCCGGATCTGACCCAACGCACCGATGTTCTCGTTATATATCGACGAATATATTGATCGTCACTGGCTGGTCTGCGCAATCCCTTCACTGCCCGAATTTTAGCCTGGCTGGCGCCTAATTATTTGGATCCCGGCGCGAAAGGATCGCTCGCCTCAGCGGAGGCCGACAGGCATTCCGCTTATTTCATTATTGACGGAGACGAGCTTCATCAAATCCCGCATGAAGCGCGCACGATCCTTCGGCGCCAGTGCAGCCAGCGTGCGTTCGTGCGCCCGGGCAGCTCCAGCATCGACGCGCCGAAGCAGCGCCCGACCGGTTTCCGTGACCGATACCGCCTTCATGCGCTTGTCATATTGCGAGACGCGGCGGCGCACGAGCTTCTGCCGCTCAAGCCGCGCCACGACATCGGCCACATTGGTGGTGTCGAGACCGACAGCCCGCGCGAGAACAATCTGCTCGGCTACGCCCATTTGATCAAGCGCCGTCAGGATGCTGTACTGCACCGGCGTAATACTTTCGTCGGCGCATTCATCGGCAAACAAGGCGGTGTGGATCTGATGAAGGCGGCGGATCAGAAACCCCGGACGCTCCTGAAGAGGCTTCGCATGCCATAACGACACACGGTCAACGCTCGTCGTCTTCTGCAACATAGGGTCCGTCCGGACCGATCGTTTGCCAGCAGCTGCCGGTGATTTTGACGGCCGCCTATGGCCGGAAGGATTTTCGGTGCCCTCCCGCACTACCGGCCAACTTCTTTTGATGTTTGGCTTGATGTTTGGTCTGGCGATCATGGGATTTCCGGTTGTGTTTCAGAGGCAGGCCACCAGCCGTCATCGCCGCGATGGAACAACGGGCAGCCAAAGACGGCTCTTACCGTCAGCGCGCACGGCAGGGTTGCCGTGACGGCTTCCCAGCGATTGGTCTGTTTCATGGCTACCGCGATCCCTGCGATCCTTGCGCCGACACGCTGTAGAAGGTGTACGGCGGCAATCACGGTGGCTCCGGTCGAAATAGCGTCATCCACCAGCACGATACGGCGGTTCTCCAGCAGCGGCAGCAAATTAGGGTCCAGCCGAAGCCTCTTTTCAGCTCCTGGGCTCGTGATCGAGGACACGGGCTCCGACAAGGAGTCGTCGTACCAGAACTTCCGCGAATAGCCCAAAGGCACATAGCGGGAATGCCCGAGCCGTTCCGCCACCAGCGCGGCAAAAGCCAATCCGAGTGTCGGCAGACCAATGACGAGTTCGGCGTCGAACGCGCGCGCCAGGAGCGCCATATGGTCGGCCAGCGCCGCCACCACAGCGTTCGAAGCCTGGTTCGCGATCAGAGAGGCAACCGCCGTGTCGCCCTTCGGCAATTCCCGGAGCGGCAGGACCAGTACCCGCGAATCCGGTAGCCGAACGGGGTAACCGAAGCGGAAGGGCGGCTCGTTTGCAAAGCGCGGCGGGACCTCATGCGTCAACTCCTGCCAGTAGCCGATCGTCGGCTCGGTGAAGAATCGTTGAGGCGTCACAACCGCCATCACCTGATTCGCGTCCCCACCGCGCCGACCGTCCGAAGCAAGCTCATCATCGTCGAACCGGCAGCGCGCTCTTGGCGAGCATGCAATGGATTCCCTTGTTACCATCGACCATTTGCGTTACTCGCAAATTGGCGCAAAGCGAACACAGCGTGTAGGCATCCTGGGCGCCGAGACCGGATTGCTCACCGATCAGCGCGATCATATCGCGCAGCGCATGTTTTACCGCGTCGTCGAGGTCTTCATCGAAGCCCATCGTGATCCAAACATCCGGCCGTTCCGCGCGCGGATTGCGCAACTTCAGATCCTTTCGCAGGTGGAATTCGAACGTCCCGGTCAGCGCCGCCTCGATCGCGGTCAGGCACACCTCGCCGTCGCCCTGCAGGGCATGGCCGTCTCCGGCTGAGAACAGCGCGCCGGGCACCAGCACCGGAAAGTAGGTCGTGCTCCCGACGCCGAGTTCCTTGTTGTCCATGTTGCCGCCGAAGCTGCGCGGCTCCTTGGACGATAGCCGCCCCCAAGACGGCGGTGGCGCGACGCCGAAATTGCCGAAAAACGGATCGAGCGCCAATTCCTGCCCCCACGGCATCCTCGCCACGTTGCGCGCAAGATCGAGCGGAATGTGGATACGCCGCAGCTCCGGAAAATCCTCCGGCAAGGTGCCAAGGAACGGCACCTGCAGATTCCAGCCCCAATCGGCGCGGTACTTGACGTCGAGCAGGCGAACTTCCAGCACGTGGCCCGGCTCCGCACCTTCGACAAAGATCGGCCCGGTGAGAAAATGAGGCCCCGGTCCGCGGAAGGTGTGCTGATGCACTTCCTTGTGTCCGGGAATGATGCTGAAGCCGAGTGAAGCGTCCGGCATGTCCTCAGGCTCCGCGGATAACGTTTCGATCACCACGCGGTCGCCGGACTTGATCGTCAGCACCGGCTTCAACGTGCCGTCCCACAGCCCCCAATGGACGTTGCCCGGCACCGACGGGAGATAATGTTCCATGGGCTGCCTCGTTATCCCTTGACTGCGCCGAGCGTCAGGCCACGCACGATGTGACGCTGCAGCAAGAACACTGCGACGAGAACCGGAACTAGCGCGGCGATGCCGACGACCGCCATCTCGCCCCAGCGCACGCCCTGACTGGTGATGAGCTTGGGGATAGAGACCGGCAAGGTCTGCACCGTCTCCCCACCCAACATGAAAGCGAACAGGAACTCGTTCCAGGCGAAAATGAAGCAGAGCACCGCGGTCGCGACGATGCCGTTGCGAAGCAACGGGAACACGACACGGCGGAAGATCTGTATCCGTGACCAACCCTCCAGTTCGGCGGCTTCCTCGAGCTCCACAGGCAAGTCCCGGCAGAAGCTGCGCAGTACCCACACGTAGAACGACAGGTTGAAGGTCATATAGGCAAGGGTCAGGCCTGCAAATGTGTCGAGCAAGCCGAGCTTGGCGAAGATCAAATAGAACGGAATGACGAGACATACCGGCGGCGCCATGCGCGTCGCCAGGATAAAGAGAAACAAGTCATCCTTGAGCTTCATCTCGAAACGGGCAAAGGCATAGGCTGCCGGCGTTCCGATCAATATCACCAGCGCGGTCGAGACCGTGCAAAGGACGAAGGAGGTCAGGAGATTCCACGAGAAGCCGAGATTCAACACGTAATCGAAGTGCTCGAGCGTCGGCACGAACAGCCAGACCGTTGGACGCGCAAACATGGCATCGTTGGGCATGACCATCATCGCCGCCATCCAGAAGATGGGAAACAGCATGACGACGGCGTATGCAATGACGACGCCAGTCCAGATCAGGCCACGGGCTGCAACGGGATTCTTTGGTTCGTCCGACATTCGGCTCTCAGAAGGCGTTCAGGCGCTTTTTGGCGATCTGGTAGAAGACATTGCAGAAGGCGAAGAAGGCGATCCAGACCAGCACGGCGAGCGCGGACGCTTCGCCGATATTCCAGAACTCGAAGGTCATCTTGTTCGCGAGGATGCTTGGCGTCTCGGTGGCGATACCGGGCCCGCCACCGGTGAGGATGTATACGGTGTCGAACACCTTGAAGGCATCGATGAAGCGCAACAGCCCGATGACGACCAGCAGCGGCATCAGCATCGGCAAGGTGATGTTAAAGAAGACCTGGACGGAGTTGGCGCCATCGACGGCCGCAGCCCGATAAGGCCCGAGCGGCAGGGCCTGTAGTCCCGCGAAGAACGCCAGCATCATGAACGGCGTCCACTGCCAGATGTCCACGAAAATCAGCGCGTAGAGCGCAAGGTCCGACGACGCGAAGATGGAAGTCTGACCGATCAGGTGGAAACGTTCCAACACGTTGTAGGAAATCAGCCCCCACGAGCCCGCCAGCATGATCTTCCAGAGCAGGCCGACCACGATCGGCGCCATCATCGTGGGCATGAACAAAAGCGGGATGAGAATCGAGCGGCCGCGCACGTTCTGGTTCAGGATCAGCGCGCCCACGAGGCCCAGCATGAATTCAATAGGGACGGCTATGGCAACGAAGATCACCGCGGTCCCGACCGAATTCCAGAAACGCGCGTCGGTCAACAGCGTGATGTAGTTGTCGGCGCCGACAAAATCGGTAACACGGCCGAACTTGGCGGCATGTACGCTCAGATAGACGGTGTAGAGAAAGGGGATCAGCGAGACCACGGTCAGGGTCAGCATCGACGGCGCGATCAGAAGGTACGGATACCAGATCCGTTCTCGCGCCGAAGGCTGCGCGGCGGAAACGCTCAAGGGAACGGCTTCACCTACATTCGTCATGATATCCCGACACGGCCTCTTTTCCCGGTCGCTTCCGGGAAGGGCTCAACAGCCCTTCCCTCGAAGCGCCGACACCGCTGAACGATTGCTCTAGAAGTCTACAGCAGGCACTTGTCGCAGAGCTTGAGCATTTCGGCCTGGCCTTTCTTTGCGCCTTCCTCGGGCGACAACTTGCCAAGACCGACCTCCTGCGCGATGCCACTGAGCTGATCGTAGATTTCGTAGAATTTCGGCATCCGCGGCTTTGCCGTTCCGACATCAAGCGTCGACTTCATGGCGGCATAGAGCGTCGGATTGGAGCTGCTCTTGATCGCCGGCACGGCCCAGGACGTCTCGCGCACCGGCACACCGCCCTGCCCAAGCTCGATCAGCTTCTCCTGCTGCTTCTTGTCCACCAGCCACTCCAGGAACAGGAAAGTCGCCTCGGGGTGTTTGCTGCCTGCGGTGATTATGGTGATCGAGGGCTCGGCTTCCGCCGAGCGCGGCGTGGTTACGCCGGCCTTCACCGGAATCGGCGCGTACACGAACTGGCCTGCATAGGGCGACACGCCCGGCTTATCGACGCCGAGAACGAAGTCGGACCAGGCGAGCGTCTGCGCGGCGATGCCCTTGCCCATCACCGTCGGCACGTCGACCAGCGAATATTCGGCGATGCCGGGAGGTGCGAATTTCCAGAGCGCGGCCCACATCTTCAAGGCTTCGATATTCTCGGGCCGGTCGAAGGTCGGATGGCCCTCGGCATCCATGATGTCGCCGCCGTAGTTCTTGATGAAGTCGCGCCACAGCGTGCCGAAGGTCGAGCCGCCCTTGATGCCTTCCAGCACGATGCCGTAGAAATCGCTTTCCAGCGGCTTGCCGGCGAGCTTCTCGCCCTTCTTGCGGGTGAAGAACTCTGCGATGTCGCGCATCTGCTCGATGGTTTTCGCCGGCGCCAGGTCATAGCCATATTTCGCCTTGAAGGCCGCCTGCTCCTCCTGATTGTTCAGGAGATCGGCACGCGCCCAATAGACCTGGTTATAGTTCCAGTTGATGAAGCCAAGCTGTTTGCCGTTGGCGAAGGCCAGCGACTTATATGGCCCCGGGATAAAGTCGGCGGTATCGAGCTTTGGGTTGTTGAGCTTGGAATCCTTCACCATGTCATCGATCGGCTTGATCGCGCCAGCCGACAGCATCGGACCGACCTGGAAGCCGTGCAACATCACGGCATCGTAGTAGCCGCGACCGGACAGCATGTCTGCCTGACCCTTGTTGATCACCTCGAAGTGGTTGAGCAACTCCCACTCGACCTTGATCCCGGTCTCCTTCTCGAACTCGGGCACGATCTTGGAAAGCGTTTCCTGCAGCGGCGTAATTTCATCGAGCACCCTGATGGTCGTCCCCTTGTAAGGCGCGGCCGCCGTTGCGTAGAACGAGTCCTCGGCGGAGGCCGCGCTTCCCGCAAGCAGTGACAGCGAAACCGCCACCACGGCGGGCGCAGAATATAGTCCTCTCTTCATGTCCATTCTCCGATGCGTCTAGTTGGGTTCGGGCTGCGCGCGGCCCGTCGTGGCGTCAAACAACATCAATCCGTCAGGCGAGAACGTGAGGCCAACCATCTGGCCGATCTTGTCGCCGACATGGATCGCGTCCTGCGCCGACGTCTTCAGTTTCAACAGCAGGTCACCGAGATCGACGGTGATAATGGTGTGCTTGCCGAAGGGCTCGCACGAGTAGATCTCCGCCGGAACCGCCCCGGGCGCGTCGACTGCGGTCAACGCAATCGCGTCGGGCCGCGCCCCGAGAAACGCCTCGGCATTTCTGAGAGATGCTGCGACATGCGCAAGCCGCGCCGGCAATGCCAGACGGAACCCGCGGCTTTGAAAATGGAGGGCGTCTCCGTCGGATTGCAGTTTGCCCGGCAGGAGATTGATCGGTGGGTCGCCGAGCAGCCGCGCCACCTGCACACTGGCCGGATGCAACCAGACGTCCTCCGGCGTGCCGATCTGCTCGATTTTCCCGTCGGCAATCACCGCGACCCGATTGCCGACCGACAACGCCTCCATCCCGTCGGGCGTCGTCCATATCACCGGCGCTGATTGCGCCGACAGCCGCCGACGGATTTCGCCGCGCAGCTTGTGCCGCAGTTTGGCATCGAGATGAGAGATTGGCTCGTCGAGCAGGAAAAGCGACGGGGCTTGCACCAGCGTCCGCGCGAGCGCGACGCGCTGCTTCTGGCCTCCGGACAGCGCGCCGGGCAGGCGAGCGGCCAGATGCGAGATTTCAAGAAGCTCGAGCATCTCGGCAACGCTGCGATTGTCGCCAGCACGGTCCGCACCACCCAACGCTAGCAAGGGCGACAGCGCATTCTCGCGCACGGTCAGGTGCGGATAGAGGGCGTAGGATTCGAACATGAAGGCGACGCGGCGCCGGCCTGCCGGCAATGGCGTGAGGTCCGCGCCTCCGAGCGATATCGCTCCTGCCTCGACGTGCTCGAGACCGGCCAGGATGCGGCAGAGCGTGGTCTTGCCGGCTCCCGATGGCCCCGTCAGCGCCAACAACTCGCCCGGCGCGACGTCGATGCTCACATTGGTCAATACCTCGGCCTGAAAGGTCTTGCAGATGCCGCGCGCGAGCAGCCCTTTGGAACCATCGATCCTAGGCGGATGCGGCATGAACTCCGGCTTGAACGGCGCGTTCACGAGCCCACCTCGAGATTGCGTCCGCTCTCCTCCTCAAAGACGTGTATTTGATCGACGGCGAGGTCCAGCATGACACCGTCGCCGGCCCGCCAGGCTGAAGGCCCGGGAGTTTCGGCGAGGATCGAGACGCCGTCCCCGTCGCCAGCGATGATTGTCATGACGTCGGTATCGCCGCGTGGCTCGCGATAGACAATTGTTCCGCGTACCGCGCCGGTTTCACCGACCGACCGCAACGTGATGTGCTCGGGCCGGATACCGACGATTACGGTCGCCCCCTGCCGACTGGCAAGCACAGCGGCGCGGCGGTCATCGAACGTGACAGACCACCCGATACCGTGGAGTCGCGAGCCCTCGACAATCACGGGCAAAAGATTCATTGGCGGCTCGCCAATGAAATTGGCCACGAACACGTTGGCGGGATGCTGGTAAAGGTCCTGCGGCGCCCCTACCTGCTGTAGCACGCCATAGTTCATCACCGCGATACGATCGGCCATGGCGATCGCTTCGGTCTGATCATGAGTCACGAGAATCGACGTGACCTGCCGCAGTTTCTGCAGCCGCTTGATCTCGGCGCGCAGTTGAACCTTCTGGTCGGCGTCGAGATGCGACAGGGGCTCGTCGAACAGGATCACATCGGGATCGCGAACCAGGGCGCGGCCGATGGCGACGCGCTGCTGCGCGCCACCTGAGAGACCTTTGACATTGCGATCCGCCAGGGCGCGCAGTCCCAGAAGGTCGAGCACCTCACCAATACGCTGCACCGCGGGCTGTCCGAACAGGCCGCGAACCTTCAAGGGAAAGGCGACGTTGTCCCACACCGTCATCCGGGGATAGAGCGCGTAGTCCTCGAAGACCATCGCGATGTTCCGCTCGCCGGGACTGAGGCGAGTCACCGCACGCTCGCCAAAGTAAATCTCGCCCGCAGTGACATCCTCGATGCCGGCGGCCATCTTCAACGTCGTGCTCTTGCCGCAGCCCGAAGGTCCGAGCAGCGCCAGCATCTCGCCACTTGCGCAGGACAATTCGAGCTGTTTCACAGCGTCGACGTCGCCGTAACGTTTGCAAACCGACTTGAACGCAATCGAGGCCATCTGTCACTCGCGCCTGATGATCGACCATCCAAGTTCTGTGCCAAGCTGTAATGTCTTGGTGCGGCATCGGCGCGCAGCGGACACGGCGATCAGCCTAACTGGCTATAGCTGCTGGCTGATTGAGCAAATGTGGCTTTTGCTACCGAGATGCGTGCTGACGAGATCGGCGCGCGCAAGCGATAATTTGTGGGGATACCGATGATTATTCATAGGTATACTGATGAATTTTGAGGCTCGGCGCAGACTGATGTTGGGCGGAATGAGAAAAATCTAAGCGTTGCAGCTCTATGTGACTGGACCGACTGAGAGATTTGGTTCCGCGGATTGCTTCTTCCAGGATCATAAGGGTCCTGATCGGAAGCAAAGCAAAAATCGGGCTTTCGGATTCTCGGTGCGCGCACGAGGACACGCGTGCTCCCCGATCAGGAAGGGGGGCTCTGCTGGTCCACCATTTGAAGGAACTGCCGGGTGCGCTCGTGATGTGGCCGATCCAGAACGTCTGATGGCGTCCCTTGTTCAACCACGACGCCTTCGTCCATGAACACCACGCGATCTGCCACGTCGCGCGCGAAGCGAACCTCATGGGTAACGATCAGCATCGTCATTCCGGACCCGGCGAGACCTCGGATAACTGATAGGACCTCTCCGACCAGTTCGGGGTCCAAGGCCGAGGTCGGTTCATCGAACAGCATGACCCTCGGCGAAATCGCAAGCGCTCTGGCAATGGCGACTCGCTGCTGCTGGCCGCCAGAGAGCCGATGAGGCAGATGGTTGGCAAATTCGCCGAGCCCCACCCCCTCCAAAAGTCGCAAGCCTCGGGCGCGAGCGTCGGTCGGGTCCTCGCCGTAAACATGGATGGGTGCCTCAATGACATTTTCAAGTGCGGTGAAGTGATCGAACAAGTTGAAATGTTGAAACACCATGCCGATGCGGGCGTCCGCCCTCGCCTTTGCGAGATGCCTTGTGGGACGCAGGCCGCCGGACCTGTGCTCATATCCGACGTGCCGGCCCTCGACCAGGATCTCGCCCCAGTCCACCTCCTCCAGATGATTGACCAGTTTGAGGAACGTGCTCTTGCCGGAGCCGCTCGGTCCCATCAGGACGATCACCTCCCCGCGCTGAACCTCGAGGTCGACGCTCCTGAGCACTTGCCGTTCGCCATAGGATTTCTGCACGTTGAAACTGACAATGGCGGGCTTATCGCTTTCCGTGGCGGCCTGGGGCCGGTTGATGTCAGCGATAAGTTCGGCCAAAGGCGGTCGTTGACTTTGCCGTCGCGGAGCGGCCGACGAGACCAGTCGCTTGCGCATGTAATCGAAGCGACGTTCGAGCGCGGCTTCGCCCAGTGCAACCAGGCTGGTCATGAAGAGGTAGATCAGCCCGGCCGCCGCGAACACCGTGAAGAACTTGAAATTCTGGCCGACAATCTGCTCGGCGCGGAACGTCAGCTCGTTCACGAATATCACCGACGCCACCGAGGTGCCCTTGATCATGCTGATCGCCTGGTTACCGAGTCCGGGCAGGATCACGCGCATGGCCTGCGGAAGCACGATCCGGCGCAACGTGCGGAGCGGCCCCATCCCCAATGACGCGGCAGCCACCAACTGATTCTGACTCACCGCAAGGATTCCGCCGCGGATGATCTCGGCGCTGAAGGCCGCCTCGTTCAGTGCAAAACCGATGACCGCGGTCGGAAAGGTGTCGAGGACGATCCCCACGATCGGCAAGGCATCGTAGAGGAAGACGAGCTGCAGGAGTAGCGGCGTGCCGCGAACGAACCAGATATAGCTCCAGGCCACACCGCTCAGCACCCTCCCTCCGGACAAGCGCATGACGGCAAGCACGAGTCCGAGCGCCAGCCCGAACACCATCGCCAGGGCAGCGATCTCGAGCGAGACGATCGCGCCCTGGAGCAAAAACGTCGAGAACAAATATTGAAGCACGAAGTCTCCAGCTAGCGGAGAATTGAAGCGGGCAAGCTACTTCGTGAAGCTTTCGACCGGCAGCATCAATTTCGGATCGACCCCATGCTTGGCCATGGTCGCCTCGACGGTGCCGTCGGCCTGCAATTGGGCCAAGGCGTCAGCAATGGCCTGCCGCAACTCCGGGATGGTGCGCGTGATGCCGGGCCCGACCTTGAAGTTGGACTTGATCGAGAACGCCTGGGCGAAATTGGCGCCGTCGGTTTTCACCATGTTGCCGACGAAGCCGCCATCGGACAGCATGATATCGGCCCGGCCGCTCAGAACGAGACGCGTGCCGCTGGGCTTGTCGGGATAGGTGGCGATCTCGAGCGGCGGCTTGCCGGCCGCGACACATTCATCGCTCGTCTTTCGCAACAGCGTCTCCTCCACCGTGCCGAGCCCGGCCGCTCCCTTCATGCCGCAGGTATCGCTCAGCGCCGCAATCTTCTTGGGATTGCCGGCTTTCACGAGGCCGCCCGTGGCGGCCACCAGATAGGTGACGAAGTCGACCTGCTGCGCGCGGACAGGCGTGTAGTACAAATTGTTCCACATCACATCGGCCTGACCGGCGATAACGGCCGGCAGCAAACCCGACCACTTGCCAAGCTTGATCTCCGTCTTCATGCCAAGACAGGTGAAGGTTGCCGTGGCCAGGTCGTAGTCCACCCCCTTCATGATTTCGAGATTGTCCGGATCCTTGTAGGAATACGGCGGGCTTTCACCGTCCTGGGCGAGCCGGATCGTGCGGCCGACAAGGGAGGGATATTTCGCGGCCAGGCCCGCGCTGTCGCATGCCGCGTCAGCCGGCTGGATGAGTGACGTCAGTACCCACGCAACCAACCCGATCGCGCCGATCTTGCCTACAGGCATGGAAGACTCCTTGTTCATGGACGATGCGATCCGCATCAGAAGGCAAGCAAATTGTCCCGGAATAGCTCGTGAGAATAGCTCGGCTGCAACAGGCCCCTACTTCGCAGCGCAGGCGCGAGCCCTTCCGTGATTTCAGCGATCGTTCTGCGGGTCAGCGGCTCGGTGATGAGAAATCCATCGCCGCCGACGAAGCGCATGACGTCTTCCATCTCGGCAGCCACGCTTTCCGGCGTGCCGACGAAGTCAATTCCCCCGCTTCGCGTATCGGACGCCATCTCTCTCAGCGTCTTCTTGCCCGTACCGCTCGTGAGGTTCTGGGTCAGTGAGCGCGATGCATTGGTTTCGATCTCAGGCAGCGGTGCATCCAGATCGAACCGCGAGAAATCCTTCCCGCTCAGGAACGACATGTATGCGAGCCTCGCGTCCAGGTTTTCGATCATCGTCGCATCCAGACGCCGCTTCTTCTCCTGCGCCTCGTCTTGCGTTTCGCCCAACACAATCGAGGTCGAAAACAGTATCTTGCATTTATCCGCAGTGCGTCCGCTCTTCGCCATGGAGCGATGCACGTCGTCGCGGTAAGCCTTGGCGCTCTCGGGCCCGCGAGAACGTGCGATAACTGTGTCGGCGTGGCGAGCTCCGAAGGCCTTGCCGGCGGGAGACCCCCCGGCCTGGCAGATTACTGCGCCGCCTTGAGGACCGGCTGGCATGTTGAGCGGTCCACGGCAGTGGAAATATTCGCCGTGAAAATCAATCGGGCGGATTTTGGCGCCGTCCGTGAACGTCCCGGTCTCGACATCGGCCCTGATGGCGTCGGACGGCCAAGATTGCCAGAGCTGGCGGACGATATCGATCCACTCATCCGCCATTTTGTAACGCAAGTCGTGCTCATGATGCTGCGGCAAGCCGAAGTTTTGGGCAGATCGGTCATTGTGGGCGGTGACGAGGTTGAGCCCCACCCGACCGCGCGTCAGATGGTCGAGAGTGGCGCCCAGGCGGGCCGCCAGATAGGGCGGATAGAACGCGGTCGTTATCGTAGCGACAATACCGAGTCCCTTGGTGGCCTGACCGAGCAGCGGAACGAGCGGCATTGGATCCGCCTTGGGCACCGCAAACGCGTTGCGCAGATACCAATCCGAGGATCCCTGGAATGCATCCGGAACGAATGAACCGTCTTCGATAATCACGTAGTCAAAGCACGCGCGGTCCAGAGCCCGTGCCAGATCGATGTAAATCGCAGGATCAAGCCAGTCGGTTCCGGACAAGCTCGACCAACGCTGACCCCAGCCGTGAACAGAGGTCCCCCGCCCGACGAACCATGCAAAGTGGATCATGTGGAAGCTCTCTCAAGCATGGCTTTGGGCAAGAGCAACCGAGCCAGGAGATAGGTATCTCCCCGCCAGATGATCTGTATTCATCAGCATTGTTGCCGGGCCATGAAGCTTATCGGAGCGCATTACTGTCTGCACCAGCGACGGTGTACCAAGTTTATTGGATAGAGCTCGCGGCAAAACAAATGAAAGTTTGGCATCGATCTGTATGCAGATTTGGCATGAAACTTGATTGTTCGACGTATGGACTCTCGCAACCTCGAAACGCTTCTGTGGGTCGTGCGTCTCGGCAGCATCAGCGCTGCGGCAGACCGGCTCCATTTGTCCCAGCCCGCCATCACCCGCCGCATTCAGGAGCTGGAGCGTGATCTGCAGGCAAGGCTCTTCGAGCGGAAAGGCGTCCGCGTTGCGCCGACGGCGATTGCCCAGGCACTGGTGCAGAACGCCGAACGTGTCCTCACCGAGATCGCCGCGATGAGATCGACCGCCTCGGATCGGACGATCGTCCGAGGCAGGTTGCGGATCGGCATCGCCGAATTCATCGGCCTGACGTGGTTCGACCGCCTTCTTGCGCGGATCGAAGATGAATATCCGGAATTGACCACGGAAATCGACGTCGATTTGTCCTCCTCATTGGTCGATCGTCTTCTGCGGCGTGAGCTCGACGTTGCATTCTTCCCGGGGCCGGCTCCGGCCGAGAGCGTCTGTCAAACCCCGATCGGCTCCTGCGAGCATCGATGGGTTGCAAGAGCCGACTTCGCTCGCGGTCATGACGACCTATCGGCTCGTGATCTTGCAGAAGTGCCGATCATCGTCCTGCCCAAGGGCGCGGCGTTGCACAATGTCGTCATGCACTGGTTCACGCAGGCGGGCGTGCGGCCAACGCGCGTCCGCACCTGCAACAGCCTGAGCGTGAACACGTCATTGGTGCGAAAAGGCCTGGGCATAAGCGCCATGCCGGTTGACTTGGTCAGTGACGAGCTGGCGAGCGGAGAGCTGATTGCCTTGAGAGAGCAGCCTCCCCTGCCCAAGATCGCCTATTCCGCCGCCTACATACCCTCGAACAGTTTCAAGATTGTGCCGCTGATCGTGGCCTATGCAAAAGAAGAAAGCCGCTTCTCCTATACCTGGTAGATTCCCAACCTTTCCCCAGCTCGCTACGGCGGATGAAGCCTGGCGCGTTCGCGCGTGAACGAGCGCCGGCCGCGCTTGAGGCCCCAGAGCGGCTGAGCCAGCGTCGAAATAGCCTCGGCCGGGCTACGCGCATCGAGGCAGACCAGATCGGCGGGGCCGCCGACCTTGAGGCCGTAATCGTTCAGCCGAAGCAACCGCGCGGCAGCGTTCGTGATCATGTCAAGGCAGCCGGCCAACTCAGCCGGCCGAGAGACATGGCACACATTGGCATAAAGGTTTGCCATCCTCACCAGCGAGCCGTCGCCATAAGGCGTGAACGGGTTGAGCACATTGTTGGTCGAGATCGAGCAAGTCACGCCGGCCTCGCGCAGCGGCTCGAGCGAAACGACACCGCGCGGCACGGCATGATCGTGGCGACGGCCCATGAGATGCAGATCAGTCGACGGCAAGACCGTCACGGCGACGCCTGCATTGGCCAGTTGCGCAGCAATCGCCTTGAAACGGTCCGGCGGCAGCAGCGACATCTGGGTGACATGGCCGACCGCGACGCGGCCGCCCCAGCCGAAATCTTCGGTCTTGCGGCAGACATATTCGATCTGCATCCCGTCGGTCGTTTCGGCGAGATCAAGATGCATATCGATCTCCGCATCGAAGTCGCGCGCAATAGCAAAGATGCGGTCGATCTGCCGGCGCGGATCGGTGTCGAAATAAGGCGCGGCGCCGATCGTCCGCGCGCCCCGGCGCAGGCCTTCGATCAGGAGCTCCTCAGTGCCGGGATAGTTCGTGAGTCCCTCCTGCGGGAATACGCAGATTTCCATGTCGACGGCCCAGGCAAAGTCGCGTGCCAGCTGGCTGATCGCGTCGAACCCGATCATTCCAATCCCGGGATCGAGCTCGACATGGGTGCGCATGCGCGTGGTGCCATGGCTGATGCAGCGCTCGAGCGTCTGTCGGCCGCGTGCATATACATCCTCAGCCGTGAAGCTGCGCTTGGCGGCCGCCGTTTCCCGCGCCGCCTCGGCTACGGTCCCCTGCTCGATCCGGCAGCGGTCGAGAATACAGGTCTTGTCGAGATGGATATGCGTCTCGATCAGGCCCGGCACCAGCAGGCAACCTGATGCATCGAGTTCGCGCGCATCACTCTGTAACTCAGGCCCGACGGCAAGGATCGAGCCGCGGCCAATGCCAATGTCGACGACACTGAGCTCTGCGCCCCGCAGGATGAGAGCGTTACGAATGATCAGGTCCATCGGTTTCATCGAAGGTCTGGGTCCTCGGAAGATCTAGCGCGCCCCAAACGACGCAAGAGCTCCAAGATAGGGCTTCGGCCGGGGAAGCGCATAAGCTCCAATCTTTGACGTCTTGAGGCCCAGCGCGGCCAAAGTCTCCGCCAGCTTGACCGCGCTCGCGACACCGTCGATCACGGGCACCCCATGGCGCGCCGCGAGACGAGCGGCCAGCTCAGCCATCCCGGCACACCCGAGAACGATCACTTCGGCCTTGTCTTCCTGCTTGGCGAGCTCGATTTCAGCCCCGATCTTTGCGGCTGCATCCGATGCGGGATCATCAAGTGACAGCACCGGCAGTTCGCATGCTCTTACTCTCGCGCAGCGACCGGCGAGCCCGTATTTCAGCAGATTGTTCTCGATGACGGCGATGGATCGGGAAAGCGTCGTGATGACCGAGAAGCGATGGCCTAGCATCGAGGCCAGGTGAAACGCCGCCTCGCCGATACCGATGACGGGCGCCAACGAAGCGCAGCGTGCTGCCTCGAGACCGGTGTCATCGAAGCAGGCAATGATGTGGGCGGAAACTCCGATGGCTTCGCCTTTGGCGATTTCGGCCAGGAGCCCGGGAACCGAAAATGCCTCGTCATAGTAACCTTCAATAGAGACCGGCCCGTCAGCCGGATTGACGGCGATGATCTCCGTTTCCGCAGAAGCTGCGCGGCGTCCAGCCCGACCTATCGCTTCCGTCATCCGGGCAGTGGTGTTTGGATTGATGATAAGGATGCGCATGAGGCCTTGCCTAAACCAACCCCTTGCCGGCATCTGAGCCGTGACGCCGTTGCCGCGCCTGAAGCACGAGAATAACGATCAGCGCCAGGAAGATCACCAGAAAGGATACCGCGCTCGTCAGTGTCCCAAGTGCATAGATATCCGGCTTGGTCACGGTTGTTGTCAGGCCCTGCAACTCCAACGGCAAGGTATTGACGGACCCGATGGCTTGGCTGGAGCGCGCAAGCTCGTCCCAGGACAAGGTAAAGCCAAACAGACCAATGCCCACGACCGATGGCAAGATGATCGGCAGTACGACGTGCCGAAACGTCTGCCACGACGTCGCACCGAGATCGCGCGCCGCCTCTTCGAGCCGGCCATCAAACCGGTTGAAGATCGCAAACATGATCAAGAGTCCGAACGGCAGGGTCCAGGTGAGATGCGCGCCAAGACCGGAAGTAAAGAGCCCCATGGCTGTGGTCCAGCCCTCGACACCGCGCTTGATGGCGAAATCGTCGAGCAAGCGGAATTCCAGTGCGATGCCGAGCGAGGTGATGATCGATGGCATGATCAAGCTCGCAATGGCTACATAGAACAGGAAGCTCGCACCGCGGAACGATTTGCGGAAGGCCATGCCGGCCGATACCGAAATGATGACCGTCAGCACCATGACGACAATGCCGAGCTTCAGCGAGCGCTTGAAAGCCGCGCCGATGTCGACGATGCCGGTCCCTGCAAATAGCTTGCTGAACCAGACCAACGAAACGCCGTTCATCGGAAAAGTCAGGCCGCCGTCAGGTCCCTGAAATGAAAGGATGTAGATCGCAATCATCGGCCCGTAGAGAAACAGCACGTAGGCGGCGAAGAATGCTGCGAGGACGTAAAAGGATCGTGGCCGTTTCTCGCCCATGTCTAAAGTTCCTTGCGGATATCCACGACCCTGGTCAGCGCCGCAATGATCATGATCGTAACGCCCAGCAGGATGACGGCATTGGCCGCAGCCGCAGGAAACTGCAATGCGTTGAGACGTGTCTCGATGATCTTTCCGGCGGATGCAATCTGCCCGCCCCCCATCACGCCGATCGTGACGAAGTCACCCATCACGATCGTGATCACGAAGATCGAGCCGATGACGATACCCGGTTTCGCAAGGGGAATGACGACGTTCACCAGCGTCTGCCATCCGCTGGCGCCGGCATCATAGGCCGCCTCGATCAACCTCTTGTCGATCCGAATCAAGGAATTGAAGATCGGCACCACCATGAAAAAGGTGAAGAGGTGAACAAGGGCGAGGACGACGGAAAACTCGGAATACAGCAACCATTCGACCGGCTGCTGGACCAGTCCAGCGCCCAACAGGCCCTTGTTCACCAGCCCGTTACGGCCAAGAAGCGGAATCCACGCGATCATGCGGATCACATTCGAGGTCCAGAACGGAATCGTGCACAGCAGGGTGAGCACGATCTGCCAGGTCTTGGATCGGACGTGAAACGCCAGGAAGTAGGCGACCGTAAAGCCGATCAGAAGGGTCAGACTCCAGGTCAGAAAGCACAACTTCAACGTATTCAGATAGGTCTTCAGGATCGTGCACAGATCCGGCAAATCAGCGATGCATCCCTCGAACGTGTCGCTGTAGCCACGCAGACTGAACGCCGGGATCATCTCGTATTCATTGTAGTCCCACGCGCTGACGATCGTCACGAGCAGCATCGGCAACAGGAAAAATAGGGCGAAGACCAGCATCATCGGCACGGACTGAAGCCACGCGACGAACGATTTGCGATCCTGGACCATGGAACAGCCGATCTCGGTCAAACCGAAGCGGGACTTGTCAAACCGAAGCGGGACTTTAAGCTGAAGCGGGACTTGGGCCGAGCGCGCCAAGTCCCGCGATAGCATCAGGCAGCGATGAATTCATTCCACTTGCGGACCATGTAGTCGTTCTCGTCCATCACGGAATTCCAGCAGGCAACGGCACCCATGCGGTCCTCATACGAACCGCCGTCACGCTTGGCGCCCGCTTTCTCGAGAACGGTACCGTCGGGCCCCTTGATATCGGCGACCGCAGGCTTGCCTTCCATCCAGTAGCCCCATTCGTCAGCCGTCATGTTGGCCTTGGCGGTGGACAGGACAGCGGAATAATAGCCCTGGCGATTCAAATAGGCGCCGGCCCAGCCCGAGAGGAACCAGTTCACGAACTCATAGGCCAGGTCGAGCTTCGGTCCCGAGACCGCTTTCGACACGCAGAAACCCGAAGCCCATGAACGATAGCCTTCCTTGAGCGGCTGGAAGATGCAGGGAATCCCCATCGACCGCACCTTGGTGACCGCTGGAGACCACATGGACTGAATGACGGTTTCGCCTGACGCCATCAGATTGACCGACTCGTTGAAATCTTTCCAGAATGCGCGGAACTGGCCGGTCTTCTTGGCTTCGATCAGCGCCTTGATGGTGAGATCAATCTCGGCCTTTGTCATGTTGCCTTTGTCGGCATATTTGTGCTGGCCGGTCGCCTCGACCACCATCGCGGCATCCATGATGCCAATTGACGGTATGTTCAGTATC
>Ga0210384_10001183_pt1 | contig 36494 bp, 50 predicted proteins | sample IncBWH2MmetaG_FD_160574 | JGI IMG/M metagenome (GOLD analysis project Ga0210384, IMG submission 160574) | Forest soil microbial communities from Barre Woods Harvard Forest LTER site, Petersham, Massachusetts, United States - Inc-BW-H-2-M | ecosystem: Environmental > Terrestrial > Soil >...
GCCGCCGGCGCCGACGCCGCCCGCGCCGCCGACGCCGCCGACGCCGCCGACCACGCCGCCGACTCCGCCGACCCCGCCGTCTCCGCCGACTCCGCCGACTCCGCCGACTCCGCCGACGCCGCCGACGCCGCCGCCGACCGCGCCGCCGACTCCGCCGCCTTTTTGTCTACCGGCAGCCCTTTCGTTAACTGTACCAGTACGTCAGCACATTGCTTTACGGCGACGGCGACAAGCGGATGCTCGCGCGCGCTCAATTCTTCGGTCAACAGCCAATGCAAGAACTGCCAATGCACTCGCGACAAATCGGCGCCAGGTTTGATGGCAGACAGAAACCGGGCCGGAAATGTTTTGGCCTTGGCGTTGGGCAACCCTTCAAACAGCGTGTCTTCTAATCGCGCCAACGGCAGCGGAATTCCTAGTTCTATTTCGTACGCTATATGCGCACCTGAATGTATCGTGCAGCCGACAGCGCAGCCTTTGCCATTCTCCCAATATCTACCCTTGACAATGGCGTCAGCTTTCGCGTGAGCGCGCACTCGACGAAGATATTTAGCCTTAATTTTCGGGTCAGCATGGAACGCGAGTATGCTCATTTCAATAACTCCAATGTGATGATAAAAGCGAATCCGATGATTTCGAGCGCGAACAGACGGCCCAACATGCGGCCCTGACGCTCGGCTGCCTCTTGCAACGCGCGGTTTTGCATGCGCTGCGTGTCGGTCATTTTGGGCAGAGCGCGGACGTTCATCGCACGATACCGAGACGCCCCATTCGATGCACGAGGCAACCGACACGCCCGTCAGGCACGCGGACGATTTGCGGGTTGATGGGCCTCATGTTTCCCAAAGCCCGAGTTGCCCGCGCGCAGGTATTGGCCGCTTGAGGGGGCGCACGTGGTCAATGTGCCAGTGCCACGCTTGAGGCTCGCCCCACGGCGCAACGAGTACGTCGGACCATACGCACGCAACAAGCTCAGCCGTGCCTATCAACGCGCCGTATATGAACTCGTTGGCGTCGGGGCACCCTTGGGTTGCGCCGAGCCGCGTTTCGCAATTGAGTAAATCGCGGAAGTGCGGCACAGCTATACCTGCGTGAATATAGAACCGGCCCCGAAAGTGTGTGCGGCGCGAGCGGTTCTCGATACGCTTGCCGGCATTGATGATTGCCCATGCCCACGGATTGCGAACTGTCAGAGCTTTCATTTACTCAACCCCTTTGACGATTATCTCGGCAACGTCGGTGCGCTCGTCACGTGGCACGCTTAACACTCGGTTCGTGTTGTTGCGGACAGCGAATACCATACGGCAAGCCTTGCACGCAGCGGTCGGGCTGATTTTGCCCTGATAGTTCGGGTGTATCGGGCATTGAATGATTATGCTGAAACTCATGTGAGGTTGTCCGAGCCGATTGGGCCGTAAGCGTGCAGGGGTTGAGGGGGCGTACCGACGAGGCCCAACACGTCAATCGGCCAAGTGACAGCGGTCAGCGGGCCAATTGTTATCGTGACGATATCCGACACACGTATCAGTTTCGGCCGGCCGCCAATGCGAGCGTATCGGCGCAAGTATCGCTCGCGATTGATGCGCTTACGTTCGAGCCTTAAAAATGTGCGCTCGGCCGTGAGGCGTTCGTATTCGAGTACAGACGTGTTGGCGTTGATGCTCATGGGTGCGTGGGTTCCGTGATGTTGAAAAACTCAATTTGAAAATGGCAGGCTTTGCGGTTGGCCCGTTGGTGTTCGTCTAATTTGCTGAGGGGCATGTACAGCCCGAGCCGGAACATACAGATACGGCAATCAACGGCGAATGGGTCGTTGGTCAGCGTGTGAAAGCTCAACCCGTCGCACAGGGCCACGTACCACGACAGGAAATCATGCGCCGCGGCTGCGTGTGTGCGTAGCTGCCTCATGCGAACAGCAACGCGAGGAGCACGATAGCCCCGACCCAACAATGCGATTCGATCGCGAGCACTGCGGCGCACGCAACGAGTATTCGCCAAATCATGTTGACACCATGAGGCACAATATACACGCGCTGACAGACGTGTCAACCCGGACGGACGGGGAACTAATCCGAGGCCGCCTCGGGGTCGCCCTCGTGCGTCCATTCGCCCTCGCTGTCCCAATCGTTGTAACAGTGCTCGGGGCAGTCGCGAGCGCAGGTAATCGGCTGGCAGTTGTTCGGCATGGCGCGGCCCTCGGGTTGAGGGGGCCATTATCTCATTTCGTGGTCGGTGGACCATACCTCAGCCCCAATTCTGCGAAATAGTGCGGCGCACAAACATGTTGCAGGTAACGCGTGAGCCCTACAATTTGGTCGGCGTTCGCCCCATACGGGATTTCGATTAGAAATTGATGCGCCCGCGGGCTTTCAGCGGGAATTGCCGAGCCGCGCAACAATTTAGGGACAACCCAAGTCTTTTTCTTGCCGTTGATGCACTCAACACAGCCGCCCATTGACGTGTAGCGCTCACGATCATGGCCGTTTTTGCACGGTTTGCCCGTATAAAAGCGGGTCTTACCTTCGGTAAATGCTTGATTTCTTGAGATAATTTCCATAAATCCTCCAAATGTTACTTGTGACCGCAAAATAGGTAGGGTCGCAACCTTTACCCAGGCATCATATACCATGCGGTATTCTTAGGTCTACCTATTCTTATTTAAGGTATAGTCAAGCACGTGAATAATATATAGACATATAAAAGCAATATGAGCGCCGAGCAACAGTTGCAAGGGGGCGTAACAGCGGACACAGCGGTAACATGGTTCTGCGTGGTCAACCCCGTGGCTTGCGGCTTACCGTACGATTCGCGTAGGCTCGTGTCGTATGGACGCCCTACCCAACACCACGGCAGGCCCGCCCGGCCCGCCCCTCGCCCCCGCCCTGACCCGGCGGCAGGAAAACTACGCGCGGGCCGTGGCGGCCGGCATGAGCTATGCCGAGGCGTTCCGGCAAGCGGGCCTCGTGGCTAGCACGTCAGGCAGCATGTCGCGCCAGATAAGCGAGTTGAACCGCACGCCCAAGGTAAAGGCGCGCATCAACGAGTTGCGAGTCCGAGCCGACGACGAGACGGTCAGCACGATTGCCGAGCGCATGGCGTGGCTACGGCTCATAGTGCAGGCCGACCCCGAGGAGCTAAGCCGCACCATTCGCGACCCGTGCGAGTTGTGTTGGCCCGAGGTTGAGATTGCCCGGGCCTACGCCGCGCACTTCACGCCCTCGCCGTTCGCCGAGGACAGGGCCGCGTTACCTGATACGACTAAGCCCCGCCACGATTGCACCCGCTGTCACGGCGACGGGTTCGGCCGGGTTGTCATAACCCCAAATGACGAGTTGAGCCCCGCGGCCCGCGCGCTGTTCAAGGGCGCATCGCAGAACGAAAAGGGCGTAATCAAAATCGAGATGCACGACCAAATGGCCGCGGCTGAAATGCTCAATAAGCTACAGAGCGCCTACGTTACGCGGTCGCTCAACATCAACGCCAACATGGCGATACAGGCCGCGCGCGACGCGAACCCCGCCGACGCGCTCAAACTGTTCGACGCGTTCGACGTAATACCGGGCTCGTAATATGACAGCCGTGTCAGTTTGTGAGGCAGCGCGGCGCGTGCCCACGAGCAACGAGATAGCCGACCGCGCGTACCGGGCCATGCTCAAGCCGCCCAAGGCTCGGGTTATGTTCGAGCGCGTCCTTGCGTTGTCGGGCACGGCTCGCCAAGTCGCATGGTTCGCCCTCGACGACGAGGAGCGCGCGCAGGTCAACGTGTACACGGCCCGCCGGCTCGAACTGCGCGACGTGTACGGCGACCAAGCCGAGCAAATGCACGCGCGCGAGGACCGCCTCGCATGGCTGCGCACCGACGAGCCGAACGTCAAGTCGGCCGAAAAGATCGCATGGGTTAAGCGTTACTATGGGCGCGACGGGCACACGCTCGGCGATTTCATCAACGATTGGGGCTACACGATTGACCCGCGGCTTGTCGATGTAGGCCGCAACCCGGTCATGGCGTTCGCGCTTTTTCCCAAACAACGGGAAATGGTCGCTTGGATTATGGGCTGCCTCGCCGATCGCAAGCCCGGCGTCGTCGTCAAGTCGCGCGACGTGGGCGCCTCGTGGGTCACAATGGCGTTGCTGTGCGCGCTGTGCATATTCCGCACGGGGTTCGCGGCCGGCGTAGGCAGCGCGGTCGAAATCAAGATTGACCGCAGCGGCGACCCCGATACGCTGTTCTACAAAATCCGCTCGTTCCTTGAGCACTTGCCGCCCGAGTTCAACGGCGGGTTCAACCTCGACCAATGCAGCGCCGACAAGCGTGTCAGTTTCCCATTGACGGGTAGCAGCATCACAGGCGAGGCCGGCGACCAAGCGGGCCGCGGCGGCCGTAAGACGATGTACATAGTTGACGAGTCGGCGCACTTTGAGCACCCGAAAATCATCGACAAGAACCTGTCGCGCAACACCAATTGCCGCATTGACTTGTCGAGCGTCAACGGCATGAATAACTCGTTTTACATCCGCGCGCACAACCCGGCGATACGGCGCTTTGATTTCACGACGCTCGACGACCCACGCATCACGCCCGAATTGCTCGCCAAAATGGAAAGCGAAATGGACCCCGTGACGTTCGCCCAAGAGGTTATGTGCGACTGGCGCGCCTCGCTTGAGGGCGGCATTATCCCGCACGAATGGGCCGCGGCTTGCATTGATATCGACAAGTTCCTCGGTATCGAAATGACCGGCGGCTTGCGCGCGGCGCTCGACATAGCTGACCGCGGCAACGACTTGTGCGCAATGGCCGTCGGCAAGGGCCGGCGCGTGACGCATCTGTCGCAATGGTCGGGCAAGGGCAGCGACACGGGGTACAGCGTGCAACGGGCTATGCGAATCGCCGAGGAACACGGGCTCAGCGCGTTCGACTATGACGCCGACGGCATGGGCGGCGCGGCTGTGCATAGCGACGCGCGGCTCATCAACGAGGCCCGCGGCGAAGTACAGGCCAAGCTCGTGAAGCCCACGCCGGCCGAGTATTTCGAGCATGGGCGTATCGCGACGCACCCGTATCGCGGCTCTGAGGCCGTCGTGCGCCCCGAGGCCGTCGTGCCCGGCACCAAGCGCAAGGCCAAGGATATGTTCGCCAACCGCAAGGCGCAGACGTGGTACGAGGGCCGGCTCGCGTGTTACAACGCATGGCAGGCGCGCCGCGGCAAGCCGTATGACCCCGAGCGGCTGTTGTGCATCCCGGGCGACTTGCCGTTGCGTGATTTGCTCGTCAACCAACTCGCGCAGGCCACGTGCAAGGAAACGCTGACCGGCAAATTGCAGGTAGACAAGAACCCCGACGACGTGAGTAGCCCCGATTTGGCCGACGCCGTGCTCATGATGATTGCCTTGCGCAAGTCGAGCATGACCAACATGGCCGCGCTGTTGACGGCAGTGCAGGGCGGCCGGTAGACTGCGGGGTATGACTCAGATTGCATTCACTCAGCACCGCATGACTCAGATTGCATTCACTCAGCACGGCGCCACACCCGGGTACGTCAATATCCGATACGAGGGTGACAATGTCGTCGTGACCGTGCGCGAGGCCGGCGACGGCAGCAACACAGGCAAGTGTGTGTCGCTCACGCTCTGCCGCGCCGATTATCTGTTGTGGGCCGAGGAAATCGCCAAGGACTACGCGAGGCATGCGACGTGCTGAAAAAACTTACCGCCGCGCTCAATCCGTTTTTCACCAAGCGTGCCGACCACGTGCCGCCGGCCGCGCTCGCGCCCAAGGCTGAGCACCCGCACTCGTTCTCGTGTGCCTGCGCGGCCTGCGAGGCCGAAACCGCCCGGCTGACTCGGGCGCGGCTCAAGGCGCAAGGCGCATGAGCAACCTCACGCGCGATACGAGTCAATGGCAATTCCTCGGCAACCCCGACGGAACGTACCGCGTTGCCAGTGTCGGCACGCGCAAGGTACTTGCGCCGTCGCTGACGCTCGACGAGGCCGTGCAAATGGTTGACGAGCACCTATTCGCCCTGCGTCTGTTCCCGGCTCGTGAGGAGCTAGAACGCATCATGGTCGATTACCAAGCCGGCCACGCAATCACGGACCTTGACGGGCGGGTTTACGAGCGGGCCGCGCTCTGATAAGCTGGCGTCGGTTTCGTGGCATTCCCTTAAGCCCGCGCGCGCTCTGAGCGTGGCGGGTTGGCGAACAACTCCCGCCGTGGTGGCTCGCCACGCTCGGCGCCGCGTCAACCGCTACGCGTCGTAACCATCGGTTTAGGAATCGGCGTACCGTCACTCAGGCACCCGACTTTGTGCCAAGGCACGTCGAGCACGTAGCCCCGCGCGCGCTGCGCAATCCAATGCTCGACCGCGAGCCTATCCTCAATCGTGTAGCCCTGCCCGGCCATGATAAAGCCGCCGTTCGCGCCCTCGGGCTGACCATCGGCAACGCCCCATAGCTGCACGGCCGGCGCCTCGGCGCGCTTGGCGAGGATATAACGCCAGTGCGGCGCCATTGGTACGGGTACCGTTTTCGGGTGCGGCGTCGAGGCGAACCTCACGAACCGACACTCGTGTCAGGAACGATGATTACCGGCACCACGCGGTACGAGAAATCGCGGGGCCGCTTGTCGAACATGCGGACGTACTCGGCTTGCGCGCTCGCGCCCGAGTCGCTGCATTGCTGGTACGTCTCGCAAATCATCACGGCGCGCTCGGGCTGTCCGAGTATCGCGAGAATCAACATAAAGGCGTGCATGTGTTCTACCTCGTGTGTAAGTTGCCGTCGGTTCCCGAAATGTAATCTATCACGCCGCCGTCGAACCCTCGGCAACGCACTGACTCTGTCGAGCCCTGCCAAATTACGTATAGGACCCGCCGCACACGACCAACGGCGCTTGGCGAGGTAATCCTCGGCCTCGTCGCGGAACCCCGCACAGTCGGCGCTAGGCGCCCCGTGCTGTGACGTGAAGTAACACGACGACGTGATTAGCGCGTACTCGGGCAGCGGCTCGACCGCGCTGCAACGGTCGGCCAAGAACAGCGCCAAGAGAATCAGCGCCGGCACAATGTAGTATTTGAGCGTTTTCACATGGCACCGTAGGTTGACGAACCGCGGGCAAACCGGTTCGCGACGCGGCACATATGCAGCGCGTCGAGTATGTCGGCATGCGTTGAGATTCCGACCGGGCTGTTGATTGCGGCCACAACGTACCCGTCGGCGTGTATGCGAATTTCGTATTTGGCGTTCATGTTGAGATTATCGACGGTAAGGGGCATAACTTGACGTGTCGCGGTTCACAGTTTGGTCAAGATGCAACGCGGGCGGCATTCTGACAAGCTTGTCGAATCCGGTTCGTGCGCTGCGTCTCAGTTCGGCCCCGGCAAGGTATTCGAGTTCGCCCGGCCACGGCCTCAAGTCAGGGCCCCATGCGAAATAGCGGTTGAGACTGGCAAGGCCGCTCATGGTCGCAAGTTCCATTCGGTCGAACCCTGACCGTTCGGCCCGTACAACGTGGGGCGGGTAGGCGACGCCGGCATATAGGTCGCCGAGCACCATGACGCGGGGCGGTTTATCTGACGTTCGACGGTCATGCTCGCGGCGTCGTTCCTCGATATAACCGTCGTGCATGCCGATGATTCCATGCGTCCTAATTTGCACGCAGGTATAGCACGGGCATGTGAACCATACTTGGGCGTTCACAGTGGGCCCCCGCAGTCAACGTATTCCTTGAACGCTTTGAACCATGCAGCCATGATTAGGGCAACCTCGGTTTGCTGCACGGGGTCGTGGAATTGGCCGTCTTGTTCGGTGCGTATCTCGCAGTAGCGACCGGCCACGGTCAGGGCTTGCTCGTTATTCATTGTCACGCCATCCCATTTTTACGCCGCAAACCGGGCAAGTGAAATGACTCTCACCATGCACGCAACGGCCGTCGCGGAAGTCTGCGACACGTGCGTCAACCTGTCGGTCGGCGAATCGCTGCCGCACTTGCTCGTCGGTCATGCCGTAGGGCTGTTGCGGAATGCCTGCGAGCGCGTCGAGGGCGGCGCCGGTTGCCGTCTCGATATGCCATTCGGGCATGCGCAGGCCGGCGGCGATTTCCTCGTTGCGGTAAACCGGGTTGTTGAGCATTGCCCGAGCGTGTCCCATGCCGCGCGCCGCCTCGTGCATCGCTCGGCCTTCACGCGCGCGGGCCTGACGCTCTGAGAACGTCATTAGCTGCGCGTCCTCGACCGGCTCGGCAAGCATTCGCATACGAGCCGTTGCCGTCAGCGCGGCGTGTGCGTCGTGTTCGCTCATTGCGTGCGTACCCAACGGCCATCAATGTAGCTGCACACTTGCGTCAATTCCTTTTCGAGTGCGTCGCGCTCGGCAACCGCTGAGTCGCGTTGCTTGACGAGCTTGTCGTACCCGTCGAGCGACATGATGACGTGGTCGTGCGGCGTTGCCGGCGGCACATAGGCCGGGCGTTTGTTGAGTTCGTTCCGCAAATTGCGCTCAGTTGCAACCAAGTCGTCGCGTTGACGCTGCACCATTGCGAGACTTTCCCGGGCCCGCTCGGCCTCGGCACCATTCGCGCGTGCGCCGGCCTCGGCCTTTTTCACGCGGTCGAGAATGCTGACGACCGTCTCGGGCTTGCAATGCTCGTTGAACACTGTAACCGAGCCAGTCCAAAACCCGCCGTTCGGCTTTTTCAGTTCGGCCCACGCATTGCGCGCGTCGGCTCGGGCCTCGTCGCGTTGCTCACGAGCCTCGAGCAGTTGATTGCGCAGGCGGTCGGCGTCGGCGCGCGCCGTGGCGGCGTTCTTGTTGGCTTGGTCGAGGCAGCCTTGCCAAGCGATGCTATCGAACTTGCTCTTGGCGTCTAGCTCGTTGGCCGCCTCCTCAAGCAAATAGACATGACGCGCGACTGACCGGCCCGGGAAAACCTCGCGGAACGGGGCCATGAACCGGCGGTAATGGGCGGCGCTGTCGCGCAACCGTTGGATTAAACTTGGCATGGGTTGAACTCCTATTGACACGTGTGTCAGGTTACGCGGCAACCGGCGCGGCGTCAAGTAACGTCGGCTTTGTTGTTCTTTCGTTCCTTGCGTTTGAAAAAAGCGGCTTTCGCTGCGGCCTGTTTGGTCGGTCGAGGCTTGCGCCCCGGCCGCCCGTAGCGGTTGGCTGATTTTCGGATTGTGTCGCGCATGTTAGCGCCCGTCCGTGTAACGGCCGTTATACGACAACGTGCCGATGTTTTCGCCGCCGTCAGTTTTGACCGTCCAGACTGAGCCAACGTCTGACGCGCCGTACCCGTTGGAATCGACGGCGTCGCGCATTTTGGCGGCTAGACCTTCAAACGTGTTGGCCGTCAGGGTGCCTACTTTGGGAATCTTGACTTGCATCGTTGTTGCTCCGGTCGTTGAAAGTGAGGCCATTCTGACGCGTAACCGAGTTGACAAGCGTGTCATACGTCACAGTTTTGATAAGTTGCCTGCAACTGACGACTATGTCACACTCCCCGAATGCCAACACCACGGGCGTATTACAATGAATTTGACGTTAAAGCTGCGGCTTGGCTTCGCGAACTCATCAAAGCGGGCCATATCGCCCCCGGCGACGTTGACGACCGAAGCATCAAAGACGTTGCAGCGGCGGACCTTAAGGGCTACACGCAATGCCATTTCTTCGCCGGTATCGGCGGTTGGTCCTACGCACTGCGCCTCGCAGGATGGCCCGACGACCGCCCCGTGTGGACCGGCTCATGCCCCTGTCAGCCTTTCAGCATGGCCGGGCAACGCGGCGGCACAGACGACCCCCGTCATTTATGGCCTGAATTCTATAGGCTCATCGGCTTCGGCCGACCTTCAACAATCTTTGGCGAACAGGTTGCAAGTAAAGACGGCCTCGCTTGGCTCGACATTGTTTGCGCTGATATGGAAAGAGCGGACTACGCCATTGGGGCGGCGGATATGTGCGCTGCGGGCGTCGGCGCACCGCACATTAGACAGCGGCTCTATTTCGTGGGCGACACCGCAAGCGCGCGATCACTTCCCGGCGCACACGCCAGAATACATAGCAGCCAAGAAAGCGTTGGGTCATGGGATGGCGAATCTAAACGACCATGTACAGTTAGCCAATTGGCCTTCTCCGAAGGCCAGCAACACGACGGGCGCGGGAACGCGCGGACAGGGCGGCGACAATCTACAAACGGTTGCGACTTGGGCGACGCCCTACGTGAGCGACAGCAAGAACGTGGGGTACAGCTATGGGGGGTTGAACACGGAAGGCAGGCCCTACAGCATCAATCTGAGATTGCCGGGACAAGCAGCCATAACGAGTTGGAATACGCCTCATGCGACGGACGGCAGCAACGGCGGCCCGAGTCAGGCGAACGGGGCATTGAGTGCGGACGCCGCCAAAGCGCGTGGGACAACGTCGAGTTCATCCCCTGTACAGACGGAAAAGCGCGGCCAATTGAATCCGGCACATTCCCGCTGGCTCATGGGGTACCCCATCGCGTGGGACTATTGCGGGGCTACGGCAATGCAATCGTGCCTCAAGTCGCGGCGGAATTCATAGGGGCTTACCTCGACATAGCGGGTTAGGATAGACTGCGGCTATGTTCGCCAATCTACGCCACGCGATAGCGCGCGCAATCGCGCCCAAAGCCCCGCCGCCCGCGGTCGTCCCTGCGACGCCCAAGCGCCGGTATCCTCACCTTGTCCGGGCTTTACTGGCGCAGGCAAAGGCCGGCCCGCAGGCCGACAACACGTACACACACCCGAAACGGCCCGAGGGCAATGAACTCGGCAAGTTTCCCGAACTCGCGCCCGGCGTCGTCCCGAAAGCGTTGCCGGCGTCTACTATGGCGCTCGACGCCGCCGACTACACGCTCGGCATGGATATTGTGTTACCCGGCGAAACCAAGCGTACCGCGGTCACAATGGACGGCAACCCGTTTGCGCCCTCGTGGGGGCTCACGGGGGGCTCGTCGTTCGGCAACGGCTTTTGGTTCCCGGGGTACCCGTACCTCGCCGAACTGACACAGATATCGGAATACCGCGCGCCGTGCGAAACGATATCAACGGAAATGACGCGCAAATGGTTCGAGATTCAGAGCCGCGAGGGCGCCACGAAAAAGCCCAAGGACGAGGGCGAGGCCGAGGGGCAGACGGACAAGGGCGACAAGTCGGACAAAATCGCGCAGATTATGGCGCGGTTCGAGGAGTTGAAAGTACGCGAGCTATTCAAGCGCGCCGCGCTCCTCGACGCCGAATTCGGCCGCGCGCAAATCTATTTGAACATCGACGACGCCGACGAGCGCGTGCGACAGTTGCCGCTCGAACTGACGCCCGAGTCAATCAAGAAAGGCTCGCTAAAGTCGATTGCCTGTATCGAGCCGTATTGGTCAACGCCGTACTCGTGGAATTCCATGTATCCCGAGCGGTCGGATTTCTACAAGCCTACCTCGTGGTACGTCATGGGTCGCAAGACGCACAACACTCGGCTGTTGACGTTCATTGGCCGCGAAGTGCCCGACCTACTCAAGCCCGCGTACAATTTCTCGGGCATTTCAATGATTCAGTTGGGCGAGTTGACGGTGAATATGTGGCTGCGCACACGCAAGGCCGTCAACGATCTTATCAACAATTTCTCGATTCCCGTGTTGCATACCGACTTGGCGGCCACGCTTGAGGACGGCGCCGAGGAGGGCTCGGGCCTCATGCCGCGGTTGCAGGCGTTCACGCTCACGCGCAACAATCAGTCAATCGCCGCGATCAACAAGGATACCGAGCTATTGGAGTTCGCCGAGGCGACCCTCGCGTCGCTCGACAAACTGCAAGCGCAGAGCCAAGAGCACATGGCGGCCGTGTGGAAACTGCCTCTTATCAAGATATTCGGCTTGGCGCCGGCCGGCCTTGGGGCCACGGGCGAGGGCGAGATACAGGTACATTACGACAACATCAACTCACTACAAATCAATTTCTACGGGCCGAACCTCGACATATTGCTCAAGGTCGTACAACTCGATTTGTTCGGCGCAATCGACGACGACCTTGTCGTGCATTGGATTACGCTTGACGAGCCCACGCAGAAAGAGCTTAGCGAAATTCGCAAGTCTGACGCCGAAATGGATTCGTCGAACATCAACGCCGGCATTATCTCGCCCGAGGAGGCGCGCGACCGCCTCAAGAGCGACCCGGACAGCGGGTATACGAACCTCACAGGCAACGCGCCCGAGCCCGAGGAACCGGAAATGCCGACGACTGACCCCGAGGGCGACGCCACGCGTGAGCATGAATCGGGCGAGGCCGACAAGCAACGCGAGCACGAATCGGGAATGGCGGCGCTTGCCGCGGCAGCCAAGGCCAAGCCGGCGATACCGATTACGGCGAAAACCAAAGGTTGACACGCGCGTCAGGCGTAAGGCATAGTCCGCACCCATGCGATATAACACGTCGTTCAACGCGCCTAGTATTTACAGTCAATGGGAAAACAGCGCCGACGGAAAGCGATCTAAACGTGAGGCACGTTGGGTGAAAATTGGAATGCCAGTGCCTACACGCCCATGCCCCGAGCGTTGCGAATGCTGCGGTAAATTGCCGGGGCCAAAAGCTCTTGCGTTGGACCACGATAAGGCAACAGGTAAATTTCGCGGTTGGCTTTGCTTGAATTGTAATACCGGCCTCGGCAATTTGGGCGACGATACAGCGGGGCTTTTGCTCGCATTGGATTACCTGAAACGTGCGTAAGCCTGACTTGATTATCGGCCCGCGGCATGACCCGCAAACCGTCCGTTGGCATATTTTCGTTTGGCGCGGTTGGCAACTGTCGTTGCACAAATGGTTGCGCAGTGACAGCGACCGGGCGTTGCACGACCACAAGGCCGATAACCTGAGTATCATTTTGAACAGCGGGTATTTTGAAAAATTCTTTCATCCGAACAACGACCCGACGACAGGCGACGCCGTCCTACCGTACGTCTATACCGAACGGTTCCGTTGGCCGCTCGTGCCATACTTCCGCAAGGCTGAGACGCCGCACCGTGTTCGGCTGCCGAGTTCCGAGCCTGTGTGGACGATATGGCTACGTTGGCCGCCTCGACGACGTTGGGGCTATTGGTGCGAGCGCGGTTGGGTAGATTCGGACGATTACAACAGCACGGCCGACTATTACGCGGCCGGCGTCAGTGAGGTTGGCAAAGGGTGCGGTTGAAAAAGCAAAGCATGCGGCAGTTGAAAGACGCCGCCGAACACGAGCGTACTGTACGGGCCGTCGAGGCAATCGGCAGTATCGCCCTTGAGGTTGCGGCCAAGCGCAACGTTGAAAAGCCCCGGTATTTCCGAGGGGCGTTGATAAAACCACGATAAGGAGTCTGACAGACATGGCGATTACGAAACCGAGAACGGCAGCCGATTTCCGCGCGACATACGACCGCAACGTTATCGTGCCCACGAAGATCAAGGCGGGGCTCGCGGCCCTCCTCAAGATCGGAAAAGAGCACTACGCGACCGACGAGGAGTTCCGCAGCATTTGCGGATTGCAGGGCGCACAGTTGGCCGATTTCCGTGAGCAATTCAAAAAGCATTGGTTCATCACACCAAGCATTAGTGGCAGCAAAACGCCCAAACGTGTATGGTTTGGCGACGCAAAGGTTGCGGCGAGATTGCGACCGGCTGACGAGGAATAGCACATGACTAAGGCACGTACGGCGGCGCAGTTCAAGGAACAGCACGACCCCGCAACTATCATTCTCAACCTACGCAACGAACTCAAAGACGCGCGGGCCGAGGCAATCAACGCAACCGTGATTCGCGAGATTATCGGTACCGCGAAACTCGAAACCGAAAAATTGCGCATACCGGAATGGGTCGTCAAGCCTACTGTGACCGCCGACGCGCCGGGCGTCCCGGGCCTCATGCTGTCCGATTTGCATTGGGGCGAGAAAGTCAAACGCGAGCAAGTCAACGGCGTCAACGAGTTCGATTTGAACATCGCGCGGCGCCGGCTGCGCAACGTCGTCGAGAAAACCGTCAAGCTCTGCAAGATTCTCGACCCGGGCATGCGGTACCCGGGCATCGTGGTCAAGCTCGGCGGCGACATGGTTGGCGGCAACATTCACGACGAACTCACGGCGACCAACGAGGCGAACATCATGCCCGTTGTGCTCGACCTATACCGTAACCTCGTGCCGGCAATCTCGCTGTTCGCCGACGTGTTCGGTAACGTGTTCCTGCCCTGCGTGAGCGGCAACCACGACCGCAGCACATACAAGACTTGGCACAAGGACCGCAACGACACGTCGTTCGGTTGGCTGTTGTATCAGTTCTTGGCCGAGCGATTCTCGAATGACAAGCGCGTCAGTTTCTACATTCCCGACAGCGCCGACGCCCTTTACCGCATTTACTCGACGCGGTACTTGCTCACACACGGCGACCAATTCCGCTCGGGCGATTCAATCATCGGCCCAATCGGCCCGTTGATGCGCGGCAACCAAAAGAAACAACAGCGCAACGCCGCGGTCGATCAGTCATACGACATTATGGAATGCGGCCATTGGCACCAACGCATTGTGTTGTCGCACTTGATGGTCAACTCGTGCCTCAAGGGTTACGACGAATACGCGGCCGACAACAACTACCGGTTCGAGCCGCCCTCGCAGAACCTTTGCACGACGCACCCGGATATCGGCGTCAATTGGGCAATGCCCGTGTTCTGCGACCCGCCGGCCAAGCGTGACGCGACGCCGTGGGTATCGGTGCCGAAACTGTGAGCGTCAAGCTAATCGCATTCACGGGGCTACCGCGGTCGGGTAAAGACTCGGCCGCGGATTGGCTCTGCCTGCACGGCTACGTGCGGTTGCGGTTCGCTGACCCGCTGAAAGAGGCGGCGGCAATCCTCCTCGGGCGCACCCTCGCGGAGTGCAACGGCGACGGCGGCTTTGATCGCGAGGCCGTCATGCCCGAATGGGGTTTCAGCATGCGCGACTTTTTGCAGCGGTTCGGAACCGAGGCTATGCGCAACAATTTCGGCCAAGACTTTTGGCTAAAGCACATGCGCCGCCGGCTTGAGTCGCTGCCGGCGCTCAACACCACGCACCGCGCCGCAGTCATTACCGATTGCCGATTCGACAACGAGGCGGCCCTCGTGCGCGAGCTTGGCGGGGTCGTGGTCGAGATTCGCCGGCCCGGGCTCGTGCCCTCAGCCCACGTGAGCGACAAGGGCGTCGAGCCTGACGTTGTGCTCGACAACGATGGTACAATGCCGCAGTTCGCCGAGAAAATCGGCAAGTTCATGCTCGCATATCATGCCGCTACTCAGAGCCGACCCGCCGCCAAACCAACGTAAGCCCGTCACGGTTCGCGCCATTCACGCGAGCGCAGCCGTGCAAGCGTGGTATTTCGCCGAACTCGACAAGCTTGTCGGGCAAATGGCGGCCGAGGTTTCGCAGGCAATCCTAATCACGTACGGCCGGTTCACGCCGCCCGAGCTTGCCAAGGACGCCAAGCCCGAGGAGTTTTTCGACGACCTAGCGACCGACGCGCCGCGCAACCCGTCGTTGTTGCTACGCGCCGCGCTGCGTAAATGGGGCGGCCTTTGGGTCAGTCGGTTCGACACGCTTTCGCTCGAACTCGGCAAGAAATTTACGAGCAAGTCGTTTGGTATCACGCAAACGCAGATGCGCGCTGCGCTTAAAGACGCCGGGTTTACGATCAAGTTCAAGCCCTCGCCGGGCGCCGCCGCGGCGTATCACGCGGTCGCCGCCGAGCAAGTCAACCTCATAAAATCAATCCCGCAGCAATACCTAAAGGACGTTGAAACTAAGGTATGCGCCTCGGTCATGAAAGGCGCGGACATGCATGCGCTCAGCGTGGATTTACGCAAGACGTACGGCGTTACTCGTGACCGGGCGGCGTTGATAGCTAGGGACCAAAATTCAAAAGCAAAGGCCACTATCGAACGGGCACGGCGTCAAGAATTAGGAATCACACATGCAATCTGGCAGCACTCAGCGGGCGGCCGAGTTCCGCGCGCAACGCACGTCGCTATGTCAGGTAAAGCGTATCCGTTGGCTCAAGGCATGTGGGATTCAAACGAAGGTGCTTACGTGTTGCCCGGCGAACTCGTGAACTGTAGATGCACAAGTAAGGCTGTGATTCCTGCGTTTGATACTATCGAGTCGGCGCAACAACGTTCGCGCGAGACGGCTTACTTGCGGGCCGCGCGCGCACGCGCACGATAGGCCACATACCCGGCCAATGTCGGTTACTCTTTTTGGAATTCTGCCGCCGCGTCAGTAATCGCATGTTGGCCTCGCAATGCAGCCCGCAAACCCATTTCGATTGCAGCGGTACCACGTGGTCAACCTCGCGTTTGCGCCGTTGCGCCTCGGCGTAGATTTCGGCGATTGCAACGGGATCGGCCCAACGCGGCGTAGCGCGTACCTCAACTGCCCGACGCTTTGAGTGTCGTTCGGCGAGTCGCGCGCGATGTTTGTCTCGATAGCGGGCCGTGTACTCGGCGCCCTTTTTTCGATTGAATTTTGCGACACGAGCACGAGCCGTTGCACGATTTGCCGCTCGCCATTTGGCTTGATGCGCGCGCAGCCGCTCACGATTTCTTAGACGCCATACCGCGTAATACTCTGCCTGTCGTTCTTTGCTCCACGCCATTCCGTGAGAATAACAAGGTTGAACGGTTTGCGAAAGTGATGCACGTCACAGTATCCTAGCGACATGCCCCTAGAATCTGGTAAATCAAAGGCCGCGTTTTCTCATAACGTCGCGGCTGAAAAGAACGCTGGCAAGCCGACCAAGCAAGCCGTCGCTATCGCCTATTCTAAACAGCGCGGCGACTGCGATATCGACACGGACAGCGACGACTGTTCTATCGAAATGGACACCAACGCCGCGGAGCTTGTCGAGGCCGCAATCGCTGCCGGCGAGAAAGAACTCAAGAACCAAAAGGCCGCGTTGCAATCGTTGCGCGGCAAGGCTAGCGACGCGCGCCTCGGGTTCGATCGCATGCCGTTCTCGCTCGTCCGTCCGCAACTCGCGACTGACCGGCGCATGGAAACTATCGACGGCATTTTGCACGTGTACGAGTGCAACATCACCAAAGCGAATGTATGCCCGTACCTCGGCGCCGAGATTCCCGGTAGTGAAGCCCTCGGCCTCGACCCGACGAAAATTTACATGCTTTACCGTGACGCGTCCGAGTTGCAGGCCGCGGTAAAATCGTACGACCGAATTCAATTGCTGTTGATGCACGTGGCCGTCAACCCGGACGCGCCTCAACAGTTCATCACGGTAGGCACCGCGAGTAACGCGCGATTCGCGCACCCGTACGTCAAGGCCGATCTAGCCGTGTGGACGCGCGAAGGTATCGACGCAATCGGCACGCCCGAGAATCCCGGCAAGCAACGCGAGTTGTCGTGCGGGTATCACTACAAGCCCGACATGACGCCCGGCACAAGCCCCGAGGGCGAAAAGTACGACGGCCGCATGACACAGATTATTGCGAACCATATTGCGTTGGTCGAGGCGGGGCGCGCCGGCCCCGACGTGATGGTTGCCGACGGCATGTTGCATATCGCCCGGCGTTTGATATAACCTAGCCGCACTTGTGATTTAGTTCTCATTTCCAACACGAGCCCGAAACATGAAAGCATCAAAAGTCGCCGCGGTAGTTTCCGCCCTACTCGCCACGGATCAAAAGCCGACCGAGGCGTCAATTTTGGCCGCGATTCTCGCCGCCGACAAAAAGGGTAAGGACGAGGGCGGGCTCGGTCCTGTCGAGATTCAGAAAGCCAAGGACGAAAAGGAAAAGGCCGAGGACGCCGAAAAGTTCGGCGCGTCTGACGCCGCCGCGGAATACTTCGGTAAGACCAAGGACGAATGGGAAAAAATGCCGGCCAAGGATCGCGCCGCAGCCCGTGACGCCGCCGAGAACGACGACCCCGAGCACACCAACGACGGCGACCCGGACGTTGACGCCAATGACGACGTGCAGCCCAAGGAATCAGTGACGGGCGGCGGTTCGCCGGCCGGCAACAAGGGCAAGGAACCCGCCAAGGACAAGGCGCACGACGCCAAAATCAAGGTTGCCCTCGACGCTCGTGACGCTCTGCATGCAGCGCGCCGCGATGTTGAAACGGTGCTCGGCGTGGTCGCGTACGACAGCGCCGCGGAAGTTTACAAGGCGGCGCTCGACAAGCTCGGCGTCGCGACCGACGGCGTACACCCGTCAGCGTTCGCCACACTGTTCCGCATGAAGCGCGAGGCCGTGACGGCAACCGCGCCCACGCTCGGCAGCGACGCGGCGACCGTGAGCACGATGGCCGGAAAGATCAAGGGTTACACGCGCCTCCCGTAATTTTCGATTTCAAGCACAGGACATACGAACATGAGTTTTCAAAAAGTCGTCAATCTGAATCAGGCCCCGGGCGTGCTCGGCGATTTCGCAAGCACCAACCCGTTTTCCTCGGTCACGGCCGCGCAAGGCGCGCTCGTCGCCCCGGTCGGCGGCCTCACGGTTGGCAATTTCTTTTGGGTCGGCCCCGCGGGTCAAACCTCGCAGTCGTTCGTCAGCGGTTGGCAAATCGCTTTCCTCGGCCGCAATGAGCAAGCCCTCATTACCCAATTTCTCGGCGAGGCAACGCTCGTCGTACCGGAAGGGTTCATGGTCACGGGTTTCAACGGCGGCGACTTTTGGGCGTACTTCGCCGAGGGCGCAACGGCGCTCGCGCAGGTTTACGCCGACGAAGTTACCGGCGAACCGCAGATGCAGACGACCAACACCGTAACCGGCGAAGTCGGTTTCACGGGTACCGCGTCGTTCGCGACGAACGTCATGACGGTTGTCACGAACACGTCGGGAATCATCCTGCCGGGCGACGTGGTCACGTCTGCGACCGTCACGGGCGGCACGACTATTCTGGCGCAGTTGACCGGGTTGCCCGGCGCTGTCGGCAGCACGTACAGCCTCAGCACTGCCCCGGGCACAATCGCCACGCAGGCCGCGACGACCGCGAGCGACGTGTTGAACGTGACCGCGCTTGTAACCGGCAGTCTGTCAGCCGGCGACACGATTACCGGAACCGGCGTAACTGCGGGCACCACGATTGCCCAACAGTTGAGCGGCCCGGCCGGCGGCGTCGGAACGTACTTGCTCGATATCCCGGGCGGCGTACCGTTCCATACCGCCTCGGAAATCATCACGGGCCCGGCGAACACGATTGCAACGGGTTGGACCGTCGGCCCGATCACTTTGACCGGCGCCGGCATCGCGAAGATTTCCGCGGCGGCCGTCTAATTTCTGATTTGAACTGAGAACATAGGACACACGAACATGAATCGCATTGCACTCGACCACGCAGACTTGGGCCGCCGGTACGGAATTCACTACATGGCCGGATTGGCGCAGGAAGCGCGCGGCATGCAGTTGATTGACCGGTCGGTTGCCCTCGACGCACAGCTGGCGCTCGTGACCGCGGCCAATGCGGGCATTCCGTCCTTGTTCACGACCTACGTTGACCCCAACAACATCGAAATCGTTGTTGCCCCGGTCAAGGCCGTCGAACTGTACGGCGAAACGAAAAAGGGTACGTGGGTCAGCGATACGGCCATGTTCATCACCGTCGAGCGCACGGGCGAGGTTTCCTCGTACGGCGATTTCTCGCAAGACGGAATGAGCAACGCGAACGTCAATTTCCCGCAGCGTCAGAGCTACCACTACCAGACCAACACGCGTTGGGGCGAGCGCGAGCTTGCGCGCATGTCCGAGGCCAAAGTCGATTGGGCCTCAAAGGTGAATGAGGGCTCAATTCTGGCGCTGAAAAAGTATCAGAATTTCGTGTACCTGTACGGCGTGCAGGGCTTGCAGTTGTACGGCGGAACGAACGACCCGAGCTTGCCGGCCTCGCTGGCGCCCACGGGCACGTGGTTCGGTGCGTCGGGCGATTTCATCTACGCCGACATTCTGCGCCTCGTGCAGCAACTCGTCATTCAGGGCCAAGGCTTGATTGATGCTGAGTCGGCTTTCACAATGGGTATCAGCCCCGGCAACGCGATGAATCTGAACAACACGAACACGTACAACGTGAACGTGTACACGCAGATCAAAACGAACTTCCCGAACCTGAAAATTGTCACCATTCCCGAGTTCGCAATCAGCGGCGGCGGGAACGGCGGCGGCACCGAGTTCGTGCAGTTGATCGCGGACAGCGTCGAGGGTCAGCGCACCGTCGAGTGTGCGTTCACCGAGAAAATGCGCGCGCACGCGATCGTGACGAAAACCTCGTCTTGGGAACAGAAAAAGTCTCAGGGCGCATGGGGCGCGATTTTCTACCGCCCGGCGTTCGTCGTCTCGTACTTGGGGGCATAAGCCGCCCCGCCCGACATGGGTTGCTGTAACTCGCAAACCGGCGCCCTCGCTACAGCAATGTACGAGGGCGCTTTCGCATCTGCGCCCATAGCGCAGAACCTCGAACCGCGCGCGCCGTTCGCGTCGGTCACGGCCGGCCCGGGCGCGCCGCGCTCGAACTCGCCCGGCACCATTCAAGGCCGATTCGGTTGGCTCAGTTCCGCAACCGGCCTCGTGAACAACACCCGCCTCGACGCCACGGACAAAATCGGCATTGTGATTCCGCTGCGCTCGTTGAACCCCGTCAACGGCGGCGTCGTGGGCGGCCCTCGTGGGCTTGCAGGGCCTCAAGCGGCTTGGACGTGGGAGTTTTTCGACCCAACGATTGCGCCGTGTGGCGGGCTGCGTATTCGGCCGGGCCTCGTGGTCACGCTGCACGCGAGCGGTAATTTTTGGCTACGCTTTGCCGGCGGCGCGCTCTATGGCAATCCGGTATATGCTAGTCTTGTTGATGGTTCGGCCGTATCGGGGCCGTCTGCGGATTGCGAGCTTACACCGTGGCTCGTGTGTTCTCAGAATGGCCCGGGCGAACTGGCGATTGTCTCGTCGAATGCGAAATTTACACCATAGCGATAGGAGTTAGGAACATGAGCGAAGATAGGAATAAGGCGACAGTGACCATAGGGTGCAAACTGCCGGCCGGCCTCAAAATTGAGGTTGGCTATCAGAAACTTGTGCCTGAGGGCAAAGACGGCAAAATGGTACCAATCAACGAGCGCGGCGACGACTACGCGTTCCATTTCATCCGGGGTTGGAACCATTACTCGTTCGAGATGCGCAAGCAATTGATCGCGTCCAAGAGTTCGAGCGGCGTGCCCCACGGTATGAACACTCAGCCGTACCTCAACCGCGGCGTGCCCAAGGCGTTGTGGGAACGTTGGAAAGCCGAGCACAAGAACTCGTGGTTGCTCAAGAATCAATTGTTGTTCGAGGTTGCCTCGGGCGACGAGGCGAGCGCAGCGTTGCGCATCGCTGAGAGCACCAAGACGCCAACCGTGTTCGAGCCGATTGACTCGACCAAGACGATTGTACCCGGCGTCAAGCCGCTCGAACGCGAGGAAATGTAAGCCATGCCCGTAAATCCGTGTACGACTGTTCAACCTGTGTTCGGTATCGTCGCGTATGCGGCGGCCGAGTTCTTGGCGTCGTACCCGGAATTTACGGGCATCAACAACGCGACGCCGCAGGCGCTCGCAAACGATTTCGTTGGCGCAACGTTCTTGCTCAACAACACGTGTTGCTCGCGCGTCAAGGACGCCAATCAACGCATGTTCCTTTTGTATTTGCTGACCGCGCATATTGCGGCGATTCACCAAGGCGTGAACGACGGCGGAATCGGCAACCCGTTTTTCTCCGGTACCGTAGCGATTGCCGGCAACACGGCGACAGTGTCGGCAGTGACCGGCGGCGCGCTCACGGTCGGCTCTGTGCTGTACGACGGCCCGAGCGTCGGCGGCTCGTTGATTGTCCCGGGTACCGCAATCACGGGACTCGGCACAGGTACGGGCGGCCTCGGTACTTATACGGTCAACGGCCCGACGCAGGCGGTTACGGCCGAGTCGATGATTGTTGCCGGCGTGCCGAACATCATACAGCCCCTCGGCGTGGTCGGTCGGATCAGCGACGCGAGCGAGGGCGACGTGTCCGTGTCCGCGCAATGGGAAGCGCCGGCCAACGCGAACCAAGCCTATTTTGTGCAGACGAAATACGGCGCGGACTATTGGACAATGACGGCCAAGTATCGAACCGGTTTGTTCGTGGCCGCGCCGCCGGGCGCATACGACCCGCTGTTCGGTTTAGGCGGTTTCGGGTTCGGTCGTCGAGGCGGCGGCAATGGCCTCGGTCAATAAAGTCGTCGGCGGCAAGAAACTCGATTTGGCGTTGCGATCTATCGAGCGGAAAATCACGAGCGGCGGCGTTCTGCGTATGGGGTTCCTTGCGGGTGCTCGATACCCCGAGCGCACCAACGCGCGGTTTCTAAAGGCCGTCGGCAGCAAGGCGACGCCGACAGTTGTGCCCTCGATACCGATTGCCCAAGCCGCATTTTGGGCTGAGTACGGCACGTCTCGCGCCCCCGCGCGCCCGGCGTTCCGCACGACAATTGCCCGCAAGTCGAAAGATTGGGGCGCGAAACTTGGCAAGGCCGTCATTGCAACCGACTATGATGGCCGCAAGGCGCTCGCGTTGCTCGGGCAGGACATGCGCGACGACTTAGAGAACGCTATTGCGCAATGGACGAGCCCGGCGAACGCGCCGTTGACGGTGAAAATTAAGGGCTTTGACAAGCCGCTCGTTGACTCGGGCGACATGCAGCGAGCCCCCGATTACGAGGTTGTGGACAAGTGAACTTACACGGCATAGTGCGGCCCGCAATCAACTCGGTAAACCCCGATCGCACGGCGTTGTACCTCAAGAGCACAGGGCCGACGAGCAACGCGGATTTCTCACAGACGCCGGGCTACGCGGCGGGCGTCGCCGTGCGAATTCAGATACAGCCGCTCGACCGCGAGGGCCTGCGCCACGTCGAGAAATTGAATTTGACGGGCGTGTTTCGCACCGTCTATATGTACGGCAACACGCAGGGCATTGTGCGCGTGCAGGCCAAGGGCGGCGACCTTTTGCAGTTCCGAACCTTTCAAGGCGAGCCCGTGCAAAATTGGAAAGTCATTGAACCCGACGGCCCTTGGAACGTCGAAAACGGCGGTTGGACAAAAGTCTACGTTTGCTTGCAGACTGACACGCCGACCGTTGTACCCGGCGGCCCGCCATGAGCGCGCCCACGCCTCAAGCGACCGTCACGCCGACCGTGTCGCAGGTAATCACGGCCCTCGGCAATTTCATCGTCGCAATGCTCGGGCTCGCGGCCGTGCAGGTAATTCGCGGCTACCCGAACCGAACGCCCATGCCGCCGACTATCCCGCCAACCGGGTACCCCGTCGGTTTCGTGGTCATGACCGAAATTACCAAAAAGCGATTGCGAACCAACATCGACAATTTCGCCGGCACGAGTAGCCCGGCGCCGGCACCCGGCCCCGTGACGAGCGAGCAAGGTCAACAACTCGACGTGCAGATTGACGTGTACGGGCCGAGCGCGTCCGAATGGTCGGATATCCTCACGACGCTTTTGCGCGACAATATCGGGTGCGTCGCGCTCGCGCCCGTGTGTCAGCCGCTTTACGCCGACGACCCCATGCGAGCGCCCTTGGACAACGCCGAGCAACAGTACGAGGACCGTTGGATTGTCACGGCCCGGTTGCAATACAACCCCGTGACCACGACGGCGCAGACTTACGCCACGGTCGTCGGGCCGGTCAACACTATCGACGTTAAGGACGACGGCGGGTTTGCGCCGCCATTGCCATAACCTACCCAAAATCGTATTATGCGACTTGAATCACTTATTCTCGGGGTAGCCCCGTGACGCACGTCTAGGACAAAACGACATGACAGCATCAATACCGGCCTCGGCCCTTGCAGACGTTATCCCGGGCGTGTTGGGCGCAGGCGGCAACCCGCTAAGCCTCAACTCGGTTTATTTGACGAACGACCCCTCGATACCGATTGGCACCGTACAGCCTTTCGCGAGCGCAACCGACGTTTCGGATTGGTTCGGGCCCAACGCGGCCGAGACGGTGCTTGCCAACGTCTATTTCGCCGGATTCATCAATTGCACCGTGCTACCCGGTACGCTCTATTTCGCGCAGTACAACACGGCCAATGTGCCGGCGTACTTGCGCGGCGGCAGTGTCGCATCGTTGACGCTCGCGCAGTTGAACGCGCTGTCGGGCACTCTCACCGTGACCATTGACGGCACGCAAGCCGTGTCGGCGGCAATCAACCTGTCGGGCGCGACGAGCTTCACGAATGCCGCGACACTGATACAGGCCGGATTGCAGACGGTCGGCAACGTGTTCGTCGGTACCGCCTCGCAGTTGGCCGGCGTCGTGACAATCGCCTCGACCGTCTCGGGCGAACTGCATATCGGCGACGTGCTGACCGGCGCGGGCGTCGATGGCCCCGCAACCATTCTGTCATTCGGCACGTACACCGTTCTCGCGGGTACCGGCACCGTCAACGTGAGCACGAGCGCGACCGTTACGACCGGCGCCGCTGACGTGACCATTTTGCCGACCGTCACTTACGACACGCTGCGCGATGCGTTCGTGATTACGAGCCCCGTGACCGGCGTCAATTCGACTATTGGGTTTGCGACCGTGGGCGCCCTCGCCACGGGCCTCAACCTGACCGCCGTTGCCGGCGCAGTCACGTCGCAGGGTGCGGCAGCCGTGACGCCGGCCGCGCTCATGGCAATCGTCGTGAGCCAAACGCAAAATTGGTGTACGTTCTTGACCGTCAGCGAACAGACGCTTGCCAACAAAGAGGCGTTCGCCGCGTGGTGCCAAACCCCGGGCGCGCTCAATCGGTATTTGTACGTCGCGCAGGATTCGGACAACTCGCCGACCACGAACCCGAATGCAACCGGTTCGTTCGGCAACATCGTCAACGCGGCCAACGATACGGGCGTAATGCCCGTGTACGATATCAGCGGGTCGGGCGTCATTGCGGCGTTCCAAACCGCGATTGCGGCGTCGATCAATTTCAATCAACAGAACGGCCGCACCGTCGCGGCATTCCGCGGTCAGGCCGGCCTCGTGGCGCAAGTCACCGATCAGACGGTGTACAACAACCTCGTCGCCAACGGGTACAACTGCTATGCCTCGTTCGCGACTGCGAACCAGAAATTTACGCAGAATCAGCCCGGCCAAATCTCGGGCTTGTTCCGTTGGTTCGACACTTTCATCAATCAGGTTTACCTCAACAGCCAATTCCAATTGGCAATCATGAATCTTATGGCGACCGTGCCGGCAGTGCCGTACGTTACCCGCGGGTTCAACCTGATTCGCAACGCGCTCGTCGGCAACGCCGCGACGCAGAACAGCCCGCCGACCGGCCCGATTGAGCAAGGGCTCTATTTCGGTTCGATCGTTAAGGGCGTGTCGTTGAGCGGCACTCAGTCGGCGGCGCTCAACAGCGCGACCGGCGACAGCGGCGCGACGGCCACGATTCAGAACACGGGATGGTATCTGCAAATTCTCGACCCGGGCGCGATCGTGCGCGGGGGCCGCGGTTCGCCGACCATCAATTTTTGGTACACGGACGGCGGCAGCATTCAGAAAATCAGCATGTCGTCGGTTGACGTTCTCTAACGCGGAGCTTGTAGCACATGGCAACCCTTACCTCAGCCAACAGCGAATTCGTCCTCAACATACCGGACGTTTTCGCGGCGCCCGTGATTATGCAAGGCTACGCGACCGACGACGCGTTCGGTTCCGAGGACGTGAACCCCGTCGAGGCCAAAATCGGCGTTGACGGCAAAAAGTCGAGCGGGTTCACGCCCTACCTCGTCAAGATGCTGATTCACATTCAGAGCGACAGCCCGGCGTGCGACATTTTCGACCAATGGAACGGCGCTCTGATTGCGGCCCGCGACGACTTGACGGCCTCGGGCTCGATTTGGTCGCCGTCGCTCGGCAAGGCGTGGACACTCAACAACGGGTCGTTGACGCGCTTCAAACCGATACCGGACGCCAAAAAGATTTTCGAGTCTCGGACGTTCGAGATTACTTGGGAATCGACCCCCGTCACCAACGTTTAACCGGGCAACCGGCGGCGCCACCACGCCGAGGAGTTTGAACCATGCGACGCACAGAGACGTTGACCATACCGGGCACTCGTTCCGAGGCCCCGGGCGAGCGCGACAACGGCAAGGTTTTCGTACTGACCGAAATGGACGCGTACAGCGGGCAGGATTGGGCGTTGCGCGCCCTCCTCGCGTTGGCCGCCTCGGGCGTGCAGTTGCCCGAGGGTGCCCTCGTGAGCGGTATGGCGGGTCTTGCAGGCTTTGGGGTAATGGCCCTGCTACAAGCCCCGTACGGCGCTCTAAAGCCGCTCCTCGACGAGATGCTTGCGCAGGCCCGGTATCAGCACCACGACACCAAGGGCAAAGCCTCGGGCGCGCCGCAGGCTATCCTGCCGGGCCCCAATTGCTGCGTCGAGGAAATCAAGACGTTCCTGACGCTGCACAAGGCGCTGTTGTTCCTGCACACGGGTTTTTCGCCGGCCGTCGCAACCCCGACTTAGGGGCGGCTCTGTTCGCAGCCCGCAACGGCCGTCTGATTGATTACGTGAACTTGCCGCCGCTTATTGGTATGATCGTGTCGGATGGTAAGGCGACGCTGCATGAATTGCAGTCGGTCTACGGCGTTCGCGATGCTTACAATCTAGCTGAGGTTATCAGCGTCGATGCACACAACCGACGCGAGATTGATAAACAGGGCTAGCAGAGCATGGCAACGGTAATCGACAGTCTAGTCGTCCTCCTCGGCCTCGACGGTTCCAACTACAAAAAGGGCCGCGAGACGGCCGAGAAAGAAACCGGCGAAACCGCACGCAAAGCAAAAAGCGCGGCGGACGATATTACTAAATCGTTGGTTGACGTTGGCCGTACCATCGCTAGCCTATTTCTCGGCTTTGAATCAGCTACCGGGTTCGGTAAATGGCTTGCCGGTTTAGCAGTCGGCGAGGCTCAGCTAGGACGTACCGCCAAGTCGATTGGTATGTCGGCCCATGAACTAAATAAATGGGGTAGCGCAGTTGATCTTGCGGGCGGCAACGCTACTGACGCGCAAGCAGCTTTTCGCCAAATAACCGAAGATTTCCAGAAAATGAACACGACCGGCGAGCAATCGCCGTTGTTGCAGTTCATCCGTAATCGTGGCGTTAACATTCGCAATGAGAACGGCGACTTACGAAATCAGGGTGAGATATTCGAGGAATTGGCGGACAAGACAGCGCGTTACGGCGCAGTCTATCAAGCTACGATGTTTCGGCAGGCGGGGCTTAATGAGGGAGAAATACAATACCTAATTCAGTCTAAAGCTCTGCGAGAACAGCAACTAGCACAGGCCGAAAAGAACAACGGAGTTTCCGCCCAAAGCGTGGCTGAAGCTCAACGACTTGAGCAAGAATGGCGCAATGTAACGCAGGAAATTACCAAGGCTGGTCAAGCGGTTGTTAAAGATTTGGCGCCCGCAGTGCTTGGTGTTCTGCACACCGTTTCCACGATTGTCGAGTCGCTTAAATTCGTACATGACTCACTTGTTGGCCCTGATCGTAATAGCCCCGAGGAAGTCGAGGACCGAAAACGCGCGGCCAAAATAAAGTACGCGGATTATATAAAGGCGCACCCTGACGTTATCAAAAATCAGAAAACAACAGATCAAGTCGTACAAGAGGCGGCGGACAAAACTCGATTCGGCGGAGAGATTCCGGCTACCGGAAAGAACAATGATGTAACAGATTTCTACGCGCCGCCCGCCGGCAGCAAGGCCGCACGGTTCAACAACCCGGGCAACATACTCGACGCCGCCGGCAACGAGCGCCAGTACGCGACGCCCGAGGAGGGGCAAGCCGCGCTCGAGCGCGACCTTGCAATCAAGATGCGCCGCGGGCTGCGCACCGTGGACGCGCTCATTACCGCATACGAGGGCAACGGCAAATTCAAAAACGACGTGCCGGCGTACATCGCGGACGTGCGCAAGCAACTCGGTAAAAACAATTTGGACGAAAGCGACATTAAGGCGCTGTCGTACGCGATAGGGCGGCACGAGTCGGGCCCGGGGCTGCAAGCCGGCCCAACGCCCGGCCTCGCGAGTCGCGCCGCGGGCGGCAACGCTCAGAGCGCCGGCAATCAGACAACCGTGTCAGTCGGCACGATTCAGGTTAACGCGCCGAACGCTGACCCCAAGGCCGTAGCCGACCAAGTGCCGGCAGCGATTCAACGTAAGTTCTCGGTTACGCAAGCCGATACGGGGCAGTCATGAGTGTTTCAATTATCACGCAGGGTTGGGGCGCGGGGCTCGGCATTCCGATAACCGTGGTGTTGCCGGAATTCCCGAACGTGGCGTTGCTGCCGGGCGTCCCGCAATTGGCGCGCTCGTTGCTCGTCGAGGCCCTTACGCCGCCCGCGCTCGGCTTTGCCGCGAACCCCGACGTACTTTGGCACGCCACGCAATCGGCGCCCGTGTGGGGCGTGTTCGACGACAACAACAACCTCGTCGTGCAACCTGACTCGGTCATGGATTTCGGTTGGCGCAAGGAAAATCGCATAGGAAATTTCCCGATTCAACAAGGGCAATTCGGCACGTACAACCGCGTCGGGCTGCCGTTCGAGTCGTCGATTACGCTGACCAAAGGCGGCGACCTTGCAAGCCGGTCGATATTCCTGCAACAAATTGACGTGCTCATTGCTCAGTCGAATATCAATTTGTACACGATTCGCACGCCCGAAAAATCGTATGTTGACGTGAGTGTCACACGCGCCGAGCTTTCCCGCCGCGGCAAAGACAACGCGTTTTATTTCGACGTTGAATTGTATTTCATCGAAATCAATCAAGTCGCCGCACAGTACAGCACCGTTGCGACGCCGACCGCGAACGCGCAGCCGCCGAGCGCGGCGCCGGTTATCAATCAGGGTTTGAACAACCCGCAAGAACCGAGCACGGCCGTACAGCAATCAGCATTGACGGCCATAACGCCGCCCGTGCCTACAGGTTAGCCCCATGTTGCAAATACCCTTGAGCGCAGTACCTTCGCAGACTCTAACAATCGTCCTCGACGGGCAGAGTTGTCAGATTGCCGTATATCAAAAGCAACCGATTACCGACGAGTACGGGGTTGCCGCGGGGCTTTTCTTTGACTTGATCGTGGGCGGCGTGCCAGTCATCAACACGGCGCGCTGTCTCGATCGCACACCGATTTTGCAGGACAAGCGATACCTCGTTGACCCGCTCGGCTTGGGCGAATTCATGTTCCTCGACACGCTCGCGACGCAGGGCGGCCCGCCCACGTTCAACGGCGCGCCCCCGTATTACACGGGGCTCGGCACGCAATTCGTATTGCTATATCTCACGGCGGCCGATTTGGCCTCGGTAGGCGCGAGTGAGTAGTTACACGGTCAAAAATCTGCGCGTCACATTTACATTGACGAACAGCAACGCAGTGTTCCCGGGAACCAAGGCAAACCAATTGCAGGTTACAGGGCTGCGTATGTCCGTGACCGTCAAGGGCGCGGGGCTGCCGGCGTTTCCCGAGGCGTCAATTAGAATTTACGGCATGGCCCAACAAGACATGAACGCGCTTGCAATCGTGTCCGTGCAGGGCGGCAAGCCCGAGTACACGTTCAACACCGTACAGATTGAGGCCGACAGCGGCAACGGTTTCTCGTTTATTTTCTCGGGCCAAATCTATCAGGCCGGCCCCGACTACAGCGGCGCGCCCGACGTGTGCTTGTTCGTTCACGCGCAGTCGGCGGGGTTCGACCAACTCACGCCGGCCAACCCGACGAGCTACCCGGGTACCGCAAACGTCGCGGATATCGTGAACAACATCGCGTCGAAAATGTCGATGGCATTCGAGAACGACGGCGTTACCGGTACGCTCACGAACGCGTATTACTCGGGCACGCTCACGAACCAATTGCGCAAAGTGTGCAAGGACGCCGGCATATACGCCTCAATCGAAAATCAAAATTTGCTCGTCATATCGCCGGCCGGCCTCGCGCGTACGAATGTGCCCTCGTGGGTTCTGTCGCCAACGTCGGGCCTCGTGGGATACCCGGAAGTGCTCGGCAACGGGTACCTCAACGTGCGGTCGATTTTTAACCCGGCGTTTCGGCAGAACGGGCCGATTGCGATTCAGGGTAGCGACGTTGTGATTGACCCGCAATTGCCCAAGACGCTCAACACGCTCGCCGACGGCAATTGGATTATTGGCCCGCTGACGCATTTGTTGGAATCGAACAAGCCGCAAGGGCTTTGGTTTACCGATATGAAATTGTACCCGCCGAACGCAGTGCCCGCAGCATGAGTACCGCAGTAGGCCAAGCGAACCCGTTTAGCGATGCGAGCGAGTTCAACATGCTCGACTTTATCATCGCGCGCGCAACCGATGAAATGCAGACGGTTTCTATAGGCCAAGTCAGCGCGGTCAACACGGGCGCGCAAACTGTCGATGTTCAAATTTTGGTCAACCTCGTGACGGGCGCTAACACGCCAGTCGAGCACGAGGTTATTGCCGGCCGGCCGTACTTCCGATTGCAGGGCGGCGGCAACGCGATCATATGCGACCCGGTCGTCGGCGACATTGGCGTCGTTGTGTTTGCCTCGCGCGATATCACGGGCGTCGTCGCGGCCAAGGGCGCGGCCAACCCGTCGAGCAATCGCCGGTTCTCGTGGTCAGACGGCATTTACCTCGGGGGCATTCTCAACGGCGCGCCGACGCAATACTTGCAGTTCTTGGCGGCCGGCGGGGGCGTCAACATCGTTTCGCCGGGCACCGTGGCGATTCAAGCGCCGGCCACGACGAACAGCGGAACTCTAAACGTCGTCGGCAACACGACGCTACAAGCAACCCTCGCAGTGACCGGAACAAGCACGCTTACAGGCGCGGTAACGGCGCCGGGCGGCATTACCACGACAACCATTGCCGGCGCCTCGGCTGTGTTCTCGGGCAGTGTCACGGCCTCCTCGTTCATCGGCGGGGGCGGCGGGGGCAGCGTTACGAGCGTCGGCATTTCGACGCCGGGCGTTGGCGTGGTCGTGGGCGGCGGCCCCATCACAACCGCCGGTACTTTGACCGTCGATTTGTCCTCGACAGCGTATGCCGCACTCGCGCTCGCGGTCACGGCCCTGCAATCAATCTCGATAGCAACCGGTACGGGATTGACCGGCGGCCCTCTACACGCCAGCGGCAGCACGGTTGCGCTAGCGAATACTGCGGTAACGGCCGGTAGCTACACAAGCGCCAACATAACTGTTGACGCGCAGGGGCGTCTGACAGCGGCGTCAAATGGTAGCGGCGGATCAACACCCGTGCCGGGAACTATTCCCAACCTTTTATATTGGTTTCAGGCCGATCTAATTACAGTGGATTTTCTCCCGGTATTGCCCAATTCTAGCAGTATTCCGCAATACGTTCCCACGGCGGCCGGTTCGGGGGCGACGGGACTTGCATCAACTCTCAATAGCAAAAATGTTGTTAGCTTTCCCGGCGGTTCGACAGGTGATTATGATTTTCCCTCAACAGGCCCCAATGGTTTTTTGCTACATAACAGCACCACATTTATGGTGTTTAAACCGACAATCGTGTCAGGCGTTGGGCAAAATTTTCATACGGGCGGAAGCGGCTCATTAGAGGTTGATATTGATGCCTCGGGACAGCTTCAAATCGTCAAAAGTTTAATTGCCATCATCGGTTCTAGTACCGTCACATTAGCGACGGGGGTATGGTTCCAAGGCAATGTGACGTACAATGATACGACAGGCGCGTACGCTTTTCGGGTTGCTCAGACAGCCGCGGGCAGCGGTACGAATGTTCAAGGTATTACGGCAGCCAATTTGCATATAGGTTACGTGCCCGGTTTCGCATTTTATTTGAATGGGTCATTAGCAGAATTGATTGTTTATAATCGCGTGTTAACTCCGACCGAAGTTACTAACGTCGAGGCATATTTACACACGAAATGGGGCGTATGACATGGCCGCACCGTTCTCAACACTCTTGCTCGACGTTGGCTTGTGGGACTTGACACTTGACGCGTTTGGCAACATCGCGGTTGCCGCGCCGCCGTACGCCATTGCGCAGGACGTAGCGAGCGCGTGCCGCACTGTGCTTGCCGAGGTATATTATGACGATACGCTAGGCGTCGATTACTTCGGCCAATTGTTCGGAAAGACGCCGCCCGCGTCGGTGTTCCAAGAACAGTTTGTTACCCAAACGTTGACCGTGTCGGGGGTCGTCACAGCGACGTGCATTATTGAGTCGTACTCGGCGACGACGCGCGAGACAGACGGGCAAGTTATTTTTACCGACGTGAACAATCAGACGCAGACAGTGAGCTTGTAACATGGCAAACACAACCAACGTACCGACGCCGGTATTTACACCAACGGGGCTCGTGCTGCCGCAAGAGGCGGCGATTTTGGCCGGCGTGCAGCAAGATTACAACGCAGCGTTCGGCGGCAATCTCAACCCGCAGTTGACGAGCCCGCAGGGTCAACTGTGCTCCTCGACGACGGCAATGATTGCGAACGGCAACACGGTATTCGCCACTTTTGTCAATCAGATTGACCCGGACACGGCGACGGGGTTCATGCAAGACGCGATAGGCCGTATCTATTTCATGAATCGCAACCCGGCTGTGCCCACGACGGTCAACGTGTTGTGTACTGGCGTTCTCGGTACCGAAATTCTCGTTGGGTCGCTCGTGCAGGATACGAGCGGCAACATTTACTCATGCACGCAGGCGGGCGAAATTCCGATTGGCGGCTCGATTACGCTGCCGTTCGCCAACGTCGTTGCAGGGCCGACCGCGTGCCCGGCGAACACCGTAACCAAGATTTACCAATCTATCAACGGTTGGGAATCGGTCAACAACGTCTCGCCCGGCACCGTCGGCAGTAACGTCGAATCGCCGGCAGCGTTCGAGTATCGCCGCAAGCAATCGGTCGGTATCAACGCGCAGGGTTCCATTCCCGCCGTGTACGCGGCCGTGTTCGCAGTGCCCAACGTTATCGACGTGTTCGTGACTCAGAACAACACGAGCGCCACGATTTCGGGCCCACTCAACGGCAACCCCAATTCGACGAGCTACCCGGTAGCCCCGCATTCAATTTACGTCGCAGTGACCGGCGGCGCGGCCCTCGCGGTCGCTACGGCCATTTGGCAAAACACCAACGTCGGCGCGGCGTACCCGCCGATATTCGCCGGCACGGGTTCGCAGGCGGCGACCGTCGTGACAATCGCCTCGACCACGTCGGGGTATATCGAGGTTGGCATGACCCTCAACGGGGCCGGCGTCTCAGCCAATAGCGTCGTTACTTCATTCGGAACGTACACGCAGGCGTTGGGCACGGGTACCGTGAACGTCAGCACGTCGGGCAGCCACGGTACGGCGGCTGTGACGGGGCAGCAAATCGGCAGCGCAGGCGCGACACTCGTGTCGGAAGTCGTGCAGGACACGAGCGGGTACAGCGTGCCAATCCCGCAATATACGGTCAACTACATCAACCCCGCGAGCACGCCGATATTTTTTGCGGTCACGCTCGCGGCCTCGGCGTTGTTGCCGGCGAACATTCACTCGCTCGTGCAGCAAGCCGTTATTGCGCAATTCACGGGGCAGGCGCAGGGCTCGCTGCGTGAGCGTATCGGTGCGCAAATTCTCGCGTCTCGATACTTCGGCCCGGTCCAAGCGATCGGCCCCGAGGTTTCGATTTTGACAATTACGATTGGGTTCAACTCGTCCGTCGGCAACGCGTCGTTGCAAATGGGCGTTGACCAAGAGCCGACAATTTCAGCGGTTAACATCACGGTAATACCATGAGCTTTCGGGGCCGCGCGCCACTACTCAGCCCGAGCGAACTGGCATATTTTGCCGGCGCAGCAAACACGGGGTTTGCGTATACCGTTGGGTCGGGCAATTTCACGAACACCAATTCGTCGGGTTCGTATCTATCAATATTCTCGGTCAATGCCTCGGGGCCTGAAACTGACAACGTGTATGTCGGTTTCGACGTGGGGCTTGTCTCGGGTAATGTAACGGCGATTTTTGTTGGCTTTGCCCTCGACGCGACGCATTACTTGACCGCGTCGCCGGGCAGCATAAGCGACCCCGGGTTTTTGAACGAGGTTGTATTCGCTGTCAACAATGGCGCGGGCGAGACACGGTACACGTTGCCAATTTCGCCGCCGATTCCGTATAACACAAGTTCGGCATTTCTGACGCAATACCTGTCTATCTCGGGCACTGTCGCCTCGGTTTACGCGATCGACCTAAACACGGGATTGCTTACTTTTTGCGCCTCGCAAGACGTATCAGCAATCGTCAGTGCGGCCACGTTACAAACATGGTCGGCCGGCGGTTACTTTGTGGGCAACGGCGTCACGACCACGACAATCAAAAATTGGGTATGGGGCCCGAACTCAGATTTGTTGCCTGTCACCGTGCCCAACGTCGTCGGCGAAATGCAGGCGGCGGCCGAGGCGGATATCGTCGCGGCCAATCTAACTGTCGGCACGATTATAGGTGCGTTCAATCCCGCGCCCGCGGGACAAGTCATAAGTCAATCGCCGGCCCCGGGCACGCTTGTTAATCACGCTACGCCCGTCGATATTGTTGTGTCGGCAGGCTCAAGCGATACGACGGTACCCGATCTTACCAACGCCTCAATTTCTGTAGTTGTACCCGCGCTTTTGTCTGCCGCGGATTTGGTCATAGGTACAATCACGTATCAGGCTAGCGGCGTAATTATTGCCGGCAATGTCATAAGCCAATCGCCGCTGGCCGGCGACGTTGTGATTGTCGATACTCCCGTCAACGTGGTCGTGTCCTCGGGATTGCCGGCGCTCACGGTTCCCGATTTGTTCGGGCTCACGCAGACGGACGCAATCAACCTGTTGTTGTCGCTCGGCCTCGTGCCGGGTGCGATCGGTTCGGCGCCGTCGAAATTTGTGCCGCCGGGCGAAGTGCAAGCGCAGAACCCGAACGCAGGCGCGGCGGTTGCTGTCGGTACCATCGTCTCGTTCGTGTTGTCGCAGGGTATACCCGCGGTCGGCACTCTGTTCGATTTCGAGGCAACGGTTATTTCGCAGTATGCGAACTCGCCGACGATTTTGCAGCTAGTCAACAACCTCAATCAGTACATTGACCAATCGGCGAACTTCGCTAACTTTTTCAATTTCGTTTGGAATGTTGACACGGCTGTCGGTTTCGGCCTCGACATATGGGGCAAAATTGTTGGCGTGTCGCGGCTGTTGCAAATTCCGAATACGACCGATTACGTTGGGTTCTATCAGTCGAGCGAATCGCAGCCCGCTCAGGATTGGACGCCGGCCGGTTCCGATCAGCCGCCGTACAACAACCCGCCCGTCGGCGGCGCGTTCTACACGGGGCACAATGCCACGACGGCGTATTTGCTGCCTGACGATTCTTACCGGCAATTGATTCTCGCAAAGGCGTTCGCGAATATCGCCACGACGACCGCGCCGGCAATCAATCAGATTTTGCAGAATCTCTACGGGCAGGGCACGGCATTCGTGCTCAACACGGGCCCAATGGCGATTTCGTACAACCTGACGTTTACGCCGACCGCAATTCAACTCGCGATTCTGGAACAATCCGGGGTCATTCCCACGCCGCCGGGCGTTTCTGTTACCATAAATACCAACGTCTAGGGCTAGCTGACCATGTCAAGCACACTCGTAACACCGCTATTGATCGCGCAACCGTTCGGTTTTGGCGCTGCCAACCCTACGTTCATCAATTTGCCGATTCCCGTGCCGTCGCAGATTTCGACCACGGTTAACGCGGCGTCGTTTACAGACGGGTTCCCGCCGAACACCATGACCCCCGAGGCGTCGGGCGGCCTGCCATTCTTTGGGCAGGACATGAACGGTATTTTGTGGATGGTTTCGGCGTATTGCGCGAACTTCGCGGCCGGCGCTCTGCCGAAATACAACGCGACAATGTCAAGCACGATTACCGGCTATCCGCTCGGCGCAGTGTTGAACGCAACGGGCCCGGCCGCCGGCACCAATAGCCAATGGGTAAATCTCGTTGACGGCAACACCACGAACCCGGACACGGGCGGCGCAGGTTGGGCCCCACTCGGCGGCGTCGGCGGCATACAGGTTGCGCTGTCCTCGACCAACGTGACTCTGACGGCACTGCAATCTGCATTGCCGTTTCTTGAATTTGTCGGCACCCTTTCTGCCAACGTCAACGTGATATTCCCGGCCAACGCGGGTCAATCGTGGATTACCTCGAATGGATGCTCGGGCGCATTTACCGTTACGCTCAAAACCGCGAGCGGTACAGGCGTCATCATTCCGGCCACGGGTACCGCTGCGCCCACGACGATTTACGGCGACGGCGTGAACATTCAAACCACAGGCGTTAGCACGGCCGGCCTCGCGCCGATCAATTCGCCCGCGCTGACAGGAACGCCGACGGCGCCGACGGCCTCGCCCGC
>Ga0210384_10001185_pt1 | contig 36410 bp, 33 predicted proteins | sample IncBWH2MmetaG_FD_160574 | JGI IMG/M metagenome (GOLD analysis project Ga0210384, IMG submission 160574) | Forest soil microbial communities from Barre Woods Harvard Forest LTER site, Petersham, Massachusetts, United States - Inc-BW-H-2-M | ecosystem: Environmental > Terrestrial > Soil >...
CCGACCTCAAACGGAAGTTGATGCGCTACATCCGTCATTACAACAAGCAGCCCAAGCCGGTGAAGTGGAAGTACTTCGACATCGCCCGACGCATCACTCCCGAATCAATCGTTACAGCCCACTAGTCAATGCAATGAGCGAGCAGAGCGCCGATCCGGTGCACGTCTTGACCGGCCTCCGGGTGTTCGACTCGGTGCGCTTGCCTCGATGGCAGGTAATCTCGCGCTGCTCGCCCTGCGACATCGCTGGCCAGTGCAGCGGTCGTCGCTGCACCGAGCAGTCCGGTCGCACTTCCCGAGCCCGCAGCGCGACCGGCGCCGGCCTTATCAAGCCCAGCGGGCCAGGGATTGGAGCGCCAGGGGTCGAGCCGGGCCGGCCGTGTCCTCCTGCCGCTGGGCCATCGTGTACGGGTCTGGCTGTGCCCCCGGCCTGCCGTGCGTCCCATCGATCGCGATCAAACGAGCGGGCGCGATCCTGCCATGCATTTCCTGGTCGCCAGGCGAGTTCACGATGACCTGGTATCCCTTGCCGTAGATCGCCCTTATTGTCACCCCACGCGCATCGTGAAGGCCGAGCTTGCGTCGAAGGCTGTGGATATGCTGCTCCATCGAGCGGCTCGAGAGGTCCTCGTCCAAACCCCAAACCACGACGCTGATCGTCTTGCGCGACAGGCAGGTTCCTGCGTGTGAGAACAGCAGCCACGCCAGCGCGAATTCGCGCGCCGTCAGATCGATGGGCGCGCCGCGATTCAGGGCCTGCCCGGTTGCCTGGTCGAGGTGATAGCCGCCAATGTCGATCATGGTGCCGCTGCCGCGCCGGCAGCGGCGCCGAATGCTGGCCCGCAGGCGTGCCACCACTTCGACCACGTCGGAGGAGCGCATGACGACATCGTCCACTCCCGCCGACAAAGCGCGAGCGACCCGCTCGGCACGCAGGTCCGGCGTTTGCAGAACGATCGGCAACTGGAACGTGTGGTTTCCCTCCAGCCACATCAGAAGTCGGTTCTCCATGGCGTTGTCAAATCCGACGTCGCCCAGCACGATGTCGATCGGACTGCGATGGATCACGCGCAGAAGCGACGCGTCGTCGGTATGGCGGCTGCATTCAAAGCCGTACGGAGCCAGGTTGCGACAGGCCGAGGCGTAGACCGCGTCGTCAGGCATGAGACAAGCAATTCGCATGCGAAACCTTTGAGTGAGGAGCAATGAAGGGCTGCATGCCCAGTCCAGGTTTAGACGCAAACGAACGGCGAATCCGGACATGCCGCGGTGTGTCCGGTGAGATTTCGTGTCTGCAACGAGGCGTCTTGCTCCGAAAGGAACCGGAGCGACGGGCGAGCCTGGTCCACGAAACGTCAGCACCCACTTTGTCACGAAATGTCTCCGGATGGCCCGAACGCCGATTCGTCATCCATCGGACACGCGTCTACACTAAGCTGGACCCCACTCGAACACCAACGCGCGCAGGAACCCAAATTGAACGGTCGCCCGAACGGTGGAGTCTCGGCGGAGATCAACCAGGTCTTCCGAGAGACATATTTCGAGCTTCGCCGCATCGCTCATTCCAGGCTCTATCGGAACGAGCGACTCACGCTTCTCGACACCACGTCGCTCGTGCACGAGTGCTATCTCCGGCTGTCGAACGCCGAACTGCCGAACTTCTCGTCGCCGTCCGAGCTGCTGGGCTATTCGGCGCGCGTCATGCGTTCAGTGGTGGTGGACTTCATCCGGCGCCGACATGCTCAATGCCGCGGCGGTGACGCCGAGCACACAAGCCTCGACGGGCTCGACGTCGCCCCCATGTTGCCTTGCGAGCAGGAGATCCTCGAGGTCGACGAAGCGGTCCAGGTGCTCGCGCAGGCGGAGCCGCGCCTCGCCCAGGTGGTCGAGATGAAATATTTTGGCGGCTTCACCGAACTCGAGATCGCCGAGAGCCTGAACGTGACCGAGCGAACGGTGCGACGTGATTGGGAAAAGGCCAGGGAATTGCTGCGGGTCGCGCTCGGCCGCTGAATTGCGGCCGCCGACGCCACCGCGATGGTCGACGACATCGAGCACGACGGAGCTTGCGTGGTCATTGATCAGTCCAAGGCCGAAATCGTCCAGGACGATTCGTGACGGCTTGGTGATCGACCGTTTGAACTCGGGCGGCGACCTCGCCTGCGGACGTCGGTGAGGCGGCTCAGGCCATGCGGCGCAGAAGATCCTTCAGCAGTGCCGGCGTCTCCAATCGGCCGCGGTGGATCTGGCCCATCGCGCCATGGAGGCGCTCCCAGGTCGCACCGTGTCCGTGCTGTGCTGCGGATTTGAAGTGAGCCGCGGCGAACTGGCCCAGAGGCAGCTTGCGGCAAGCTCCGATCGTCGTCGGCACGTTCGTGTGCAAGTGCAGGAATATGGGGGCGGGACGCTCGCCGCTGGCCGTCTCGGCAGGCTGGATCGCTGCCTCGAATACGGTACCGCGCGTCGGGTCGGGATCGGTGCCAGAACGAAGCAGGCGCAGCGACGACACCGATGCGAGGTGTCCAGTGGTACGCAGGAGCTCGACATGCGACTCCTCCGGCCGGGCATGGGTCTTCACTTGGTCGAGTTCCTGCGCGTCGATGCGTTCCATGAGGTCGCCAATTCCCGCCAGACGCTGGTCGATCCTGACCAGCAGCGCCGCGCGGGCTGCCGGATCCGATGTCTCCGCATCGACGTGCCGCCGCGTTCGTTGCCACGCGGCAGGTTCGCCGAACCAGCTTCGCACCGCGTCGCGCATCGCCCGGCCCACGACCAGCGGATCCGTCTTGTCGTTGAACATGCGCAGCACGCTCGTGTCGCGCTTCAGCTTGGCGCCCAGCGCCACCAGATCCAGCGTGCCGTCCGGCAGAGTGGCCGGCAGCGGGAACTGCCGCAACCGTTCCTGTGCCAGTTCGTGCAGGACCGGCGTCTCTGCCGACGTCGCCGGCGTTGCCGTGGGACGGCTGGGCGCCTGCCTGCGCTGGCCCTTCTTCGTCCGGGACGACGATCCGATGCCACGCGCGCCTTGCGCCGGCTTGTCCGCATCCTTGCGCGCTTGCGCGTCAGCGGAAACCTGTGCCGCGGACTCGCGCTGCTCCGCGAGCACCTCGGGCCGTTCGGTCGACACGCCGTCGCGGGTGGTGCCTGGCATCCGTGCCCCGACTTCCGCCGCCAGCCGCGGCAGGTCGCGCAGTTGCTCCAGGCTCGCGACCATCATCCGGAACGAGTCGGCGAACTCTAGCAGGGCGTCAGCGACGGCCGACTCCTCGCCATCCAGCGCCGCCCCAGCCGTGCGGCAGCCGGCAAGGCAGGCTGCCTCGGCATCGCCGCGCAGCGCATCGATGTGTGCGGCAAGCCACTTCCTTTCCTCCGTCCGCAATGGCACGCGCACGTCTTCGTGCAGGTCGCAGACCCTTTGCAGTTGCTCCAGGCGCTCCTCGGTGAGCTGCTTGAACGGGGCGAGGGCGAGTTCGAACTCGTCATTCGCAGCGCCCAGGCTGCCCAGGTGCAGCATGGTGAACATCATGCGCATCTCGGCGGCGCGACGTTGGCCGCACAGAGCCTCTGCCAGTCCGGTGACGGCCTGGTGCATGCACGGCAGCGCGCCGGGCTCTTCGATGCCTTTCGCGGTGCCGTATTTCTCCACCGCGGCCTTCAGCACCGGCAGGTAGCGCTGAGCTTCGGCATTCTTGCGATCGGCGTGCTCGATGCCCTTGCGCAGCAGCGGCTGCATGAGCTGGTCCGGCAGACCTTCGCGGGCGCCGGCCGAGATGGCTAGCACCAAGGCCTCGTCCTGCGGCAACGCGCACGCCAGCTGATAGGCGGCCGATACCCGCATCTGGTACGCGAAGCCAGGCAGGCGTTCCGCGACGGCCTTCGCCCGCAGTGGCCCTTTGAGGCTGTCGAGCAAAGCCAAAACCTCGTTCGCGTGCTGGAACGCCGGCGCAGCCAGGGCGCGTGCCTCCTCGGGGTGGCGGCGCGCATCGCTGGCCTGGTCCTTCTCGTAGTACGCCAGCAGGGACGCCTTGAGCCGCGCCAGTTGCTCTCCCGGGGCTTCGCGTCGGGACGGCTCCGGCGCTGGCCCGCGTGAGACCGGCACCGCCGCGCGCGGGCGACTGGCGATGCTCTGGCCTCGCACAGCGTTGCCTTGGCTCGCACCCAGGCTGAGGAGTTCGTCGAACTGCCGCGCCATCGGGGCGAGCGCGGCATCCGCGCCCGTGCTGGCGACCGTAGGCGTGGGCAGTGGGGAATTGGTGCGCGGGCGTGCGGTGGCGCCGCGTACGGCGCGGCCGGTCTGTTCGATGGACATCGGGGATCCTGTTGGTGGGCAGCATCGTCGGTGGCGTCTCGCGGCGGCGCAGGACGGCCGGGTCGTGCGCCGGCGAGTGGGCATGGCGATCGTCTCAGGCCGATCGCGCGCGCGCACAGCGTCACGCGAAGCACAGGCCGACGTGGCGAAGGCATCGGGCTCGGCCCTGCGCAGCTTCGGTGCGGCGGACGCTGCTTCGCGCTCGCCGCCGCGACCGGGGCGACCAGCTTCGAGACTGGACCTCCCGCACGCACCGTGCGCCGTGGAAGTCGACACGATGACTCTCAAGTTTCCCTCGCCGAAAAGCACGTTCCAGGCCTTCAAGTCAGCTTTCGGCTCGAAGCCAGCCCCGCGCCCGGAGGCGGGCACGGGCGGTTCGTCCGCTCGGACGCCTTTCGCATCCGATTTGCCGAGGCGCGTTCCGTCGTCCTCGGCCTGGCAGGCGGGGGCGCCGCCGCGCCATGCCTCCCCGCGGCGCCCGCCCGGCATGCCGGCACACGGGCGAACGCAGTCGGCGCCGTCCGGTGCCGGGCGGGCGCCGACGCAGGGCGAAAAGCTGTTGGCCACGCTGACGCTGCCGCATCTGGATCGCATGACGCATCAGCAGCTCGCCGAGGTGGCGGCGTTCCTTGAAGGCCGCCACCGCGAGCCCGACGTCGCAGCAAAGCTCGCACAAGGCGCGCTGCCATTCGTGCACAACTGGCAACTGCTGCGAACAGCGTTCGATGACAACGAGCTCAGGACGCTCATCGCCAGCCGCCCCCTGGAGATCCTGGCGATGCTGAAACGGCCGGCCCCCAAGGCCAGGCCCCAGGCCTCGGAAGGTGCCCGGCCGCAGCCGGAACCCGCCGGTGCGCCGGCTCCCGCGCCGGGCGCGCGGCACCAGTGGAACCAGACGCCGCCCAGGGCATCCGCCAGCGCCAGCCGGCCGCCAGCGAGGCCGAGCACTGCACCGATCTCGGTGCTGCGACTCGGCCGTCAAGCGGCCGTCGCCGAACTGAAAGCGCGGGGGATCGAGCCCGCGGAGCTGAAGGCGATGAGCCAGGCATTCAGCGACTATGCGAACTTCGGCGGCGAGCAACTCGCGGCGGACTTCAAGAGCGCCTACGGGCACCTCGTCGCGGATGACATCACCGACAGCGCCGCCCGCGCGAAGCTGGCCTTGTTCTTCAAGGGTGTCGCCCGGGAGAGCCACGACGGATAGGCCGCCCGCGCGAAGACGTCGGACTCGCCGGCGCATCACGACTCAGAGCCCGCCCGCGCGCAAGCGTCGGCGGGCTTGCTCTATGTACGTCGCGCTGGGCGGGCCAGGCGCCGATGCCGACAAGCCTGGCTGCGCAAGCGGGGTACGGCCCAGGCCTCTAAAGAAGCCTCCGCTTGCGACGATGGAAGACGTCCACCTGGGCGCCTCATGGTGGCATGGCGCCCGACTCGCCTGCTGCATGGGAAGCGGTCGATGGCTACCTTCGCTACCTCATCCGGCGCTTCGCCTTTGCAACGCGGCAAGCAGGTCGCGACGCCTAACCTTGCATCCATGCACTCGACGAACACCCACCCCGCAACGACACCCCGCAGCAGCGGTCAAGGTTTCGCCGTGCGGATGCTGCACGGCCTGCTGGTCGCAGCGCTGGTGTCGGTGGCCGTCGTCCCGACCAGCACGCATGCGGCCCGCAGCGCGTTGGGCAGCAAGCGCTTCGTCTATCGCGCCGACGGCAAGAAGCTCGCCGACGTGCTGCAGGACTTCGCGGCGAGCCAGTCCCTGCCGCTGGTCGTGGACGCGGGCGTGGACGGCGTCGTCAATGCGAATTTCAACACGCGGCCGGCGGAGTTCCTGGACGCCATGGCGCGCACCTACGGGGTAATCTGGTACTTCGACGGCACGACGCTGTTCGTCTATCCGTCGCGTACGATGCAGAGCAAGGTCTTTCGCATGCGCGGCTACGACCGCGAGCGCGTGCGGCAGATGCTGGCGGCGCTGCACTTGGGCGACGCCCGGTTCCCGTTGCGATTCGACGACGCGAACCAGACGCTGCTCGCGTACGGCCCACCGCGCCACATCGAGCTCGTCTCGACCGTGCTGGAGCAACTGGAGCGCGACAACCGAGATCGCGTCGGAACCTCGATCCGCGTGGTGCCGCTGCGCTATGCCACCGCGGCGGATCGCACGATCGGCAACTCCCAGTCGCCCGGCCTTGCGAGCACGCTCAACAAGCTCTTCGCGGGCTCGGACAAGCCTTCCGGCGACGGTGCCCCGGGCGTCGCCGACGGGGGCGTCAGCGCTGGCGGCATCTCCGAACGCCTGCGCGCCATGCAGTCGACGTACGGGCTGGGCAGCGCCGCGAACGGTGCGTCCGCGAAGCAGGCGCCCAAGCACGACGACGACGGACGAGCCAACCGCCTCGCCTCGGACCGCCCCGCCGAGTCATTCGATGCCGAACGCCCGTTCTTCCAGGCCGAACCGTCGACGAACGCCATCATCGTGCGCGGCCTGCCGGATCGCATGAAGGAATATGAGACGCTCGTGCGCCAGCTCGACCTGCCGCAGGATCTCGTCGAGATCGAGGCGTCCATCATCGACGTCAGCTCGGACGACTTCGATTCGCTGGGTATCGATTGGTCCCTCAGCGTCAATGGCGTGCAGCGGCTTTCGGCTACGCCGGGGTCGCCGTCGACCACCGCGGGCGGATCGGCTTCCGACACGCTGGCCGGCGCCAACATCACGACCTTGATCGGCGATGCCGGGCGCCAGTTGCTCTCGCATATCCGTGCGCTCGAGGGCAAGGGAAAGGCGCATGTCCTGGCGCGCCCCAAGGTGCTGGGGGCCGTCAACCGCACGGCGACCATGACGGACAAGCGCGTCGCATCGGTGCGCGTCGCCGGCAACCTGGACGCCAACCTGTTCTCCGTGGAAGCCGGCACGACGATGTCGGTCACGCCGCAAGTCGTCGTCTTCGGCGATCACCGCGAGGTGCGGCTGTCGCTTTCGATCCAGGACGGGGACTTCGAGGGTGTCTCGGTGGATCAGGTCCCGATCGTCAAGCAGACCGAGATCGACACCGAGGCGACCGTGCGCGAAGGCGAGAGCCTCCTGATCGGCGGCATCTCCGTGGAGTCGGACATCGATGGCACCACCGGCATCCCGCTGCTCTCGCGCATTCCCCTCATCGGGGCGGCCTTCCGCAACCATGACGCGTCGCGCTCGCACACGGAGCGGTTGTTCCTGTTGACGCCCAAGATCATCGACGTAGGACGTGCCCGGGCCGGCGCACCTGCGTCGGCCGCATCGGGCGCGGATCCGACTTCGGTGCCCGCGGACGCGACGGCCGTCCAGCCGATCTCCGCGCGGGCCGCGGCAATCCGTCCGAGCGACGTGGGCGCGCCGACATCCGCCTTACAGCCTACAGCCGCGGTCTGCGAAGCCCAGACGCTCGGGCTCGTGCGCCAATGTCCTGCAGGAGCGCGCTGAAATGAGCAGTTCCTCCGCCCTCAAGCAACTTCGCGTCCTAACGGGCACTCATGCGGGTGCCTCGCTGGATCTGGCATCCGGGAGCCATTCGCTGGGCTCGCGGTCCGATTGCGACATCACCATCGCCGACTGGCGTTTCGAGCAGCTCGCGCTGCGCGTAGACCGCGAGGCCGTCGTCGTCGCCCAATGGTCGGGCACCACTGCGCATGCCCTGCGCTTCGACGACTGGGCGCCTGTCGATTTCGCCGGCGTCGTCCTGTGCCTCGGGCCGATCGACGGGGAATGGCCCGAGCGCGCCCAGTTGATGCGCACCCTGCGCGGCGTCGAAGCCGCGACTGCGCCGCCAGCCGGAGCCCGGCGCGTACGCAGGCTCGACCGCCGCGTCGTGGCCTGGGGAGGCACCAGCCTGATCGCACTCATGGCGGCGGGCTGGATCGCCACGGCGTCGTCGGAGCCGCACGAGGCTCGCGTGCCGACGTTGCAGTCGGCGGCCGCCGACCTGCAGCGCGCGCTCGATCGCACGACGGCGAGCCGGTTGCATGTCAGCGAAGCGTCGGGGGCGCTGGTCGTCGATGGCATCGTCGACGACGCCCGTCAGGCGCAGCAGGCAATCCAGGCCATCGAGGGCCTGCCGCGCTCGATCAAGGTCGTGCGCCGGTTCTCCATGGTCAGCGAGATCGTCGAGACGATTCGTACGTCCATGGGAATGCCCGGCGCGCACATCGACTATCGCGGCAACGGCGTGTTCGCCTTCAGCGCGCAGACCGCCGACATCGCCGCGACACAGGCGGAGCTGGGCCGCGTCGCGTCCGATCTCGCCCCTTCCGTGCGGCGCATCGACGCCGTGCTCGAGGAGCCGCCCGTACCGCAACCGCAACCGCCGGCAGTCCTGTCGGCACTGACAACGGAGGACGGTATCAACGTCATGGAGACGCGCGACGGCGTCAAGCACCTGGTGATGAGCTCACCGCTGCCAGGCACTTCGTCTTTTCCCGCTCCCTGAACTCGAACCGGATCACGCCATGAACATCGAATTCACCCTGCCGCCCCCCGACCTGCTCGCCGATTTCGACGCCATCGAAGAAGCGTTGCTGGCCGACACGAGCGGCGCCAAGGCGCGCTGCCTGCGCGAGTACTTCAAGGCCGCCGAGGTCGAGATGCGCGAGACGCAGTTGCGCAGCACGGACTTCGACGACAAGAACCTCGCCGGCATCGTCGCCGACGCCCTCGGCGCCTCGGCGCGGGTCGTCGCGGCGGCCTGGAACAAGCTGCACGGCCGCGAGCTTGCCGCCTGAGGCGCGGGCAAGCGGACATCACGAATCGAACGAGCGACGCAGCCCGCTCTCGATCCGGCGCGTCAGCAGGCGCATCGGACACCCCGGCTGGTTTTCTTTCATCGTTACAGGAGTATTCAACATGAGTATCGGTTCCATCGTCGCCAAGGGTTCCTCCGTCGTCGCTCACGGCGCCGGCAACGCAGCCATCTCCAACGGCACGGAAGCCGCCATGGGAGCCATGGGCACCGGCGCGGTCAACACCATGAACGGCGCGCTGCAGGAAGGCGTCGCGAACCAGGCCGCCATCGCCCTGGCCCAAGTTCAGGCCTCGACCGAGCAACTGAAGATCGGCGCAGCGCAGCAGGAAGCCAACTCGACGCTGCACATGGCCGAGAACGCCATCGCGACGGCCGTCAAGTTCCAGAACAAGATGTCCGACGACGCCAAGGACGCGATCTAAGCGACGCTCGCGCCGCACCCGGGGCGGCGACGGCCAGTCCGTCGTTCCCCGGCATTCCCTTACCGGAAAACGGCACGGACGCGCCGAATGGGCGTCCCGCCGCCACCTCTCATCGCCCGCACGAAGGAGCGAACCATGCAACACAGACTGCCGCCGCAGCAGACGAAGGTGATCATCGTCGCGCAGTTGCTGGCCGACCGCTACGGCGCGCTCGCCGACACGGCGCAGATCCTGGCGCTGATTGCCGCGATCGCGCCCCATCGGCCCGAGATCGTCGCCGCGCAGGCGCGCAACCTGATGTTCGCCAAGAACTACGCGGAGGCGCGCGCGCTGCTCATTCGCGCGGAAGCCGCCCATCCGTCCAACCCGGTGATCAAGGCCATGCTCGCGATGTGCATGTACATCCAGCAGGACGGCCTGTGGGAAGCCTATGCCGAAGAAGCGCTCTCGCAGGCCGACAACGCGATCGCGCGCGGCATCCTGGAGGCGATCGTCAAGGTCTCTGGCCGCAACCTGAGCGGCCTCGCCCCGAAGGCCGTCGAGCGTGACGCCTCGTCCTACGTCTTCCTGGGCCTGGCCTGCTAGAGCGGCTCGGCCGAACGCCCATCACGAGTCGAACGACATGAGCCCAATTCCCGCCATCGCCCCGATCGAGAGCGCACTCAAGCTCGCCGCCCAGAGTGCGGTGCCCACGCCGCAAGCCTTGGCGAATCCCGAGCTGAGCGCGAAATTCGAGTCGCTGATGCAGCGCAACGCCGCGGAGACCGCTCCGGTCGACGGCGCCCACGGCATGAATGCGCTGACCGGAGTCATCGAGCGCCAGCAAGACGAGATCACGCAGATGCAGTCATCGATGCAGGACTTCATCGAGAAGGCGCCGTCGCTCGACCCGACGGACCGCTTCGTCGCGAGTGCCGCCATCATGGAAAAGGAATCGCTCGTGCACATGAAGATGTCGCTGGCTTTGGGGGCCACGAAGTCCTCCAACAAGAGCCTGCAGAGCTTGCTCAAGAACGAATGACGCCCGGGCGAACGCCATGCGAAATCCACTACATCCCCAGATGCCGCGTCCCGCTCGCTTCGCCGTCCTGTTGCTGGCCCTTCTGGTCGGCTGCAGGCAGGAGGTCTACACCAAGCTGACCGAAGGTGATGCCAACGAAATGCTCGCGGTGCTCTTGCCTGCGCACCTCGACGCGGCCAAGGAGAGCCCCGATGGAAAGTCTTGGAATGTCATGGTCGACAGCGACCAGATGGGCTCCGCGCTCGTCCTGCTGCACGCCAACGGGTTGCCTGCCGAGCATCGCGCCAGCCTGGGCGAGATGTTCAAGAAGGACGGACTGATCTCCACGCCTACCGAGGAGCGGGTGCGCTTCATCTACGGCGTCTCGCAGGAACTCGAACGCACGCTTGCCAGCATCGACGGGGTGGTCGTCGCGCGCGTACACGTTGTGCTGCCCAACAATGACCCGCTCGCCGATCACGTGCGGCCGTCGAGCGCCTCCGTATTCATCAAGTACAGGCCCGACATCAACGTGGCGACGCTCATCCCGACGGTCAAGAACCTCGTCGTGCGCAGCGTCGAAGGGCTGTCCTATGAGAACGTCAACGTGACGCTTGCCGCCGCGATCGCGCCGCCCGTCGAGCCCGCAGTGGCGCGGGGCACGGACGCGTCCGTGACCGTCGTGCTCGGCCTGCTGCTCGCGCTGACCGCGGTCACCGCCGGCGGCTACTTCTTCTGGACGCGACGCCGACCGACGTCCACGCCGATGTCGGGTGCCCCCGCCGCGGCGTCCGAGGCGGCCTGATATGGCTCCCCACGAGTCCATCGCGTCGTCGTGCGTGCGGCAACTGTTCGACGCCGTGCGGCGCAGGTCCGCCGACCTGGCCGACGACCTGCACCCCGCCGTGCTGGAGCAGGGTCTGACGCGCCTGGGCTTGCCTACCGGCCCGGTGGTCACCGGCTCGCCGAAGTGCGCGGCGGCGCTGGCGGCGCTGTACCGACTGCAATGGCCATCGCTCGATCGCTTCGAAGCCAAGGCCCATCGCGTCGCCTTGCTCGCGCGCCAGGACATGCTGCGCGTCCTTGCGGCGGTTGCACTGCATTCCGACCGCGGCCGCGTGCGCCTGAGCATCGGCCCGGGGCTTCGTGCGCTGCTCGTCGAACGCGTCGGCGAGAACGCCTATCGGACGCTGCTGGAGTCGCCCTCGCTGCGCATGGCGCCGGTGCGCCCCTTTTCCGCTGCCGAGCTCGATGTCGACCGGCTCGCGTGGCGCGGCCTCGAGACCCTGGTGTCGATCGGGGCCTGGAAGAGTCGCCGCCTGCTGCAGCGCGTTCGCTTGGCGTTCGAGCCGTCGCATGCCCAGACGGTACTCCGCATCGCCGGGACCCGAGCACAGCCGGAAGTCCTCGAGCGCCTTTCTTCCTATTTCCCGGAGCACGCATGGCTGTTTGGATCACCCATGGATCGCGCGCTGTCGGCATCGACAACGGCCTGATCCGCGCGCACGACTTCGCGCACCTCGTCGACGCCGCGGCGCTCCTCGAGGCCGCGGCGGCCGAACACGATCGCATCCTTGCCGAGGCTCGGATGGAGGCCGATGCCGTGCTCGAGTCCGCGCGCGTGGAAGCAGCGTCGCTCGTCGCCGAGGCGCAGAGCAGCTTTGAGCAGGCTTACAAGAGCGGCCTCGATCGCGGCCTGCATGACGCCGCCACGCAGTGGGCTGGCCAGGCACTGGATGCCGCAGGTGCTACGCGGCGCAACCTCTATCGCCAGAGCGAGCGGCTGTCCAACCTGGTATCGATGGCCGTCGAACGCGTCATCGATCAGGAGGACAGGGCGGCGCTGTTCCGCCGTTCGCTGCGCACCATCGTCAAGCTCGTCAAGAGCGTGCCCGTACTCACCATGCGGGTCAATGAGCAGGACCGCGAACATGCGAGGCGCGCCGTGGACACGGTGCTGAAGCAGTCCCGCTCGACCATGTCGATCGAGGTGCTCAGCGACCCGGCGCTGCCGCCTGGCGGTTGCCGCTTCGAATCCGACGACGGCGTGGTGGATGCAAGCCTGGACACGCAGCTCGAAGCCCTGCGGCGCGCGGTGCGGCGCGCGGCACGCCAGATCGCGCCGGCCCTGTCGCACGGCGACGAGGCCACCGATGGCGAAGACGCCGTCACGCTCGACGAGGCGCATTGAGATCCGGCATGGACGACACATTCGGCAGCTTCGTCGCGGCCCTTGGCCAGGAACTCGAGCAGGAGCGCGTGCTCACGCGCACCGGGCGCGTGTTCGAGGTGGTGGGTACGCTCGCCCGTGCCAGCGGAGTTGACGCGAAGGTCGGCGAGCTGTGCGAACTGCGCGACGCACGCGGACAACTGCTGCAACGCGCCGAGGTTGTCGGCTTCGGCCGCGGGGGGGTCGTGCTCTCGCCGTTCGGTTCGCTCAGCGGCATCGGCGAGGGCACGGCCGTGACGGGTACGGGGCGGCCCTTGTGCGTGGCGGTCGGCGACGGCCTGCTGGGGCGCGTGATCGACGGGCTTGGCGATCCGATCGATGGCCTGGGCGCGCTCGACTGCGACGAATTCCGCCCCGTCATCGCGAATCCGCCGGACCCGATGGAGCGCGCCATGGTCGAGCGACCGCTGCCCACCGGGGTCAAGGTGATCGACGGCCTCATGACGCTGGGCGAGGGCCAGCGCATGGGCATCTTCGCCCCCGCAGGCGTGGGCAAGAGTACGTTGATGGGCATGCTCGCGCGCGGCGCGCAGTGCGACGTCAGCGTCATCGCGCTGATCGGCGAGCGCGGCCGCGAGGTGCGCGAGTTCATCGAACTCATCCTCGGCCCTGAAGGCATGGCGCGGTCGGTCGTCGTGTGCGCGACGTCGGACCGATCGAGCATCGAGCGCGCGAAGGCGGCCTATGTCGCCACGGCCGTTGCAGAGTACTTCCGCGACCGTGGGCTGCGCGTTCTGCTGATGATGGATTCGCTCACGCGCTTCGCGCGGGCTCTACGCGAGATCGGCCTGGCAGCCGGCGAGCCGCCGGCGCGCCGCGGGTTCCCGCCCTCGGTATTCGCCGAGCTGCCGCGGCTGCTCGAACGCACGGGCATGGGCGCCACCGGATCCATCACCGCGCTCTATACCGTGCTGGCCGAGGACGAGAGCGGCGGCGACCCGATCGCCGAAGAGGTGCGCGGCATCCTCGACGGGCACATGATCCTGTCGCGTCGCATCGCCGCGAAGAATCAGTATCCGGCCATCGACGTCCTGGGCAGCCTGTCGCGCGTGATGTCGCAGGTCGTCCCCGCCGGCCACGCCGATGCGGCAGGGCGCCTGCGCAAGTTGATGGCGAAGTATGACGACGTCGAGATGCTGCTGCAGGCCGGCGAATACCGGCCCGGCAACGACGAGATCGCCGACGCGGCGGTCGAGCGCATCGAGGAGATCCGCGCGTTCCTGAACCAGCGCACCACGGATCTCATGGACTACGACGACATCCTGTCCGCGCTCGCCGAGGTCGCGCGATGACGGATCGCGTCAAGGCGCTGCGCACGCTGCTGCGGATCCGGGAGCGGCGCGGACAGGCCATCGAGCGCGAGCTCGTACAGGCGCACGCGCGGCTCGCGAAGGCCGAGCAGGAGGTCGCCGACGCAGTCGAGAGCGAGGCAACCTGCGCTTCGGTGCAGGCCGGCGGCGAGGCCCGCCTGGATGCCTGCACGCGTACGGCGTTCACGCCTGATGCGCTGCGCGCGCTCGACCTTCGCCTCGCCGACCTGAAGGCCGCGACAACGCAGGCCGGGCGCGCCCTGCACGAGCGGCGCACGTCGTCGGAGCGGGCGCGGGCGCCGGTGGAGGCCGCGCGAGCCGCGCTCCAGCGTCACGAGCAACGGCTCCAGAGTCTGCGCGAGCAGCTCGCCCGGGCGCTTCGCGAGCGCGAGGCGATGCAGGAGGAGCAGGCCGAGGAGGAGGCAGAGGAAGCTGCGGCCGGACGTCATGCCGCGCGCTCGCGGAGTACCCGCGCGGAGGCAACGCATGGCTGACGCGCAGGGCCTGTTCGCGGCCGCCGTCGGCTTCCTCGAGCCGTTCGACGACCTACTTCTGGGGGCCGGCCTCGCGAGCCTGCGGCTGTACGCCGCGTTCGCGCTGCTGCCGCCCGTCGGCGAGAAATTCCTTTCCGGCTTCCTGAGGCAGGGCGTCATCGGGATGCTCGCCCTCTACGTGGGCATGGGCGTGCCGCTGGACGCGATCCACCGACTCGGCCCGCTGGAGCTGTGCGGGCACGCCGCCAAGGAAACGATGATCGGCCTGATGATCGGCTTCGCCGGATCCAAGGTCTTCTGGATCGCTCAGAGCGTGGGCGCGTTGATCGACACCCAGGCCGGCTTCAACAACGTGCAGCTCAGCAATCCGCTCAGCGGGCAGCAGAGTACGCCGGTCTCGGAACTGTTGCTGCATGTCGTCGTGGTCGTCTTCTTCGGCATGGGCGGAATGCTGGTACTGCTCGGCGCCATCTTTGATTCTTTCCATGTCTGGCCGGTGGTCTCGAGCATGCCGCAGTGGTCGCGCGTGCCCGAGCTGTTCGTGACCGACCAGACGGACTCGCTGATGTCCTCGATCGTCAAGTTCGCGGCGCCGATGCTGTTGGTGCTCGTGCTGGTCGACGCCGGCTTCGGCCTCGTGACGCGTGTCGCACCGAAGCTCGAGCTTTCGGCGCTCGGGCAGCCGGTCAAGGGCGCAGTGACCGTGCTGATGCTCGCGATTCTTGTCGGCACGCTCGTGTCACAGATCCGCTACCTGCTGCTGCCGACCGGGCTGCTCGCGCAATTGCAGGCGGTGCTCGGAGGTTCCCGCTAGGTGCCCAAAGGCACTTTTCACTCAACGTGCGGCGGCTGCCGCTCCCTTCAATCGAACGAAAGAGACCCTCATGGCTGCTATCGACAGCATCAGTTCCCGATCCAGTTCCCTGTACGCCCCGACGCCTTTGCCGTCGCCATCGTCGTCGGGAACGGTGGACATGGCGCAGCAGCAGCAATTGCTGCAGGCGCTCCAGAGCATCGCGCCCCCCGAACCGGATACAGGTGGGGGCTTCGACAGCATCAACGACGACGACGATGCCGACGACGACGGAAATAGCCCCGACAACCTGCCCTGAGCGGGCGCAGCCTCAACGATTCACTAGGAGAAGCCAATCATGAAGATCGACGATACGAGCAGCACCCGCCGGGTGCTGACGGCTCCGCCGGACACTGGCGGGACGCCTGGTGGCGGCGACACCGACGCGCTCGTCGCGAAGGTGCTCGCGATGTGCAAGGATCAGATCGACGCCGCCGCCAAGATGATGGCCCAGTCGCCCGATTCGAGCTCCGAACCCGCCCCGACGCCGCTGCCGCCGATGCCCCAGATCCAGGCGCCGGCCCCCGCGCCGCAGGTCGAGGATCCGGACGCGCAGCTCAAGCAGGGCCAGCTGTCGGACCCGCAGAAGGACGCGATCATGACGCTGTCTCGTCATGAGGGCGAGTTCAGTCATCACGGCAACAGCATCGACGACCTGGCCAACAAGGCGAACGATCCCAACACGCCGCCCGATCTGCGCCAGGCGCTGCAGACGGTGCTGAACGACCCGGGCCTGCTGCACCTGATGGAGGACGGCGATCATGGCCGCATCAGCCGCGGCGACATCCGTGATATCGCGTCGCGCCCCGACATGAAGTCCTACAGCGAGCAGAAGGCGGCCGACTACGCGCAGAACTACATTCCGTCGGGAGACGAAGGCAAGCAGACGTGCGGGCGCCCCATCACCAAGCAGGATGCGGAGCAGGAGCTCTACAAGTACTCCGACTACCTGCCCAAGAAGATGTCTCAGCACGAGTTCGACCTCATCGTCAGCGGCGAGTCGAGCATCAAGAAGCGGCCGCCGCAGCTCATCGCCGCGGCTTACTACTTCAAGCAGCACCCCGACGAGTGGAAGGATCTGAACAACGGCAGCGACAAGGTCCGCACGGGGAAAATGGAGGACAACATCTCCGCCAAGGGCGAGCTCACGCAGAAGGAGAAGTCGGCTGTCGACCAGCTGACGAACGATCCCAACCACGTGTTCGGCGACCGCATCACGCGCCAGTCCCTGCAGAAGATCGCCGACGACCCCAAGGCGAGCAAGGCCGACAAAGACGCTGCCAAGACCTTTCTCGACGATGCGGTGCTGTTCGGCAAGGAAGACAACGCCGAGGACGGCCGCGACATCCATGGCCTCAAGAAGCTGTGGCACAAGTCGGACGACGGCACGATCACGCGGGGCGACCTCGAGGCATTCAAACGCAAACTTCAGGACACGAAGGTCTACACGCCGCCCGCGAGCGCCGCCAAGTCGCCGGCGAGCGAAGCCGCCGCCGCCGCCAGCGCCGACATGCTGGCCGGCGAGGCCGACCAGCCTGAGATGAAGAAGGCCAAGGGCGGGGCGCTGAAGAACGTCGTCGAGACGGGACTCAAGGTGTACTCGAAGATGCAGCACATCGCATCGCAGGCGTTGGGAGCGATCTCGCTGTTCATGCCACCCGTGCTGAAGCAGGCGTTCGACCTCGCGGCGTCCGCGACGGAGACTGCATCGGGCCTCGCCAAGGCCGGTGCCGACGCGGTCGATGGCGGCAACTGGAAGAAGGATCTCGCCGATACCGCGCTGTACGTCGGCGGCAAGATCGTCGACGCAACGACCGACACCGACGCGGGCAGCGTTGCGGCCGGCCTCGCGAAGAACGCCGTCGACACGAAGTTGGAAGGCGGCTCGTCGAAGGAGGCGCTGCGCTCGCTCAATCCGATCTGAGCAGTTGTCTCGGGCCGGACAGGCGTCCGGTCCGGGCACATCGCCGGCGGCGGATCAAGCCGCCGTCGGCAGCAGTTCTCGCCTTTGCACAACGTATTCGCGCTGGAGCGTAGCGTTGCGGTTGTCGTCAATCGATCATCGCGGACCTGGTAGCTTATATCCAGGTTGGCAGGCGCGGCGTTGCAGGGAGCGCCGTGCCGTGGGACCCCGCCGGCCGCGCGTCGGCCTCGTACGCCGCGCCGAGTTCTCGCCAATAGCGCGGACCGTCGCCTTCCATCGTGGCGCAAAGCCGCCGATGCACCTGCAGCGCGTCGGCGCTGCGCCCTTGTGCACGGAGCAGCCGGGCGCGCGTCGCCAGGCCTGCTGGATGTTCCTCGAGCCATTGCGCCATGCCGTCCAACAATCGCTCGGCAGCAGACAAGCTGCCACGCTCGATCGTGAGCCAGGCGGCATCCAGGCTGGCCATCGAACTCCACCAGTCGCAGGCACCGAGGCGGCGAGCCTCGAGCAGGCGTTCCAGGGCCGCGTCGCGCTTCCCGCGCGCGAGGGCGAGTTGGGCCTCGCAGTGAAGCCACGCCCGATGCAGGTTGCGGTCGCGCCGCAGCGTCGAGGCATGCTCCATGCGGCGGCAGATCTCTTGGGCCTCTGCCTCGCGGCCCGCATGGACCAGCGCGCCACCCAGCAGCGGGAGCACGAAGTGGTTCTCGAGCGTCTGCCCCGCCCGATCCGCCTCGCACGCCGCGTCCTCGAGCAAGCGCGCCGCCGCGGCGGACTCGTCGAGCGCCAGGGCGTACTGTGCGCGGCACACGAGGCTCAGCAGACGGTTGACGGGTGGCGAACTCGTGTCGACCTCGTCCAGCGCCTCCAGGGCGCGGGCCAGGGAGTGGGGCCGGCGCAACTGACGGTAGGCGCCGCAAACCACCGCGAGGCCGACCGCGAGGTCGGAGGGGGCCTTGAGTTCGCGAGCAGTCGCGATGCCTGCCAATGCATGCTGCTCGGTCAGTTTCCATCGCCCGAGCGTGGCGCTGGCGTTGGCGAGGGTCGACTCGGCACGCGCCAGGCCGGCAACGATCCCATGCGCGCGATGCAACTCCACAGCTTGGCTCGCAAACGTCCACGCGAGCGGCATGTTGCCCGTTTCCGCCAACAGCACGACGCGCTGGGAGAGCAGCTTGAGTTGCTGGAAGACATCGCCGCACCGGTTGCACATCGACTCTGCGCGGTCCAGCAACGCCGAGGCGACGGGGAAATCGCACTGCGTGGTCGCGAGGCAGGCCCGCAGCAAGGTCGTCGAGAGCACCCAGTCGTGGGACTCGTGCCCCGGCGCGAGGTAGAGCGCACTGTCGAGGTGCCGCTGCGCGTCGTCGTTCAGGCGCCTGCGGGCATAAGCTTGGCCGAGCTGCAGGTGAGTCTCCGCTTCCACGGCGGCGCTGGCAGCATATCTGGCACGCTCCAGCAGGGATTCGCCGAGGCGGAAGGCTTCGCAGTCATCCAGCGCGATGAGCGCGCGGAGGTATTCCAGTGCCGCAGTCATGTGGTCGGGTTGTGCTTCGACCACCGGCGCGAGCAGACCGCGCACGCGTGGCCAGTCGTGCTCGGCGGCAGCCTGCATGGCGCGCGCCAGCGCGACGTTCGTTGCAGCGTTGGTGGACTCGAAATGGATGCACGGGAGCGGGCCGTCGGGCAGCAAGGCCGTCGCGAGCTCATGGGCGAGCGTGAGGGCGAGCGAGGTCAGCTCCGATCCTTCCAGCGCGATCGGCTCCGTGCCGCCGACAATGAAGGTGCACGCCATGGCATAGCCCGCGTCGTGCCGGCGGACAACGACGTGGACGACGTGCGTCGAGCCGAGCAGCCGCATCGCCGCCGCCGCACGTTGCTGCGGCGATGCGCCCGGCGGCAGCGTTGCGATCGTGCTCAATATCGATGGCGGCGGCGGTTGCTCGAGGCGGCCGTCCCGCGCGAGCGCGCCGGCCACCAGCCGCAACATCCCGATCGCGACCCAATCCAGCTCCCGGTCGCCGGTGAGGTTGTCGATCGGCAGCAGCGCCAGCGATGGCGCTCGCCCGGCATTCGCAGGCTTGAACCGGGGCGCAGGCGGTTGTCCGGCGGTTTGCAGGTCGACCGCCTCTCCGGCGAAGCGGTAGCCGGTGCCGTGCAGGGTTCGAAGGAGCTCCCCCGGCTTGTCGTCGATCGCCTTGCGCACCTTCATCACCGCGCTCGCAATCACGCCCTGCGTGACGCAGCCGCGACCCCAGACGGAGTCGAGGAGCTCATCCTTGCCTACGGCCCGATGGCGCTGGCGTACGAGGTAGATGAGCAGGTCAAGCGCCCGGCGTTCGAGCGGCTGCAGCGTGCCGCGCAGCCTGAGTTCGCGCGTGGCGACGGTCAGTTCGCAATCGGCGAAAAGAAATACCTCGGAATCCATAGATCGACGGTGCGCAACGGCTGGCTTGAAGGCCTCGGGTTTGCAAGGACGCTCGCAAGTCTATGCGGATGTTGCGCCGGCACGAATTCGCCAGGCGTCGCATTGCAGACGCGCCGGTCACGACGCGGCGACTTTCGTCAAGATGTCACGTTTCCCGACGCGCTGCTCCGCCAGGACGACCCCGGATCCGCGCCCTTCAGGCGCGCAGCCAGAGATAGTTGCCGGACGAGATCGCCTCGAACATCTCGTCGGGTGACTGCAGCAGGTGGTCACGCCAGTAGCGTCCGTGCTCGGCGTAGTGCTTCAGCGTGTCGGCCAGCCATGGCCCGTCGATGTCGTCGGTCATCGGCACGCGCACGATGAGCTGCGTCGAGCCGGTGTCGGGATCGAGCCCGAGCTGGGCCTGGTCCTGCGCATAGACCAGGACGTTGGACTCGAGCATGAGCCGAAGGATCGAGAGCGTCCGACCTGCAGTGGTGACGCCGTAGTCGAACTGCACGTACATCGCTCCGGGATCGTTCGTCACATGCATCAGCATGACGCTGAACGTTTCGTACTCCAGCTCCCGGCGCACGAGTATCGCTTCGGCATCGGGAATGTCGAGCGCGTCGCACAAGGCGCGCACGAGTTCCTGGTAGCGCCGGTGGTTTGCGTCCGTGCCGTCTGCATCTGGTTCCGCGTCGTCGTGCGCGTCCATCAGCGCGCCCCCCAGACGCTCGCCTGTACTCGGGCAATCGCCTCGTCGAGTTGGTCGGGGGTGCGCCCCAGCTGCAGTTGCAGAATGAGGAGCGGCAGCATCAGGTTGAGCATCGGATTGCCCGGTTCCCGATGCGTCGGCATGCGGCTGCGCAGGTGTTCGACGACGCGCGCCAGGCCACCGCTGTCGAATCGCCCCGCGCCAGAGCCGGTTCGCAGCAACTGCAGCTTGGCTCGTTGCATCGCGATGGCTGCGCGGTCGCCGGGCCGCCAAGCGGCAACCAGGCCGCAGCTGACGCTCACGAAGGCATCGATCGGGGGGGCGGTACTGGAACGCTCGTGTGCAGCCTGCAAGCCGGCATCGGCCGCTTGGAGCTGTTCCGCCCGATGTCCTCGAACTCGCCCGAGACGCTCGTGGCGCGAGCGCTCGCGCTCACCTTCGTCTTCGTCGTTGCTGCCATCTGGATGTTCATCCTGGAAGCCGACGCTCGCCACGCCGTCTGCGTGAAATTCGGCCTCTGCCAGCTCGATCTCGTCGTCCTCGGCCGGCGCGCCGGCGCGGCGCCTGCGTCGGCTGCGATTGGTCTTGGCCGACGTGCTGCGCCGCGGACGCGGCGTCGGGCCGTGGCCCGGCACATGGGATTGGTGGGCGTTGTGTGCGTGTCTGGTCCCGGCCGCCCGGTCGTGCTCCTGGTCGTCCGGCTGCGTCTGCGCCACCTGCGCGACCGGTTCGACTGGCGCTTGCGGCCTGTGGTCGAACGACGGCATTGCGGGCCGAATGGGCGTCACGGACATGGTTGCGGTGGAGCGATCGGACGAAAGTTCATTGCAGCGCCGCGGCAAGCGCCTGCCGGGCGAAGCCCAGCACCAGCGAGGCGCCCCACGGTGCCGAGATGAGCAGCGTGATGACGACCGCAATGAGCTTGGCGCCCTGCGATATGGCCTGGTCCTGCAGCGAGGTGATGGCCTGGACGAACGAAACCAGCAGCCCCACGACCGCGGAGACGAGCACCACCGGCAGCGACACGAGCAGGCACAGGATCATGGCGTGCGAAGTCAGGTTGACGATGTTGTCGAAATCCACGCGGCCTCCTAGCGGTAGCTCAGCACGAGGCCGTGGAGCAGCATCGACCAGCCATCGAGTACCACGAACAGCAGCAGCTTGAACGGAATGGCCACCTGCGTCGGCGTCACCTGGGACAGGCCCAGCGCGAGCAGTACGTTGGCCACGATCAGGTCGACGATGACGAACGCGAGGTAGATCAGGAAGCCGATGCGGAAGGCGGCCGTCAGCTCGGACAACGTGAACGCCGGAGCGAGGACGATGAGATCGTCCGCGTGCAGTGCCTTTGCACGCTCCGGCGGCCAGACCGCGGCGGCAGACTTCAGGAAGAACGCCTTCTCACGTGCTTGCGCATGCTTTTCGAGGAACTTGCGCACCGGATCCTGGGCGGCCTCGAGCACCTGCCCGAACTGGCCCGCGCTGCTGGACGCGAGCCCCTCGGCCTGGACCTTGTCGAAGGCCTCCATGCCCAGCGGCGCCATGATGTACACGCTGACGATGATTGCGATCCCGTTGAGAACCATGTTCGGCGGCACCTGCTGGACGCCCAGCGCATTGCGCAGCAGGCCCAGGACGACGACGATCTTGGTGTACGAAGTGACCATCATCGCGACGAAGGGCACGAGCCCGATCGCCAGGATGATGATCAGCAGGGGAAGAAGTTCACCCCCGCTGCTGGTCTGCGTCATGGTGGGCTGCCAGGTTGGTGATGCGGGCGCCGAGCTGGCCGGCGACGGCCACCAGATCGGCTTCGCCGATGACGACGCCACACGAAACGAGCCGGAGCCGCGCCTGCGACGCCGGCGTCGCGAGCTCGATGACGTATCCCGGCTCGATCGATTCGAGATCGGTGAGAGCGATGGAGACGGTCTCGAGCTCGAAGTGCACGGGTACCTCCAGCGCGTCGAGGGCGGAGGCCTGCAGGTCGTCGCCCGGCTTGCGCACGGGGTCGTGGTCAGTCATGAAGGGATCTCCCAGCAATGTGAAGGATGTGGTGTCGATGCGGCCCTCGGCACGCAGGCCGCACGCGGCGCCGTCAACGCGCAGCGTCGCGACGGCGCCTTCCAGCGAGGCGGTGGTGCAGGGCAGTCCGAGCAGGAGGACATCGCCGCGCCCGAGCGAGCGCAACACGGAAATCGGCAGCCGTCGCTCGCCCACGGCGATTGACCCGGCGATGCGCAGTGTGCGCGAGCGCGAGCGACGCACCGGCGCGCGAGCGTTGCGCAGCGCCACGAGCAGTTCCGCGGGCAGCTCGCGCACGGCGACGCGGCATAGTTCGCGGCCGCCGCGCCGCAGGGTGCTCCAGCACTCGTCCGGCGCCGGCGCGGCGGCGTGCACGAGCCGTCCGACTCGCAGGCCGGGCAGCCCGAGCGCGACCAGCCGCTCGAGCGGCCGCTCGAACAGCACGTCCAGCGCCAGCGACTGCAGCGGCCTTCCTGCGTCGGCTGCGGCCACGGTCGCAAGGCCCTCGTCGTCCGATGCGAGGCTGATCTCCACGCCGCCGAACTCCGATTCGAGCGTCACCTCGTAGCGACGCGCGGAACCCGGGCCGGCGGCTGGTTGCCAGAACGAATCCTCGCGGTCGCTCAACGCGCGCCACAGGGGCTCGAGTCGACGTTCATGGAACAGGCGCGAGCCCTGCGCGGCCGATGGTGATACCGCCGGCAGGACGGCGGCCAGACTCGTATCGACGCGGGGCAGAACGGGAATCATGACAGGCGGCGATGAGCGTGGAGAGTCGGTGGAAGTCATCAGTCGATGGCGATGGAAATTTCTCGCTGGCGCTTCAGCAGTCCCATCAGCAGGCAGCGAAGGGCGTCCTGATGTTGCGAAATTAGCCGACGCGAACGGGCGTCGGCCGTGAGAAAGCGAAGCTGCAGCCAGTACGACGAAATCGCGAGTTCGAGCGTCGTGTCCTCGAGCAGGTCGGGCCGCAGCGGCATGCGCACGCTCCAGCCTTCGCTGTCGTCGACGGCGCGCTCGTTGCAGAAGCCCGCGATCGTCTGCGCGACGGACGCGAGCAAGCTCGGAGGCGGGGCGCCGTCGTCGAGGGCCGGGATCGCATCGACGAGCAGCGGGCCGAGGCTCGCGGACGTCGGCATCAACGCGCTGGCCCAATCCGGCACGCCAGGATCCTCCTGGCGCGGCGGATCGTCAGGCGAGGATTCTCCCTGCTCGTGGCCCTCATCCGCGCCGATTGCCGCCACCGGCGAGGCATGCGGCGCGACGGATGACGACGCGCCCGCGTGCGCCTGCGGCGCCGCGGGGCGGCGTCGCAGGGCCGCCGCGAAATCGGATGGTGCGCGGGTCGCGGCTGGCGGGCGTGCCGACGCCGGGTCCGGGCGATGGACCACCAGGCGTCGGAAGGCGATCTGGCGCGGGCGGGTCATTTTCAGCCTCGATGCACGGCTACAACGAGACCCGGCCAAGCGGTTCGACGCGTACCTGCGCACCCAACTCCTGGAACGAGTAGACGCATAGCCAGCGGCTGTCGGACTCGACGATGCGGCGCACATAGCGGCGAATATCCATCGGCGTGACGACGGCGACGGCCGGGCGCGGCGGCTGTCCTGCGAGCTCGCGGACCTGGCGGGCGATCGCGGCGACGTATTCGGGTGCCATCGCGAGGAAGTTCCCGCTCGGCGTCGGCTTGATGGATTCCCGAACCAGCTTCTCGACGGCGGGCTCCAGCAGTACCGCGGACAGCACGCCGGTGCCGCCCGTCGCGCGGTGGCTGAGGAAGCGGCCGAGGTCGGCCCGCACGTACTCCGTCAGCATGAGCCCGTCCTTTTCCTTCGGCCCCCATGACACGAGGCTCTCGCAGATCGCCCGCATGTTGCGTATCGGGATCTGCTCCTCGAGCAGCCGGCGCAGCACCTCGGCAATGCGCTGCAGCGTGACAACCTTCTGCATCTCGGCGACCAGGCCGGGGTAGTCGGCGGAGACGCGCTCCAGCACCCATTGCACCTCCTGGATGCCAAGAAACTGGTGCGCCTGCTCCAGCAACGCGCGCACGGCATGTCGGGCGATCACGTGCTCGTGGTCCAGCAATCGCCCCTCGCTCACGGTGGCGCCCGGCTCCGCCCACCACGAGGCAGGTTCGCCGCCGGCAGCCCCGGCTTCCGTGAAGCCGGTGAGTGCCTCCTGCGGTACGCCGTCGGCCATCCTGCGCCCGGGCATCAGTGTCCCCTTGCCATGCGGGACGTCGTGCAGCAGCACTTCGTACTCGTCGTCCGGATGTGCGATGCGGGTCCACAACCGGATGCCGGGAAACGGCAACCCGAGCTGCTCCTGCAGCAGTGCGCGCTCGGCCTCGAAAGCCATGTTCAGCGTGTCGGCGCGCAGACGCTTGCCGAGCGCCACCGACATCGTGATGGCGAGCGGCGCGGTGAAGGCGCCCGGCTTCTCCTGGACGGCCGACAGGTCGCCTTTGCGAGCCTTGGCGCCTTCGCGCTGCAGGCCCTTCAGCGGATCGCTCGATTCGCCGTGCGCCTGCGCGCCAGGTCGCCTCTTCGATAGCTGGATCCCCAGCGCGAGCAGCGCGCCTGCGAGGGCAAGGAACACGTACCACGGGAAGCCGGGCACGAGCGCGAAGCCGCACAGAAACGCCGCGGAGAGAAAGAGCGCGCGCGGATTGCGCGTGAGTTGCGTGGTGATCTCGTCGCCGAGCGATTGCTGCGGCGAGTCCTCGTCCGCGACGCGGGTGATCATCAGGCCGGCCGAAACGCAGATCAGCAGCGATGGGATCTGCGAGACCATGGCGTCGCCGACGGACAGGATCGCGAAGCGGTTGGCTGCCTCGGCGGCAGTCATGCCGTGGTAGGCCACCCCGACGAGGATGCCAGCGACGATGTTGATCATCGTGATGATCAGCGCCGCGATGGCATCGCCCTTGACGAACTTCATCGCGCCGTCCATGCCGCCGTGCAGCTGGCTCTCCATAGCAAGCGTCGCGCGCCTGCGGCGTGCCTCGTCGGCGCTCAGATGGCCAGCGCGTAGATCGGCGTCGATGCTCATCTGCTTTCCGGGCATGGCGTCCAGCGTGAAGCGCGCTCCGACTTCGGCCACCCGTTCCGAGCCTTTCGCGATCACGATGAACTGCACCACCGTGATGATGAGAAACACCACGATACCGACGACGAGGTTGCCGCCAACGACGAGGTTGCCGAACGACTCGATGATGTGCCCGGCGTCCGCGTGGAGCAGGATCAGCTTTGTCGACGAGATGTTGAGCGACAGGCGAAAAAGTGTGGTGAACAGCAACAGGGACGGGAAGGAGGTCAGCGAGACGGCGCTCGGGATGTACATCGCCACCATGAGCAACAGCGTGCTGACCGTCAGGTTCACGGCGAGCAGCGTGTCGATCACGAAGGTCGGCAAGGGCACCACGATCAGCAACAGGATCGCCACGATGACGGCCACGAGCGTGGCATCGCCGGCGAAGGAAGACAGGCGTTTCAGCATTGCGTTGCTCCACTGGCACGGCGGGCGCCGATCTCGTCGACCCAGCGCAGGACGACCGACAACGCTTCGAACAGTTCCTCGGGGACTGGGTGGTCGACCGGCACCTTGTGGAGCGCACGCGCGAGCGGCGGATGCGCGAAGACCGGGACGCCGATCTCCTCGGCGTGCCGGCGCAGCAGCAGGGCGGCGTCGTCGACGCCCTTGGCCAGAACCACGGGAACGCCGATCTCCTCGGCGCGGTAGCGCACCGCGACGGCGTAGTGCGTTGGATTGACGATGACGGCATCTGCCCGTGCGACGGCCTGCTTCGGTGCCTCCTCGGCGAACTCGCGGGCGAGCTGCTTGCGTTGGCCCTTGACTTCGGGATCACCCTCCTGCCCCTTGTGCTCGCGCTTGACCTCGTCCTTGGACATGCGTTGTCCCTTCATGAAAGTGCGGTGCTGGATGAGGTAGTCCACGGGGCCGAAGACGATGAAGACGGCGAGCGCGAGCCAGAGAAGTTGCGCGACGGCCTGCCAGGCCATCGTTCCGATCGCATCGGGGGACTCGTAGACGGCTCCCGCGATCAACGGCAACAGGCGCAGCACGGCCTGCCAGATGACGACGCCGATGACGGTCGCCTTGAGCACCATCTGCACGAACGCCAGCAGCGACTTCATCGACACGATCTTCTTCATGCCCTGCGCCGGATTGAGGCTGTCGAGCTTGAACTGCACCGCCTTGGGCGTGATTTGGAATCCAACGTGCGCGGCCATCCCGAACGCTGCGCCTGCAGCGGCGGCGATGACCACGGGGGCGATCGCCATCACGGCCTCGAGCGCCATCGCGGCCATTCGCTTGTAGACGGCGTCCATCTCGAAGCTGCCAGGACTGAAGTCGAGCGCGAGGCCCATCACGGCGTGCAGGCGCTGGGAGATGGTGTCCGCGGTGCCGATCAGGGCGCCCACCGCCGCCAGCATCGATGCCGCGGCCGCGATGTCCTGGCTGCGCGCCATCTGTCCTTCTTCGCGGGCCTGGCGCAGCTTGTGCGATGTCGGCTCTTCTGTCTTTTCGTCGGACATGGCGGAATGTGGTTTGGAGGGTCTGACCAGCGTATGCGGCGCTGTGTGCGTGTGACGGGATCGCTTGCGAAGCGACGTGCGCGATTGCGACGTCAGCGCGAGGAGCGCAACGTCCAATAGATCTCGAGAACGTCGCGCACGTATGCCTGGGTCTCGGGATACGGCGGCACTGTCAGGCCGTTGCGCAGCACACTGGTTTCCCCGGCGTTGTAGGCAGCAAGCACGAGATCGATCGCCCCGGCGAACTGCAGCGACAGGCGTCGCAGGTAGAGCGCACCCGTGCGCAGGTTGGCCCGCGGCTCGAGCAATGTCTGCTCGGGCCGGGGAACGCCCAGCGCCGCGGCCGTCGACGGCATGATCTGCATCAGCCCGATCGCGCCACGCGGCGAGATCGCGCTCGGGTCGAACCGCGACTCGACCTCGACGACGGCGCGCAGCAAGTCGGCGTCCAGGCCGAACTCGCGAGCGGTCATCTCGATGAGCGGGTCGACCTGGCTTCGCCGTGCGGCGAGCTGCCAGGTGCCGGATCGCGGCGGCGCCGCCAGCACGAGCCGGCCGCTTCCGGACGCCTGTTCGGCGGACACAGGCTCGGGTTGCGGCTCGGGTGGGTGTTCGAATGCCAGGGCGGGATCGGGATCGGGATCGGGATCGTTGATCGGCGCACAGCGTACGTCGGCCGACTCACCGAACCGGCGCGCAACGACATAGCGGCTGCCGAACGCATCGGTGCAGTTCCAAGCTGCCAGGGCGGGCGCGGCAGCCGTGGCGAGCAGCGTGCCGAGCACCGCGGCGGCGCGGTGCGCCAGCCGCGCGGACATCAAGCCGAAATTCCCGCAGGAGCGAAATGGCGCCGCGCGAGCGTTTGCGTCGGCGTTTCGCTGAAGTATTTTCGGTAGGAACTCAGCAAGGTCGAGCGATTGCGAATGCCCCAACGCGCCGCCGTCTCGATCACGCTCGTGTCATGCGCGTCCTCGCGCAGCAGTTCGGCGCGGATGCGTTCGACGCGGCAGCGCTGCACGACCTCGCCAGGCGTCATGCCGAGGTGTGCCTTGAACGCGGTCTGGATCGCGCGTTCCGTGACGCCGATGGAATCCGAGATCTCGCGCACGCTGAGGTCTGCGTGCTCCAGGTTTTCCTGCAGGTAGCGATACGCGCGACGGTATTTGGCCGGCAGCCGCATCTCGATATCGTCCTTCACGGCGCTGGGGGCGGTCGGCGCCTCGCTGCGCTGCGTTGCCGTCGACGCGGCGCGAATGCGTTCCATCGATTCGAAGGCATAGCGCTGGTAGTGCAGCATCGCGTCATCCACGCTGCCCAGCAGCATGCTGAGCTTGGCCTGGCAATACCACGTTTCGATGCCCCCGCCTTGCAGGGGCTGCAGCACGGCGCGCGCGAAATCCGCCTGCCGTTGGGCGATGGCGACGAGCGCCGTGTCGAGACGCGACTGGGCTTCGATCCGCGCCAGGCCGGAAGTGCGCAGGTGAGTGAGGTGTTCCATCAATACCGGCTGCAGACGCGTGTCGCCGTAGGTCGCCAGGAGCAGGTCGCGCAAGTGACGCAGCCTGCGCGTGACCAACGGCGTCGCGTCCTCGGCGGCGAGCAGCATGTCGATGGACAGCAGCGGCGGCGTCTCCTCCTGCATGCGGAGGCCGCTGGCGAGCGAAGAGCGCCAGAAAATGTGATCCTGCAGCAGCTCATGCGTGCGGATCTCGTTGCGGGCGATCAGCTCGATGCGCATGAGGCCAGTCAGCTTGACGAGGTCGGCGTCCTGCGCTTCGCAGGCCAGCTGCGCCGCCTGGGCCAGCGCCTGCATGGCCGTTGCCTGTTGGCCAAGACCTTCCTGTGCGACGGCCAACGCGCAGAGCGCTTCGGTACGCTGCGCAATGCTGGCGGCCTCGTCCGAGGCTATGCGCACGAAGCACGAGACCGCGGTGGTGAAACGCTGCTGGTGCAGCGCGAGCAGGCCTGTGCTGCGGCACGAAGCGACTCTCACGTCACCACGGTTCTTGTAGTGCGAAAGTTTGACGGCGAGGCGGTAGGTCTCTTCCGCCTCCTCCGCCCGATCGAGTGCCAGCATGAGGTCGGCGCACAGATGCGCCGTCTCGAGAAGGCCCGCATCGTGGCCCGCTGCCTGGGGCGCGTGTTCGCGCAGCGCAACCTCTGCTTGCTTGACGGCCTCGTTGAGGCGGCCTTCGAGGATCAGGCGCTTCAGCGCCGGGGCGATGGCCGTGCGGGCCAGGACGGTGAGGACTTGCAGTTGCATGACGGTTCCGTAGCTGAGTCAGGCCCAGGAATCGAGCCGGTAAGACAGATGCTAGGGAGCGGGTTCGAGAACATGCTCAGAAAATCTACGTCGCACTTTTCCATCACATGAGAGCCTCGAGTCAGGTCGACCACGAAATCGCGACGAACGATGCCCTGCAACATGACGGCTTGCTGAATTGGGTCGGGCATCGGGATTTCGGATGCGCATTTCGGGACATGCCTTCGTCCGCACGACATCGCCGCGTGGACGAGTTGCCCCGATGGCCGCTGCCGTCGATCGATTTCCTCGGACGCAGCAGCCGAAGGTTTCGATTGTTTCTGAGCATCCGTGTCTTTCGCACCATCGTGCGAAATTGCGGGGAAATGCCGCGATAGAACCGCTTCCAACGACTCGGGTACCGACCAGAAATGCGAGGGGATGTCGATCGCCGCGCCGTGCGATGCAAACGAGTTCACAGGCGCCACGGCGATTTCGTCGGTCGAGTGCCGGCCGAAGCGCGGATCGCGCTCCCGGATTCCGACTTGAGGTCGCGTCGCGCGCATGCGCCCCGGCGCGCCGAGCGCAGCCGGGGAGCGGGGCACGACCTCGTGCTGCCGGCCTCGCTGGCCGGCCTTGTGCGGCGAAGACGCCGTCAGCTCGCCATCGCGCGGCTGGGCAACGGCCGGGTCAGCGTCTCGGGAACGAGCAGTGCCTCGACTTCCGCGGCGCCGAGGATGCCCAGCGCCTGCGCCGAGTGGGCGATGGTTTCGCGATTCGCGAGCGCGTGCTTGGCGAGACGGGCCGCATTCTCGTAGCCAATGATCGGGTTCAGGGCGGTGACTACGGTTACCGATTCCGCCACCCGGCGGGCCAGCAGTTCCTCGTTCGCGCGGATACCGTCGACGCAATAGCGCTTGAGCGTGCGGCAGGCCGCGGTGAGGTGACCGACGCTCTTGAACAGCGACCACGCGATGATCGGTTCGAAGGCATTGAGCTGCAACTGCCCGGCCTCGCTGGCCATCGTGATCGTCACGTCGTTGCCGATCACCTCGTAGGCCACCTGATTGACCACTTCCGGGATCACCGGATTGACCTTGCCGGGCATGATCGACGAGCCGGCCTGGCGGGCCGGCAGGAAGATGTCTCCGAAGCCGGCCTGCGGGCCTGACGAAAGCAGTCGCAGGTCGTTGCAGGTCTTGCTCAGCTTGCACGCGACGCGCTTGAGGACGCCCGACAGCTGGACGAAGGCGCCGGTGTCCTGCGTCGCTTCCACGAGGTTCTCCGCCTTGACCACCGGCACGCCGCTGATCTCCGCGAGCAGCGGGATCACCTCGTCGGCGTAGCCCGCGGCAGCGTTGATGCCGGTGCCGATGGCCGTGGCGCCGAGGTTGATCTCGGTGATCAGTGCTCGCGCTTCCCGCAGGCGCGACTCGTCCTCGCCGATCATGATCGCGAACGCGGTGAACTCCTGCCCCAGCGTCATCGGCACCGCATCCTGCAACTGGGTGCGGCCGATCTTGAGCACATGCGCGAATTCTGCCGCCTTGTGCTCGAACGAGCGCCGCAGGCTCGCCATCGCGTCGAGCAGATCCTCGATGCCGCACCATGCGGCTAGGCGCAGCGCTGTCGGATAGACGTCGTTCGTGCTCTGCGACGCGTTGACGTGGTCGTTCGGATGGAGGATGGAGTAGGTGCCCTTCTGGTGTCCCATGTGCTCCAGCGCACGGTTGGCGATCACCTCATTGGCGTTCATGTTGGTGCTGGTGCCGGCGCCTCCCTGGATGACGTCGACGACGAACTGGTCGTGCAGCATGCCGGCGATGACGTCGTCGCACGCGTGCGCGATGGCGTTTGCCCGGCCGACATCGATGGCCCCGACGCGCGCGTTCGCCTGTGCGGCGGCTTTCTTCACTTGCGCAAGCGCCCGGACGAGGATCGGGAGCTCGCCGACGGTGCGGCCGCTGATACGGAAGTTCTCGACCGCACGCGCGGTGTGGACGCCCCAGTAGGCGGCTGCAGGGATCTCGAGGTTGCCGAGAAAGTCCTGCTCGGTTCGGCAGGCTCGACTTTGCGGGAATGAAGTCATGGTCGCTGGATGATTGGATGGTGGATCGGTGTTCGGGTGCCTGCGGTCATGCGTCGCACGCGGGTGCACGGCGCGACATCGACCATTCGACTGCCCGGCGTGCCAGGGCGGCCGTCGCATCGACGAGCGGCACCGGCGATTCGACGTTGTCCAGCACCACGGGAATCTCGGTGCAGCCGAGGATCACCACCGCGGCGCCGCGCGATTGAAGCGACCGCGCGGCCTCACCGAGCAGGCGGCGTCCGCGCGGCAGGTCACCTGCCTTCACGGCATCGATGCCCGGCATGACGAGATCCATCATCTCGCCGGCGGTGGGCAGCAGCCAATGGACCCGCTCCGCCGTCGCCGTCGGCGCCCGGTTGACGTACAGACCCGACGCCAGCGTGGCATCGGTGCCGAGCAGACCGATCTTGCCCTGCGGGCCGGCGAGCACGACGGCGTCCGCGATGGCGGCATCGACAAGGTGGATCATCGGCAGTCCGATCGCCTGCTCGATCTCGTCGAACCAGAGGTGGGCGGTGTTGCAGGCGACGACCAGCAGGCGCGCACCGGCCGCCTTCAGGCGCTGCGCGCTGTCGAGCATCGCGGCGAGCGGCGACTCGCCCTCGCCGCGAAAGGCCTTGGTGCGGTCCGGCACCTGCGGAATCGAGCTGACGATCACGGGGATATGTTCCTGGTCGGCGGACGCGTTCGTCGCCTTCAGCATCTTGGACATGAAGTCGATGGTCGCCAGCGGCCCCATGCCGCCCAGCACGCCGACGATGCAGTTCGAGGTGTCGTGCAAATCGTTGCGGGCCACCGTGGGTGTGGGTGTGTTCTCGCGGGGCGGCCACGCCGGTGCGCGCTCGCCGGAGGCGAGCCGGGCTTGCGCCGTAGGTGAGTACATGATGGTTCTCGATGTTGGTGAGCGAGCCGGACCGCCGGTCCGGCTCGCAGGGCGAAGCTGCCCCGGCGTCGTGTGCCTGAGGCGACACCCGGGCCCGGGCTGTCGCGCGCGTATCAGCGGCCTGCGTGGGAGCTGCGATAGCTCAGTGAGACGTCGGGCTCGAGGCCGATGTGTTGCAGCGGCGTTGCCGTCTCGGCATTGGCGATGACTGCCGTGGCGATGCTGTTGCCGATGATGTTGGTCATCGTGCGGCCCATGTCGAGGAGCTGGTCGATCGCCAGCACCAGCACGACGCCTTCGAGCGGCAGCCCGAACAGCGGCGCGACGGCGGCGACAACCACCACCGAGCCGCGAGGCACGCTCGCCATGCCCTTGCTGCTCAGCATCAGGACCAGCAGCATGATGACCTGCTGGGAAAGCGGCATGTCGATCCCGAACGCCTGGGCGATGAAGATCGCGGCGAACGACTGGTACATCATCGAGCCGTCGAGGTTGAACGCGTAGCCGAGGGGCAGCGTGAAGCCGACGATCTTCTTGTCGATGCCGAATTGCTCCAGCTTCTCGGTCAGGCGCGGGAACGCGGCCTCGCTGCTGGCGGTCGAGAAGGCCAGCATGGCTGGCTCACGAATGGCACGCAGCAACTGGCCGATCTTGCCGCCGAGGAACAGGTAGCCGACGCCGATCAGCACGGCCCACAGCACCGCGAGGCCGATGTAGAACGAACCGATCAGCTTGCCGTAGGTGACGAGCACGCCCAGTCCCTTGAGCGTGACGGAGGAGGCGAGGGCGCCGAACACGCCCAGCGGTGCAACACGCATCACATAGTTCGTCAGACGCAGCATGACGGGTACCAGGCCATCGATCGCCTGGATCAGCGAATCGACCTGCGGGTTGCCCTTCAGTGCGTTCAGGCCGATCCCGAAGAACATCGAGAAGACGACGATCTCGAGGATGTCGTTGCGGGACATGGCGTCCAGCACGCTGGTCGGGAACGCATGGGTCACCACGTCCTTCAGGTTCAGGCCGGTCGTGTTCAGGCCGGTGTTGACCTCTGCGGTACCAGCGACCATGTGCAGTCCAGCGCCGGGCTGCAGCAGGTTGGCGAACAACAGGCCCAGGCCCAGAGATACGAACGAGGCGCACAGGAACCAGATCGCGGAACGGACGCCGATGCGGCCGACCTCGCGCCCGCTTCGCATGCCTGCCAGCCCGGAGACAAGCGTTGCGAACACGAGCGGCGCGATGATCATCTTGATCAACCGGAGGAATACGTCCGTGATGATCGAGTAATAGTTCGCGATGTCTTTCGCTGCAGCCGGGGTGGCTGCAGCGTCGTGGCTGATATAGCCTGCGAGGAGGCCCAATATCATTCCGAGCCCGATGTACAGGGTCAATCGATTCTTCATGGCTATTCGATGTGTAGGTTGCCGGGACTCCGTGACGGAGCGGATGTGCGGTCCTGCTCGAATCCCTCCAGCAGCCACCGTGCTGTGAATCGTAGAGATTGACGAAATTGTGGCAATGCGACTCCAGCATTTCGGAATGCGGGGGCCGCATGCGAGTTCATCCGGGCACGATCTGGGACGTCGCGGCGAGGTGCTGCCACAGAGTGGAGACGAGCGGGTTGTGGGCCGTCGCATCCCGATAAACCCTTAGCTCGAATTCCAGGCACCACGGACCGGCGCCGGCCATCGCAAGTTCGCCGCGCGCAATCTCTTCCGCGACGGAACTTCGCGGCAGCCAGGCGATGCCTTCGCCCGCGAGCGCCATCTTCTTCAGCAATTCGGCCATGTCCGACTCGTAGTGGCGCTGCAGGTTCGGCTGCGATTTGGCACGCTGCATCAGCAATGCGAAGCAGCGACCGAAATAGCTGCTGTCGGCATAGGACAGCAGCGGAAGCGCACGATCGGTGGATCCGGCGAGCCGGAACATCGGCGCGCGCTTGTCCATCGCCTTGCACACGGGCATGAACACGTCGATGCCGACGGTCAGGTACTCGTATTTCGTGGCATCGAGGTGGAGCGGCAATTCCGGGTGGTGGTAGGCGAGCATCAGGTCGCAATTGCCGTTGGCCAGCGCCAGGATGGAGTCGTGGACGTTGGTCGGGGTGACACGCGTCCTGACATCCCTGAAATTGGGTGGCAGAGAGGCCAGCCATCCTGGGAGGAAGGCGAGCGCGATCGTGTGGCCCGCGACGATCTGAAGGCCGATTCCCGGCATGCGGCGCTCGTTGCGGATCACCGCGCGGGTGTCGTACAGCTTCGCCAGCACGTCCTCGGCGACCTCCTTGAACAGACGGCCCGCATCGGTCAGCGCGGGCGGATAGCCGCTGCGGTCGACGAGATCCGCGCCCACCCACTGCTCCAGCGCCTGGATGCGGCGGCTGAATCCGGACTGCGTGACGTTCCTGATCTCGGCTGCGCGCGAAAAACTCTGGTGCTGGGCCAGGGCGACAAAGTCCTCGATCCACTTGATTTCCATCACTTGCACTCCATTCGATTGCGGCGGCGCGCCTGCGCGTGACGCCATTGTCCGCGCGCTGCGACGGCACGGCGCCTTCGCGCCGTGCCAATGCGCCGAATCCGGCACGAACGGGGCATCCGCGCCACGCCTGCGCTTTTCCGGACGCGCCGTCGCATCCGCCGACGCCCCTGCCGCGAGTGTCTGGCGAAATGAATCCAACGTCATCGACAACGAGGATGCTCCATGGTTCATTCGCCTTCCATTTCCGCCCGGTCCGCAGTGCAGACCTCGCGGCCTTCCGAGATCACCGAGGCTCCCGCCGGTTCGCCGCCGTCGGAGCCCGCCGTCCGCGCCGAGCCCACGCCCGGCATGCCGGGCGCGCGCAAACCGGCGGAGGCCGCCTCGACGTCGCAGCCGATGGCGCCGCGCTCGCGCGCGGTGATCGGCGTCCTCGGCGGCATGGGTCCCGCCGCGGCCAACATGTTCGTGGACAAGACGATCGCGCTGAAGACCGACGCCCGCAGCGACCAGGAGCACGCTCGCGTGCTCCTGTACCAGGGCACCAACATCCCGGACCGCACCGCGGCCATCGTGGCGGGCAACAAGTCGCCGGTCGGGCCGATGGTGGAGGGCCTCAAGCGACTCGACAAGGGCGGCGCCGACATCGTCGCGATCACCTGCAACACGGCGCACAAGTTCCATGACGACCTGCTCGCCGCGGTCGAGAAGTACGGCTTGCGCCTGGAACTGCTGCACATCGTCGACGCGACGATGAAGGAGCTGTTCGCCCAGAAGCCGGACGCGAAGCGGGTGGGCCTGCTCGCGACCAGCGGCACGGTGAGCCAACGCATCTACCAGGAGCGTGCCGAGGCACTGGGCCATGGCGGCAAGATCGAGTGGATCGTGCCGAGCGCCGAATTCCAGGATCGGGTGATGGAGGGCATCTACGGCGGCGTCAAGGCCGGCGACAACGAGCATGGGAAGCGGGAGCTGCTGGCGGCGGCCGAGCACCTGAAAGAGCAGGGTGTCGACGCGATGCTGCTGGCCTGCACCGAGATCCCGCTCGTGCTCAAGACGGGCGACACGAAGACCGAAGTCGGTGAAGACATCCCGATGATCGATACGCTCGAGGCGCTCGCCAAGGCTGCGCTCGAGCGCGCGGACACGATGGAGCATCCGCGCGCGCTCGCCGGCAAGCGGCCGATCCGCGTACTGCCGATGATGACGGCGTTCACGATGAAGGTCGACCGCTTCCTTCACGGCGAGCCGGAACGACCGCGCATCATCGGCGACATCGGTGGCATGGGCCCGGCCGCGGCCGCGATGTTCAGCCGCTACGTGGTCACCCACAACGAATCGGCCAAGTCGGACCAGGAACATACCCGGTTGCTGCTTGACCAGGCCACCGACATCCCGGATCGCACCGCCGCCATCAAGGCGAAGTCGCAGGAGCCGGTCATCGAGATGGGCAACAGCCTGCGCCGGCTGGCGAAAGCCGGTGCGACCGACATCGTGATGACGTGCAACACCGCGCATCACTTTTTCCCGCAGCTCGAGAACGTCATTCGCGACGAGCACCTCAACGTGAACCTCATCCACATCGTGGACGCGACGATGACGCTGCTCGACAAGATGAAGCCAGGTGCGCACAAGGTGGGTCTGCTCGCCACCGACGGCACCCTGCAACAGCAGATCTACC
>Ga0210384_10001186_pt1 | contig 36398 bp, 31 predicted proteins | sample IncBWH2MmetaG_FD_160574 | JGI IMG/M metagenome (GOLD analysis project Ga0210384, IMG submission 160574) | Forest soil microbial communities from Barre Woods Harvard Forest LTER site, Petersham, Massachusetts, United States - Inc-BW-H-2-M | ecosystem: Environmental > Terrestrial > Soil >...
TGCCAAAGCGTACGGATCTTACGAAGAGCTGCTTGCCGACCCGCAGGTTGATGCGATCTACAATCCGCTTCCGAACCAGATGCACGTTCCCTGGTCGATCAAAGCGGCGGAAGCAGGCAAGCACGTGCTCTGCGAGAAACCGTTGAGCCTGACCGTGGCGGAAGCCAGGAAGCTTCTGGCGGTGCGGGACCGAACGAAAGTGAAGATCGGTGAGGCCTTCATGGTGCGGACGCACCCGCAATGGCAGCGCGCCCGCGAGTTGGTCGCTTCCGGGCGCATAGGCCAATTGCGCGCGGCCACGGGGTTTTTCAGCTACTTCAATACTGATCCCAGGAATATTCGCAACATTCCTGAATGCGGCGGGGGCGCCATGATGGACATCGGGTGCTATCCCATTAACACGTCGCGATTCGTGTTTGGAGAGGAGCCTACACAGGTACTCGGACTGGTCGAGCGCGATCCCCAGATGAAGGTGGACCGGCTGACCTCAGCCATGCTCGATTTTCCTTCGGGGCAATCTACTTTTACCTGCAGCATGCAGCTTGTGCCTTATCAGCGCAGCCAGTTTTTCGGGACCAAGGGGCGCATCGAAATTGAAATTCCATTCAACGCTCCGCCTCACCGCCCCTGCCGGATCTTTGTTGACGACGGGCGCGATGTATTCGGGGGTGGCATTACGACTGAGGAGTTTCCCGTCTGCGACCAATACACGCTTCAGGGTGACGCGTTTTCCCGGGCCGTGCTCGAAGGCGGTGAGGTACCCGTGCCGCTCGAGGATGCAATCAAGAATATGGCGGTGATCGAAGCTATTTTTCGTTCTGCGGAGTCAGGGAAGTGGGAAAAGCCGTAGTGGCGCGGAGCGCAGTGGAATATCTGATCGGATTGATACTGTCCGTGGCCGTGGCTGGCTTCGCCACTGCGATCGGCTTCGATCGCGAGCGCGCCTTTTATCCCACTGTGCTCATTGTGATCGCTTCATATTATGTGTTGTTTGCTGTGATGGGAGGTTCTTCGCGGGCGCTCTTGGTTGAAATCATCGTTGCGACTGGATTTCTCGTCTTTGCAGTAATCGGTTTCAAGAGGAGCCTTTGGTTCGCCGTTGCGGCGATTGTTGGCCACGGAGTTTTTGATTTCGTTCATCACTGGTTTGTTGACAACCCGGGAGTACCGGTTTGGTGGCCTGGTTTCTGTCTGACGTTCGACGTCGTACTTGGGGTGTGGTTGGCGGTGCGGCTGATGCGGGTTTCGGAACGTCCTTTCAAATCCCAAGCGGGATAGGACCGTGGAATCCCACCCTTTTCGCAAAGTACGCGAAAAGGATGGGGCACCCTTTGGTCTGTCACCCTTTGGTCTGGCACACCTCCCGGTTCGTTACTTTCGGCCTGATGAACGGGACGTAAAACTCAGTCCACCGCATCCCTCGTGATATTCTTAATGCAGAAGCTGCGTCCCCGCCCTTTTGGGCAATTTCCCGCAGTTCCCGTAAAGACCATGATTTCAGTAAGTAACGTGTCAATGCGCTACGGCGCTAAAGTTCTGTTTGACGAAGTCTCCACCGGCTTCACGCCGGGGAAGCGCTATGGCTTGACTGGGCCGAACGGCGCCGGCAAGTCCACTTTCATGAACCTTCTGACTGGCGAGCTCGAGCCGCAGAAGGGAACTGTCGTACGTCCGAAAAAACTCGGCGTCTTGAGCCAGGACCAGTTCGCCTTCGACAAGTATCGCGTGCTCGATACCGTTATCATGGGCAATAAGCGCCTGTGGGCGGCGATGGAAGAGCGCGACAGGATTTACTCGAAGCCGGAGATGACCGATGCCGATGGCATGAAGCTAGGCGAGCTTGAAGGTGTCGTGGGCGAGGAAGACGGCTACACTGCCGAGAGTGACGCGGCCATCCTACTCGAAGGCCTCGATATTCCCGACGCACTGCACGAACGAAAAATGGGCGAGCTACAGGGCGGGCAGAAAGTACGTGTGCTGCTGGCCCAGGCGCTTTTTGGACATCCGCAGGCACTATTGCTCGACGAACCTACGAACCATTTGGATTTGGACTCCATCCACTGGCTGCAGGGTTTTCTGAATCAATATGACGGTGTGGTGATCGTCATCTCGCACGACCGTCATTTTCTGAATAAGGTCTGCACTCATATCGCCGACATCGATTATCAAACCATCATCACCTACACTGGCACTTACGATGACATGGTGGTGGCGAAGACCCAGATCCGGTCGCAGATCGAATCGCAAAATGCGCAGCGGGAAAAGAAGATTTCGCAGCTGAACGAGTTCATCGCGCGTTTCTCCGCCGGCACTCGTTCCAGCCAGGTGCAATCACGGCGCAAGGAAGTGGAGCGGTTGCAGGTTACCGAGCTGGCGCGGTCGAATATTCAACGTCCTTACCTAAAGTTTGAGCAGAAGCGGCCTTCCGGAAAGCACATTCTGGAACTTGAGGGTGTGACCAAGTCGTACGACACCACCGAAGTGATTCGAAGCTTCACCGCGAGTATCGTGCGGGGAGAGAAAATTGCGTTGATGGGCCGGAACGGCGCCGGTAAGACCACGCTGTTGAATGCCTTGCTGGCGAATTCTCCTACCATTCCTGAAGCTGAACTGCGCCAGACCAGCGGATATGACGGGTCATTTCTCACCGACGGAAAGGTTATCTGGGGTCACGAAGCGGCGGTGGGATATTTTGCCCAGGACCATAAAGCGCTGATCCAGCCTGGCATGACCGCTTTCGAGTGGCTTCACCAGTGGGAGCCCGGTGCGTCCAACGAGGAGATTCGCGGATTGCTGGGACAGATGCTCTTTCCCCGCGAGGATGGCGACAAAAAGACTGAAGTTCTCTCTGGCGGCGAGGCGGCTCGACTGATTTTCTGCAAGCTGATGTTGCAGAAACCCAACGTTCTCGTGTTCGATGAGCCTACCAACCACCTGGATCTGGAATCGATCAACGCGCTCAATATTGCGTTGCAGCGTTATCAGGGAACAGTGCTCTTGTGTACGCATGACGAAGACCTGATCGACGAGGTAGCGACGCGCATTTGGCGCTTTGAGGGAAACCACCAGATCACAGATTTCAAGGGCGCTTACGAGGAGTACCAGTCGGTTTCCGTTTGACATCGGCTGACGAAGCAGGTGTCATTTGCAGGAACGGCCCGAGCCAGCCAATTGATTAGGGTGGGGCTTGGGTGCGGACTCTTTCGCCCCGTTGGGGCTCAGTTTCCGCCGTCTTCGACCCAGGGCCTTCGCCCTGGGCTACATTCTCCGCAGCAACGTTGCGGCTACATTGTGAATCCCATCCCGTTAGAAGACTTATTTCGCTACCCGCCGCCCCACAGAATGGTCATTTCATAGCGCTCGGAGTAAACTGCCAGTCCTGTGAATGGCCTGTCTTGCGCCACAGGCATCGATACTTCGAATCGATCAAGATAACTTCGTAGTCGTCCGAAAGAACGAGCAACTTTCTGGCCGCTCGGTCATCTCAGTAGTCTGCGATTCGGGATTAGTGTGTCGCTACGGTCAGGAGGTCGCTATGCTCGCAGCACAGCACACAGTTGAGGTCCAGCACGAACTGCTTGCACGTCTCCATCAGGCCCGTGCCGAGACTGACTGCTTGTTCGACCATGTCAAGCCGGAGTTTCTCTACGAGCGGCCGATTCCGGAGAGGCACCGGATTATTTTCTACGTCGGGCACCTGGAAGCTTTCGATTGGAACTTGCTCCGCGAACGCGTGCTGGGGCGAACCACGTTCCATTCAGAATTCGACAACCTGTTTGCTTTTGGCATCGATCCAGTTGACGGCGGACTTCCGACAGACCAGCCATCCGATTGGCCGTCTCTGGATCAGGTGCGTGAGTATGTAAGTCAGGTCCGCCACGCCCTCGACGATGGTTTGGCTGCTGTGACGTTGAATGACCGTGCCGGACAGTCCTGGAACCAACTGGTTAACGTAGCTATCGAACACCGGCTGATGCATGCGGAAACGCTGGCGTACATGCTGCACCAGTTGCCCTTCAGCCACAAGGTACGGAAGCCTCGCCTGCCTGAGTTGGTGGTGCGTCCGGTTGAGCCTCGCATGATCGAGATTCCGGCGGGCAAGGCGACGTTGGGGTTGGAGCGCTGTCAAACCAACCTGTTTGGCTGGGACAACGAGTACGAAGCGCACGCCGTTAAAGTGCCTGCCTTTTCCGTCGACCGCTACGAAGTCACCAACCGCGAGTATCTCCAGTTCATGAATGCCGGGGGCTATGAGAACGAGGCCCTGTGGCTTGAAGCCGACTGGAAATGGAAAACACAACACAATATTTCACACCCGGTGTTTTGGAACCGTGTGGACGGTGAGTGGCAGTACCGGACGATGTTTGAGAATGTTCCTCTGCCGCTCGACTGGCCCGCCTATGTGAGTCATGCGGAAGCGACCGCGTATGCGCGTTGGGCGGGGAAGGAGTTGCCCACCGAGGCGCAGTGGCATCGCGCAGCCTATGGCACACCGGAGGGAACGGAGAGGCCGTATCCCTGGGGAATTGAAGCTCCCGATTCCAGGTTCGGAAACTTCGATTTCGAGAGCTGGGACCCCACGCCAGTGGGGGCTTTCCGGCAAGGCGAAAGCGCATTCGGCGTCGTCGACCTGGTGGGCAACGGGTGGGAGTGGACGGCCACGGTGTTTGCTCCGTTTCCGGGTTTTCAGCCCTTCGAGTTTTATCCCGGCTACTCGGCCAATTTCTTCGATGGCGAGCACTTCGTAATAAAGGGTGGCAGCGCGCGCACGGCGGCATGCATGCTGCGCCGGTCCTTCCGAAACTGGTTCCAGCCGCACTACCAATATGTCTACGCGGGATTCCGCTGTGTGAGGACTTAGATGAATTACAAGGGGCATTTCATGCTGACGCACGCCATCACAGCCGATCCGGCGCTTGAGTTTGCCGCAGAGGTCCGTGCCGGACTCGCTCGAACCGGGCAGAAGGAATTGCCTTCCAAGTATCTTTATGACGATGTCGGCTCGGCATTGTTTGAAGTGATCAGCGTTCTGCCACAGTACGGTTTGACTCGGGCGGACGAGCGTCTGCTGCGGCGTCATGCGCACGAGATTGTGGAGCAGGTTCCGGGTCCGGTGGCCGTTGCGGAACTGGGCAGCGGCAGTGGCAAGAAAACGCGCTGGCTGCTGAAGGCGCTCTGCCGGCGTCAGCACGTCTCCTACTTCCCGATTGAGATTTCTCCCACAGCTCTGGCTATGTGTGAGCGCGAACTGGGAGACATCGATTGCATGAGCATCGTTGGTTTCGAGCGTGAATATCTGGATGGCCTGCTGGAAGTGGCGGCGCGCCGCCGGGAGGGGCAGAATCTGCTGGTGCTGTTTCTGGGTAGTACGATCGGTAACTTCGACAGGGCGGCGGCCGCGAAATTTCTTCGGGAAGTACGCCGGATTCTGCAGCCGGGCGATTCGTTGCTGTTAGGCACTGATCTCGAGAAACCGGTTCCTCAGTTGCTGGCGGCCTACGACGACCCGCTGGGAGTGACTGCGGCATTCAACCTGAATCTTCTGGCGCGCATTAATCGGGAGCTCGATGCGGATTTTGTGCTGGAGCAATTCGAGCACGTCGCCCGCTTCAATCCGGAAGCGCGCAGTGTAGAGATGCGCCTGCGGTCCCGGCAAGAACAGACCGTGACGATTCCTCGAGCATCGATGACAGCTTCATTCCTCGCGGGGGAGACGATCTGGACCGAGAGCAGCCACAAGTATTCTGCGAAAGAAATGTCCCGGATCGCTGCGGATACCGGCTTTTTCTGCAAGGCGCAATGGATTGACCAGGAATGGGCCTTCGCCGAGAACTTGTTCGTCGCGAAATAGCTTCTGTGGATGCTGCGGAGGCTCAGTTGAGCTCAGTGATGACGCGGGCGACAGCAGGTTTTTCGACTCCGGGAAGGAACTCGCGAGCGAGTCGCTCCCTCCGCTCAAGATGACAATGTCCGCTGTGTCCTAACTTTTGTCATGCCGAGTGCAGCCGAGGGACCTGCTTTCTGCCGAAAGTCACCCCAGTCCACGCGGTTTCCCCAGTTGTAAAAAGATTGTCAACACTGCGTTGCTAACCCTAGACAGCACCTAAGTGGTAGTAAGCTTTAGTGATAGTTGCCCGTTCGTATTTTGGGCGCGCAGAGCACAAGCGATGAGATTGGAACCCAGCCGCGTTTCGGCCCTTCAGCGTGATGAGGCGCTGCCGCGCTTTGGTGTTACCTATACCGGGAGGCCGATGGAACGCATTCTGGTGGTGGAGGATGACCGGGCAGTGCAGAAGGCACTCAAGCGGTTGTTTGAGGCGGAAGGATTTACGGTCGAGATTAGCGCGGATGGAAAGTCGGCGCTGGAGGCTTATCGCGCCGCAACTCCGTCCGCAGTCGTACTCGACCTCCGGCTGCCAGCCATGTCCGGGCGCGATGTTTGCCGGGAGATCAAGCAGCATGCACCGGCCCTCCCTGTGATTGTTCTGAGCGCCGCCAGTGACGTGTCCGACAAAGTCTTGCTGCTGGAGTTGGGCGCGGACGACTATGTCACCAAGCCGTTCAGTCCGCGAGAACTCCTGGCGCGTGTTCGGGCGGCGTTGCGGCGAACTTCGCGGTCTACGACCTCTGACGTCAACGGATTCGATGGTATTTCCGTGGACTTTACCCGGATGGAAGTTACGCGCGATGGCCAGGCGATCGCCCTCACGGCCCAGGAATTCAAGACCCTCAAGTTCATGTTGCAGAATGCGGAGCGCGTGATTTCGCGTGACGAACTGCTGAATGAAGTCTGGGGATATCAGAATTATCCCTCCACGCGCACGGTGGATAATCATATTCTGAAGCTGCGGCAAAAGTTGGAGAAGGACCCGGCCAATCCGGTACACTTCCGGACGGTCCACGGTATGGGCTACAAGTTTGTACCCTGATTTCGATACACGGTCCGATAAAAGCCCAGCCGGGAGCAGCGGAGATCGCCCATGCTGAAACTTCGGATGCGCACCAAGTTTCTGCTCTCCATGCTGCTGATTTCAGCGGGGCTCACTTGCACCAGCCTTCTACTGGTGCGGCACAGCGTACAGAAGCAGATACGGCGGGAAATCTTCGCCGACCTGCGCAATTCGGTCAGCACTTTCCAGAACTTCCAGCGGGAACGCGAAATTACTCTCACTCATGCCGCGGAACTGCTGGCGGACCTCCCCAACCTGCGGGCGTTGATGACCACGCAACATGAAGCCACTATTCAGGACGCATCCAGCGGTCTGTGGCGGCTGGCCGGCAGCGACCTCTTTCTGCTGGCGGACCGGACCGGACGCGTCGTGGCTTTGCACACCGCGTCTCCCGGTCTGACTCGCGAGATGGCGCAACAATCGTTGGCTGGCACCCTCAGCGATGAAAGCTCAGGGCACTGGTGGTTTGGCGGACAGCATCTTTACGAAGTTTTTCTGCGGCCGATATATTTTGGGCCGGCCGAGGAGAACCGCCTGCTGGGTTTTCTGGCGATCGGCTACGAAATCGACGACCGGTTGACTTCGCAAGTAGGGCGGATTGCGGCCAGCCAGGTAGCGTTCTATTACGGTAACGCGGTGGTGAAGACAACGTTGACTCCCGTGCAGGAACCGGAATTGGACCGGCAGCGGGTCCTTCAGCCTGCTGCTGAAGATTCCGGGCCGGAGGAAATTCAACTTGGGGAGGAACGCTTCCTGACTACATCGCTTGAGCTTTCCGGCGGCAAGAATCCTTCCGTACGGCTGGTCGTGCTCAAATCCTACGATCAGGCGACTGCGTTTCTCGACAGCCTCAACCGTCTTTTGCTGGCGTTGGGATTGGCCGCGGTATTGGGTGGCAGCGCGTTGGTATTTGTTATCTCACACACCTTCACCCGTCCGCTGGGAAATCTGGTTGAGGGCGTTCGCGCGCTGGAAAAAGGCGACTTCAATTATGCGCTGGACGCTCATGGTGGTGACGAGGTCGCCGAAGTGACCCGGGCTTTTAACCGGATGCGTGACAGCCTGAGGAAAACGCAGCAAGAGCTACTGGAAGCGGAACGGCTGGCCACGATTGGGCGCATGGCCAGTTCTATCTCGCATGATTTGCGGCATTCGCTGGCCGCGATCGTGGCCAACGCTGAGTTCCTGTGCGAGAGCCGTTTGTCGTCAGATCAGCGGGAAGAGCTCTATCAGGAAGTGCGAGTCGCGGTGAACCAGATGACGGACCTCATTGACTCGTTGCTGGAGTTTTCTCGCACTCGCGAATCCTTGCGGCCGACCCATGGCAACGTCAGGGACTCAGTGGAGCGGGTTGTGGCGGCAATACGCTCCCATCCGGAGTTTCACCCGATTCGCATCACTATCAGCCAGGAGGGTAATAGTTCGGGATGGTTTGATCCCAGGAAGCTGGAGCGCGCCCTTTACAACCTGCTGTTGAACTCCTGCGAAGCGGTCGTGCCAGAGGGTGGACGCATCCATGTGGGGTTGACCGAAGTTCAAGGCGGAATCGAGGTCCGCGTGAGCGACAATGGGCGCGGCATTCCCGAGGTAATTCGCGGCCAGCTGTTCGAACCTTTCATCAGCCACGGCAAGGAAAACGGCACCGGGCTGGGGCTTACCGTAGTGCAGAAAATTGTTCAGGATCATGGCGGGGACGTGATCGTGGAAAAAACCTCGGCGGAGGGTACGGTCTTTCGCCTGCTGCTTCCCCTGACTTCGTCGCCCGAGCCTGGGCAAGAGCCAAAGCCCCGGCGTCCGCCCATGGCTCGCACCGAACAGTCGCAATCGGAGTAGCATTCCGAAGCAGACCCTGAGGTCGCCGCAAAAGAATTCGTTCGAGTGGCGCGGCAAGAACGCTGGGAATTTGTTTCTGCGGAGGCGAATCGTGAAGCACAATAATCGTTTGCCTGGCTGGATCAGAAAATTTGGCACGATGGCCCTACTTCTAGTTGCCTTGAGCATCAATGGATGGCCGCAGGCCAGTGCGCCTGCTGTCCCGCCAACCGACGCAATGAGCGACGCCGTCCGCCAGCTTCAGGATGAAGTGCGCGAATTGCGCAACGCCGTCGTCGAATTGCGCTCGGAAGCCGGCCAGTACCGCGCCGAGACAGAGCAGTTGCGAAAGGAACTTGAGGCGCGCGGCACGTCTCCGGAAGCAGCAGCTCCGAACTCTTCCGCTCCGCCTCCACCGTCGACGTTGGTAGAGCGTGTCGCCTCCCTCGAAGAATCCTCCGAACTGCTGACCAGCAAGGTGGACGACCAGTACCAGACCAAAGTGGAGGCGGCGTCAAAATATCGCCTACGCCTGTCGGGTATTGTCCTGCTGAATTTGTTCAGCAATCGCGGATACCTGGATACTCAGGACGTCCCCACCTGGGCGATTCCGGAGATTCCGAATGTATCCGGACAGACCTTAGGCGCCACCATGCGCCAGTCGGAAATCGGGCTCGAAGTATTTGGGCCGCATTTCGCCGGGGCCCGGACCTCGGGAAACCTGCAACTTGATTTTGCGGGAGGGTCTCCGAACGTTCCCAATGGAGTTAATTTTGGGCAGGCACGGCTGCGGATCGCCAGTATGCGGCTGGATTGGAAGAATACTTCCATCGTCGGCGGGCAAGAAAACGCGTTCTTCTCTCCGCTCTCTCCCACGTCATTCGCTTCGCTTGCCGTGCCTGCGTTCAGCTACGCCGGCAACCTATGGGGATGGATTCCGCAAGTTCGCATAGAACACCGCTTCAATCTCTCGGAAAGCCAGAGCATCACGCTACAGGGCGGCATCATGGACAACGTTACCGGGGAACTACCCTCGTCCTTCGAGCCCTTCGCACAGGCGGGAGAAAGCTCGGGACAACCGGCCTATGCGACCCGCGTGGCGTGGACTCGCAACGTTTTTGGCATGCCCTTGACCGTGGGTGCAGCCGGTTACTACGGCCGCCAGAGCTGGAGTTTTGACCACAGGATTGATGGCTGGGCCGCGATGACGGATTGGAGCGTGCCCTTGACGCAACGCATCAGCTTCACCGGCGAATTCTATCGCGGCCGCGCCATTGGCGGTTTCGGCGGTGCCGTAGGGCGGAGCGTGCTCTTCAGCGGCAATTCCAGTCAGGTCCGAGCTTTGAATTCTGTGGGAGGCTGGTCGCAGCTGAAATTCTCGGCTACTAACAAACTGGAATTCAACGGAGCGTTCGGCGTAGACAACCCGTTCGCCGGTGATGTTCGCGGGTTTCCTTTGAGCGCGGGTTTCCCCGCTCCCTTGCTGCAGAATCGCAGCTCTTTACTCAATGTCGTCTACCGGCCCCGTTCAGACCTGCTTTTTTCCGGTGAGTACCGTCACCTGAGGACGTTTGACATTGATGCGGGAAGTCCTACGGCCGACCAGCTCAATCTGATGATGGGAATCCTGTTTTGATCAGCACACTCACAAAGTCCGGCTGCCCGTGGGTCTGCGTGGCACTGCTGGCCGTAAATTTCGCCGGAGCGCAGGCAGTTACGATGACGGCGCGGGTCGAGCTGCTGAATGGCAACAAGCCCGCAAAATCGGGCGAAGCAGGGAACGTCGTGGTTTGGCTGGTGCCGGCGTCCGGCGTGGTCAAGTCCGCGGACTATCTACAGACACAAAAGCCGCGGTTGAACCAGCGCAACAAAAGTTTCGAACCGCATGTGCTGGTGGTGCCTGTGGGTTCGGTGGTGGCGTTTCCGAACCACGATCCCTTCTTTCACAATGTATTCTCGCTGTTCGAGGGCAAGCGCTTCGATCTCGGCCTGTATGAAGCCGGCAGCACCCGCGATGTCCACTTTGACAAGCCGGGAATTTCGTACATCTTCTGTAATATCCATCCCGAGATGAGCGCCGTTGTGATTGCGCTGGACACACCGTATTACGGCATTTCGGACTTGCGGGGCCAGGTCGTGATTGCGAATGTTCCCAGCGGCAAGTACACGCTTCGCGTGTGGTACGAATCGGCTTTGCCCGAGACTCTCAGGGCGATGACCCGCGAGGTCACGGTTTCAGAAGACAGTTCTACGCTTGGAGTGTTGCGCCTGGCGGAAGCCAGTTTGCCCACCACGCACAAGAACCTGTACGGCCGTGACTACGAGTCGCCAGCGCCGAACACCCCCACCTACGACCGGCATTAGCGCAGGCGGGCGTTCCGACTTAACACAAAAATGACAATTATGTGACAACTGCCGGGGAGGATCGCCTTAGCTTGAGAACAACATGAACGGGCGGCCGCTGCTGGCCCGTTCAAAGTGGTTGATCCCGGGATCTACTCTGTTGTCGTAAGTACGTGATCTTCTCTTTCCCAAACGAACGACGGGCCAGCCGCAAGGCTGGCCCATTTTTCATGATGGACCTGGGCTATTGCTTGTTAACCGCCACCGCATCGTGCCCGTAATACTCGTAGGCCGACATCGGTTTTTCTCCGCCTTTTTTCCAGAAGCGTCCATCTTCCGAAAGCTTACCCAGCGCCCGTGCCATCTCCCTAACGTGGATGGCGACTGAGCCGCAACAGGAACCAATGTAGTTGATCCCAATTTCGCGGGCGCGCAACGCGTAGTCGCCCATTTCCTTTCGCGTAAGCTGCAACGGATCGAGGCCCAGCGGGAATTCCGGCAGGCTGGTGAAGTCGGGCTTGTCTTTGGGCGTACGGTACGCTACAGGCTGACAGGCAAGATAGCCGGAGACGGCCTTGCGCATCTCTTCCATCGCCGGCAGCGTGTGCTGCGGGGGACGCAGGCAATTCATGCCGACTATGTCGGCACCGGCATCCAGCAGCGCCTTGGCAGATTCGGCGGCTGACTTGCCATCTGCGGTCTCGTCTTTGTTCTCGAAGCAGATCGTCACCATCGATGGAAGGCCGGTTTTCTTCGCCCGCTCAACCGCGATCAAAGCTTCGCCCAGCCAGGAAAAGGTTTCGCCGATGATGAAGTCCACGCCCTCGTCGACCTGCACCGCAAGTTGCTCGTCAAAGGTCTTACGTACACGGTCGGCTGCGGACGGACTGTCCGGCTCGTACATCCAGGTAAGGCTGAGATTGCCCGCCACCAGACACTGGTCACCTGCAACGTCGCGCGCGATGCGCACCGCAGCGCGATTCAGCTCTTCGAGCCGGTTCTCCAGGCCGACTGTTGCCAGCTTGTCGCGGCTGGCATAAAACGTCAGCGCCTGCAGAACGTCGGCACCGGCCTCGCGAAACTCGACATGTAGTTCGCGCAGCGCGTCGGGATGGAGCAGAGCAACTTCCGGAGTGAACGGACCCGCACGTACCCATCCCCGCTTTTCCAGTTCCAGCAGATAACCGCCATCGCCCAGGACGGGACCGTCCTTGAGGCGCTCGAGAATGCCTTTTTTCTTTGCCATGTGTGCTCCTTAGTGTAGCGCCGGGACGGCGGCGCTACGATTAGTCGTCCTTGTACTCGAACTCTGCCTTGATCGGTTTGCTCGCCGCAAAGCGGCCCGGACAAAACGAACTGATATCCACGGTCTTGCCGTGCTGGTCCAGCAACAACTCTGACATCACCAAACCAATCGCCGGAGAGATCTTGAAACCCATCCCGGAGAAGCCAGCGCAAACATATAACCCGCTCACGCCCGAAATTTCACCCAGCAGAGGACGCGAATCCGGGGTCATGTCGTAAACTCCGGTGACTCCGCGCATGACCTCGGCGTTCTCCAGCTTCGGAACCCGCCGGCTGGCGCGCTCGATGATTTCTTCCAATCCTTCGTCCGCTGCGCGCTGCGGAAAATTGTCCGGATCGGCGCCGCGCTGGCCGTAGAAATCTCCAATCAGAAATTTGTCGTGAGCATCCGAGCGGAAGTAGGTGGCGCTGACCGAGTCGATGCAGGCGCAACCGCCGCCCTTCATGTCGGGCGCCTTTCTCAGGATCGCGACCTGGTGATATTCGGTCTGAATCGGCAGATCGATCCCGATCCTCTGAAATAGTGGCTTCGTCCATGGCCCGGTGGCTGCGATCACGACTGGCGCTGCGATTTCGCCATGATCGGTCCTGACTCCGCATAAAGATTGGCCTTCCACCAGAAACTCGAGCGCCTGCGTCTTCGGCAGGTAGGCCACGCCGAGCTCCCGGGCGCGGGTCAGGAAGTCGTTGGCCACCCCGGCTCCGTCGCCGTAACCAGAATCGGGTTCGTAGGCGGCCAGTTCGACCTCGTCGACCTTCCAATCCGGTTCCAATTCTCTGAGTTCCACACGATCGATAAGATTTACATTCACACCGAGCTTGCGTTGCATCTCTACATTCTGCTTGAGCCGCTCCGCTTCACCGGGATGAACGATGCGTACAAATCCGGTCTTGCGGAAATCTCCTTCTTCACCGACCTCGTCGCGCCAGTTCTCGAACATATGCAGACTCACCAGCGCGAGTTGCACCTCGGGTGGATAGCTGTAGTGCATGCGGATCAGCGCGGAAGAGCGTCCACTTCCTCCCTGACCCACGTGGCCTTTGTCGATGACCGCGATTTTTCCTGCGTTTCTTTTCGCGAGGTGAAAGGCGATGGACGCCCCAATCACGCCGGCCCCGAGGATGACAACGTCCGCCGTGGTGGTCCGGGCGTCCATCCGGGAGCCGTTTTTGGCCTCGAGATTCATGTCGACGAAACCTTGGGCGATCTTCTGACCGTAAGAAGAGGTATAAATCGGCAAGCTGGTCGCCGGTTCTCCGCAGTCAGTTCTCGGATCTCAGTTCTCCGGGTATTGCTCAAGCCGCGGCCTCTTTCAATCTTCCTTTTTTCCAGTCGCGCAAGACCTGGTGAGCTGCGTTATGGCCGGGCGCGCCCGTAACGCCGCCGCCAGGATGCGTACCAGCGCCGCATAAGTACAAGCCATCCACGGGTGTGCGGTACTGCGCCCATCCCGAAACTGGTCGCATGAAGAACAACTGCTCCAGTCGCAGGTCGCCGTGGAAGATGTTGCCTTCCGTCAATCCGTAGGTGCGCTCCAGGTCGAGTGGAGTCAGCACCTGGCACGCGACAATCGCATTCGGCACGTTCGGCGCGTACTCGCCAATCTTCTTAATTACTCGATTGCCCAGCAGTTCCCGCTTCTCGTCCCAGTTACCCTCGCGCAGGTGATAGGGAACATACTGCACAAAGCAGGTCAGGATGTGTTTGCCCGAGGGCGCGAGGGACGGGTCGGCATTCGACGAAACCACGCAATCCACCCAAAGTTCTTCGGGAATCTCGCCAAACTTGGCAATGTCATAGCAACGCTCGGCAAAAGCGAGGGAAGAGACAAGCGTGTAGAAAGTGCGTTCGAGAGCCGTTGCCGTGGGCGACGTTCCAGTAAACCGGGGCTCGACGTCGAGCACCAGATTTACCTTGGCGCAGGGGCCTTCCATCTTGATGCCGCGAATCGAATGCAGGAACTCGTTGGGCAGTTCGGATGCCGCCACCATTTTCAGGAAGGTCCGTTTGGGATCTGCGTTGGAGAGCACGATGCGGGCCCGAATCACGGTGCCATCTTCGAGTACCACGCCTCGTGCCCGGCCGTCGCGGACCTCGATCTGCGCAACCGGTGCCGACGTCCGGATTTCCACTCCCAGCCTTCGTCCCGAAGCCGCCAGGGCCTGGGTGATTGCGCCCATGCCGCCCATGACGTGTCCATAGAAGCCCTGAAGTTCGTGTTCGCCACCGCTGAGCAGATGGAATAACAGGCCGATGGCCGTGCCCGGTTGATAAGGTCCGCCATGCTTGCCATAAACGTTATTGGCAAGGAACATGGTCTTCATTTTTTCCGACTCGTAGTTGTGATCGAGAAATTCGCCCAGGCTGCCGGTCAGAAAAGAAATCAGTTGAGAAACTTCATCGCTTGAAATGCCGCGGAATTTCTTCCCCACACGAAACAGGTCACCCCAACCGCGCATGCTTCGGGTGTCAATCTCCGGCGGCGGTTCCATGAAAAACGGTTGCAGGTAGCGCGCCAGCTTTTTCAGGCGGTCGTCAACCTGGATAAAGGTTTCCGCATCTTTGGCGGAGATCTTTTTGAATTCTGCTTTCGCCCGCTCGCGGTCCACCCACCAGGGGACGACGTGTCCATCCGGGAAGGGAACTTGAATGGCCGGATCGCAGGGGACCATGCGTAGTCCGTAGTCAGCGAGGTGCAAGTCAGAAATCACTTCCGGCCGCAACATGCTCGCGATATAAGAAGTAGTGGAAACGCGACACCCGGGAGCGATCTCTTCTGTGACGCAGCATCCGCCGACGATATCGCGGCGCTCGAGCACCAGAGTGGTGAGTCCGGCGCGCGCGAGGTAGGCGGCGGCGGTGAGACCGTTATGGCCTCCGCCGACTACGACGGCGTCATAAATTTTTGCGGACGACAACGACACGTCTATGACCCTAGGTTATGACACTATAATGAAAACAAGATACATTACCGCATCCTCCTAATAAATAGAATTGAAATCCGGGCAGCATTTCTGTAGAGTCTTATGACTTGAGGTCAGACATGAGTGGAATTGGAAGCAGTCTCGTCTCCCCCCCGCGTTATCGCAGCATGCCCCCTCGGCCCCGCTCCGAAGGCAAACGAACCAGAATCATCGACGCCGCCATGCGCCATTTTGCCGAACAGGGCTACCACGCCGCTCGAGTCGGCGACATCGCGGCCGCCCTCGGCATCGCCAAGGGTTCGATCTTCCAACATTTTGGCAGCAAGGACGGATTGTTTTTCGAGGTTTACAAGAAAGCCGTCCGTTCATTTCCGCGCTACCTCGACGCTCCCGCTGATGTGCGAGAACGCGGCTTTTTCGAGGTGCTGCGTTACTGGCTCGTGAGCACCGAGCACTTGCTGCACGAGGATTGGATCCCCTACCGCGTGTCGTTGCTGGGAAACTATGGGACCGATCTTACTCTGAAGCGCGAGATCAACCGCTTTCTCATGGCTGAAGATCCCTATGGCACTGTAGCGTTCGTGCGCTACGGGCTGCAACGTGGAGAACTGCATCGTGAAATGGACCAGGAGATGATGGTCTCTATCTTGGATTGGACTATGGAACGCTTTCAGGATGCGCTGCTCACGGAAGAACTGGATCCGGGTCTGTTCCGCCGTCAGGGCGATCCACAGGAGAAGAAGGAAGCACGCATTATCCAATTTCTCGATGTGCTGAAGAGGGCAATCGGAGCATGAACAACAGGCATATGTCGGTAGCGGAAATTCTGGCCAGCTACAACGACAAGGCTGCCTTGCCGGATTCCTCCACCATCCCCGCGCCCTGGTATGTGGACCCGCGAATTGCCGACCTTGAGGCCCAGACTGCTTTCAGCAAGACCTGGCAAATGGTGGGAAGGGTTGAGCAGGTGGAGAAGCCCGGCCAGTTTGTCACGGCCAGCATTGCCGGCGAACCCATCGTCGTGGTGCGCGGCAATGACGGCGTTCTGCGGGGCTTCTATAACGTGTGCCGTCACCATGCCGCGGCCGTCGTCACCGAGCCTTGTGGACAGGCTTCCATTCTTCATTGTCCTTACCACGGCTGGAACTACGGGCTTGACGGTTCTCTAAAGGGAATGCCGGAATTTGACGGCGTGAAGAATTTTGAACGGCAGCAGAACGGCCTGGTGCCAGTGAAGGCGGAAACCTGGGAGAAATTTGTATTTGTGAGCCTGGATCCACAGGCGGCTCCGCTCAACGATTTTCTCGGCGGCCTGGTGAAACGCGTTGCTCCCTTGGGTGTCAGCAAACTGCACTATTTCGACAGCCGCACCTACGACATCCACTGCAACTGGAAAGTGTTTGTGGATAACTATCTCGACGGCGGATACCACGTTCCGCATCTTCACAAAGGCCTGAGCTCGGTGCTGGACTACAAGGAGTACACCATCGAGAACGAGGACCGTTACTGTCTGCAGTCAAGTCCGATGGTGGCGGGGAAGGAAGACGCAGCCACCGCTTCTACGCGCCAGGGCGACCGTGCCTGGTACTTCTGGCAATATCCCAACCTGATGATCAATTGCTATGAAGGCTACATGGACACGAACCTGGTACTGCCGCTCGATGTCGATCACTGCCGCGTGATCTTTGATTTCTACTTCGGCGATATCAGCCAGGCTCGCCGCGAGTACAACGAGCAGAGCGTGGCCGTCGGCGCGCGAGTGCAGGACGAGGACCTGGGCATCTGCGAGGCGGTGCAGCGGGGTCTGAAGTCGCGTGCGTATGGCGCGGGAAGGTTGTCGGTGCGCCGGGAGGCTGGTGAGCACTTGTTTCACCGGTTGCTGGCAGCCGATTTGAAGAGAGGTCCCGAAACGACGGCGGCGGCTGCCGATTAAGTTGAAATCTCTAATCTACAGTCGCAAATCCGCATTTCTGTCGCAACACAATCAAAGGCTGAGGTGACGAATTGAAGAAGACTCTCGCAATCGTGCTGGGGTTGTGGCTGTCGTTTGGCGCAGGTGCGGCTGCGCAGGTGACGGCAATCAAGGCTGGTCGCCTGGTTGATCCGCAGAGCGCTACTGTGCTCAACGACCAGATCATTCTCATCCGTGACAAAAAGATTGAAGAGGTCGGCAAGGGCCTGGCCATTCCAGCCGATGCGAAAGTCATTGATCTTTCGCAAATGACCGTCTTACCCGGCCTGATCGATTGCCACACCCACCTCGCCGATGGCCCCACTGACGATGGCGACCCCTTCTCGCAACTGAAGAAGACCGCAGCGCAGGTTGCGTTTGAGTCCGTCCCAAACGCGCGGACATTTTTGCGAGAAGGCTTCACCACCGTTCGTGACGTGGGAGTCTACCGGGCGTTGAATGATGTCGCTATGCGTGACGCGATTGCTCATGGTTTTATCGAGGGCCCGCGCATGTATGTGGCTGGCGCCTACGTGACCATCACCGGCGGCGCCGGCGCCATGACCGGACTCGCGCCGGACATCACGATGCCCTGGGACTTGCGCTACGGACAGGCAGACGGTCCGTGGGAAGTCCGGCAGAAGATTCGCCAGTTGGTGCACGACGGTGCGGACCATATCAAGGTACTCTCCAGCGGAGCCGTCCTGACCCATGGCAGCAATCCGAAGTCGCAAGAATTTACCCCCGAAGAGTTGCAGGCTGCGGTCGATGAGGCTAATCATTTTGGACTGCGCGTGGCCGCGCATGCCCACTCTCCCGAGGGCATCAAGAATGCGATCCGTGCGGGTGTGGCTTCGATTGAGCACGCGACCATGATCGACGACGAGGGCATCGCATTGGCCAAGCAGCGCGGCACCTATCTGGACATGGATATCTACGATGAAGAGTGCATCCAAGAAGCCGGCAGGCTCGGAAAAATTCCCAAAGACTTTCTTCAGCACGACGCGGAATTGGGAGAGCTTCATCGGCGAAACTTCCGCAAGGCGGTGAACGCGGGAGTGAAATTGTCGTTTGGCACAGACGCTGGGGTATGTCCCTACGACCGCAGCGTCAGGCAATTTGCGTTCATGGTGAAGTATGGGATGACGCCCATGCAGGCGATCCAGTCAGCAACGACTTCGGCCGCGGATTTGCTGGGCCATTCCGATATCCTGGGCGATATCAAGCCGGGCAAGTTTGCCGATGTCATTGCCGTGTCCGGCGATCCACTGCAGGACATCAGTGTGCTGGAGCATGTCCAGTTCGTAATGAAAGATGGGAAAGTCTACAAACAGTAAATCCTGGCTGTGTGGGGCGGACACTCTTGTCCGCCGCTTTTGACTTTCCCAGCGCCGCAAGAACTATCCATGCCTCGTGCCCAACAAAAATCCACTTCAAAGGCGGCGGACAAGAGTGTCCGCCCCACACTCATTGGGAGAGCTTAACGTTTCATTGGTGGTCGCGCGGAATCGTTTCTTGCCACGTCTTTTGCTTCACCATCTGGCTGTCCTTCAGCAACTCTCGCGTGTACTTGTAGTAGAAATTCTTCTGGTCCGTGGTCACGAATAAATGTCCGCGCCATCTGAGTTCGCGGCCCTTTAAGACGAAGACGCTTTCCGCTTCGCCGCGGACTGCACTGCTTTCTGGATGAGCGTCGTCGACCTCGTAGACCAGGCTCTCGTAGTCCGTTTCCTTGCCCCACGGATAGTTGGTTTCTGCTTTGCCCTTCCAGTGTACGGTCGCTTTCTGATTGGCTTCGTCGCGCTCGAGCGTCCACTCCCCGGGCCAGGGATAGCCGACGCTCGTGATGTCTTTACGTTCCTCGGAAGGTTGCGGCGCTTGGAACGCGGGGGCCGCGGCGCCTTGCACGGGCACGACCGGCAACGTCAGGCGCGAGCCATTGCTTCCGAGTTCAAGCGACGTGGTCATCGCATATGGCGTGGGCACGACCATCGGCCACAAAGCGTTTGAAATCGCCAGTCGAATGCGATGGCCCGTGGGGAAGACCCATGAGGTCAGGTGCATCGTGATGTTGAGAGCGTAGAACTTTCCGGGCTCGAGGGCCCGCAATTCCGTCATGGACTCGCGTTGCGCACCGTTGATTCCCGCGCCGGTGATTTGGGTGACCGTCCCGTCGGGGGCCACATCGGAGAGGCGCGCAAACCAATCCGCCAAAGGCGCTGTCGCCGAGGCTCGCAGCAAAGCGCGCGGCCTTCCCAGGATGGCCAGCTGCGTCTTGAGCGGCGCTGAATCGTAGACCAGGCTGAACGCGTCCACCGGACGGGGATCGCTCAGCAACTCGCCCCACCAGAATCCGGACTCCACGCCGACTGACGGAACATACTTGAGTTGATGAACCTCGTCCTCGGGCGCGGCCTTGTCCAGAGTATGGTTCGGCTGAGGAAAGAAAACCGTTTCGCGAACATCGCGCGGCGGCCATCCATCTTCGCGCCGCCATTCGCCGGGAACATTGATCAGACTCGGATCTGGAGGATGCCAGTGCTGCATATAAATGACCAGCTTCGGATCCCGCAGCACGCCCGTGTCCCTGCCCTTGAGCCAGTAATCCCACCAGCGGACAGCTTCACTGCGCCACTCGATTTGGGGGCCGGGGACCGCATCGTGGGGAAAGGTGTGGTTCCAGGGGCCGACGATGGCTTTCAACGGAGCCTTCGTTTGTTGCAGCATATCGGTAACACTATCGCGATAGCCGTCGAGCAAACCGCCAATGACAAAACAAGGAATCTTGATCTCGCTGTAAGGCCGAACGGGACTTCGCCAGAACGCGGCGTCGTGCTGATGCTTCAGATAGAGCAGCGACCAGGGCGGAGCGTCGAAGCGCGGACCCAGGATTTTCTCATCGAGGGTGTAATTGGGCGCGCCGGTCATGCCGGGCGCCATGTCCATGTTCAACTCGAACTCATCAACGTGGGCCATGCCGTCCACGTAGTGCACATCATCGTGGAAAAGTTCTGACGTGGCGGCCACTGCGATGATGGCCTTGAGTTCGGGTGCTTGCCGCATGGCCATCTGCAAGGAGTTGAAGCCGCTCCAGGAGATGCCCGTCATGCCCACGTTGCCGTTGGACCACGGCTGATGCGCCAACCAGGCGATGATCTGCAATCCGTCGAGTTGTTCCTGTTCTGAGTACTCGCGGTCGGTGGGAACGCCTTCGCTGGTGCCAAAGCCGCGGATGTCAACGCGAGCGCAGACGTATCCGCGGCGCACAAAGTAGGAGTAAATCGAGTAGTCGCGACTGGCGGTTGCGTCGTCCTTTCGGTAGGGATGATATTCGAGCACGGACGGGAATTTCTCGCCGGCTTTGCCGCCGTCCGGCATGTATAAGGTCACCGACAGACGCACGCCGTCTTTCATCGGAATCCAGCTGTTCTCCATGTGCACATCGTACGTGGGCGGAGATGGAGGCTCGACGGCCAGAGCGGACAAAGGCGCTGCGAACGTCAGCCCCAGCAGAATTGCAGCCCAGGGGGAAAAGCGGAAACCCTTTGTCATGATTCGTACCAGCGGAAGCCATGACGCTCCTCCTGCTCCAGTTGCTTCACCAGCTTGAGAGTGCGAGAGCGCCGGTGATTGGCGCAGGCGACGACGATGACGTTGAACAGCGCCATGGGAGCGACATACGAAGACCCAAATGATGGAGTTGCGATCGAAGTCAGAAAAAACTCGTGGGCAAACTGTCCGATGGGAGAAACCAGCGTGTCCGTGATACCCACGCAATAGGCGCCGTTGGCGCGAGCCTGGCGCAGTCCTTCCACTGTCTGCCGCAGGCCCCGACCATGGCTGACCGCAATCACCAAGTCGCGCTTCCCGAGGAAACGAACTTTGTGCACGACTTCCGCGGGTGATGTGGCGCTGGTCACGGGCAGCCCGAGAATGATGAGCAGGTGTTCCAGAAACCTAACCAGGTTGGCGGCCAGATCGCCGCCGAGCAGGACAACCTGCCGGGCTGCGTAAAGCCGCCGCACTAGCGAGGCGATGCGCCGCGGCTCAATGCCCTGCACCAGGCGGTCAAGATTCTTGACGTCCTGGTCGAGCGATGCCCGTACTTGAGTCGAAATGGCGGATTTTCCCGCCGGGCCGGTCTGCATGGCATCCAGCGAGGTCGCATAGGCGATGGATAGTTCATGCACGTAATGCTGGAAGTCGCGGTAGGAATCAAATTGCATTCCGCGAACGATGCGGACCATGGTGGCCGGATCGGTGCCCAGTCGCTTGGCCAATGCCCGGACGCTCATCAGAACAAACTCGCGCGGCCGTTCGAAGACCGGACGAATTACCTGTTGACGTTTGGGGCTTAGGAGGCTGATACGCGCCGACGGGCTCATGACGGGAATCGGGCGGGTAATTTTCCTCGGCTTTCTCATCGGGCACAAGAGCATGTTGGAAAGCATGCGTTCTTGTCAACCACGCAGCTCACGTAGGGGCAGATGAGGACATCTGTCCCTGTGTGCTTTGGGATGAACCTCTAAGATGGGCTCAAGGCCGCAACATTTGTATAATGCTGGCGCCGCACAACCTGACTGCCAGAGGAAACTCCATGGATCCGAAGTCCACACTCCACTCCCGTAGCCGAAGAGATTTTCTCGCCACCACCAGCCTGTTGGCCGCCGCAGTCGCCGCGCCGAAGACCGCGTCTGCACTGACCCGAGACGCCCCGTCGGATGCTGATCAGCCGGCGTCTGCTGGAACATTGCGCAAGATTCTAATCGGTGTTTTCGACCCCGCGTTCCCCAATCTTTCCACAGACGAGATGATCGACAAGTTCGCCGGCTGGGGCGTGGAGGCGGTGGAGATCGGAACCGGCGGCTATCCCAACTCAGCGCATTGTCCGGTCAAGGATTTGCTGGACGATCCGGCCAAAGCCCGCGCTTGGAAAAAGAAATTCGAAGACCACAATATTCAGGTGGCGACATTGAGTTGTCACGGCAACCCGGTATCTCCTGATCCAAAGATCGCCGAGCGCGATGCGGAGACCTTTCGGCGCACCGTATTGCTGGCCGAGCGTCTCGGCGTAAGCGTTATCGTCGGCTTTTCCGGCTGCCCCGGCGGCGGTCCCACCGAGACTGTGCCCAACTGGATCACCTACCGCTGGCCGACCGAGTACGGTCAAATGCTCGATTGGCAGTGGAAAGAAAGAGTAATTCCATACTGGAAACAGGCCGCCAAGTTTGCCCGTGATCACGGAATCCACAAAATTGCCCTGGAGATGCATCCGAATTTTGTGGTCTACAATCCCAAGACCCTACTGCGTCTGCGCGAGGCCGTCGGAGAAGAGATCGGAGCCAATTGCGATCTTAGCCACCTCTTCTGGCAGCAGTGCGACGCGGTGGAAGTCATTCGCATGCTGGGCAAGCAAGGTGCGATTTTCCACGCGCACATGAAAGACACGACCTTCTACAAGAATAACGTTGACCGATATGGCGTACTGAATTTCGCGTTCGAGAAAAGCGATCTCTCCGGCGCCTCGGAGACCTTCCGTGCGGTGGGCTACGGGCATAGTTCCGGCACCTGGAAAGAAATCATGCTCGCTTATATGGAAGTCGGCTACCAGGGGATTTTCAGCGTCGAGAATGAAGACCCCATTCTTTCCGGAGAGGTCGGGGTAGAGCGCGCTTTGTATGTCCTGAAAAACGTCAGGAATGAAATCTTGGGAACGACGTAAGAGCCCTGTCATCCTGAGCGGAGGAAAGACGTTTCGCTCGCGCAATGTTTTTCGGAGTCGAAGGACCCCTATAAGCTGATCAGCGGCGAGAAGCCCACGGGTCTCTGACCGCGCCAGCGCGGCTTAAGCGGCGCCCGGATGATAGATTCTGCAGGGTAACCGTTGACCTTGCTTCCCGCTCCGGCGTAAGCTGCCCTTTCCGGCCATTCTCGGGACAAGCATGCAAAGACGCGAAGCGTTACGACTCCTGGCCTCAGCCGCTGCCCTCCCCCTACTATCGAGAGAAGCATTTTCGATGTTCCAGGCTGCGCACGAACAGCTTCCGGAGCAGTCGGTCCTGCGGACTCTCAATCCCCATCAGAACGCGATGGTAACGACGATCTCCGAGATCATTATCCCGCAAACCGATACGCCAGGTGCGAAGGCGGCGCGGGTGAACGAGTTCATCGATCTGATTCTCACCGAGTGGTATGACGAGGAAGAGAAATCCATATTTTTAACTGGGCTGACAGAGGTCGACACCCGTACCCGGGATTTGTTCGGCAAAGATTTTATTGATTGCGCGGAGAAACTGCAGGCCGAAATTCTTCGGGTTTTGGATGATGAAGTGGCTGAGGCCCGTGGCGAGGTGCGAAGGGGAAGTAGTCGCAGACGACCGCCCGAACGAGATTTCTTTTTCATGATCAAGCAACTTACGCTGATCGGTTATTACACTTCGCAGATCGGATTTGAGCAGGAACTCCATAGTGAAATTATTCCTGCCCGCCACGCTGGTTGCGTGCCTCTGGACGAGGAGGCGACGAAATAGATCATGGCCACCAACACCTATGATGCAATCGTCGTCGGCTCCGGGATCACCGGGGGTTGGGCAGCCAAAGAGTTGGGTGAAAAGGGATTGCAAACGCTGGTACTCGAAGCCGGACGCCCGATTGATCCCGACCAGGATTACGCGGAGCATGTGCCCGAGTGGGAAGTGCGCTTCCGCGGAATGAGTGACCGCAAAAAGGTCCAGGAAAACCAGCCCGTGCAGGAGACCTGCACCGGAATGGACGAGTGGAACAGCAAATTCTTCGTCAACGACAAGCAAAACCCCTATACCACAGAACCGGGTAAGCCATTCTTATGGATTCGCGGACGCCAGGTGGGTGGGCGTTCGATTATCTGGGGAAGGCAATCGTATCGCTGGAGTGACCTTGATTTCGAAGCCAATCAACGCGAGGGTCTCGGCGTGGATTGGCCGATCCGCTATCAGGACATTGCTCCCTGGTATGACCACGTAGAAGATTTCATCGGCGTCTCCGGGCAGCGCGAGGGACTTCCGCAGCTGCCGGACGGCCATTTCCTGCCGCCGATGGAACTCAACTGCGCGGAAGTGGTGGTCAGGGATGCTGTTGCCAAATATTTTCCCGGCGAGCGTCTGATGACCATTGGACGCACCGCGATCCTGACCCAGCCCCACAACGGCCGCGCCGCCTGTCACTACTGTGGGCCTTGCGCCCGCGGTTGCATTACGCGTTCGTACTTCAGCAGCTTGAACTCGACTCTGCCAGCGGCTCTTCGCACCGGCAAAGTTACCGTGCGTCCGCACAGCGTCGTGCACAGCCTGATATTCGATGCCAAGAAGAGGAAAATCACTGGGGTGAGGATTATCGACGGGCAGACGCGCGACACCATCGAGTTTCGCGCCAAGATCGTTTTCTTGTGTGCCTCGGCGCTCGAGTCAGCCCGCATTCTGCTGAACTCTTCCACCACTGAATTTCCCAACGGGCTGGCCAACTCAAGCGGAGAACTGGGACGCAACATCATGGACCATTGCATGGGCGGCGGTGCCCGTGGCCGCATTCCAGGGAATGAAGATCACATCTCGCTGGGGAACCGTCCCAATGGAATTTACGTTCCGCGTTTCCGCAACGTGAAGCAAAAGCATCCACTCTTCCTCCGAGGCTACGGTTTTCAGGGAAGCGCCGCTCGAACGAAATGGGAACGGGGAACGGAAATGCGTGGTTTTGGCGCGGAGTTCAAACACACCATCAGCCGCCCCGGACCGTGGATCATGACTTTGGGGGGGTTCGGCGAGTGTCTGCCCAACCACGAAAATTTCATCGAACTCGACAAGACCAAGCTGGACGCGTGGGGCATTCCGGTGCTCAGGATCAGCTGTGTCTGGCGGGAGAATGAGCGAGCCCTGCTGAAGGACATGTCAATCACGGCGGCGGAGATGCTGTCGGCTGCCGGGGCGAGGGACATAGAGCCGTACATAGAAGACAATGCTCCCGGATTGACCATTCACGAGATGGGCACGGCGCGCATGGGACGAGACCCAAAAACGTCTGTCCTCAATGCCCACAATCAGGCGCACGACGCCAACAATCTCTTTATCACCGACGGCGCGTGCATGACTTCATCTTCGTGCGTCAACCCGTCCCTGACCTATATGGCCCTCACCGCCCGGGCCTGCGACTACGCTGTTAGCCAAATGAAGCGAGGAGAAATCTAGCCATGGACAGACGAGGTATGGACCGACGAACTTTCCTGGGCACGATGACCGCTGCCACCGTTCTCTCCAGCAAGTTCGCCTGGGCAGCCGGTGAGCACAAGATCGACAAGGTCGGACTGCAACTGTACACGCTCCGAAGCGTGATGAAGGACGACTTCGAAGGCAAGCTGGCGAAGGTTTCCGCGATCGGCTATCGCGAGGTCGAGTTTGCCGGCTACGACGGCCATACTCCGCAGGAAATACGCGCCATGCTGGACAGGCACGGGCTTACCGGCCCGTCAGCTCACGTGGAATACAAGAGCTTGGGGGAGAAATGGCCCGGCGTACTGGATGCGGCCCACGTGGTCGGTCATCAGTATCTCGTCAACCCGTACATTGACGACGAGATCCGCAACGGGCCCGATGGATGGAAGCGCGCGGCGGAAGCGTTCAATCGCGCCGGGGACGCGAGCCAGAAAGCAGGCATTCAGTTCGCCTATCATAATCATTGGTTTGAATTTTGGCCGGTCAACGGGAAACTTCCTTACGACATTCTCCTGGAAGAGTGCGATCCCAAATTGGTGAAGATGGAGATGGACCTGTGTTGGATCATGGTGGGCGGGCAGGATCCGTTCAAGTATTTCAATCGCTACCCTGGACGTTTTCCGCTGGTTCACGTGAAGGATCTGACCAAGATTCCGAAAGTGGATGCGACCGGCGGACAGAAATTCGGCGACACCCTGGAGGAGATGACCGAAGTCGGAAGCGGAACTATTGAATGGAAGAAAATTTTCGCGCAATCCGACAAGGCTGGTATCAAGCATTACTTTGTCGAACATGACCACCCCAAGGATCCTTTTGCCAGTGTCACGGCCAGTTACCAATACCTGGCAAACGTGCGCTTCTAGCCGCTGTTGAGAGTGAAGCTCGGGAGAACTTGATGGCTCAAGTGGTGCGTTCACCGAAACTGTATGATGTGTGCATTATTGGATCGGGCGCGGCGGGCGGCACCGCTGCGAAAGTCCTGACCGAAGGCGGTCTCAGCGTTGTGATGCTGGAAGCGGGCCCGCCCCTGAATCCGGAAAAAGATTTCAAAGAGCACGTCTGGCCCTACCAACTGGCTCATCGCGGTGTTGGCGTCGGGGGCGAGTTCCGGCAGGAGCTAGGCGACGAATTCATGGCGCCGAATGGCGCGTGGGAAATCGAAGGCGAACCCTACACTTCGGCGCCGGGATCGCAATTCCACTGGTTCCGCTCCCGCATTGTGGGCGGCCGCACCAACCATTGGGGACGCATCGCTCTTCGGTTTGCTCCGATGGATTTCAGGGCTCGCTCCACGGATGGCATGGGTGACGACTGGCCGATCACGTACGAAGAAGTTTCTCCTTACTACGACAAGGTCGAGTCCTACATCGGGGTCTTCGGCACGAAGGAGAATATTCCCAGCGCTCCCGACGGCATTTTTCTTCCTCCTCCTCCCCCGCGCTGTACCGAAACCATCATCAAGAAGTCCTGCGACAAGTTGAATATCCATTGTGTGCCCTCGCGGCTTGCGATTCTGACCAAGCCGCTGAACGGGCGCGCGGCTTGTCACTACTGTGCCCAATGCGGCCGCGGCTGCATTACGGCTTCGAATTTCAGCTCCAGTCAGGTCATGATTCCGCCGGCGCAAGCTACCGGCCGGTTCACGCTGATCACGGGTGCGATGGCCCGAGAAATCGTAGTGGGGAAAGACGGCGAAGCCGAGGCCGTGGCTTACATCGACAAAGCTACGCGGTCCGAGAAGCGAGTGCACGCCCGTGCTTTCATGGTGGCGGCGAGCGCCTGCGAGTCGGCGCGCCTGCTGCTCAATTCGCGCTCGACTCTATTCCCTGATGGGCTCGCGAATTCTTCCGGCGCGGTGGGGCGGTACCTGACTGATTCTGTCGGCAGCGCTGCCGGCGGCTATTTCCCGCAACTGGAGAAGATGCCAGCTCACAATCACGATGGCACAGGTGGAATGCACTTGTATATGCCGTGGTGGAGATACGATCGCAAGAATGATTTTCTACGCGGATACCACATTGAGTTCGGTGGCGGTAGAGACATGCCTGGCGTGGGCGACTTCGACCGGATTTTGGAGGAACACGAAGGCTACGGCGCGTCACTCAAACAGCACTGTCGCAGCCGGTACGGCACCTACATTGGTTTCGGCGGCCGTGGCGAGATGATTCCCAACGAACACAGCTATTGCGAGATCGATCCCAATACCGTGGACCAGTGGGGTATCCCGGTGTTGCGCTTCCACTGGCAGTGGAGTGACAACGAAATCAAGATGGCGAAAGATATGCAGGAAACTTTTCGCGCCATCGTGGAAACCGCGGGCGGGACCTTCATCAGCAGAGCCAAGCCCGACGGCAGCCATCCCTACGGGATTCAGGACGGCGGAGTGATCATCCACGAGCTCGGCACGGCGCGCATGGGAAACAATTCCAAGACGTCGGTGCTGAACAAATACTGCCAGGCTCACGACGTAAACAATGTCTTCGTGACCGACGCCGCAGCTTTCGTGACCAACCCGGACAAGAACCCGACTTTGACCATCATGGCCCTCTCCTGGCGCGCCTCGGAGTATCTGCTCGATCAGGCGAAGAAAGGAAGTTTGTAGAGAGACATGGCAACCAAGTCCATATCGCGCCGCGACATTCTCAAGACTCTGACCATGGGAGCGATGGCCGGTTCAGTTCTGCGGGTAATTCCAGCGCAGGCAGCCGAATACGCGCACCATATGGTGGCATCGGAAAAGGCCGCGACCGCGGCGGGCGTGTATGCCCCGAAATTTTTCTCTCCCCAGCAATACAAGACGCTTCAAGCCCTATGCCAGGCCATCATTCCAGCCGACAGCGATTCCGGCGGAGCGAAAGAAGCGGGTGCGCCGGAATTTATCGATCTGCTCACCAGTGAAAATCCCAAGTACCAACTGAAGCTTGGCGGTGGTCTGATGTGGCTGGACGCGGAATGTACAGATCGGTACGGCAAACCGTGCCTCGATTGTTCGCCGGAACAGCAAAAAGAAATTCTCGACCTGATTTCTTACAGCAAGAATGCGGAGAAAGACCCGGGCTTGAGCCAGGGCGTAGAGTTCTTCGCCTTCCTGCGCGAGATGACTGCGGACGGATTCTTTACCAGTGAGATTGGAATCAAGTATCTCGGCTATGTGGGAAATACGTACCTGCTCAGCTTCCCGGGATGCCCTCCCGTGCCCCAAGCCTAATTCTGATTTCTCATCCTGAGCGGAGTGACTGCTTTGCGAAGCGAAGCAGTCGCGAAGTCGAAGGACCCCTATACCTAAATCGACAGTCAGGCGGCGTGGGTTTGACGTGCGCTCGAAGCAAGAATCCTGCGCGAGCGAGTGAAGTCAGCTCATCGCGGTCCTTCGACTCCATCCGCCCATTCGCAACGAATGGGCAAACTCCGCTCAGGATGACATCTCGCCGGGGTCCGGGATCAAGAACTACTACTTCACACGGTCCCGAACGGATCTTCCAGCGACGGACTTTGCGGCGTGAACAGCTCCGCGCCGCTTTCTGTAATGTGCATGTCATCTTCAAGACGTACGCCGAATTCGCCCGGCATGTAGATTCCCGGCTCGTCGCTGAAAGTCATGCGGCTTGCGAGCAGCGTGGCGTTGCCGCGCACCAGGTAGGGCCATTCGTGGCCGTCCATTCCGATCCCGTGTCCCAAGCGGTGAGTGAAGAATTTGTAGTCTGGCCCATAGCCCGCGTCACTGATCACCTTCCGCGCCGCCGCATCCACCGCCTGACATTCCACGCCGGGTCGGGCCGTCTTCAGCGCGGCAGCCTGAGCACGATGCACGATCTCAAAAACTTTCTTCATCTTGTCCGAAGGCTTGCCGAAGACGAATGTGCGGGTGATATCGGACTGATAGCCCTCGACGGTGCAACCATCATCCAGCATCACGAGCGTGCCTTCGCGAATCACTTGTGGGACGGTTGAGCCATGCGGGAATGAGGAATTCTCGCCGATGTCTATGTCCACTTCGCCGGAAAAACCCAGTTCCCCGTATGCGGCCATGATCATCTCCTCGAGCTCCGCATGAGTCATTCCTTCGTGCAGCGTCTGATAGGCCGCATGATATGCCGTCAGTGTGGCCTTATTGGCCAACCGCATTAGATCCAGTTCATGCTCACTCTTGATCATACGGCAACCAGCAGTCACCGCGGTTCCGCTCACAATCTTCAGATGGGACGTGGCTTTTGCGATTGCGTCACTGAATGCGAAGCGCACCGTTTCTTCTACACCCAGCGTGCCCGCAGAGATATTCAGATCCTTGAGTCCTCGCGCCAACAGCTGGTAAGGGTTCTCGTTCTCCTGCCAGGTGCGCACGTCGGCATTCTTGCCCTCGGGAGAATTCGCCAACAACTCGCGGGCCCGGCCCTCTTCAAATGCCGGACACACGCAGAGTGCGCGCCCCTTGGCGGGCAACACCAAGGCGAACAGACGTTCGCCTCCCCACCACTGCACTCCGGCAAAGTAGTTGAGCGAGGCTCCCTCCATCAGGAGAAGCGCGTCGATATGATTGGCTGCCATGAGTTGCCGCGCTTTGTCCTGCCGCGCAGCTCGTTCGTCAACCGTGATCGGACGTGCCAGATCTTTCATCGACTTCAGACTGGCAATCGGCGGTGGCAATGGCGCACACGGTTCCTCGGCGCGAAGCGATGGTGTGAATGCAGTCAGACCTACGCTCGTGGTGACCGTGGCGGTCTGCAAAAATCGGCGTCGCGAAATCATGGACCCTCCAATTGGGTTGCGAACCGCCATTATAGGGGGTCTCTGATTTCGCATTGGCAAGCTGCGCTTGACATTTGACAATGAAGCATTCGTGGAAACCGGATTCCAATGTGCGGGCTGCGGCGAGTGGAACCAGACTACGGTGGACGAGTCCGCCGGACGCACCCAGTCTTATGTGGAAGATTGCCAGGTCTGCTGCAAGCCGAATGTACTGCGTGTCCAGTACGATACCGGGGAACACGAATTCTTGATTACGGCACAGCTGGAATCGTTATAGTAGCTGCGAAGCGGAAAGAAAACTTCCTGGAGGAAGGATGAACACCATGGCGACAGGTTACGGCGCGCCCGGACGGATGGTTGCCCACAACATGGTGACCACGCAATTTGAACTCGATGGATTTCGCGTAGTGCGCACGTTGGGAGTCGTGCGCGGCATAGTGGTGCGCTCGCGTTCGATTTTCGGCACCATCGGGGCCAGTCTGCAAACTATTCTCGGTGGCAATATCACTCTGCTAACCCAACTGTGCGAGAAAACCCGCTCCGAAGCTTTCGACTTGATGCTGCAGCACTCTGCGGAACTGGGCGGAAACGCGGTGGTCGGCGCCCGTTACGACGCGACCGAAGTGATGCAGGGCGTCACGGAAGTGCTCGCGTACGGCACGGCGGTGGTAGTAGAGCCGAGCCGCTAGGCAGTCACTACAGGCCATGTTGGGCGGGTCTCAGACCCGTCCCCACACGGTTCCTGCCTATCCCAACACTTTTTCCAGCGCCTGCTGTCTGTAGGCGAATGTTCGCTGTAGCTGTCGGCTGACGAAAAGTCTCTGGGCCAGATCGCCCAGCAAACCAAATCCCACATCGTATTCGATCACGTCGCGAACGATGGTTCCCCTCACCTGCTTCCGCTCTTCTTCTCTAAGTTCGTGACGATGGTGAAAACTCTTAAATGGCCCCCGCTTCTGCATATCAGCAAAGTGGTGGTTCCACTCGAACTCAGTGATCAATGCGGTCCATTGGGCCCGAAACGGAAGAAAAGGAACCAAACGGAACGACGTGACAATTTCAGAACTGGTGCCGGCCAGCGGAGCCCGGTCCGTGATGGTTGCGCTTCCTGCTCCAATCCCCGGAGGCGGCACCAGTTTCAGGCGGACTAATTCGGTCCCGGTTTGCGGAGGCATGATCCGCGGCAGGTTGCTGGGATTGGCAAGGAAGAGAAATACACGCACCAGCGGCACTGGAACCCATTGCTCGAACTGAATCGAGTGACTCATAAACCCCATGCCCTTACGAAATGGCGGCAACGAAACTGTAGACGGCGGAGCCGGCGCCGCGATAGATTGTCCGGGCTTGTTTTCTCACCAAATCATTTCTGTCAAAATCATGTCTCTGAAAATTGGCGGGTCTACGATTCTCTGTCTTCTCCTGACCATACTCCCTCAGATTGGACCCGGGCGCGATCAACGAAACCGTAACCATCTCCGAAGAGGCGCCGGTCGTGAACACGACCAACGACGTGTTGGGCGGGACTTTTTCCAACAAGGCCATCAACGAATTACCGCTGCTTGGCCGCGACTTCCAGAACCTTGCTGATTTACAGCCCGGCGTCCAACGCACTCCGGGGGCCGGCTTTTTGTCGATGACGGCGAATGGCAATCGCCCGAATGACAACAACTATATCGTCGACGGCCTCGACGACAACGATGCCTATTACGGAACTACTGTGATCAACGCGGAAGGGGTAGAGGGAACGCCGGCGACCCATCTGCCGATAGACGCGGCGATCCCCACAACATTCACACCTTTGATTCCAATGATGAACATGTGATTGGCGGCAATGCCCAATGCATTGCGGCGGCAGGGAACCAGGCCGCAATTGATCAATAGGAGAATTCGGATGCTAAGTCGAGGGCGGGACGGCGATAACGCCGCCGGCGCCCGGAAACTTCGGCAACATGCGCCGGAACGTGGTTTATGGCCCTGGTTTTGTTAATTTGGACTTTTCGGTGATCAAGGACTTCAAGTTCGGAGAGCGCTTCAGCCTGCAACTAAGAGGCGAATTCTTTAACATTCTCAACCACCCAAACTTCGCCGATCCCGATCATGATTTGTCCGACGGCCCTACCTTGGGGCTGGCCCAGTTCACGCCCGACATTTTTGCCTCAAATCCGGTGATTGGCTCAGGCGGTTCCCGCCATATTCAGGTGGGTGCCAAAATAATCTGGTAAGAGCTGCGCTCGAAAGGGCAGTGAGCCCCGAATTCCGGGGCTTTTTTATTTCCGGATGTTTAACCAAGGTTTCTCCACAGAATTTCCACAGGATCTGAAGAAGGCTGAAAGCGAAATCAATCGGGTAACGGCAGCAGAACCAAGTCTCTAAACCCCACTTATTGTGGTCACCATTTCAGTTAGCCACAACCCATCGCGCTTTCGAAAAGCGCTCATCCTTCCGTATATGGACCTATAACTTTCTCATTGACAACAAATGCTTTAGGCGTAGGATGTGGACAAATGTGGTAGAAAGTGGCCGAGACGGTAGTGGTCGTGGGCAGCGTTGGAACTTTGAGAGGCGCCAGTGGATTTTGTAGCTGACACCCCAAAAAACAGCCCGAACGAACCAGAAACAACCGGCATTTTGGCCGCTTTAACCTCCCTCGCTGTGGCAGCACTCGTTTTCAAAAGATTTCCCGCCCTAAGGGGCAGAACACATGTTTCGCGGCAATCACCCAACTCGCGTCGACGAAAAGGGACGGCTCAAAGTCCCCGCGGAATTCAAACGGGTGATCGACGAGAAGTACAACACGCAATTTTACATCACCAGCCTGGATGGCAAGGTTGGCCAAGTGTATCCCTTCGAGGAATGGGAACGGATCGAGCAGAAGTTGGCCGGGCTCTCCACCTTCAATCCTACGAAGAAAAAGTTTCTGGACCGGGTGAATTACTACGGGCAAATGGTCGAGATGGATGGTCAGGGCCGGTTGCTGATGCCGCAGTTGTTGCGGGAATCGGCGCAGATCAAGGGCGAAGTGGCCGTGACCGGCAATCTTACTCATCTCGTGGTCCGCAACCTGGAAGCGTATCGCAGCGAGATCGAGGAACAAGCGTTCACACCTGAGGATGAGAAGACGCTCGACGATCTGGGCATCTAGTGGACGAGGGTTCAACAAACACCCCCGAGCGGGGTGGACATGGTGGAAGCAAGAGTGGCCATGTCCCGGTTCTTTTAAAAGAAGCGATCGACTTTTTAGCTATCAAGCGTGGCGGGACTTATATCGACGCCACGGTGGGCCTGGGCGGGCACAGTTTAGAAATCGCAAGACGCCTCGGCGCACCGGGTCATTTGATTGGGCTCGATAAAGATCCTGCAGCGCTGGATGAGGCCCGCATCAGGCTCATCTCTTCCGGGGGGGAGGGATGGCCTGAAGTGAGTCTGCTGCATGGTTCCTTCGCGGAGATCGGAGAGCGGTTCCAGTCGGCGTCAGCCGACGGACTGCTGGCGGACCTCGGCGTAAGCAGCCTTCAGTTGGACACACCATCGCGGGGATTTAGCTTTCAGGCGGAAGGCGCGCTCGACATGCGAATGAATACGCAAGCTGGGCCCACCGCCGAACAAGTGGTAAATCAGACGGACGAGGTCACACTCGCGAATCTGATTTACGAATTCGGTGAGGAAAGGAGGTCGCGGAGAATCGCCAGAGCCATTGTCCGGTCGCGGCCGATATTGACGACTGCGCAACTCGCAGCCGTGATCTCAGCCGCGGCCCGGCCAATGAATCAGGCAGAAAGAAGAATTCATCCCGCGACGCGAACTTTCCAGGCTCTCCGAATCTTCGTAAACCATGAACTGGACGACCTGCGGGAGTTGCTGAAAGCAGCCCCGCAGACTTTGAAACCGGGCGGAAGGATAGTGATCATCAGTTTCCACTCGCTGGAGGACCGCATCGTGAAAGATGCCTTCCGCGAAGGAGTGAAGCAGGGTCACTACAACGTACTGACGAAAAAGCCAGTGACCGCCGGGGAAGAAGAGATTGATCGCAATCCGCGGGCACGCAGCGCCAAGATGCGAGCGGCGGAAAAAGTTTAACCCTGGAAAACCAGCCAGGGACCCGGTGCAGCCGTTGACGGATGGGCCGGGATAAAAGTTTCCGGGACGGCATCGCCTCTCTCAAACAAAGGGCGAAACACAACTCTCTACCTTCTTCGGTGCCGTCCCGGAGAGTACGGAAGGTAGAACGGAGGCCACAGATGTACACGGGAACATTGATCGACCAATTGATTGCCACGGTGGAGCGAACTGAAGTCCGGACCGAAGCCCGCGTCGACAGGCGCTCGCTCGATACGCGCTCCCAGGAAGAGAAACTCGCCTACTGGTATGCGGTTGCGCAACAGGAAGTTGCCCAATTCGAATCCAGTCTGGCAGGGGTGGCATAAATGGCGGCGGCACATTGCGCAACTCCGACCATGCGGCGTAAACGGACCTGGACTGGAACTCCGGAAGTCTATTTTGCCAAGCCCATCGATAATTCGCGGCTGGTCAAAGTGGAGGATCCGCAGCGCAGCCGAGAGATGAAACAATTTGGAGTTGCCCTGAGCTGCCTGTTTCTGCTGGTGATGACTTTTGCCTGGCAGCATTTCAAAGCCATCGAGTACGGCTACAAGATCGAGACCCTGCGAGTCCAGCGCGACGGCCTGGCAGAAATGAACCGTGCGTTGCGTCTGGAAGAAGCCTCGCTGCGCGACCCTGAGCGCATTGATACGCTGGCGCGGAAGCTGGGACTGCAATCCCCGCAGGCCGGTCAGGTGATGCACATGGATACGGTTTCACCCGACGCCGCAACGCCGGAGCTGGCCAGCGTGAACCTGAGTAGCGCCGGCCTCCGGCCGGCCCGATAGGCGGGCGGGACGCCCGCCAGACAGCCCGGCGGGACGCCGGCGCTACAAGTTCAATTGGCGGCTCCTGGCATCATGGGCCGCCATGTTTGTCTAAGGGGCGTTGGACAACCGTGGCGACGAACATACCCCGCAACCGCGCAAACAAACGACTCTACCTCCTGGCCGGAATCCTAGTGCTTTGGGCCGGCGCTATCTGCTTGCGCCTCGTCTATCTGCAAATCTTCCGCTACGGCGACTTCGAACAGAGGGCTCAGCGCCAGCAGCAGCGCACCACGGAAGTCGCAGCCAAGCGAGGAATCATTTATGACCGTGCCGGTCGTGAGCTGGCGATGTCCGTTGCCGTGGATTCCGTGTTCGCCGTGCCCGCCGACATCCCCGATCTGGCGGGAACCATATCTCTGGTCGCTCGCATTATCAAAGCCGATCCTCGGGAACTGCTGGCCAAATGCCAGTCTGCTCGTACTTTCTGCTGGGTCGCGCGCAAAGCCGATGCCGAAACCGCGGACCGCATCCGCTCCATGAATCTGCGCGGCATTTATTTTCAGAAGGAATCCAAGCGCTTCTATCCTAAACGTGAACTGGCGGCGCAGGTGCTGGGCTACGTAGGCATGGACGACGAGGGCCTGAGCGGAATTGAACGCGCGGACGATGACGACCTGCGAGGCAAGCCCGGTCGCATGCTGATCTCCGTGGATGCCCGCCGCAAGTGGTTTGGCAGCGTGGAGAAACAACCCGATCCGGGCGAGAACGTCGTTCTGACCATCGACGAAAAAATCCAGTACATCGCGGAACGCGAACTGGAAACTGCGATGCAACAGACCCGTGCCGAGTCCGGCACGGTGGTCGTGCAAAACCCGAAAACCGGAGAGATTCTGGCGCTGGCTAATCGTCCGACGTTCAATCCCAATCTGGCCCGCGACATCACGCCGCAGAAATTGAAAGACCACGCGGTCAGCGACGTTTACGAGCCGGGGTCAACCTTCAAGGTGGTCACTATCGCAGCCGCGCTGGAAGAAAAATTGACCCGTCCCGAAGAAATGTTTGATTGCCAGATGGGATCGATCGTCATCAATGGCATGCGCATTCGGGATAGTAAACCGCACGGTGTTATTTCCGTCGCTGATGTACTGGCCGTATCGAGCGATGTAGGTGCCATTAAGATCGCGCTGCGTCTGGGAGAAGAACGGTTCTACAAATACATTCGCGCTTTCGGTTTTGGACAGCAGACGGGGATCGA
>Ga0210384_10001187_pt1 | contig 36395 bp, 32 predicted proteins | sample IncBWH2MmetaG_FD_160574 | JGI IMG/M metagenome (GOLD analysis project Ga0210384, IMG submission 160574) | Forest soil microbial communities from Barre Woods Harvard Forest LTER site, Petersham, Massachusetts, United States - Inc-BW-H-2-M | ecosystem: Environmental > Terrestrial > Soil >...
GAGTCATGGCTGAGCCTCTTTGATTTTGTGATCGGTTCTCGCAGAACCCGATCTAAAGTTATCAGAGGCTCAGCTTTTTTTTCGTCTAACTTCTCAGATTCTTAATTTGGACAAGAATGATTTCGCTTGGTGCCACCGCCGCAAGCGCATTTTTGACGCTCGTTGACCACTCTCTGGTCGCAGTCGAAAAGGCGAATTGGGGCCGCCTTCACTCTTGTTGAGCACCACCAGCAGTCAAGAAAAGTGGCCTGAAGGCGGGGTCCTTGAAGCTCCGCCTGGCAATCACTCATAAGCTCACGATGATCGTTCAAATAGAGTGTCCCTTCCGAAACCTTGGCCTGTGACTGGGAATTGATAATTCGCGCATGATTCCTCGGGATTCCCCGCCCTTTTACGATTCTGCGATGCACACTCTGGTCGTTCTGTTGATCCACTTGATCGCCACCTTGGCCCGGCTGCTCGGTCCTGGCGGCGTCCGTTCCCTAGTTGCGGACTGCAGCGCGATGCTGTGAAACTCCGCGTTGGCGACACTGCGACAGTTGCCATTGCACTCCGCGCGGAAAAACAACGTGCTATCATAGGCCACTTTTTATAACTTTCCATTGGCTGGATGGCGACATAGACGGACGGGAATTCCGAGGACTTCAGGTACCGCAAACATGAGTCTCCGAATCAACCCAAGAGCGCGTCCGGGGGGCAGCGTGAAAGCATTCTGCTCCGGATTACTCCCCTGAAGTCGGCAAATGCTTACGAAGACACCGATTGACCGAGACTAAAGAATCCAGACAAGAAAGCCTCACTGAAACGAATCAGCATGTAAGCGTCACTATTCGAGTAGGAGAGCACCTGCTGGCTGGCGGGAACGGGAAAAGGCCAGTTCAATCCCCAGCCGAATGTTGAACACGCGGTACTGCTCCGGACCAGCGACGGTATTGAATATGACCGATCAAGGCGTCCTGCGGTTTTAATCATCGCGGCGCGTGGGAGGACGATATGGCTTGGCTGGGTCGAAAGAAACTTGCATTCGTTCCCTTGTCTCGGACAAACATTCAGCCCCCGGACGTCATACCGCCCGACTGGTCCGATCAGATCATGCAACGGCTGTTTTACGACCCGCCGACAAACTCGACAACCGGCGCACCGATCGCCGGCGTCGACCGATCCGTCCGCGCTTACTTCCACACCGTATCTTCCGGACTGGCGGATCTCGACGTCGTCGTGCTCCCGGCGCAAACCATCGCGGGAAAGAACGTTCTACCCGACGCTCTTGAAGCGACGATGGGCGCCCAACTGAGATCCGAGGGCTTTGTCGGCGCGGCGATCGTGATGCTGGGTGGGCCGGGCGGCGGCTCGACCGCTCAGCTTTCGAACTTCGCCTGGTCTCGTTTCTCTATGTCCGATAATCTCGGTAACTGGGTGGGTGAACTCCTGCACCAGACGAATTTGTGCGATCTTCCCGACCTGTTCGATTTTGCCGGAGACTATCCGTCCGGCGATAACATGGGTCCCTTTGACCAGGAGGCTGGCTATGAAGCCACCCACATCTCGGCATGGACGAAACGGGCCGTAGGATGGCTGGCCCCTTCGACCGTTGCGATGCACCCCGGCGGAGTTGCTACCTATACGCTGCAGTCGGCCAGCCTTATCCAACCGCCCCCTACCGGGAGAGTGGCCGCCATCCAGATCGGCGCCGCGGTGCCTTACCTAATGGTTGAAGCACGCCTGCGGGCCGACCAGTTTGACACCAACATTCCCAACGAAGGCGTTATCGTCTACCGCGTCCAGACATCGGACCCGCTGGGGAATGCGCAGAACAATGCCGCTCCCCTTGCCCTGCTCACGAAAACCGCCCTCCCGGCAGGACAGTCATTCACGACAGACGGCGTAACGATCAATGTTGGCGGCACCGTGCTGGGGGGCGCCTTCTCCGTCCAGGTCGAGACCATCGCGAGCGGGCAGTTGCTGTCCTACGGGGATGCCGGAACTCCGGGGAATGTTTCGGCCCCGGTGATCGTCGGCTTCGGTGGCTGGCAGGCTTTCCAGCTCCTTTTCGCGGGCAAAGATCTGTCAGGCAACAACCGCATCTATGCGGTGAACCAGAGCGGGCAGTTGCTGTCCTACGGGGATGCCGGAACTCCGGGGAATGTTTCGGCCCCGGTGATCGTCGGCTTCGGTGGCTGGCAGGCTTTCCAGTTCCTCTTCGCGGGCAAAGATCTGTCAAGCAACAACCGCATCTATGCGGTGGGCCAGAGCGGGCAGTTGCTGTCCTACGGGGATGTCGGAACTCCAGGGAATGTCTCGGACCCGATTATCGTCGGCTTCGGTGGATGGCAGGCTTTCAAGTTTCTCTTCGCTGGCGCGAATCTGTCCGGCGAAAACCGAATCTACGCGGTCAACCAAGCCGGGCAGTTGCTGTCCTACGGGGATGCCGGAACTCCGGGGAATGTTTCGGATCCGATAATCGTAGGCTTCGGTGGATGGCAAGACTTTCAGTTTCTGTTCGCTGGCAAAGATGTGTCCGGCAACAACCGCATTTATGCGGTCAACCAAAGCGGAGAGTTGCTGTCTTACGGTGACGCCGCAACTCCGGGGAATGTTTCGGCCCCGGTGATCGTCGGCTTCGGTGGATGGCAGGCTTTCAAGTTTCTCTTCGCTGGCGCTAATCTGTCCGGCGGAAACCGCATCTACGCTGTGGTTTCCTAGCCTGGCACTTTCCGCCCGATAGACCTGATAATCCTTGAGAGTGCACTCAAAGCCATCGTCCTGGACGTCCCTTATCATTCAATACCCGTCACCAAGCACGCGAGTGCAACGCGTGGACTATGTGGACTATCGCAACTAATCCATTGGGGAGTTCATGTCAGGCATTTGGCTTACCCGTGGGTCCTACCTCTCTATCGATACAAAAACATTGCCCACCTTTTGCACTCCGTCGGCGATTCAGTAATCGAGCCAGCCGAGCAGAAGGTACAACAAATCCTGGGTCGCCGCGATGCGTTGAAGTCGAAGGTGGCGCCGCGGCCGACGACTGGCCGCGCTTCTGGTCTGGGCGCGTGAGATTAAGGCATAGCATCTACATGCTGGGGGCAACAGATCAAGCAACGGTTGTACGCCTCTTTCGTTTGTAACAAGGCTTCTAGGAACCATTGCTCGTTACCGAGGTTCCTTATTCTCGGCTGACGCGGATCTTTTGTTCCCCATCAACTTCTAGGTGAAAGAGCGCCCCTGCGGGAATCGCAAAACCCGCGCCCGTGATCGAGAGCACCCCTAAGCGGATGACCGCGAAGGCAGCGAGGGTAGCTTTGTTCTCGTTCTTTCCCTGGAGGTCTACGATTCCGCGCAGAGGCAGCTGTGTGCCATCCGGCAATACAACATACTTGAATCGAAGTTGTGCCTTGGCGCCGCGTCCATACTCCCCGATGTCGCTGGCCTGTTCCACGGAAGCAGTAACCAGCGAACCGGCTGGTATCGCAGTGGAATCATCAATGACCACGTCCTCCGCAGTTTCGAAAGGAATAGACTTGTTGGTCTTCAAATCCGTATTGAAGAAGAAATGCCGAGAGCGCACCGGAACCGGAGTGGAATCCGCAACCAGGATTTCTGCTCCGTCCGCTGCGGCTATCTTGGCCCGGTGGAGCGGATCATCCAGGCTCAGCAGAGACACCAGGCATGCGGCTTGGTCCAGAACGGCGGTCGACCAAACATGCTTAGGCGCACCCTTCTTGTTGCTACGGCGCAGTGTTTCCACGAGAACTCGAGTGCCGGCTTGTCCATCCTGAATGACTGCGGTGAGCATGGCACGGATCGCTTCGTCGCCACGCGGAAGTCTTAATACCTGAATTCGCTCGACCGCTCTCTCCCCCTCCACGACTTGCTCCGTATCCTTGAAAAGCAACACTCCCGTCGCCTGCATCGCATCAGCGATGACTTCGCGTGCCCTGGGCAGCGGAGCAGGTAGGAAGCGAGTGACCACGGGATCTCCACCTGGCGAGATCTCATGGATTGCGCAGGCTTGCGTGGCCGCGTCGGCCGAGACTGCTGCGCAGATCGCTGCGACACATACGAAAGTAGCCAAGGCCAATTTAATGCCCCGTTTGGACGGTGTGCTGGCCAGAAACTTGAAGGTCATAACTTGTTCCCGCGCGGATAAACACATCGGTACCCTTCACGAAGAGTGCGAACGCTCCCCCTTCTTCAATGTAGGTCATGGTTTCGCTATGTCGCCCCCCTTTGCTCTGTTCGTTGGCGCCAGAGACTGGTACTTTTTGTCCATCAACTGTGGTCACCGAGTCAAATGCAAAGTCAATCTTTGCGTGGCGCCCCGCCCTTTTGGTCTTCTGCACATTCGTAAAATGACCCGTGGCCAGCGCCCCGCGACGAATGATAGTCGCGCCGTCCACCACGACATCTTCTGCCACCTCGAAATTAACGGCCTGACCAGCGCTGTCCTTCTCCAACTTTTTCGAATACAGCGGGTCGCGCAGCAATACTTTCAGCGGAGTGCTGTCCGGTAACGTAACTGGGTGTAACGGGCCTGCGTCTTTCAATTCCAACCCTCGCGGGTTGCTGGCGGGGTCGTTTGTGCTAAGTAGTTTGGTAAGGCAAGCGGTTTCCTCGGACAAGGGTTGCGCATATCCTTCACCGCCTAAACGACCGACGAAGCCATTCTTGTGGAACTCGACATGCAGTAACGATCCGTCTATTCCGTCTTGTGTTGCTTCCCGAAGGTCCATAGTGAATTTGCCGAGGGCACCGAGCCCAGCATATTTGCCGCGAACGCCGGAATCCTTGTTCTTCTGCTGAATGGATTGCCGGAGACCCATGTCGGGGTCTGCCTCGATGTGCAACCCCTCGTCCTTGTGAACTTTTGCACCAAGCGCCGGCAGCGCCTTCAGCAATGCGGCCTTTACCTGTTGGGGAGGGGCTGCCACAAACCGTTCGTCAGTATTCGGCCCCGCGGTCTGGACGATGGCAATTCCGCAAGGAGGAGTTTCTCCGCGGAGACGGTATGGACTCATGACCAACAAAAGGAGACCGAGGAACCGACGCATCTTGGAAAGACTCTTCCTTCTTCGGCAGGAAAGGCAGATCTCAAAAACCGAACGATGAGTAGACGATCGATGTTCCATTGGCTTACCCCTGATCCTGTTGTGGACCGCAATCACAGTTTGGCCGATGCTTGCAGCGGATCGCACGTGTGTCAATACGTGCTGGGCAGAAATGATATGAAGTTCGTATGAAATCGCGCGGCTGTCAGTAATCAGCTGTGGCTAAATCTATCTTGCAAATTCGGCAAAACTATTGAAAATACAAGGCATTTTCTCAGTCACACCACTTGCTGGACGGGACACGCCACTATATCGATGTGCGCCGACCTCTCCTTCATTGCTAAAATTCCGGTCTACTGTATTTCTGAAATCATACTCAGTTCGTGTGCCGCTTTAGGGAGCCAAGTTACCGACGGGCGCGAACTCCGATTCGCATCCCACCAGGCAGCGGACTTTTTGAACCGCCGCCTATTCCATACCGAGTACATGTGGATCATCGCCGCTTTGACGGAACTGTGGATACGCGTTGCCACCCCGAACAGGTGATCTCCCCTGTTGAAGTCGAAATGGCCTTGTCGGTGAGGGCACACGGCCGCGTAATTGTTGCTGAAAGCCCCGTGTTTTGGGCGCCGCCGCCCGGACCCACGGAAAATATCACCGTACTGGCGGCCTGCAAGCTGAGCGTCATATTGAATGGTACAAGCTGGCCAACGGAATTGACGCTGGAACTGAACACGACCTTTCCACTGGCTACGATACCGACGACCGTTCCAATACCGTATTGGGCGCCACGGAAGTTACCGGCTATGGAATACTCGCCGCCGGCAGGGGCAGTGAATATCAGATCGGAATATTGGCCGCGAATCCCGGCCACGAGCAGAAACTCATTTGCCAAAAAATCAACGTTGCCATCGTTGTAGGCGGGACCGCTGTTGTACTCCGCGGCGGGCGATGTGCCAGTGTCAACTAACGATGATAACCAGAACTGCGCATTTTTTCCGTTTATGCCATTCTGGACGGTCTTATCGTAGAGCGTAATAGGTTTCGCAAAGCCCCCCGAATAACCGTGGGACCATGCCCCGTCAGGGTTACTGTGAGTGGTCCACGCCCTCTCGAAGGAGGTTGCCGGGTTATAGGTCTCGGCCTCTGGAACGAAGTCTGATTTGCATCCCACGAGGCATCGGACTCTTAGGAATGCCGCGCGTTCTTCCGCCCGAAGGGTATGCGCATCTTTGCCGTTTTGATAGAAGTGGTCATGAGCAATGCGAAATTCGTCAGTGTCCGGATAAGCCGCAATCAGATGAAGGTCCTTGTCGAATTGGTACCAGATGGGACAGCCCACAGGCGCGACGCATTCCAGCACCTTGAGTCGAAGGTTGCCATGTTCGACGGCAGGCTCGATGCCGTAGTTGAACTCGAATGACGCCCGGTTCAAATCACTCCGTGGAAACAGCAGACGCAACTTCTCTTGCGCGGCCCCCATGCTGCGAATTTGAAACTCGGGCATCACTTCGGTGGAAGCACCAAACACCCGATCAGGATCCAGCACCACCAATGTCGCCTGATGATCATATCCACGGGCCACTCCGGTCGCGATAATCTCCTCGCCGCCATCGCCATCTGGGTCGGTCACCGCCATCCCACGTAAGCCGCCAGCATGCCAGTACTCAGAAAGGGTTTTACCCTTGGAATCGAGGATCGCGACCTGGCTCGGCCCTCCCCACCAGGGATCCGCATTACTTAGAACGACAATTCGAGCGGGTCTCTTTTCCGTTGCCTTTAGTACTCTTAGGAAGAAAGTCTTGTAAGTCGTCGCTCCACTAACTTCCGGCAAGTCTCTCCCGGGAGTCCAGCGCCATTTCTCCCTGCCCCTGTCGGAATAGCAGATCAGCGACGACGAGTGGGATTGCGTGGCTGCGGCGGGCAGATAAGAAAACAGGACGCTGGTATGGCCTTTCCCCTCCAGATCCGCAAACCAGATACGCGGCCCAAACTCCTTCTCGTCGTAGTACCAGTCAGGCCCGAATCCCTGAGGAAAGGCCTTTGTCCAAAGATCCTTTCCTTCTGCATTTAAGATCGTAAGCGTAGAACCGTCCAGCCGCCCCGACCGAGGGCGATCGTGTGCTGTCAGCATCCGAAACGAGATGAAGGCGAAAACGACAAGGACTGCGCCAACTGCAACGATCGTTGCCATTATCTGCAGGCCTTTGCGCGGTCTCGCCTGCACGCTTGCCGGACGCTCTCCGCTCTCACCGCGAGGACCCGCCACGATCCAGCGCTTTTCAGGCATACCATCTGGACTGGGTACTGCACGATTGGGAAGGCTAATGACGATGGGGTCGGTCTTACCTTCTCCGTTGTAGTAGAAATACAGTGCATGCCGCAGCCGATTCATCTCTGTCGCTACGTCTGCGGATCGCTTTGTCTTGGTCTCCCCTGGCCACAGTTCCCTGATCACCTGGTCGGGCTTCAGAGTGGTTTGGGAATCAATGTTTTTGAGCAGAACTTCCAGCAACTTCCTGAGCTGGCTCTTGCTTGCGAAGCTCTGGCTACGCAGGATTCTCTCGATTTGGTCCCTGATGCCGGTGGGGTCCATAGGCTCAGCGAAGCAGCAATGGAGCGACGTCGAAAATAATAGCACGCGGCTAGGGTAAGACCTTATCGCGTTTTCCAAATTCATCAGGACTGAACCAACTGGGAAGAGAATCGAGTCTTCTTCACGATCGCTTCCTGGATTCGAAGCGACTACAAGTGGGCGACGAGCGCCGTTTCTGGCTGTCTCAATTGGCAGAGTGCTTCAAAAAAGGCCCGAATCGCGGCTCCCGGACTTCTGATTCTCGATCGGTGGGACGTGCCGCAACAGCGTTTCAACATCACGTCGAAAGTTCGAAGGCGGTTCAAAGTCTCGGAAGGACTCGACAATAGTCGGAGCATTCGGTTCTAGTTCCACCGGGATAGTTCCCACTTCCAGATTATGCAATATTACCAACGCGTTCACGGCTTTTCTTGAACTGCACGCATCAGGCGTTGCACGTGGTCTTGGTCAACTTCAGTTCGCTTGCAATATCTCCGAGGCTGTGTCCTGCTGCAGAAACGTGGGTGGTTCGATCTTTGGCGTGGGACCTCGGCCACATAATCGGATGGGGCGCATTTGTCCAGTAGCGCGACCTAGGAGCTAGCCACATGGCTGAACAGCCGTCTTACACATAACAGGGGCTTCCCGAGAAGTTGAGCGTCGTCGCTAATTAATTTCGTCCTGAGGTTCGGGCAGACCGAGGGCGTCTAAGTCCTCGTTGCCGTGAATCCAGCCGACCTTTCCGTCGATGCGTACTTGCAACCAACCATCGGAATTGGGGGCGATGCCGATACTGGCCATGTCTTTCACCGGGAATTCCTCCGGCAAAGGGGCGTGTAAGAAGTCCGGTTGCTTCATCTCCATGTCAGCGAGATAGGCGAGAAGGTCAATCTGGGATGCTGGCTTCACTATAACTCTTTCCGGCTTTCCTGAGTTTTCATTCGGGCTCGAATACAGTCGGACGAACGTCACGCTTTTGGGTTTCTGCAGAAAGCCTTTTGGATCCACCATCTGGTATTGGCACATGGCGTGTGCGTTGCCTGCTGCCAACTCCGGGCACTTCGGCGCCAGAGTCAGTTTTCCCTGGGCCCAATCAAGACGAATGGGAATAGCAACAACGAAGCGCCCGGTGCCCATCGTCACCGGAATTTCATCTGCCTGAGGACCAAGAGGTCCCACCGTCCGGTACACACCGCTGGCGTCCGGCTTCACATCCATTGCCGGAAAGGGACCGCAAAGCGGCACGAGCTTGCCCTTTACAACTCCAAAAATCTGTTCATAAAACCCACTCGATTCGCTGGGTCTAGACCTCACCAACAAGCCAGTGCCGTTCGTGCCTTTCAGAATGTGCGCGAGAATCTCCCAAGCCGACACACCCTCCCCATCGTCCGACAAGGGATACGTCCTTTGATACAGAACACTGCCCGCCGCGTCCACAATCTCCATGGCCACAACGCCATCGGCGGATGCGAGCTGTCCGTCCTCCGAAGCCGCAAGGTGCTTTTTGTGCAGCACCACAGCGTAGTTGTTTCCTGAAATTGCAAAAGGGCCGAGGCGCTCCTCCGTTGTCTTTTCTTCCGCGACGCCGGCAGTTGTTGTGATGCCAGGGGCAGGCGGCTGCGGCAGGCTTGCTGGCTGAACACTCGCGAGTGGCATCGGCGCATTTTGTGGGACAGCAGCTACTCGCCCGGGGGAGACGGGCTGGCTCTGCAAGTGCGAAGCGCGAGTGTGCGCCGCATTCCAGGCAACGGCGATCACCACAACAACGAGCAAGAGGGGCACGAATAAACGCAGCCGCGCGGTCTTCATGGCTCAGAGTTCCTGGAAGGCAATCCGATGGCGGCGAAATCTTCGTCCGAATGAATCCAGCCTTCTTTCTGGTCGTCGTCGTCGATGCGAACCTTGAGCCACAAGTCGCGAAAGGCAACCTGCATGAGGTCGCCAGCTAGGCCCCAGTCGATATAGGCACTGCTTTTCAAGATCTGTACCTTAGAGTTTTTGTCCAGCACAAGGTGCAGCACTTCGCCTTCGTTGGGTTCTTCGCCGCGGTACAACCGGAGAAAGGTCATCTCTGCATCGGGCGGCTTGCGCTCAGCTTTGACCTGCAAATCACACCCGATCTCGTGCATTCCCGGCTTTGCGCCGCCCGTGCCGAAGCATCGCCTTAAAGGCAGTAACTTGCCGTGAGCAAGGTTCACGCCGACAGGCAGGAGCACATAAAAGTTGCCGGTCCACACGCGAAACTCGAAGGCTTCGCCCTCGGGAACCATGGGCTTGGTGACTATCCCATTCGGAGTGACGATTTGCACTTCGGTAGTCGGATTTCCCATCGGATGGTCGGACCGCAGCGGCTTGTCGAAGACACTGAATCTGGCATCCTGAGCCTTGTACCTGCCATCCTGATAACCGAAAACCTGCCACGCCTCGTCATCTTCTCCCGTGCTTAACTTCAGCCGATAGCTGATCAGCAGTCCTGTAAAGTACCTCCCAGACAGGAGCGATGCTGAAGCTCTCAGAGATCGCTCGAGCTTTCCTTCCTCGATTCCGAAGGTAAACGTCTTCTGATACAGAACAGCGTCTTTTTCGTTTCGGATTTCGATCGTTTGCAGGGTCTGCGCAAAGCGTGGATCAATAGCTCCTGGCAGGCGTTTTTCGTGCAACACGACGTTGAAGTTCTGCCCGCCGATCGCGAACGGGCCCAGGCGTTGCGCGATATCTTCCAGCGGCGGGTCGCCGGCATAAGGTTTTGTGGTCGAGATGTTTGCTTTTTGACTAGCGGGCTCTTCCGCCTTCAAGAAGCAGGCCGGACAGATTATCGCGATTGCGACGGCGGCTTTCAGAGCAAAGCCCGCCATCAGCTTCAAACTCTTTCTGTGTCTCACCTTTCTAGTTTACCTGCTCCTGCGCCGCGCTCCCTCAGGCAGCAACCTATGCATTACTGGGAAACTAGAGTACTGGGGACATTACCCAGTTCAGTGCCAGCCGTGCTTAACGCCACAGGCTGGGGGGAAAGTCTGGGCGTCAGGCCACGCCATCACGCTGGCACCAAACATGACGCCGTGGAAGAAGCATTTGTACAAGCCTTCGGGGGAGGAGAAGTCGAATGGCCTGACGGAATGGCTATTACTGCAACGCTCGAAACGGACTCACACTTCCCGTCTTGACCAGTTCTCCAAAGGATGGGCAGAACTTCGCATCTCGGTCATGCAGCAGACAGCGGCTGCCTTTTAGGCATCTCCGCTCCTCCATCGCATGTTTCGCGCCTGCTTGTCCTTACCGAAAACGTTATCCGACGCAAAGGCCTTTGAAATCAGTGACATTCGAGAAAACGGAACTGAGGGCGCGCGGCCCAGCGGATCGGAACATAACAATGTTACATCGGTTGAAAACCAGCGAATGCAGTTCTTGCGCCTCACCGGAATCGGCAGCGGAGCGAATCAATTCGAAATCGTGAAACTCCGATGAAACTTCCTCCGGCTCGGCCGCAAAGGCCCTCACGTCGGGCGCCGACGCTTCCCATGCTGCACGATCGGCCGCAAGGCCGCTTCGCGCCGCAAGCATTCAGGTCGCTTCCAGTCCACCTGCAGTTCACCCGCTGTGCATTGTTGCTTTTCCGTCTTTAAGCGAAAGTACTGCTTCGAGTATTGAACTGGCACGTTAAAGTGGAGCCTGGGGATTCTTTCGACGTGGAGAGGATCATGGCAAGTTTGAAATTCGGTCACTCTTTGGGCGGATTCACCGACAGGAAAAAGAAGCAAATCACGGTGCGAAGTGTGACGGGAGATGACAACTTCTTCGCCTTCGTCTACAAATGTGTTCTAAACGTCGATTGGGACGGTGCCCCCAGTGCCTATGGTTTGGATCGGCCCGGAGTGGCGGGCCAGACCGGGTTGGACCCTTGGGAGTCGCCTCGGCACGGCGGCAGTTTGAGCAATGCCAGAACAGGTGCGAATTGGAGCCAGGAATGGTGCGCCGTGTACAACGTTACCAGGGGTGAGGCCATCCGAATTCTTCGGCAGTATAATCTGATTCCACCGAAGCCGGCCAAGGGCGCTGACGTACTATCTCCCGCGTCTCATGCCATCCTTAAGAAGTTCTGGGACAATCGCAACGCCACCGCGTATGGGCACAGTCTCGAAAATCGAGCTGGGGACGGGAAGTTTCCAATCGTCCAGATCGTGGATATGCCGACGACCATTAGGCCGGGCTACTACGTGTCCACTACGAGCTGGCATGACGAGAGCAAGGACGGCTGGGACCCACATCGCTACCTCGACGCCAGCGCGGTTCCCTACTCGGTGGTGCCCGCCTTGAGCGGAGTCAGTATGGGCGACTACGGGTTGGTGGTCCGCAACAGCACAGGCGCGAGTACGCCTTACGTTTGCGGCGACAGTTCTGGAGCCACGAATGGCAGCCATAGGCTGGGTGAATGTTCGGGCGCGGTTTATATCGCAATGGGCCGCGAAAACGAGGGAGATTTTAGCTTTATCGTTTTTCCACGATCCGGTAGTGGTTCCCTAACCAATACAAGTGCGGCTGCAAACGTGGTGCGAACGCAATTGAGCAAACTATCTGCGGACGATGCCGATGACTTGGCAGAGCATCTGACATCTGAGTATTCGAGCCGTTGCAATGTTCGGTCGGCGATGACCAAATGGGGCGCCCCGCCCATAGTCATCCCGAAGGTTGACGCCATTTCCAGCGCTTGAGAGAAGTCCCACGTATGAGCGCATCTGTCATGCTTACCTTTCCTTATAGCTTCGCTCGCTCCTGTGGTACGCAAAAATTCCATTCAGTGGTTTCAACGCCACGTACAATAACATTGTTACATTCCGATCGGCTGGTTAGATTGCACATTGCAGAATCGTAGCAGGCCGCGGATTCCTGGGGAATCATGCGCGAAATAACATTTCGCCAGCCACAGGGTAGAGAGTGCAGGAATCTCCCTTTTGAATTGACACAGGAGGCCGACGGTGATCTTCAACATTGCAGGCCTCGTGATTCTGTTAGCTGGTTTCGGCTCGATATATGTCTTGGCGTTTCTGTTCCCAAAAAGCGAATGGAACCCGCTGTATTTGATTGTGCTGATCTGGATTGGACTGGATTTGGTGTATCGCGCCAGTTTTCCCGAGTTCAGGTTCTTCGATCCGGACCAAGGCGCGCACATTTTCTACGTGCCTTTGTGGGTTCTTGGAGTGGCCCTCGCAGTGTATAGCACACTGGAGGACTCCAAACTCAAACGCCGCGCACTAAATCGGCAACCCGATTCCCCGCTCGACAAGAAGGAAACCGGTGCAGAACTGGACCCCAGGCCGGTCAATCCGAGACCGGACGCCAAACCTACGCGGATTCCACGTGCTCGTCTAGCCCTTCCCGATCACCGCTTGGAGCATAAATCAGCGCGTTGGTCGATCCCGCTCAATGAATCGCACCACAGGATGATCAGTGGGCGGCGTGTTTGCGTTGTTGAAGGTTATCCGCCGAGATACTCAGAGCAGACGGAGCCTTTCAGTCTGGCGTTCTGTGAGATTGACTGCCAGTCGGGCGAGAGAATTGAACTTCCTCCTCTTTCGGCTACGGGTAGTTTCACCGTGGGCCAAGCGATTGAGGTCAATCGCGTCATCTTTGCAAATGCCGGCAGGTACCTGGCGCGTCTGAGCCGCGGAGCCAAGCAGTGGAGGGTGGTCGCCGAGCGATCGGACGCGACAATTTCTGGGCCGCCTTTACCCATTAATGGATCGGTAGTGTGTGCGTGGGTTTGTTCCGATGACTCGGTGTTGCTGTCGCGCACGGCGAGACAGGCTACGGTTTGGAGCCGTCCGATTGCCGCCGACTACGTGCAGGGTCTGTTCCAACGTGAGAGCTGCGTGTACCTTGTCGCCCATGCCGGCAGCGGTGCCAACGGTGAAAGAAGATCATCAGTGTACGTATTCGAGCTCGACTCCCTCGATGTTCTACGGACCGAGGAACTACCCTTTCAGGTCGAGGCGGCGGCCATAGGCGACGAGACAATATATTTGGCTGGCGCCCAACGCTTTCGCGTGCTGCCCCCAGGCCCGTTCGAAGTGGCCGGGCCACGCTCGATGGCTGACCTGAACCGACATCCGGGGCTTATCAGAACTTATCAATTTCGCGACGGAGAATTGTTGGGAGAATATGACAGCGGCGAGCGGTCACTGACGACATTGCTGTGCCAGGATGTTCGTAACCTCAGTACCGGGACTCTACAACCGCTTGCCAGCCACAGTGCACATGATGTCAGCATCCTTCCGGATGGCATCCTGGTGACGTCCAGCGACTCCTACCAGTGCACTGTGGAACGCTTGGATAATCCGGCGGGCAGGCTAACAGGGGTTGCGTGTTGCCACGGCGTGCCGGTAAGCGCCCCGGCGAAGCTAGGAAGCGCCGTGGTTTGGCTCGTCAGAGACTACTCGTTCGAAGACCTGGAGCGGGCGAGAAAGCATGCCCGCGCCAAGACCCGCTATCGACTGCTTTCGCTGAGCAACGCAGGTAAGGTGGAATCGTTCGTCTTCGATTGGGGAGAAGCCTTCGAGGATTTGTTGGCCCTTAGTTCTGAACTCCTTGTGCTCGCGGGCCCGAATCGCGCGGTTGCGGTTCCGGCAACCGAAATCGGCCTGGAAGCAACTGCGTCGCGCGCAGCAATGCCTGCGGCGCGAGCGCAAGGCGGTCCGCGCATCGATTTGTGGGCCTACAACCACTCTGACGAGTTCCTATCCGAGATTCTTCACCACCTGATGAAAGATGGGGAAGGCTTTTGGACTCTTCCGCCTGAGAAGCGTTACGAGGTGCTTTTTGCTCTGCGTGAATATTGGGTCCGCGAGATCGGCCTATGCCTGCCCGTCGCGGGCACCGCCGAGGATGGAACTGTGACGGCAGGCGGACTCTCGCAGCGTTTCGTGAATGCCGGCCGGTTCCTCCTGTTTGAGTTCATCCGTGAGAACAAGCATCAGATCTCGATTAACGACAAGGTTTGGCCGTACGTTCAATCCGCCTTCTTTCGTCAGGTCGTATCATGGTGCAACCGCGAGGCTCTTCAGCGGCACGAGGTGCTGGCAAAGCTGCCGCACCTGTCGAACAAATGGCAGACCGGTGCAGTTTCATTGTTCGACGACTGGCGGCGGTATGCCGATCTTGCCGGTGACCTGCTCGATTGCAACCTGCTCGGTGGAAAGTGGCGGAGTCCGCTGGAGGACGCAATCCGGCGCGTCTGGAGAAGCTCACTACATCCGAGGAAACGGCACGTTTTCATTTCGTACTCTCATCGCGACGTAGAGCCGGCTCGCCGCTTGGCGCGAGGTCTCGAAGGCCGGCGCGTGGCGGTCGCTTTCGATGGCTGGCAGCCCGAAACGGAAGTCGATGAGCGGCAGGTCGAGATATGGATTGCCGAGAATGTGATCAGCTCGAACAAAGTGGTTTACCTGATCTCGTCGAACGCATTAGCGTCGGGTTGGATAAGGAGAGAATGCGAATGGGAACGGCGTATGTTAGGTTTGCGTGAAACCTTCGAACTGCCGCTGCTTGTTGCGCTGGAGGCCTCGGTTGTCCCCGAAGGGTACCCCACAGACCTCGTCTTCGACGCGAGCGGCCTGCTTGCGGGCGATGATGATGAACTGCTGAATACAATCGCTGGGCAAATCTCCGCTAACAGCGCAGGACTCGGTCACCAAAGCGATCCCAAGCCAGCCCTGTAGGTCTAGCCACGCGCTTTAGAATTGATCTCTTGAAGACTTCTCTCAAGCGGCAGTTGATCAAATGAGACTTGCACCGCGGCATCGCCTTGTTGGAAGGCGACTTCGCTCTTGGCCCGGGCCTCGGGAGTAGCAACATACTTGTGATCAAGAAAGTGGGGTCCTGGCTCAACTCAACCATTCCATGTACACCCAACACATCGTGAATCCAGTGCCTGTTATTTCGGGCGCGCGTTCAGCTCTACCCATGCGGCGTGACATGTTAAGTTACGGGCATGAACAATCAGCTGGCTTGGTAGTTTTTGCTGGACTGAAGGTGATCAAGCAGCACCGCTAAACCTTTGGTGCAAACGCTGCCTTGGCAACAGTAGATTCTGATCTAATCGTACTAGGACTGGTCCAGCCGATGTCCTTATCCCTTGTCAATCACCGAGAAAGAACAAGCGAAACGGTTAGTTAATCGGCTGCGCTGGTCCTCTGGGATCCGCATCACTCCGTTGCGCCACAGTACTTCGATTGTGGCGATCGCCTTTGTCCTGCTCGGGTTCGTTGCGGCGCTCGCGGAAGCCGAGTCGATCGCTCCAGACTGGGTTGCAATCTCGGCGAATGCTCGAGTGGCCGCTACTGGAAGCAGAACGCTCGCCGCCAACGGTCAGCCCAGCGGGGTCATCGTCTCTGTCTACGAGTTGGATCGCGGGGCGCTGATCCACCAGATGCTGCTAAACGGTGCTGGGTGCTTGCGGCCGGCCCCGTGTAGGACACAGCAGATCACGGCGCCGGGAGATTACATCGAAGACCGCCCGGCTGTTCGACCATGCCAGCGGGAAAATGATCGGTTCGATAGGATGCCCGTGCCCGCCCGGACGAAGGCTACGGCAAGCACGGGGCCACAATCGTTTGGTCGGTCCCGGAACCCGCGAAAGCCAGCCACTTGCCGCCGCCTCGAGTGCCGCATCTTTTGCTTCGGGTGTCGCGTTCGAACTGGATGGAATCGAGGTCCGGAGTTGACCAAGCATGGTTGCCAAAGCGACGAGGTCTTGACTAGTCGAGTCGTGCAAATCCATCGCGATTCTTCTTCGCTCCTCGTCCTGCGACCGCAGGGCTCACCGGAAAGATGCTGTAGTTGCTCGTCTGCCCGTTTGCGTTCGGTGATGTCCGCAATGACGGTCAAAGCGCACAATTCACCATCAATCTCGACCAAATCTGACGATCTTGAGACCATCCTAATCTCCCCGCTCTTTGTGTGAAACTGAGCTTCATGGTCTCGAACATATCTTTCTCTCTCCAGCTCTTCAACAAAACGACGCCTTTCATCTGGGTCCGTCCAGATTCCAATCTCAGCAGGAGTTCGCCCTAGCACTTCGTCACGCCTCCAGCCATTCAGATGTTCAAATGCCTCGTTGAGATCGACACAAGGTTCGTCCCTCAAAGTTGTTAACGTTTTAGCTACAACATGGGGCTCAAGCGAAAGACCTTGGAAACTTACGGCGGCTACGAACGGAATGCCTTTTGGACGATGTCGCTCGGTTGCGACGGCATTTGCGAATCGGTCAGGTAGATCCAAACCAATGACTCTGGATTAAGCCCCCGGTTACCAAGGCCACGAACGCGCGTGACTTCTTTGCAATGCGTAATCCCGAGAACCTGAGCACTCCACTCGGCGAAACGTTTGCCAACTCGCCGCATGTTGTCGCAACGCGCCTGTAAGTCGGCCGGCAGCGTAGCGAAAAGCGAATTCGCCGGGGCACCCGCTTGAATCTGTTGACGATCCTCGGCGGAAAGTGTCATTAAGAACATGATCAACTGCATCCGCTGCTCGGGTGCTGGATGGGTGAAACCGAGTGGTGCGTCCGTGAACGCCGCCCGTCTCCACCAGTCGGCCGCCAGAAGCGCCGGGACCATCATCGCGCCCAGCAGTTGCGATAGGGGGACCACAGGATGTGAGATCCAGGCCTGGTGCAAGATGATCGCGGCGACTAGGTCGGCGTAACTTTCACGAGAGAAACCCCGAATGACGTCAATCTCATGTGGTGGCTCGCGCACCTTCGCCGGGTCAAAGGTCACATAATCTTTCTGCCACTCTTCGTTGTCACCGGTCCACCCCGTCGGAGCGGGACGATTCCGCGCGAGGTGCCCCGCTTCATGAGCGATGACGAAACAGATGGCGTCAAATATCATTGCCCGCCGTAGCGATTCGCGAGGGCCTTGTAGGACATTAATCCTCCAGTTCTTCCTGACGTCGATGCCTTTCATGTAGTGATCCAGCATCGCGTCGCTCTCGGTCGCGAACTTTGCGGCGGTGTCTCGATCCGGCCCAGCGAAAGATGCACCGAGTATTGCCTCAGTCGATTCCGCGATGATCTGCGCGAGCCGACGAATGCCCACCAACAATCCTGTGTTGACGAATACCAGTCCTCCGCTAGGGGTGCGGGCCGAGAATGCATTAAACCTCCTATCAGGCCAGACACCGCAAAATAAGTCCCGTGGCAGCTCGGCTCCGGTCTTTGCGCCGGCACTAAATACGATGTCAGCGGCCTGCTCGAGTGAATGCCTTAGGTTATCCCAGCCGCCGGAAAACGATTTCCAATCGCGATACATTCCGGCGACCTCGTCCGGAGCACCAGCTTTCCGGAGAATTTGCTGCACGACTTGCTGGTACTCGTCCTCAGTTTGGCGCTCCAGCGATAACCGCAAGTGATCCTGTTCACTAAACGTGCCTTCGTAAATTGCACGCAGCGTCACGGTTTGTCCTCGCGATGCTAAAACGGCATGGCCGCCAGCGCAGCGCGCGCTTCGCGCACGCTCGCCGGGTCCGCGCGGTCCGTGTAGTCCGCCACGTCCAGGAAGTCGAACTCGCCCGGCAAGACCGCCCGCGTTTTGGTGTCCCCCCATGACCTCGTCTCGAACGGATTGCCGTGCTCCATCGCCTCCAGCCTCTCGTTCAGGTCCTTGGAGACGCTGTGCGCGATGCTCTCGCGGTCCGGGTGGGTCAGAAACGCCGAGGCCGCCAGCGCCTGCTGGAAGCTCGGCCACAAGTCGCGCAGCCGTTCGCGCTTTTCCGAAGGCTTGGTCTGCGCATCTCCCATCACCACCGCGAACTTGTCCTGGAACTCGGCGATTCCGGGCAGCCCGGGCCAGTCGTCCCGCGTATCGCGCCGCTCCACCTCGAGCACCATGTAGTCGTGGTCGTGGTAGGGCTGCGCGGCCATCGGGTCGTCTCCCTTCACCAGGCGCCCGTTGCGCAGCCAGAGCTTGCTCACGTCGATCTGCTCTGCCGGCGCGCTGACACCTAGGAAGTAACCGGAGTAGAGCGGCTTGCCCGCATTGACCGTATCGCGGATGCCGATCGAGAGCTGCGAACCGCTGAGCCCCAGGATGCTCTCCACTCCGCTCTTCACCGCCTGCGTAATCTGCAGCGCCGAGCCCAGCGCCACTCCTCCCAGGCTGGCCACCGAGGCCACCGTATCGATCAGCGCCTTGGTCGCGTCCTGACCGGGCACGGCGTAGAGGCCCGCCAGGATCGAGAGGTCCTCGCCGGTGAACGGCGCCGGTCCCGCCAGCCGGTAGTTCAAGTTCACGATCCGTTCCAGGTTGCTGTCCCCCAGCTCGCGCAGCTGGCCGGGACCCGCCACCGCGTTCTCCTGGAATTTCCCGTGCTCCACGTAGCTGTGCAGCATCGGGTAGAGCTTGCGCCACAGTTTGCGCGAGTAGGCCACGTACATTTCCTTCATGCGCACCACTAGGTAGGCCTGGCGCTTTTCGATCAGCGCGGGTTTGGCGCCGTCCACCACGTTGCCTCCCGGCAGCGCCGCCCAGTAGAGCTGCTGCGACTTCGAGGCGAAGATCTCGACGATTGACATCAGTGCCTCCTTTTCGTGCAGATCAGACGCGTTCGGCCGCCGCAGCGGTCGCGACGGGACCGCGAATCAGCATGGGCAGATAACACCAGGGTTGGCCCGGCGCGATGCTGCGCGCGATCTCGACGATGGGCGCGTCTTTCCACCCGCCTTGCCGCGCCCGCCGCGCCGCCTCCCAAACGCTTTCGGCCAATAGCGGCAGCGCCTTGCCGGAGAGTATCTCGAACCCAACGTCGGCCTCCGGAAACTCGCGCGCGTGGATCACGCGGCTGTCCGGAAGGTCGGGGAAATGGCGCAGCAGGTTCTCGGCCGCAGTCTTGAGCAGGTAGGGCGAGAATCCCGCGAGCTCTGCGCCTCCGCGCGCCACGGCTTTGGCCGCTGCGTAATAAGCCATCGAACCCAGCACCGGGTCTACCCACTTGGCATAGAGCGCTTCGCGCAGCAGGCTGGTGACGTCGTCCGCCGCCGGGTCCGTGGTAGTTCCGAACAGCTCGCCGCTTCGGTAGAGCGCCTGGCCGATCTGCAAGGCGCGCAGAATGCGCCCGTAGCTCGCGGACGGACGCGTTTCATAGCCGTACTCAAGCCCGGGGATCTGCAGCAGGTTCTGCGAGAACTCCACGGCGCCTTCCGGGCGAAAGCTGGCGGTCACCACGCTGGCGCGGAACGGCAGGCCGACCGAAGCCAGCGTGTACGCTCCTAACCGTTCGCCGCTCACCGTAATCTGGAAAGGTCCGAGCGGCGCCGGCGCGATGGCGCGGAACAGCCGTTCGAATCCCGGCCCGGCGGCGCTCCCGGAGGGCAGCGGCGGATCGGGCGCGAGCTCCCGCACCCCTGCGGCTGTGATCATTGCGCAGCGAACGCCCGCCAGGATCTCCGAAACCGGAGCGTTCCAGCCATCGCCGTCCACCGCCAGCACGATCGACAGTGGGCGGAAAGCGAACTCGCCCGGGTTCCTCTGCGGCACGAGGTTGTCGAAGCGGTGGAAAACCTGGTTGCCGAAATCGAAAGGTTTGATCGCAACCAACGGCAGAATGGTGGCCAGCAACGCGCCCTGCATCGGGCCGATCGATTCCGACACCACCACCTCGCCGAGCGGCGCGGACCCCGGGGCCACCGTCTCGCGCAGCAGAGCCGTGACCGCGGCCGCCGGGCTCACCACGATCCGCTCGTCTTCGCGTACGAAGATCTCAAGCTCGCTGAACGGCTCCGGACCCAGCCGGAAGGTCACCTTGTACGGCCCCGGCTTCACCGTCTCGCGAAGGCGCTGCTCCGTCTCCCAGGTCTGGTAGGGCGGCGACAGGCTCTCCAGCCGGATTCGCGTCTGCGGCTCCAGCGCCACGGCTTCGACGATCCCGGCCGGAGCGTAGGGTATGGGCGGGCGCCCGCGCCATTCTCCGAGCTCCGGCGTATCAATGAAACGGACTCCCGAAACGAACATCGCGCGGTCCACTTCGAACGACGCCGTCGTCGCTCCATCCGCTCCCGCAGGCAACGGCTTGGGAGCGGGCGGCGCGATCGGGGCCGCAGGGGGCGGCGGTGCCGCGGGCGGAGCCGCACTAGCCGGGGCCGGCTCCGACATGGGTGATCCCAGCGGCAGCCGGATGGTCACCTCGCTCACCACCCGTACGTCCACCGGTTCGCGCGCCGGATCCGGAATTCCGAGCGTGCTGGTGGCCACCATCAGGTGTCGCTGAGGCTGGAGCTGGACGGTCTGGTGGTTCCGGTTGATCGGATAGCAGAACTTCTCCGCCAGGTCGTAGTTGCCGACGCTGAACTTTACTTTCGTGTGATCCGCCGCCTCGTCCGGCACGATGTGAACGGTCAGCGGCACGGTCCCGACGTCGGCCAGCGTACGCAGCGGCTTTGCCTCGGGACCGCGCGCGAAAGGCGTGGGGAGCTGATATTTCTGGGTCCATGCGGGCTCCTTGCGCAGCCCGCCCCGCACCATCTCGCGCGCGTGGGCGCACAGCGACTGCATTGTCACGGTGTAGGCAAATCGCTCCGAGTCGTACTCGAGAGCGAGCGCCTTGGCGTCGAGGCCCTCGAGCAAGTAACCGGTCATCACCCCCATGCCGTTGCGCGAGCCGCGCGCCTTTCCGAGCGGGCTCACGGCGAAGATGCTGAACTGCGCGCGCTCGGCGCTGAGAGACTTGCCGCTCCAGCCGAGCGGCGTGACATCGGGTTGCTGCTCGTACGGCATGTCGCGGCAGGCGTCGATGAAATAGAGCTGCTCCTGCGGCCCGGTCAGCGCCAGCACGTCCATCAGCTCGGCGAAGTCGATCAACTGCCGGCCGTCTCGCTTCAGGTCCGCCACGTCGGCGGGAACCAGCGCCGTGCGCGTCCGGGTGTGAGCCGCGTCCGAATAGGCCAGGATGCCGTGGCCCGCGTAGAAAAACAGAAAACGGTCCACATTGTCTCCGCCCATGTAGATGTTGTCGTAGAGCCAGTCCGTGATGGGCTTGGAGTGGGCCAGGCATCCGTCCGCCTGCTGCGGAGCGGTGAACAGGGCGACATCGCCTGCGGCCACCAGCCCCAGCGCGACGATCCGGTCGCGAAACGCCAAGGCGTCGTTTACCGCGCTCGAAAGGGCGTTCTCGCCTTTGTAATCGTCGATCCCGATCACCAGGGCTTTCGGCATGTTTACGCTTCCGGGACGCTGTAGTGTTTCTACTACCGCCACCCTCCGATTTCAACCTGAAATGGTTGCTCTAGAGGTCAGGAGGGTCCATGAGAATTGCCATCCTTGCCTGGGGCTCGCTTCTGTGGGGCGGGGCGCGCCAGTTCGATGATCAGCACGGGCCCTGGCTGTAAGACGGCCGTGAACTCAAGCTGGAGTTTTCACGGGTATCCAGAACCCGATTGGGAGCGTTAACTCTGGTGAGGTTGCCCCAAGATCGAAAGTTTGCGATTGAACAGCGTAACAAAGACTGGCTCGATGGCGATCTCGCGTATGTCTTGCGGCAATTCCGGGTTGCCTTGATGCTCCAAGACCGTTCGCGGACCGTCCGTGCCAACATCGGTGCATAGCGCACACAAACAGAAAGGCCAGAGCCTTCTCGCGGAGGCTCTGGCTTTTTCCTTAATGCGGTTTTACTGACAGATGCCCGCGCATTTCGGCGGCTTCGTCGGGGGGGGTGGTGGTGGAGGAGGAGGCGGAGGCGGGGGTGCTGTGCCATACGTAAAGATGCCCACCGAATTGGCGAACCCATTCACGGTAGCAATCACCGTCGCGGTAGGTCCTGAGGCGCTCGAGCTCAACGCCGGGCTCTTGATCGTGCATACGGTCGAAGTGCAATTCACAATGGTCGCTGGCGCCGTTCCGCCTGATCCGGCAAACTGAAACGTGAATGTCGTTGGCCCCAGCGGGCTGGTTAGCTGCGACCCGGTGACGGTTATCGGGGTTCCTCCCGCCGGCGATCCCCAATTCGGGGAAATGCTGCCCGACGCATACGCGCCGGAGGTGTAGGTAAAGTCGCCGATTGGTCCCGTCAAGCTGTAGCCGCCGACGCAACTCCCGACCTTTGGGCACTGCCACGAGACCGTCGCCGTTACCAGAGCGACGAGTCCCGATCCGGGCGGCGTGAGCATGGTGCACACGCTGCTGCTGCTGCAACTCACGTTGATGGCATTCAACGTCGCTCCGAGTCCAAAATTGAACGTAAACTTCGTCGCCCCTGGCCCGGTGCTGAAGTTCCCTCCGACCACCGTGACCGGCGTGCCTCCGGTGCCGGGGCCGCTGCTTGTCTGCAGCGCTCCATAGGGATCTGGTTGATAAGTAAAAGCGCTGGCTGCGTTCTGTTGGCTGCTGTACCCATTCACGGTAACGACGATATAAACCGTGCCCTTTCCTGGCGGCGTGGAGATCGAGCACATGTCGCCGCCGCACGCGAAATTGGTAATTTGCGTGGCGCCTAACTGAGGGCTGACAAACTTAATCGTCATGCCGCTCGAAAAGCTGGTCCCTGTGATGGTGATATTGTCGCCGCCGATCTCTCGTCCGACTAACGGCCACACGCTGGTAACCATCGGACCGGTATAGGTGAATTGGCCGGCAGCGCCTCCGTTGTAGGTGACGCTAACCGTCCCGGGTACTGTCGCCGGAGGGGTGTTCATGGTGCACTGAGTTGTGTAGTCGCATCGCGCAGTTACTAGGACGCTGCCGAACTGGAACTGGCTAGAGCCGAGACTAAATCCATTCCCGCTCACCGTGATGGGAGTCCCACCTTCCATCGGGCCAGAGCTAGGGTTAATCCCGTCGATTTCCGCCAAATAGTGGAAATTATCGGCGTTCGGGCTAAATCCTGCCCCCGCAGGTGTTTCAATCGTGATGGTCGTTCCGTTGGCGCCGGAGTTCTGATAGCAGGAGGAGGACACCGGGCAGGGCGGAGTAACGGCGGTGATTTGAGAGATGGAATCGATCTCGTAAGACGTCGCCGGAGTCCCCGCGAACAGCACCGCGCTAACACCGATGAAGTTTCCGCCCGTAATCACTACCTTCGTGCCACCCGTGATCGGTCCGGAATTCTGGCTGAGGCCGGTGATGAAGGGCGGCCCAGCAATCTGCGAAACGAGGTTGGTGATGTTCGGTGACCCCAGCCCCACATGCGTAAAGTCATTTCCACCACCGGTCATAGTCGACGCCAGATGCGAAGTTGCGCCATTAAGGGCCCCATAGAGGTAATTCCCGTTCGCACTAGGGCAGTGCGCGCTGTTGGCTTGGCAGACCAGCGCCCACACGCCCGCCCAAAACGGCGCCGCCACGCTGGTGCCCACAAATGATGTACAGTTCGCTGTCGTCACAAGGCATACCGGCACGCCGTCGCCGGCATCCGCAGAAACGTCGGGCACGGAGCGGCCCGAATCATTTGTGTAAGCATACTGATAACTTGGCCGAGGGAAATGCCAGCTATAGCCGAAGGCCCCTGTTCCAAAGGCATTGGGATTCGCTTGCGTATTCCACCAGCTCTCGCTTTCATAGGCATTGCCCAGTCCAACTTGGAGGACTGTTCCGCCGACAGCCACGGCATCCGGGGCATCCGAGGGAAAGTTGATGCGGTTGGGAAAAACCACTGGCGGGGTCTGGGTGGTATCAACGCAATTGGCGCCGAAATCTCCTGTAGCCACAAAGAAGCTCACGCCGGAAACCTTGATCGCCTGCATAAGTCCTTCCATGCTGTCCGCATCGGAATTGCTGACTTGATACTCACAGCTGGCCCAGCTATCGCTGATAACGCCGCCAGAAGTCCCGCGGACGCTCAAAATCCCGTTGTAGGCTGTATTCACCATGTCCAGGTCCGTCGCGTTGCCGTTGTAGGAATCAAACACAATGATGTTGGCTCCTGGCGCAGCTCCGAGGGCGGAAACAACATCGGCCAAAGCCTCAAGCGTGCCATTGCCTTCCGATGCCGTTGTCCCACCATTCACATTGAATGCGCTTACCTGGCCGCCCAAACTTGCCGGCAGTCCCGCCGCGCTCAACGTGCTTGCTAGGTCGTTCGGATTGAAGTTATCGAATTCGATTAACGCGATTGTCTGTCCAGCCCCGTTTAGTCCCGGCGGCAAGCCGCCCTTGTTCCCCCCCGAAATCCCAGCTGGAGTGATAACGCCGTTGTACGCCGCCGCAAAAGACGTCGCATTCGATGGACTTGGTGAACCGCTCGGATGATGTTTCGCCAGATTCGACAACCCCGAAACCGACCGAATCATCGGTGCGAGCGACGAAGGAATCAACGGCTCCGTGCTGTTCGCGCGGAATGTTCGCTCTCCAATCTGGTAATCATCGATGCTCACCGCAATGGCGCGCTCTGCCTGCCCCCGTGTGCCGCGCACTGTGATGGTCAGCCTGTTCGCAGAGCCATTCACCAGCGTGAATCCATTTTGCTTGAGGAATGCGAGCGCCGCGTCGTACGACTCTTGCGTCGGCCCGAAGCGCGCCGTCAGCTCCTCCGGGCTCAGCGTCTTCCGGTAGTTTGGCGACGTCGGATCTTCAAAGTCTCTTGCGTAGGCATCGAACCCCGCTCGGTCGGACCAGTGCAGCATGACAGTCAGTGTTATTGGCTCATCGGCGCTTGCGGCGAGTTTGGGCAACTTGTTCGTCTCCGGCAGCACATCGAGCACGTGGCCCGTTAGCTCTACCGTCGGTCCGGACAATGCTTGTCCTCTCACAATGGCCGGCGATACCGCCATAACGAAAAACAAAACGAACCCCAAAAATAATCCATCGAGTATGTTACTCACACTCGATTTGTTTCCTTGCATTGCGATTTCTCCTGAGGCTCGCGCCTGCCTGGGATCAACCAAGGGCGCTGCGTTGGATGACGTTGCGCACTTTCGCTCAGAGACGGAAAAGCAACAATGCACAGCGGGTGAACTGTGGGTGGACTAGAGGCGAACTCGGTACTCATCCGTGCGGTCGTAGAAATGAAGCAGCGCAATCCCAACTGGGGCTGTCCGCGAATCGCACAACAGATCCCTTGGAGTTCCACATCCAAATCGACAAAGGCGTGGTTCGAAGGATTCTCGGCCATCACTACCGGCCGGGTCAGCCCTCCGGTGGTCCCTCCTGGCTGACGTTCCTGGGCCACATGAAAGACAGCCTCTGGAGCATGGATCTGTTCAGGTGCGAGTCTGCAACGATGCGGAAGGGTCGTTCGGTTTTTCCACGCGAATCGTGGCGCTCAGTTCCGTCCGGAGGTTGACAAAACGACTGCAACACCAAAAACGTAGACGCCAGACTGAAGAAATGCGTAGGCGACATACGTATTCAGTACAACGGGAGACTACCTTGCCTGCACACTGAGTCTAGAAGCGACAATCGGTGACAAACTCTTCGCCACCTCAAAATCCCTTTGCCGTGTGAGATGTTCCTTGGGTGATCAAGATTACTCGATTCGAGGTCGAATCGGCTGCCCGACTGCGGGATTCTGCAACGTCAGAGGTTCTGGCTCCATCAATGTAGTTGACGGAAGTACATTTAACATTTGGATGGATTAACACTGCCGTTGCTACATGTGATGTCGAATTAGTTGCGCAGTAGAGTCCGCTCGCTGAGCACTGGCGACGACACGACGGGCGCGACAAATCCGAGTCCGACTAGGGTCCAATGAGCCGCGGCAAAGAGTTCCGTAGAGTTCCAATGACGGACCGTCAGCGCCGTTAAGTATCACTACTTTGATTTTGCTGGGCATCTGGCGAGGCTGGTGAGGCATTCGTGGTTGGCGCGAGTCCGTCGTTTCTAACTTCAGGACCGCTCTGGAACCCTTGATGTCTGAGACCGTGTGCGACCAAACACGTCGGCGTGACTAGCATGACTGAATCTGGGACGATGTACGTACAAATATATTGACATTTGTAAGAAAAGGCCATATGCTGTCGTGATGGCGACCAGGTTATGCGATTTGAGTGGGATGAACAGAAAAACCGCCAAAACCTTCGCAAGCACGATGTTCGCTTTGAAACGGCCATGCTCGTTTTCGATGATCCCTATGCTCTGACGCAACGCAACTTCTCTTCTGAAGATGAAGAGCGGTGGATAACCGTTGGAGCCATGGGTCCCGGTTCGATTCTGCTGGTCGTCCATACCTTCTATGAGGAACAAGGCGAAGAAATCATCCGTATCAATTCGGCCCGTGCTGCTGGGTCGCATGAAAGGAGAGCCTATGAGGAAGCTCACAAAGGAACAGAAGCGAGACATCCGCGCCATCGCCGCAAAAAGAGACGAAGACATTGATTTTTCCGACGTGCCCCCGGTTCTCGATTGGAGCGGAGCGGAAATCGGCAAGTTCTATCGACCAAAGAAGAAACCCGTAACTATGCGTCTGGATTCCGACGTCATTGACTGGCTCAAAGCTGATGGTCGTGGTTATCAAACCAAAGCGAATTGGCTGCTGCGGAACGCCATGCTTCATTTGACGAAAGAAGCGAGAATCAGTCGGCGAAAAGTCGCCCTGCGGGGCCGTAAGGCCAGAGAGAGGAAGGGAAAAGGATAATTACTGGTCTCCTGAGGCGGCCGTGACAGTGCTGGATTCTAACCAACTACAGGGCAGCGTTCTAACCATCCGAACTACGTCCCCAGCTGTGGAATCAACAACTTGCAGTAAAGGCCTTAAGGAAAGGTGTCGAGGTGTTTAACGAGCAGGGCGAAGCCCGGCAATTGAGGAGCGCTGGTATCCAGCGACGGCGTTGGATGATCTGCTGGAGATCGCAGAAGGCAAGATCAACGACACGCGCCTGTACCGCTGTCTAGACCGCATTCTGCCGCACACGACGATGCGCGGAGGGCGGGTCCTCCGCGATGCGAAGTCCGAGGAGAGTCCGATACCGGCTTTCTTGTGGCTCGGGAAGGTCCGGAGCTGCACGGTGGCCAGAGCTGATGCGGTTTGGAGTCCTCGATCTCCTGCTGAATTTTCAGGTATCGGTGGAACTTTTGCAGTTCCTCGCCCCTGCAAACATCGAGGTACCGGACGAACAGCATCGAGTCCACGACGAAGTCGTTTCCAAGTAGAGCCGACCCATAGGAGTGCGGGTAATAGTCTCGCACCAGCATTGGGAGGAGGTCTCTGGGAGGTTATCGGCATCCTTAATATATGTAATATATGTGGCTGATCGTAAGCCCATCGCCGGCCGTCCCGTCAACCCTTATGCCGCTTCTCTGTCGTAGTACTTCAACAAGCCTCCCAAGCGTTCTCGACACCGCACAGCTCCCGCGTTCCCCCTCGCCTCCGGCAAGGGAAACAAAATCCAATTGTCTTTGCCCTTATGATAACTCTAGCGTACTTCGCTAAGAAAACTCCATTCGCAGTAGAGGCTCACGCATACCTGGTGAAAGTTCTGCCAGACTCTTGATCGGGCTGCCGCATGCCCGCATTGAGGTCAACTCGTAGATTGCCAAATATGCGACTAGGTCTGCGTTTCAGGTCTTAGAAGACAGAACTCGGACTGGTTTGGGACTTGCGTCCGATTCCGCAGGGCGCGGGGAAGGAGCTGTTGGTTTCTGTGGGTCACGCCGCGGCAGGAAACGTTCCGGAGCCTCGATGGAGCCTGCGGGTACGGTCAGCATCATCGGAGGATTCGCCAACGTCACGGTAGTCATGGAGCCACCGGCCAAATTGATCAGTTTGCCCATCGATCCCGGGACTCTGCCGCCTATCGCCTGCGTGGAGAATCCCGTTCGGCGCGCCAATTGGCGGACGCCGAATTCAGCGGCGGCCATCGTTTCAACATCAGCGATCGCGGTCCAGGGAATTAACAGGGGTGGGTGCATGAAGTGCCACGGCATCCGTTTTAAGTGTAGTCCCTTAGCGTCGACGGCCACGTATGCTTGGGGGAGCAGCCGCATGCGCGCTGACAATTGGTTATTGCCGTAGCTCGCGCGGTATATCGTGTTTCCTGCTTTCACCTCGGTCTCCAGATATACGCATCTGCGCCAGGACAACGTCGGCGAGGAGGTCTCGCGGTACCTACTCGAGAGCTCTCCCCAACGGCTTTTGCTGGACATGATCTTCTCGCTCAAAACGAAAAATACCACCATGGCAAGTGGGAAGAAGAGGATTGACAGCATGGGTCGACTCCTTCTTGAGACCATCGAGCAGAGGCCAGCTACAACAATAGTGCGAGTTCCTCAAGGCCACAGCAACGGCAAACGTTGCTGTGCGGAAACCGATATTAACCTTTACTTCGGCATCGATTGGGCTTGGCGTCCGAGACTGGCCGGGGGGAGTGAAAACTCTTCCCGCGCTTCAGGCATCATGATTTCTTGCTCAACTCGACTTGGCCAAAAGTCATGAAGACAAAAGCCGTGCCGGCAGGTCCACGATATACGCCCTGCGCTTCGCACAGCTTGCAGGCAAGAGCGGCCATAGCCCAAGCATCTGCCTCTGTGCAAGGCCACTCCGCCGAGGTAAGGCGAGCTATCTGAAGCTGGTGGCCGTAATCTCTGACTCGCAATGAATCACGCTTCAGTGAATCGGCGATGGTAGGGTTCGCCCATGCCCACAACCAACTGCCATCGACGCTGTCGAAACTGCCAACTATCTGCGCAGGGCAAGTGGCGACGACTCCATCAGCAAAAGTAAAAAGCAAATCGCCACGAGACTGATCTAGACTCCAGCGAGTTGCTTTGCCGAATCCCCAGCCCTGGTGGCCCACTGTCTTAAGACGCAATTCTTCCATGCTCGCGTCGAGCAAAGTCTTGAATTTCGAGGTCTCACCCCCGTTATCGCCGCTGCTAATGCGAACCATGCTCCACCTCACTGGCAGGCAGTTTATTGTCTCTTCCACAGGTCGTAGATCAGGTTTTTCGCAAAGTTCCGAGCTTGGCAACAGCACGAAACGCAACGCTCGTCGGGACAAAAGTCGCAGACGTTACGGCTTAACCTCCGCGCAATCCGCGCCCAAGTCCTTCCCACGTAATAAACGAGAGGTGGTGCATTCGGCGTCCCGATTCGAGGCCGAGATTTCGCAGGAAGCGGTCGTCCGTAAGTGAAAGAAAAAGGAGGAATAGGTTGCGCGCCCGGGGGGACTCGAACTCCCGACCTTCTGGTTCGTAGCCACAGAACCAATTTAACTGAAGCTTGCCGGAGTGTGCGTAAACCAGAGGAAAGTCAGTGAGTTATGATTATCCTTGCGCAGCTACCTGTTCCTTCTTTCATCACCGATAATCAACATCTTGTCACCATTTCGCACGATTGGTATTACGATTTTATGACGGCAGATCGTATAGCTCATTTCTTGCTCCCCACAAGCGAAGTCCCGGCCCAGGGCGCCTGCCTTGCGTGCCGGACCGGATTCAGCCGAAATCGATGGCTCGCATGGTGGACGCGCGCAGTACTCAGCGCGAGCGCGCTCCTAACCAAAGCAATCTGCACTGGGGGATGCGATGGCTGAACCGATCCCTGCCATGCGGGTCGCGATCTATGGACGTGTGAGCACCCGAGATAAAGGCCAGGAAGTCGAAAACCAACTCGCGCAACTCCGCGAGTTCGCCATAAGGCAGGGTTAGACGATCTCCTGCGAATACGCCGACCGCGAGTCTGGCGCTAACCGTGACCGCATTGAGTTCCAGGAAATGTTCCGCGATGCCGCCCATCGCCGTTTTGATCTGCTCTTGTTTTGGTCTCTCGATCGCTTCACCCGCGAAGGTGTCCTCGAAACCCTCACTCATCTCAACCGATTGACTGGGGCCGGCGTCGGCTATCGCAGTTTCACCGAGCCGTACTTCGATTCCTGCGGGATCTTCAAGGATGCGGTGATCTCCATTCTCGCCACGATCGCGAAGCAGGAAAGAATCCGACTCAGCGAACGCGTACGAGCCGGGCCTGGCCCTCGCCCGCAGTCGGGGAAAGCGGCTCGGGCGGCCAAAAAAGATCGTGGACACCACAAGAATTGCTCATTTGCGCTCACAGGGCCACTCATGGCGCGAAATCACGGAGTAAACAGGAGCAAAGGAACTGCACAGCGGACTGTTTCTAGCCTGCTCAAAAACGTATGATTTGTACGCGGTTTGTGTTGCACAGATGGTCCCGAACAAGGCTGTTTTGCACAAACATAAGGCGTCCCAGCTCACCCGAGCATAAGTCAAGTTATTGATTCCGAACACCAGCGTATGAAACTGCGAAATTTGCTAAACCGCTGTACGCCCTAAGACGCGCGCCGTCGGCTTGAATCCACGCTCTTGGCCACATTCAGCCAGCGGACTTACGCGTTCATTCATTTTCAAGGATCTGCCCGATGACTGACGTACGATGTCGTCGCTGGCGGTCTGTCGATACAGAACCTTCACGAAAGCGGGCCGGTCTTACGTTCAGCGAGCCGGACATGGCAAGTCGGTGTGTTTTCCCGCGCTTTTCCCATTGACAAGGAACTTAGCAGATTGCTAAGATTTGGACGTGCAGATCATCGGCAAACACCTGATGGAAACTGCGCAAAAGAAGCATGCGAACTGGAAGGGGTCTCTCGGTTCTTGGGTCAGGATCGTGGAAGGTGTGGACCCTCCCTGGAACAATTTCCCCGCAGTCAGGCGAACGCGCAAGGATGCGGACCCCGTTGGAGACTGCGTGGCCTTCGATATCAAGAACAACGAAGCCAGATTGATATCCTACATAAGCTACGAGATGGGAACAGTTACGGTGTTGGGGGTGTTGACCCACAAAGAGTACGACAAAGGAGGTTGGAAAAATGCCTGCAATTGCTGAACGACTGCCAGCCAAATATCTTGTCAAAGCGGAGGCTCCGAAGATCATTGCGTCTCGTGAGCAGCACGAAGCCTATATTCAGAGGCTTCTGGAACTACAACGCAAAGCACATCGAAGCACGGAAGAAACAGAAACGACCAAACTGCTGGTCGTCTTGATCGCGGACTACGAAGCGAAGCAGTTCACTATCGAAAAGGCCTCAGGAGTAGAGGTGCTGAGACAACTAATGGATGCCAACGGACTCCGACAAAAGGACCTTGCGGACGACCTGGGCGGCGAGAGTATTGTGTCCTTGATTTTGAAGGAAAAGCGGCAATTGAACAGACAGCAGATGGAAAAGCTCAGTCATCGCTTCCACGTCTCTCCGGCAGTGTTTTTCTAAGTGATTCAGTCGACACGGTCGACCAGTCATATCCCGGTCCTATACGTTTTAAGGATCATTGTTTGAACGATTGCTAGGTGCCGCCCTTGTAACTCGGTATGTCAACAAGGGGATAGGGCGATTCCTCGCGGGATCAAGCGTGTGATCTCGAAACCAGATTGGCTGGCGAATGATGCGCACCAACATTCCCGAAAAGCTCTCGAACATAGGTGCGCAATCGTCTTCGCCTGTGCTGCAAGGACCTGCTTGGTGGCGTAGTATCACACACACCTAAGGACTGAAACCTAGACTCAATCCAGGAGCGCCATGCCGCGTTCAGATCTGACGCCGGGAACCAAGGTCTCTCACTATCACATCGTCACAAAGCTAGGCGAGGGAGCGATGGGATTGGTCTACAAGGCGTTTGATGAACGTCTGAAACGGTATGTCGCCCTGAAATTTCTGCCCAATAACCTCGCAAAGAGCAATGCTTTGTTACTTCGTTTTCAACGTGAGGCTGAAGCAGCATCTGCCCTTAATCACCCGAATATTTGTACGGTTTACGAGATTTCCGAGGATCGCGGGCGCGCATTCATCGTAATGGAGTTCATTGAGGGCATTCCTCTCAAGGAATACATCTCGGGTCCGCTACCGCCAGTTGCAGATGCTCTTGGTCTGGCCATTCAGATTGCAGATGGCCTCGAAGCGGCTCACGAAAAAGGCATCATCCACCGGGACATTAAGCCGGCGAATATATGGGTGACCACCCGCGGGGTGGCTAAGATCCTTGATTTTGGCATTGCGAAGATACTGCCGCAAGAAGAACGAGACGCTCCAATCTCTCCAGAGCTAAGAGTCATGTGTTCCGGCCTCGTTGACACCGGTCACGGCCATTTAATCGGAACGCCTTTATATATGTCTCCCGAACAGCTGCGAGGCGACGTGCTCGATACTCGTACTGATCTCTTTAGTTTCGGCGTCGTTCTCTACGAGATGTTCTCCGGAACTGTGCCGTTTAAAGGCAATAGTGCGGAGGCCCTTATGAAGGAAATTCTTGAAAAGGTGCCAAAGAGCGTCTCCCTTCTAAACCCTGAAATATCTTTGGAGCTAGAACTGATCATTTGTAAGGCGCTTGCAAAGGATCGCAAGCTTCGGTACCAGAGGGCCGGCGACCTCCGTCATGATTTACAGGACCTCGGCGGTGCTACCGAGTCGAAGCGAATCTCCGTTATTCAAAAAGATCGCGCAACCGTGGTCCAATCACCCGTCCTTAATGCTTCGGCTCCAAAGAGGTCTTTAGATACCTCTTTCGAAGGCGTGACAAACGCCGACGGGCCCCAAAGTGCCTCAGATGAAACCTTCGATCCCGCCCTCCTGGAAGGTAACGATTCTAATCCAGCCGTGGCTAAAAGTTCTGCTAATGCAACACATTCAGACAAAAGCATATTCATTGGAAGAGCGACGGTAGAAGCGTCTACCGCAGAATCAAAACACGATTCACGACCACAGCCGGCAGGCCTCAAACTCTCATTACTCGATTCTGATCCGCGCCGAATTACAGATGGTCTGAGAAGAGCTTGGAAGGGCACGTTGACTGCACTTCGACTCTCGACCCGTTCATGGTGGCGATGACTGGGGCGGTGGCCCTGGAACTACTTAAACTAAGATGATGAATCGATGAATCAGTTACGAGCTGCGGTATGGGTGAGCGTTTTTCAGTCGGTCTGAGGCCTGGCAAGGACGCTTACAAAAGAACAGCACAGCGAAGCGTTTCTAGCCTGCCGCAAAATGTATGATTTGTGCGCTCCAAATCCGCTATCGAGAAGTGCCTCATTCTCTGACATTAACCTGACCGGCGGCCGGTTTGTGGGCAATCAATTTCGTCGAATCGTGAGGTTCTCCCGCTGTTGAGTTCATGTTTCAACGCCCTCATCGTAACAATGACCAGGGCTAGCGCACCTGCCTTCCAACAGGTGATCCCACTTTGGGAGGCACGTCTGCCTGGTGAGCAGGAGTTCTGGGTCCGCGATGGGAGACAACGGTCAAGATTTCTGTCCGTCGATCGAAGGGTTGGACAATTTCCAAGACGCTGTGCTGGTGCAGCCTGGCGGCCGCATCCCCGTTGACGGCCAAGTGGTGGGAGGCCATTCCTTCGTGGACCAAGCACCCATCACAGGTGAATCCATGCCAGTGGAAAAACAGGCCGGCTCTTCGGTCTACGCCGACACCATCAACCAATCCGGCGCACTCGAGCTGCGCGTCGAACGCCTCGGCCGGGAAACGATCTTCGGCAAAATCATTGAAGCAGTAGAAACGGCGGAGAAGTCCCGCGCGCCAATTCAAGGGATTGCCGACCGACTGGCAGGCTACCTGGTCTACTTGCGGCGAACCTTTTGGCCCCAAGTGGCCCTAGATCTGCCTTCTCGGGCGAATTGATGAATGACTTGGGGGTTGGGTACTGAGCGTTCGATCCCCGCCCCGCCGCTATCACGTCGATTCCACGCTCAATCTTTTTCTCTTTCCATCCATTCACCAATAATATGGAGGGCGATTCTCAATCTTCACGCCATTCACTTCGCAACGTGCGAGAAAGTCCAATACGTCGCGACCGACCCTAAGCGGTTGCAGCCTTAGCGCGATACGCGGGCGCAAAAACATCCTGCAAGAATGTTTCAAACGAAGTCGGTGTGGTGTTCTCCGGCGAACGCGGCTCCAGCGCAGCGAGGACTCCTGCGTTGATGGCCCTGAACATCTCGATGTACACCGCGGCTTTCATCGGCGGAATACCCATTTGCGTCAACACTTGCTGCACCTGGTCGTACGGAAACTGCTCGTAGCGCAGACCTGGCTTGCCAATGCCGCGCGCAATTATCGTGGTAGCTTCCGCCATCGACAGGTCGCGCTCGCCAAGGAGCTCGCGCGTTTGTTTGCCGGAAAAATCCAGGTCTAGGAGGCGGTGCGCGGCGTAGTTGCCGACGTCGCGCGTCGCGATCATGGGCAACTTGAGGTCGGGTAGCAGGGCGTGTCCGAACACTCCCATGGCATGGATCATGGCGATCGCCTCCAGATTGTTCTCCATGAAATACGCGGCGCGCAGGTGTAGAACGTTCAAACCGGCGATAGCATTGAGTTTTTGCTCCGAAGAATGCAGCCCCGCGACGGGCCCAGTGCCTTCCGGGACATGAGCGCCGTAGCTGCTCAAGTGCACTGCGTAGCGCAGGCCAGACTCCTTCACGGCTTTTGCGATCCCATCGCTGTCTCGCTCCTGATCCTCCCGGGAGGTTATGGGCGGCAGCATCAAATAGGCCGCGAGCGCACCGCTGAAGGCTTTGGTGAGCGCAGCCGCATCGCTGACGTTGGCCGTGAACGCTTCCGCGCCTTTGCGCACAAAGGATTGCAGTCGCCCCGCGTCGCGCCCGATGACGCGCACCTTCCCGCCCCTCGATAGCAAGGAATTGGCGATGATCGAGCCGGTGTTCCCGCTCGCGCCCAAAATCACATACATGGAATCCACTCCGACAGCGTTGTGTTTAAGGCTGTTCATATTCGGTTCTCCTCTTCTTAGGAAGGCCGTTTGCGAGCGACGCTGGCCGCATTAGAGCTTCGAGCCACCGTCAACCGGGATACTCGCACCGGTGATCCAGCGGGCCCCGTCCGACGCGAGGAACGCGACCACGTCTGCGACGTCTTCCGGTTTGCCGATCCGCTTCAATGCCTGCATTCCGAGCACTACGTTCCGCCCAGCCTCGGTCTTCGCGAAATTCGACATGTCTGTGTCGATCACCCCTGGCGCGACTGCGTTTACACGAATGCTCCGTGGCCCGAGAATGGCAGCCCAGTTCTTGACAAGGGTTTCTATTGCTCCCTTGGTTGCCGCATAGGCAAGGATCGAAGGCTTGTCCAAATCGGGTGTGCCAACTACGGCGCGGGCCCCGAGCGACGAGATCACAATGATGTTCGAGCCTTCACCAAGGATGGGCAGGAGCTGCTGCACCAGAAAAAACGGACTTCGCACATTCGTTGCAAAGAGATTGTCAAATTCCGCAGCCGTATGATCTTTGATGGTTGCTGCCTTGCTGATTCCCGCGTTGGACACGAGCACATCCAATCGCTCGCCGACGACCGAGCGAACTTCCTTCGCCAGCAGGGTTGCTCCTTCCGGAGTTCCCAAATCGGCCCTGATTGCGTTCGCGCGTCCGCCTCTGGAGCGGATGCCGGCGACGAGAGATTCCGCATCCTGCGTGGAACGCCCGTAGTGCACAAGGACATGCGCACCAGCGTTAGAGAGCGCGGATGCACTGGCGCGCCCAATGCCGCGTGATGCGCCTGTCACCAGCGCGGTTTTGCCTTGAAGTGTAGTCATTCCGTACACCCTCACAATCCAAAAACGCACACGTTTGCTAGCGTCGTCCCAGCCTTTTCACGACTCGGCGTTCAGAAAACGACTTGTGTTGAGCAGCGAGGTGCCGTAGTCAAGGAAGATTTAGCCAGCGATCATGCCTCCATCAACCGGGATGGAAGAACCAGTCATGTACGACGCATTGTCCGAAGCAACAAAGGCGATCACGTGAGCGATCTCCTCCGACGTTGCCAGACGCTTGACGGGTACCGTCGAGACGAGCGCCGTTTTATTTTCATCTGTGCCGGTGAAGCG